>Ga0137309_100341_pt1 | contig 35612 bp, 38 predicted proteins | sample NAcewiD2O_June_FD_97179 | JGI IMG/M metagenome (GOLD analysis project Ga0137309, IMG submission 97179) | Mouse cecal microbial communities from Vienna, Austria - N-Acetylneuraminic amended D2O_June | ecosystem: Host-associated > Mammals > Digestive system > Large intestine > Cecum | place... | reverse complement strand
GTTCTTGTTTGGACAACGGATGATTCTTGGAACGCTTTTTCGGCAGAAGAGAATTACCATGGCGGGATTTGCCGGAGCGGTTCGGGCCATGGAAGAGCGTGTACAGCCGGTTCCGTGCCTGGACAAAAGCTGGGGTATCGGAAGATATCCTCGCAGCCCTGATCAAGCAGGAGTTGGTGGACGAAACAAGCCAAGCGATACACCGACATCACGGAGTTGACCCCAGAGCTGCCGCGGCTGTTCATCCAGAAGATTGTGGTGCATAAGAAAAGCACGAAGTGGTCGAAGAAAGCTATGCGGACCATCGAAATCCACTACAGTGACATAGGCTTCATTGGCGGGGACATTCCGCAGGACAAAGAAAGGCCCCGGCAGGAAATTTCAGCGTGATTCCTGCCGGGGCCTTTTTCCGTCTCTCTTTTTAAAACCCGTTTGCCCGCCGCCGGATCTGGCGGCTCCGGTTACAAACAGATCCTTATTTTTTTCCTCTGGCAGGGGCTTTCTTTGCCCTGGGGGCCTTTGCAGGGGCCGCCCCCTCGGAAGCCTTCCGCACGGCAGGCTTTGCCACCGTTTCCTTCACTGCCTCCTTCACGGTGGCGGCAGTCTCTTTCACAGCCTCCTCCACCTTCTTGGCAGCGTCCTTCACCGCCTCTTTTTTAGGGGAGACAGGCTTTTTCACAGTTTTGGTGACAGTTTTCGCAGGGGCGCTCTCCCCGGCGGGGACAAGCTTCCACTGCTGGCCCACGCCGTCCACGTCATCCCAAAGCTGGGCAGACGCGCCGTCCTCCTCGCTCATGTCCACAATATCCAGCACCTTGCCGGACTGGACGTTCAAAAGCTTCTTGTAAGTAGCGGTAACCTTCACCAGCTCCCACTGCTGGCTGGACGCGTCCTCCACCTTTTCCCAAAGGTGCGCCCGCGCGCCGCTTTCCACGCCGCCATGCACCACGTCCAGGGCCTTGCCGCTAAGCCTGTTAATAAGCCGTCCGCCGTCCTGGACCCACAACTGAGCGTCCTCTCCGGTGGGGGCGGTCTGGCACACTCCCTGGCCGTTCTCCACGCCAGCGGCCTGCAGTGCCTTGCCAGTCCTGCGGTTTACAATCATAAATTCTGCCGTTTTCTTCCCAACCATATCCTTACTTCCTTTCAGCTCGCCATTGCACAGTTTATAAATATACAAAGGGCCTTGTTGCCTGTTTTCCGCGCGGCAGCGCCGTTTCACAGTGCTTTCCGCTGTTATCATTATAGCGGTTCATTCTCTTTCTGTCAAATATCACTCCTTTGTGAAAAAGGTGTTTTCCCCGCATATGGCCCCGCTTTTTGGCGAACCGCCCCCCTTAGGGCATGAATTTTTAGCCATTATAGGTAATTCTTTCCGCTGGGGCGCTTTTAAATTCGGCAAAAAATAAATTCCGGAATCTGGGAAAATCCCGCTTGGAAAAGCCATTTCCCTGGTGTATACTATAAGTGCTGCCTTTTCCGCCGGCAGCTTTGCAACTGTAAAAAACATACGCACAGCCAATAAACGGGACGGCGTTTCCAGGCGCAGAAAGGAGCGGCATACATGGCACAGACAGACCAGACAAGGGGGCAGCGGCTCCATCCGGATCCGGCCGCGGGGCTTTCCTCCCAGCAGGTTGCGGGGCAGATACAGCGGGGCCTGCACAACGGGGATTCCGGCGTGAAAAGCAAAACCGAGGGCCAGATTATCTGGGAAAACGTGTTCACCTTTTTTAACCTTCTAAACTTTGCCCTGGCGGCAGCGGTTATCCTGGTAGGCTCCCCCCGCAGCGCCCTTTTCATGGGGGTTATCCTCTCGAATATCGTCATCGGATCCTTCCAGGGCATCCGCGCCAAGCACACCATAGACAAGCTCTCCCTCATCTCCTCCCCCAAGGCGGCTGTCCTGCGGGACGGCAAGCGCCAGACCATCCCGGTGGAGCAGGTGGTTTTAGACGATATCCTCCTGCTCACCGCCGGCAACCAGATCTGCGCCGACGCGGTAGTGGCAGCCGGGGAGTGCGAGGTAAACGAGTCCCTGATAACCGGCGAGTCCGATCCCATTTTAAAGCAGCCGGGGGAACCCCTGCTTTCCGGCAGCTTTGTGGTAAGCGGCCAGTGCTCCGCCCAGGTGGAGCATGTGGGTGCGGAAAACTATGCCAATAAAATCGCCGGGGACGCCAAATACATCAAAAAGCGGAATTCAGAGATTATGGATTCCATCGACCTGATTGTAAAAATCATCGGCTTTGCCATCCTGCCCATTGGAGGCCTGCTGTTCTGGAAGCAGTATTTTGTCCTGGGGGACACCTTCCAAGGCTCGGTGGTCAGCACCTGCGCCGCCATGGTGGGCATGATCCCCGAAGGCCTGGTGCTGCTCATCAGCCTGGCCTTTGCGGTCAGCGTCATCAAGCTTTCCCGGCACAAAACCCTGGTGCAGGATATGTACTGCATCGAAACCTTGGCCCGGGTAGACACCCTGTGCCTGGACAAAACCGGCACCATCACCGAAGGCTCCATGCAGGTGGACGGGCTTTCCCCCTTTGAAAGCCATACGGAGCCGGAAATGAAAGAAGCCCTTGCCGCGCTCACAGGCAGCCTTCAGGATGACAACCCCACCTTCCTGGCCCTGAAGGACTACCTCCCCGGCCAAAGCGCCTGGTATGCCTCCGGCACAGTGCCCTTCTCCTCTGCCCGAAAATGGTCAGGGGCCTTCTTCCCCGGCAAGGGGGCATACGTGATGGGCGCGGGGGAATTCATTCTGGGAGAGGGGTTTTCCGCCCGGTTCCCCCAGGCAGAGGAATACTCCAAAAACGGCCAGCGGGTGCTGCTTCTGGCCCGGTCGGACAGCCCCTTTGAGGACAAGTCCCTGCCGGAAGGCCTGGAGCCTATGGGCCTTGTGCTGATAAGCGACAAAATCCGCCGGGAAGCCCCCCGCACCCTGCGGTACTTTGCCGACCAGGGGGTGGACTTAAAGGTTATCTCCGGGGATAATGCCGTCACCGTCTCCCAGATAGCCAAACGGGCGGGGCTGGAAAACGCGGACAGATACTGCGACGCCACCACCCTGCGCAGCGACGAGGATATCCGCCGGGCTGTAAGCGAATACGCTGTGTTCGGCAGGGTGACTCCCCAGCAGAAGCTGGCCTTTGTAAAGGCCTTAAAGGAGGACGGCCACACCGTTGCCATGACCGGGGACGGGGTAAACGACGTGCTGGCCTTAAAGGAAGCCGACTGCTCCATTGCCATGGCCTCCGGCAGCGACGCCGCCCGCACCGTCTCCAACCTGGTGCTTTTAGACTCCAACTTCGCCTCCATGCCCCTGGTGGTGCAGGAGGGCCGCCGCTCCATCAACAACCTCCAGCGCTCCAGCTCCCTGTTCCTGCAAAAAACTATCTTCTCCGCCCTCATCGGCGTGCTGTTTATTTTCATCAATTATACTTACCCCTTCGAGCCTATCCAGCAAACCCTCATCAGCTCCCTCACCATCGGCGTGCCCAGCTTCATCCTGGCCCTGGAGCCGAACCGGGACCGCCTGCGGGGGAAGTTCATCTTCAACGTCCTGAAAATGTGCATCCCCGCCGCCCTCACCATGACCGCGAACATTGTCCTGCTGTGTGCCCTCAGCGGCCCCCTGGGCCTTGCCCCCCAGGAGATGTCCACCCTGGCGGTTATCCTCACCTCCCTCACAGGCTTCATCATGCTCTTTAAGGTCTGCACCCCCTTCAATTCCCTGCGGGGCTTCCTATTCGGTGGCCTGCTTGCCGTGTTCGTGGTGGCCCTTTTGTTCCTGGGGCAGTTCTTCTCTCTGGTAAGCCTCACCCTGCCCATGCTCATTGCCCTGCTGCCCATGCTCCTTTTCGCCATCGTCCTGATGCTGGCCCTGCTCCACTTTATAGACCACGTCATCGCAAACTCCCAAAGCCCCATGTATCCCTTCAAAAAGCGCCGCCGCGCCCGCAAGCGCAGCGCTTAGGGCGCTTCCCGAAGAACCCGCTTAAGGACTTCCGCCCTTAAGAATCCCTCGCTCCGCTCCCCGCGCACCGCCCCCTGGTGCGGGCAGGCGCCTGGCGGCACGCGGCCAGCCCTACATGCCCCTAATGAACCGCAAAAAGGGAAGCCCCCGCAGGTTTTGCGGGGGCCTCCCTTTTATGAGGATGTAGTATGAAAAGGATAACTTATAAGCAATTGGAGGGGCATCTGCCAGCCTGGACATTTCCTTATGGTTTATGGTATAATCATACCCGAACAGCCCTGGCATTTCTACAAGAAAAACATCTGCTTTTATAACAATCGTATTTTTCCCACAAAGGAGGGGTGTCCTGTGGCTCAAATCCACCGGCGGGAGGACGATTCGGAAATCATGTACTATAACGATCCCGAGGTTCCTTTTTACGTCAACGACAATTCCCGCCTTTCCATGTTCCCCAACCGGGAAATGCTCGCCCACTGGCACGAGGACATTGAATACATCCACGTGCGGGAAGGGAAAATGGCTTACCATGTCAACGGCGTGGAAATCCCCCTGGGCGCCGGCCAGGCTGTGCTGATAAACGCCAGGCAGCTTCACCATGCCCAGGCCACCAGCGAGGAGGACTGCGTCTACCTGGCAGTGCTGTTCCGCCCGGAAATCCTCAGCAATAACATTGCCCTGCGCAGCAATTATATCGATCCCATCATAAGCGCCCATATCCCCTACCTGCTTCTGGAGGAAAGCCATCCCCTCTGCGCCTGCCTGGACGAAGCCGCCCGGCTCCACCGGGAAAAGGCCCCTGCCTTTGAGCTGCGTGTTTTAAGCCAGCTCAACCAGATGTGGGCCTTGTTCTTCCAGCTTGTCCAGCAGGAAAGCAACGCCGGCCCGCCTCCCCAGTCCGACCCGGACGTAGCCGTACAGAAGCAGATGGCAGACTACATTTACCGCAACTACCCCCGCAAGCTCACCCTGGGGCAGATAGCCCAGGCCGGCGGCGTGTGCAAAAGCAAGTGCTGCCAGATTTTCAAAAAATATTTCCGGAAAACCCCCGGCGAGTTCCTCATGGCCTACCGCCTGGAGGCCGCCGCCCACCTGCTGCGCACCACCGGGCAGTCTGTCACGGAAATCGCCTATGCCTGCGGGTTCAACAGCCCCAGCTACTTCACAGAGGCCTTCCGCCGGGAGCATGGCTATCCCCCCCGCCGCTTCCGCCGGCAGGCCTCCGGGGAAAAATAACGGCGGTTTTTCGTGGAAAACAGAAATTCCCTGCTGGGAAATGGGCTGTGGGCATTGCAATTTTCAGAAAATGTGATATAATGTGGGTGTAAAAATATATGGAGGTGTTCCCTATGCCTTATGTTATCAATGACGAGTGCATCGCTTGCGGCGCTTGCGCCAGCGACTGCCCTGTTGACGCCATCTCTGAGGGCGACGGCAAGTACGTAATCGACGGCGATACCTGCATCAGTTGCGGCGCTTGCGCCGGCACCTGCCCCGTAGGCGCTCCTGTCGAGGGCTGATTGGCATTGCCAAACAAGAAAAGCGGAGTCTGGGAAGGGGAATTTCCCTTTTGCAGGCTCTCTTTTTGTATACAGGAAAAGGGGGGCGCTATGGAACCGCGCTGGGAAACCCTGGCCCCGGGCTGCCGGGTGCAGGTGACAAAAGAGCACAGCTTTAATACAGACACCCTGCTGCTGGCAGATTTTTCCAGGCCAAACCCCGGGGAGTCCTGCGCAGACTTTGGCACTGGCTGCGGGGCCATCCCCCTTTTGTGGGCCGCCCGGGGAAAGCCCGGGGCTGTGCGGGCCATAGAGCTGCAAAAAGAGGCGGCCGCCCTTGCGGCGGCTTCGGTCCAGGCCAGCGGGCTTTCCGGCGTCATCACGGTTCTACAAGGGGATGTGCGGCAGATAAAGTCCTTCCTGCCCCACGAAAGCCTGGACTTGGTGGCCTGCAACCCGCCCTACCAGGCAGCGGGCACAGGCCTTTTAAGCCCCAGCCCGGCCCGGGCCTTGGCTCGGGTGGGCAGCACCCTCTCTTTGGAAGAGCTGGGGCGCTCCGCGAAATTTGCCCTGCGGTATGGGGGCAGGCTCTGCGTCTGCCTGCGGGTGCAGCGCCTGGCCCAGGCAATCCTGGCCTTTGGGCAGATGGGCCTGGAGCCAAAGCGCCTGCGCCTTGTGCAGCAGCGCCTGGACAAAGCCCCTTACCTGTTCCTGCTGGAGTGCCGCAAGGGCGGGAAGCCCGGCCTGGAGATGCAGCCCGCCCTGCTGCTGGAACATCCCGCCGGCACCCCCTCCCCAGAGCTTTTGGGGATATACGGGGACTACCGCACAACATAAATCATGTAAGAAGGACAAGCATACTTGCACTGGTTATTGTGATACAAGAAAAATTCCCTGCATGGTTTTAGGGTCAACCCCTTTTTTCAAAAGGGGTTGCAGGGTATGGGACAGAGTCCCATGAACTTAGGAGGGCGGCACATGCTGGAAAAAGGCGCGCTATACATAGTGGGCACACCCATTGGGAACCTGGGAGACTTCTCCCCCCGGGCCAGGGAGGTGCTGGGGGCAGCGGACTTCATCGCGGCGGAGGACACCCGGGTAACCCGGGGGCTGCTCACCCATTTCGACATCCACAAGCCCCTCATCAGCTATTTTGAGCACAACAAGCTGGACAGGGGGGCGCAAATCCTGTCCCGGCTAAAGGGGGGCGAAACCTGCGCCCTGGTTTCCGACGCAGGCATGCCTGCCATCTCCGATCCCGGGGAAGCCCTGGTGGCCTCCTGCGCCCGGGAGGGCCTGCCTGTATACGTGGTGCCCGGGCCAACGGCGGTTATTTCCGCCTTGGCTGTCAGCGGCCTGCCCACCGGGCGCTTCACCTTTGAGGGCTTTCTAAGCGTCAATAAGCGCAGCCGCCGGGAGCACCTGCTGGCAGTGGAAAAGGAGGAGCGCACCATGGTTTTCTATGAAGCCCCTCATAAGCTGCGCAAAACCCTCTCCGACTTCTCTAAAACCTTTGGGCCGGACAGGCCCATAGCTGTGGTGCGGGAGCTTACGAAAATCCACGAAGAGGTGTGGCGCACCACCTTAGGGGAAGCCGCCGCCCGTTACCGGGAGCAGGAGCCGCGGGGAGAGTATGTACTGGTTATCAAGGGGGCCTCCCCCGCCCCCCAGGAGGAAAGCGGCCCCTCCCTGGAGGAAGCCGCCGCCCTGGCCCGGGCACAGATGGAAACAGGCCTTTCCCCCAGCGCCGCCGCCAAGGAGGCCGCCAAAGCCACTGGCCTGCGCAAAGGGGATATCTACCGGATGATAGCCGAAGAAAAAGGAGAGGGGGAAAGCCTGTGAAGCCTGCATACGTTATCTGGGACTGGAACGGCACCCTGCTGGACGATGCCCAAACCTGCGTGGACACCATGAACGCCATGCTCAGCAGACGGGGCCTGCCCCTTCTCACCATGGCCCGCTACCGGGAGGTTTTCACCTTCCCCGTGGAAGACTATTACCGCGCCGTCGGCTTCGATTTCGCAAAGGAGCCTTTCCCTCTGCTGGCGGAGGAATATATCCGCCCCTATAACCAGGCCGCCGCTGCCTGCGGCCTGTGCCCCGGCGCAAAGGAAGCCCTGGAGCAGCTTAAAGCCTGGGGCGTGGGACAGGCTGTGGCCTCTGCCTCCCATCAGGAGGCCCTGGAGGAGCAGGTAAAGGCCCTGGGCATTGAGGGTTATTTTGACGCTCTCCTGGGCATCCGGGACGTGCTGGGCGCTGGGAAAGCCGGGGTGGCCCAAAGATACCTCCAGGCCCGCTGCCTTTCCTCTGGGCAGGTGTGGTGCGTGGGGGACACCCTTCACGACTGGGAGGTGGCGGCAACAATGGGCTGCCGCTGTGTGCTGGTGGCCCAGGGCCACCAGAGCGCCAGGCGGCTTGCCCAGTGCCCCGCCCCTGTCCTGCCCTCCCTTCTCGACCTGCCCGCCTTTTTCCAAAGCCAGGAAAACCCATAAAGGAGGAACCCATTATGATAAAGCTGGGTGTATGCACAGGAGTTGAAAACGCCAAAGCCCTGGCCCAAGCCGGCTTTGATTACATCGAAACCAGCCTCAGCGCCGTTGCCGCCATGTCCGAGGAGGACTTCCAGCAGGCCGAGAAAACCCTTCTGGAATCGGGCCTTGCCTGCGAAGCCATGAACGTGATGATGCCGGGGGAAATCCCCCTTACAGGCCCCCAGGCAGATGTATCCCGGGCCGGGGAATATCTCTCTCGGGCCTTCAGCCGTGCCCGAAAGCTGGGTGCAAAGGTTATTGTCTTTGGATCCGGGGCCAGCCGCCAGGTGCCGGAAAACTTCCCCTATGAAAAAGCCTTCCGGCAGCTAGGGGATTTCCTCACCCTGGCAGACCGCCTTGCCGGGGAAAACGGCCTGCGCATTGCCATAGAGCCTTTGCGCCGGCAGGAGTGCAACATCCTTCACTTCGTCTCGGAAGCCCTTATCCTGGCCTCCCTGCTCCAGCTTCCCCATGTAGGCGTGCTGGGGGACACCTACCACATGGCCGCTGGAAACGAGTCCTTTTCCTCCCTTGCAGAGGCAGGGGAACTGCTGTGGCATGTCCACATGGCAAGGCCCCAAAACCGTGCCTATCCCGGGCAGGCAAGACCCGCAGCAGGATCGGGAGGCTTATGCCGCCCTCTTTTCCACCCTGCGGGCCATGGGCTATGAGGGCCGGGTAAGCGTGGAAGGCCAGTGCGCAAACTTCCTGCCTGACGCCAAAGAAAGCTTCGCTTTGCTTAACAGCCTGCGGGCCTGATGTATAGTGATTTTCAAGTGTGTTTACTATATCTCCCCTCCATAAGACAATAAAGCAAAAACAGCATGTGTTATAAAACGCACATGCTGTTTTTGCTGTTTCATGAAGCCAGAAGCGACCTTTACGCCTCCTCTGCCGGGGCGTAAGATTCCATCTCCGTAAGCTGCTTCCAAATCATGTTTACTTCCTCTGTGCAGCTAAAATAGGTGCTGGTGAGAAGGTTTGTGGCAATGCCCAGCTTTTCCGCGTACACATTGATGTTTTTCCAGTCTGCCCGCTCATAGCTGATGGCCAGGTCATACAGCGCGCCGCAGCGGCCCTCGTGGCGCAGCAAAGCGTCCTTAATCTCCTCTGCCACAGGCACAGTAGAAAGGATTTCCTCCAAAGGAGCGGCAATGAGGTAATCCAGGGTGGAGAACATGCCCATCAGGTAAGCGTCTGTGCGGCTGATAGGCATATTCTTTGCATAGCGCATCAGCTCGCTGCAGAAGCTGGCCCGCATAAAGGAAAGTTTCAGGAATTCCTCTGAATCCGGGTCAATTTCATTTTCCGCGTTGCTGGCGCTCAAAAGGTAAATCCACTGTTTAAGCTGCCCAATGCCCAGCGTCATAATGGCCTGCCGGATAGTGGTAACCCGGCTGGTGGAGAAATAGGCTGTGTTCGCCACCCGCAGCAGGCCATAGGTCAGCGTGGCGTCTGTGGCGATAATCTGCTCTATCTCCTCCATATCCGGCTCTTCCTGCACCACAGCTACCATCAGCCGGAAGAAGTTGCTCTGGAGATACCCGCTGGTGTGGGCCTTGGTGGCAAGCTTCTGGGCCACATAAGAGCCTTGCATAGCATCCACGCCCATGGAAACGGCTTTGTTATAAATCTCCTCTGTTTCCACCTGGGTGGCAATGCACTGCTTGTTCATGCTGTGGGCCATCTCAATGATGTTGCGCAAAGAAGCGTCGGCAGTTGTCTCAAAGTTCAGCTTGATGTAATCAATCTCCCCCATCAGCGCCATATACCGGGGAGAAAAGCGGAACTCGTTCACCGCGATTTTATATCCATCCCTGGCGAACTGCTGCACAAAGCGCATGGCAAAGGGGTGGATAATCACGCTGTCATCTATCTGGATGACAAGGCTCTCCTTCCCGAAAAGCCGGGGGGCCTTGCGCATCAGAAGGTTTGTGGTAAATGTCATGAAGTGGACCGGGCCTTTTAGGGAGCGCTCCACGTTTTGCAGCAAAAAGTTATATACCGTATCCGCCGCGGCAAAGTCATTTGTGGCCTCTTCATTGCCATATGCCTGGTTCTCGCCATGATACAGTATCTCATAGCCTATCACCTGGCTGCCCGCATTTTTAATAGGCTGCCGCACAATATATTTTTCTCTCATAGAGCCTCCTCATATCAGGCGTTTTCTCTAAAAAACCGGCCTGCTTCTCCCCGGCAGCGTCAGGCCGTCTCGCCCTGCGCCGCCTTTTCCTGGAGAAGGCCGTCCATAACGGAAACCAACCGCCCAATTTCAGGCTTGGTAAGCTGCTCGTTTGCCCCCAGCTCTTCGCCCTTAATACGCATTTCCTCGCTTATCAGGGAGGAGAAGATGATCACCGGGATATGCTTTAACTCCGGATCGTCCTTCACAAGCTTTGTCAGCCTGTGTCCGTCCATCTGGGGCATTTCAATATCTGTCACAATGAGGGACACATCGTTGTCAATGGTGCCATGGCGCTTGCTTTCCAGCAAATGCTCCCACAGCTCCCTGCCGTTGGGGAACATGCTCAGGTGGGTGTAGCCCGCCTTTGTCAGGGCGTCCCGGATCATGCGGGAAAGGAGGATGGAATCCTCCGCTATGTAAATGGGCTGGAGGTTCCGCTCCCGGGGGCCCATCTCGTCAATTTCGCTTATCTGGATGGAGGTTTCCGGGGCAATCTCCGCCACAATTTTCTCAAAGTCCAGGATAGTCACCAAATCCCCGCCGCACTGGGCAATGCCTGTGGCCACCCCGTCGTCGCCGCCGCTGATGGTCTTATCCGGCTTCTGGATTTCCGTCCAGGAAATGCGGTTAATGCCCACCACCGTGTGCACCCGGAAAGCCAGGGTCATTTTATTGAACCCGGTTACAATAAACAAATCCTTTTCCTTTGGCTCGCATTCCTCCACGCCCAGGTACTTAGGCAGGTTTATCACCGTAATCACCGCGTCCCGGGGCTTGAAAATCCCCTCCACCGCCATATGGGTGTGGGGCATGAATTTTACCGGCGCAGAGATCATGATTTCCGTCACCTTCGCCACGTTGATGCCGTAAAGCACCCCGTCAATGGTGAACTCCATAATCTCTATTTCGTTGGTACCAGATTCCAGCAGGATTTCATCATTCATGATGGCCGCCATTACACTCGCTCCCTTTCTTCTCCTGAGTCAAATCACATAGTCCGCCTTGCCATAGCTGCGCACCGTCACCTTCCCCGTACCCGGGTCAAAGGAGATGGTCCGGGCTGTAGTGCCCCCCAAATCTTCTGCCAGCAGGGGTATTTTCTCAGCCCGCAAAATCATATGTACGCTGTCGGCATTGCGCTTGCCGATATTCCCCAGGGCGCTCCCCTGGGCTGTTTCAAACATTTTCGCGCCCCCGGCAACCTTTGCCACAATGTTTGCCCGCCGGGCGCCCCTTGCTTCCATCTGTTTCAGGGTTTCCCGTATGCCTGTGTCCGCGTATTTCATGGTATTCTTCCGCCCCGCCTCCATATTGATAGGCAGCATAATATGGATGAGCGCGGAAAGCTTTGTCCGCTTGTCTTGCAGGCAGATGCCGATACAGGATCCCAGCGCGTATGTTATAAGCTCCTCTCCATACTGCGCCATCTTCATGTCGGCTATCTTCACCACCAGCTTTTGTCCGTTAGCCATTTGTCACGCCCAACTTACGCAAAAGATAATTGAGGCCCCGAATCTCCGGGGAAAGCAGCAGCCTGCAGGGGAGCTCATAATCATCACAGGTAAAATTGCCGCCAATGGTCATCAGGTAATCCGTCTGCCCGCCATATTCCGCCATGGGCACTGCCAGAATAGCCCCTTGCATGTCCACGGTGAGGCTGGGCACGGTCAGTTCCATGGTTACGCCGGACAGCCCGGACAGGGCGTTGATGAAGGTGGAAATCATAATGTTCCCCACCTCAACCAGGGCAGAGCGCTGCAGTTCGTCCAGATGCTCGAACTCCTCCACCTTGTTGTCAAGCATACATTCCAGCACCATGTTTACAAACTCCAGGGGCAGCACGGAAAGCATAATGCCTCCAATGTCCCCGCCAATGCGCACCAGCACCCCGGCCGTCACGTTCTCCGGGCCGCCTATCCAGTCGATAGCCTCGTTATACTCCATAATGCGCACCTCCGGCATGGTAATGCGCACCCGCCGGTTCAAAAGCCCGGAAAGGGCTGTGGCCGCGTTGCCCGTGCCAATGCTTCCCACTTCCCGCAGGGTATCCATTTCCATGCTGCCCAAGTCGTCATAATTCTTAATTTCCATATGGTTCCTCCTCTCAGAGGCCCGCATTCCCAGCCTCGCAGGAGAACGCCGTCCTGCCCGTTCTGTTCAGGCATTCCAGCCTTTCCTGTCTGGCTTTTCCGCCCGCCAGGCGCCATGCCAGCCTCGATTTTTTCCTCTTTTTTAGCGCAGGCCGTTTACTGTGGTTTCGATTTCATCCGAGGTCTGGATCATTTTCAGCGCATAGCTGAAAGAGCGCTGGGACTCGATAACCTTCACCATCTCATGGGCCAAATCTGTGTTGGAGCGCTCCAGATAGCCCTTCACCAGCTTTCCCTGCCCCATCTGGAGCTGCCCGTTTTTCTCTATAGGCACAAAACGGTTGCGCCCCACATGCAGCATTCCGTTGGTGTTCACAAAGTCGAAAATGCCAATGGGCAGTTCGCTTTTTTCGTTCTCCTCTGTCAGTTCAATCAGCCTGCCGTCCCGGCCCATGACAAAGCGCCCGTCGCCGTCTGACAGATACCATTTTGCTTCCTGGGTAGGCTCTCCGGTGTCCGGATCCACCGCCCCCTCCACATAAAATTCGGCCTTGGTAAAGGAGCCGTCCCGGGTGTAGCTGTACTCCCCGCTGGCAGGATCCCACAAAGCGAAAAAGCCGTGGCCCTCAATGGCGTAATCCAAATCAAGCCCTGTGTCCGCAAAGCCTGTGCTGCCAAAGTCTGTGTCCGCGCCCACCATATAGGTGCCGGTGCCCCGGGGCAGCTCGTCGGCCTGCGCCCCGGCAATGAAATCATACATCAGCGCCGCGAAGGAAGGCTTCTTGGCCTTGAAGCCATAGTTGTTCACATTGGCAATGTTGTTGCCATGGACGTTCAGCCGCTCCTGCTGCTGCCAGGCCCCCACCGCCGCTGTATAGAAGGATTGGTTCATTGTTTTATGCCCTCTTTCCCTGTGTTTATAGAACCGCGCTCATTGCCCGGCGGTTTTACTGCAGCCGGCCCACATCTGTGGTGGCGTGGGTCATCACCTGATCATACATTTTGGTGAGCTGCGCCGCGCTCTGGTAGGCCCGCTGGGTAGACATCATTTTCACCATCTGCTGCACCATGCCCACGTTGGAGCGTTCCACCCTGCCATGAAGCACCTTGGCTGTGCCAAGCTGGGGTTCCCCCCCGCCCACAAACAGGCCCCGCTCGTTTTTGGTCAGCTCCCCGTTGTCCGCAAACTCGTAAACGCCGATCTGCCCTAAGAAGCCGCCGTTTTCTGTGTAAATCCTGCCGTAATCGTCGGCACGCACCTTGTCTGTCACCAGCAGGATTTCCTCCCGGTTAATGTCCAGCACCCGCCCAAAGCCCGGCAGGGTGAGATACCCCTCGTCATCCAGGGTGAAGTTGCCGGCCCGGCTGTACGCAATGCCGTCCCCCGTCTGAATGGCGAAAAAGCCCTCCCCCTCTATGCCGAAATCCAAAGGCATGCCTGTTTCGTCAAAGGCGCCCTGGGTGTAATCGGTATAAAGCTGGCTGGGCACAGTGGCATAGCTGATGCCGCCGATATCCGTATAGATTTTCTCCTTGTTGCCTACGCGGCTCCACATCACCTCATCAAAGGTCTGCCCTGTAAAGCAGTCCTCCTTAAAGCCGGAAGTGGCCACGTTTGCCATGTTGTTGGAAATGACATCCAGGTTTTTGCCATGGGTAATCATCCCGGACGCCAGGTTGTAAAAGCCTTTGAACATTTCCTTTTCCTCCCGAAAAAGATTTCTGAAATTGGTTTGGGGGGTAAGTCCGCCCCTGCCGCAGCCTTACCCGCTGCGCATATAGTCCTCCATCAGCACCTTCAGCTTCTGCACAGCCCTGGCGTGTATCTGGGACACCCGGGGCGCGCTGATTTCCAGCACTGTGGCAATATCCTTCATTTTCAGGTTCCGCTCATAATAAAGGGACAGAACAAGCTGCTCGTTTGTTTTCAGGGAGCTGACGGCTTTTGCCAGGGTGTTCACCAGCTCTTCCCCCATCAGCGCCTGCTCGGGGTGCCCCCCGCTTTCCGGATCCGCGGCTGCCTCCCAACTGTCATTGCCCTCGAAAACCTCGTCTAAAGACAGGATGTTGTGCAGGGATGCGTTTGCCATGGCCTCCCGGTATTCCTCTATGGTAATGCCCAGCTTTTCCGCCACTTCGCTGTCGCTGGGCATTTTCCCCGTCTGGTTATACATTTCTGTTACGGCCTTGTCAATGCGCTGGGCGCGCTGCCGCACTGTGCGGGGCACCCAGTCCTGCTGCCGGGCCAGGTCTACAATCATCCCCCGGATGCGCTTTGCCACATACATTTCAAAGCGCCCCTTCTCCGGGTCAAATTTATCCACCGCGTCGGCCAGCACAATCAGGCCTTCGTTGATGATGTCGTCCAGTTGCGTGAAGCTGCAGAACACGCCCCGTATCTGCAGGGCTATGCTGCGTATCAGCCCCGTATACCGTAAGGCGATTTCCCATTTCAAATCCTGATCCCGGGTTTCCCCGTACAGGGCGAAAAGCTCCTCGGTGGTCATTTCCTCATAAGGCTTCCGGGCGGAATCCGTCATGTGCCCACCGCCCTTCGCACGTTTGCCCCCTGCTGCATGGTCACGTTGCCGATAGACTGGATCTGCACTGTGCCCACAATCTCACTGAAGGAAAGCACATAGAGGTTGTTGAAATACTGGGACAAAAGCCGGCTGAGATAAATGCGTATCACCTGGCTGGTAAGCAGGATGGGCGACTGGTTCAAATCGCCAAACTTGGGAATGTGCTCCGCAAGCTGGGTGATAACAGTCTGTATCAGCTCCGGCTCCATTGCCAAATAGATGCCGTGGTCGTTTTTCACCAGGGAAGCTACAATCTTCCGCTCCACCTCCGCGTCCAGGGTCATGGCCCTAAGCTGCCCGTCCTCGCAGAAACGCCGGGTGATGGTGCGGCTCAAGGCACTGCGCACGCTCTCCGTAATAATATCCGGATCCCGGGTGGTGTTCATGGCGTCCACCATGGTTTCCAGGATGGTTTCCATGTCCCGGATGGGCACGCCCTCCATCAGGAGGTTCCGCAGCACCTTTTCCAGCATGGCATAGGAAACCACTGCCGGGCAGGCCTCCTCCACCAGCTCCGGGGATGTATTCTTCAGGTTCTCCACAAGCTGGATCGTCTCCGAACGGGTAAGCAGCTCGTGGGCATGGCGCCTGATGGTTTCGGAAAGGTGGGTCAGCATAACGGACAGGGGGTCGATAACCGTATAGCCGTAAATCTCCGCCATCTCCTTGTTCTCCGGCAGAATCCACCGGGAGGGAATGCCGTAGGCCGGCTCCACTGTCTCAATGCCGTCAATTTCGCCCAAGGGCTTGGCAGGCTCCAAAGCCAGGTAGTAGTCCACCAGGATTTCACCCTTTGCCACTTCCTCGCCCTTCACGCGCACCACATACTGGTTGGTGCCGATAATAGAGCTGTCATGCATACGCACGGTGGGCACCACGAAGCCCATTTCCTGGGCATACTGCCGCCGGAAGATAACCACCCGGTTAATCAGCTTGCCGCCGCTGCTTTCATCCACCAGGGGGATAAGGCTGTAGCCCACCTCCAGCTCAATCGGCTCCACAGAAAGCAGGGAGTACACGTTGCTGATATCCTTATAATAGTCAGACTCCGCAGGCGCGGCCTCCGGGACCTGCTCCAGGGCAGCAGCCTCCTCGGCCTCCTGCTCCTGCACCTGCTTGGCCCTGCCGCCGCGGCTGATCATGAAGCCCATGGCGAAGATAACGCTGGCCACTATCACCAGGGGGACAGTGGGGGTGTTGGGGATAACCGCCAGGAACACCAGCGCCGCTGCCGCCGTCATCAGCGCCCGGGGCTGGGCCTTGAACTGCCCCAGCACATCGCTGTTCAGGCTGCCGTCGGAAACAGAGCGGGTGACAATCATGCCGGTGGCGGTAGAAATCATCAGGGCGGGAAGCTGGGAAACCAGGCCGTCGCCAATGGTGGCGGTGGAGTAAATGGAGGCCACTGTCCCAATGTCCTGGCCGCCCTGCACCACGCCGATCAGGATGCCGCCGATAAGGTTTATCAGGGTGATGATAAGGGACATCACCGCGTCGCCCTTGACGATTTTAGTAGCGCCGTCCATAGCGCCGTAAAAATCGGATTCCTTCTGGATTTTCGAGCGGCGCATACGGGCTTCCTGCTCGTCGATTACGCCGGTGTTCAAATCCGCGTCAATAGCCATCTGCTTGCCAGGCATGGCGTCCAGGGTGAAGCGGGCGGCAACCTCGGCCACACGCTCCGCGCCTTTGGTGATAACGATGAACTGCACCAGCACAATAATAAAGAATATGATAAAGCCAATTACAATGTTGCCGCTGGTGATAAGCTGCCCAAACGCAGCAATAACCTGTCCCGCGTTGCCCCCGTTTGACAGAATCAGCCGGGTGGAGGAAACGTTCATGCCTAGGCGGAACAGGGTGGTGATGAGCAGCAGGGAGGGGAAAATGGAAAATTCCAGGGCCTCCGATATATTCATGGTGATAAGCAGGATTATCACGGAAAGGGCTATGTTGATGACCAGAAGGACATCCAGCATAAAGGTGGGCAGGGGCAAAATCAGGAACAGCACCACTACCACCACAAACAGGGAAACCGCGTTGTCCAGTATCCGCTTCATGGGCATCCTCCCTTCCTTTTTCTGGACTTGCTTAAAGGGTACAGCCTATTATATCATAAACTCCCGGATAAATAAAGACTATCCTGCGGCATTGCGGGAAGAAATATCTGCCATGCCGTCAAAATGCACAAAAACAGTGCCTGCAAGCCTGTTCCCTATAAAGCCCGCCTTTGCGGGGCGGTGAAAAACCTGCTGTTTTTCTGCAAAAAACTGCTGGTTTTTGGGAAAAAACGGTAGTTTTGTAAACATTTTGTCATTTCTGAAACCATTTTGTCACCTTTTGTGCTGCCAGAGATTTGGCAGAAATGCACAAAGGTAAAAGGCCTTTTATCCGGGCAGCTTGTTTGCCAGTTTAAACACATACACCAGCACTTCCGCCACCGGCCCGTACAGCGCCGGCGGGATCTCCTGGTAAAGCTCCGCGGTGTCATAAAGCGCGTGGGCCAGGGGGACGTTTTCGATGGTGGGGATTTCGCACTCCTCGGCTTTCTGCACAATGCGCATGGCCAGCTCATCCTGGCCCTTAGCCAGCACCTTGGGAGCAGCGTCCTGCCCCGGCTTATAGGCCAGGGCAATGGCGTAATGGGTGGGGTTGCGGATAATGACATCGGCCTGGGGCACCTGCTGCATCATACGGGCCTGGGCCATCTTCCGCTGGATCTCCTTAATTTTCCCCTTCACCTGGGGGTCGCCTTCGGTCTGTTTATATTCTTCTTTTATTTCCTGTTTGGACATTTTCATTTTCCGCTCGTGATCCCACCACTGGTAGAGGAAATCAAAGCCTGCCAGAGCGGCGAAGGCCAAAATCACCTTCAAAAGCATGAAGAAAATGGCTTCCAGCAAGTAGCCGCAGGCTTCCGGCAGGGCGGTGTAGAGGAAATTGCCGGAAACCCGCACCAGTTCTTCCACGCTGGTGTAAATCAAGTACAGCAGGATGCTGATTTTCAAAAGGCCCTTCAGGGCCTCCACGATGCTGCGCAGGGAAAAAATCCGCTTGATGCCCTGGGCCGGGCTTATGCGGTTGAACTTGGGCTTCAAAAGCTCCCCAGTGACCAGGAGCCGGGTTTGGGCAAAGGTGGCTGACACCGCCATCAATACGGTGATTGCCAGCATCAGCCCGGCGGTCTGCACGAAAATGATGGCGCCCTGCACCACAATCTCTCCCAGGAATTCTTCTATGGCTGCGCCTTCCGCCATCAGGCCCAGATAGGAATAAGTATAGCGGAACATGCCTTGCAGCTTCTCCACATAGGTGGGGAACAGCACCCGGATCATCATGACGCTGCCTATAAGGGTTGCCACTGCTATCACGTCCTGCACCAGCAGCACGTTGCCTTTTTTCCGTTCGTCACGCCTTCGTTTCGGCGTGGCCTTTTCGGTTTTGTCTCCCACAGTGTCCCCCCTTTGCGCTTCCCCGCTTTTGCGGCGTGCTTGCCTGCCCCCGCGCCCCCCTCAAAAACCTTTCGTTTTGGGAAATGGTTTTTTTATGGATCCCTCCCGGTTTTGGAGGGGCTGGGGCTACCCGCCGGCGATTTGGGACACAGCCTTCTCCAGCTCTGAAAGCATGGTGGTTTCCATTGCCAGGATGTATTCGCTGAAGGTGGAAAGCAGGAAGAACAGGATGACGGTGCCTACCAGCACTTTTAACTCAATGTTAATCGCAAACACGTTTATCTGGGGGATGACCTTCATCAGCACCCCCATGCCTATCTGGCCCATAAACTCTGCCGCCAGGATGGGCATGCAAAGCTTCACCCCCATCAGGGCGCAGTCTGCAAAAATTTCCACCACCCGCTCCGCTGTGGCCTCCCCAAAAGCTGCCGCCCCAAAGGGCACCAGGTTTCCGGAGGAGATCATCAGCCGCAAAAGGGTGTAATGCCCATTAGCGGCAATGAACAGGAGCATGGCATAGATATTCAGCAGGTTTGCCGAGGGGGTCATGTTCCCCTGAAAGCCGGGATCATAGGTGGCGGCCATGGCAAGGCCCATCTGTTCGTCCATAACCGTACCGGCCAGGGCTGGGATAAAGAAAAACATCTGCATGATCATGCCTACCATGAAGCCCAGGCCCAGCTCCAGCAGAATTTTTACCATCAGCTCCAGCAGGGTGCCGGGGGTTGTCACAACGCCTGTATAGGCATAGCTTACCGACACGCTTAAAAGCATAATAAACCCGGCCTTGAAATACCGGGGGATATTAGACCGGCTGAACAAGGGGGTAAACAGCACAAAGCCCGACATGCGGGCTGTGATATAGATGAACAGGGTTAAGCTGTCCCAATTTAACAGATTGTCTAAATTGCCCATAGGTTATGCCCGGATCAGTTCCAGCAGTTCCCTGGCATATTCCTGGAGGTTTCCCAGCATCCAGTCCCCGCCGATAACCAGGAACAGCCCCACCACCACCAGCTTCAAAATGAAGGAGATGGTCTGTTCATGGATTTGCGTGACGGCCTGTATGATGGCGGTGAGCACACCCACTGCCATGCTCAGCAGCAGCATAGGCCCTGCCAGCCGGATGACAACACCGATGCCGTCCCGGAATACGTCTACAACCTGCGTGGTTTCCATACTGCCACCTGCCTTTCTCTATCTGCCTCAGCGGAATGTCTGCACCAGGGATGAAAACACCAGTTCCCAGCCGTTCAGGGTGATGAACAGCAGGAGCTTGAAGGGCGTGGAAATCATAGAAGGCGGCAGCATGACCATGCCCATGGACATAAGGGTGGAAGCCACGATGATGTCAATGAGCAGGAAGGGGATATAGAGGTAAAAGCCGATTTCAAAGGCTCTTTTCAGCTCTGAGGTGGCAAAGGAGGGCACGATAATCCGCAGGGGCAATTCCCTTGCCTCCTCCTCTGTATCCGGCTTGCTGATGCCCGCCATCCCGCAGTACATATCCAGGGAGGATGGCTCTGTCTGCCGCAGCATAAATTCCTTTAGAGGGGCTTTCGCCCGGTCGAAAAATTCCTCCTGGGTGATTTCCTCGTTGATGTATGGCTCGTAAGCCTCTGCCTGCACCTGGGATAGCACCGGACCCATGGTAAACAGGGTTAAAAACAGGGCAAGGCCCACCAGCACCATATTGGGCGGCGTCTGCTGGGTGCCCATGGCGTTTCGCAGGAACGACAGGGAAACCACGTATCTGGTGAAGGATGTACACATGATCACCAGGGAGGGCAGAAGGGTGATAATCGTAGTTAAAAGGATGATGTCCAGCACCTGCACGCTGTCACCGTTGATGTTTACAAGATTGTTCAGGTTGTCAAGGCCGCTGTCCAAACGCTGTCACCATCCTTTCGTCATTTTTTTGAGGGAAAGCTCCCTTTCAGTATCTGGGCAAAGCTGGGAGCGCTGTCCCCGCCCGGGGGCTGGCCCTCCAGCCACTGGTTTGCTTCCTCCTGGGAAAGCTCTGTCAGCACCTGGATGCTCCCGCCTGTCACGCCTAAAAGCAGGCAGCGGCTGTGTACACGCACCAGCACCAGGCGTTCATTTTTGCCCACGTTCCGCTGCCACAGCAGGGCCATGTTTTCATGGGCTTTTTCTCCTGACCGGGGAAATCCGGGAAGGCCCAGCAGGCCCCGGCGGGCGATAAGGCGCGTACACCAATAGGCCAGCACCAGCACCACCCCTATGGTCAGCAGCATGCCTAAGAGCGATAAAACTCCCTGGGGCATGGTTCCTTACGGCTCCCCGACGATGGAGGAAACCGTCTTCATGATGCGATCCGGCTTAAAGGGCTTTACGATAAAGTCCTTGGCCCCGGACTGGATGGCTTCGATAACCATGGCTTCCTGGCCCATGGCAGAGCACATAACCACGTTGCAGGCGGGGTTCTTGGCCTTCATAGCCTTCAAGGCCTCCAGGCCGTCCATGTTGGGCATGGTGATGTCCATGATTACCAGGTCGGGGGAAAGCTCCGTGAACTTTTCTACGGCGTCGGCCCCGTCCACAGCCTCGTGGAGGTCAGTATACCCATTTTTGCTCAGGGTATCCTTGATAACCTTGCGCATGAATGCAGCGTCGTCAACTAATAAGATCTTTGCCATTGTAGTTCTCCTCTTTTCTTAGTTTGGTTCGTATCTGGCGCTCATTTTAACTGAGCCACGTCCTCCAGATCGGGTTTTTTGAGTATTTCTGTCACCCGGATGCCGAAGTTGTCATCGACTACCACCACATCGCCCCGGGCAATACACTTGCCGTTGACAAACAGGTCTACCTGATCCCCTGCCAGCTTATCCAGCACTACCAGGGAGCCTTTGGCAAAGGCCAGGATTTCCTGTACCCGCCGCCGTGTGCGGCCTATTTCCACCGTGACCTCCAGGGGCACGTTCATAATCAAATCCAGGTTTTCTGCCTGCTCCTGGCTTAACTCCTGGCCATTTTCCAGCTTGGGCATTTTCGGCTGCTGGGTGGGAATGACCTTGGGATCTGCCGGCTGGGGAGCCGGGGGAGCGGGCCAGCCATAGTAGGGCGGGGGATAGTATCCCGGGTACCCGGGATATCCGCCCTGCTGCCCTTCCTGCCCCGGGTAGGGCGGGTAATAGGGCGGGGGCGCCATGCCTTCGGGAGGCATGGCCGCGGGAGGAACAGGCGCGGGGGCCGCAGGGGCCGGGGCTGCGGGAGCCGGGGCGGCAGCAGGCGCGCCTCCCGCCAGCATTTTCTCGATTTCCTCCTGGCTCATCACGCCGCCAGAGGACGGGGCGGGAGCCGGGGCCGGCGCGGCGGGAGCGGGTGCAGGGGCCGGGGCGGGAAGGGTTTCTTCCTCTGCATCCAGGCCAAAGCCTGCAATCAGCTCCTTTGCCAGCTCTACGGAGATGACGTTCATAAATTCGCTCTTGAGCTTGCCCTCAATGCTCAAGGCAAAACGAACCGCTACAATGGGTCCGGACTCTATCGGCATGCGTTCCTTTTTGAACGCGTCCAGGTCATATACGTCAAAGGTTTGCGGGGTGGAGATATTGACCACACGCCCCAGGAAATCTGACAAGGCGGTAGACGCCGCGCCCATCATCTGGTTCATAACCTCGCAGGCCGCGCTCAAGGTCAGGTCATCCAGCACGAAGTCCTCCAAGGGGGTATCCGTACCCATAAGGATGTCCACAATGACCTTGATATCGCTTAGGCGCAGCAGCATGATGTTGCTGCCCTCCAGGCCCTCTACGTATTTAATTTCAACGCCTACGGCAGGTTCAATGGAGCCTAGCGAGAAGTCCTCCACATTCACCACTTCCACAGTGGGCGTGGTGATATCCACCCTGTGGTCCAGCAGGTTGGATACGGCTGTGGCCGATGAACCCAAGCTGATATTCATGATCTCGCCGATAGCGTCTAATTCTATTGGTCTAAAAACATCATTGCTCATTTTCCAAACTGTCCCTTCTCTCGGCGTTATGATATACCTCTTTGATCTTCACCGCTAATTTCTTCTCGCTTACGCCCATCAGGCCGTCAAACCATTGGTTCCCGCCTATGCGCAGGAACACCGGGCTGTCCTGCTTCTGGTTCAGGTCTATGACATCCCCCACGCTGAGGCGGTAGACATCCCCCAAGCGCAGGCTGGTGCGGGCAAGCTCGGCGTGTATCTCCAGGGTGGAATCCCGCAGGTTGTCCATAATTTCCCCGGAGTTGTCCTCCTCGTGCGCCCGCTTGGCGGGGTTGTCGGCGTTGATTGCCGCAAAAACATTCATCAGCACCATTCCTGGCAGGCAGATGCTGATACGGCCCTCCACGTTGGGGAATTTCGCGCTTAGCTCCACCAGCACGACGGTTTCGTCCATGCCGATAAGCTGCACCAAGGTGGGGTTTGTCTCCACCTTGCCGAACTCAAAATCCAGTTGGATGTAGTTTTCCCAACTGCGGCCCATGATGGAGACAAAATCCTTCACCAGGCTTTCATAGAGTTTTAAGTCCAGATCCGTGTAAACGTAATCGTCTGGCAGATCATCCACCACATCCCCGTCCCCGCCAGTCATGCGATCCATCATGCTGACCATGAAGGAGGTGCTCACGTACATCAGCACAGGGGTTTCCTCTACTTCCCCCTTCAGGTTCAGGTGGGCGCTGGTAAGCACCATGGTGTCTGTCAGGGCGTTGGCGAACTCGAAATACCGCTGCTCTTCCACGCCTTCCACTTCCACCTCGCAAGTGGCCCGGGCAAGGCCGTTTATGCGGGTGTTGAGAACGCGGGAATAGTTATCAAAAATGCCGCTGAGCATTTTCAGCCTGTCTTTTGTAAACTTCCGGGGGCTGGAGAAATCATACTTGCGGTATTTTTTCTCCGGGGCCTCTTCCTTTTTCGGAGAAGAATCGCCGCCCCCGCCGTTCATGGAGTTTAGAAGCGCGTCAATCTGCGCTTGTGATAATACCTCCGCCATGGACTACCCCTCCTGCCCTTCTGTGTTACTCAGCCCGGCGTCATGGGACGTACTGGATTCCTCCTGGCTGGCAGAAGATGGGGCAGAGGATTCGGGCGCTTGCGCCTCGCCCTTTACAAGCGTATGGTACTGTTCGATGCTGTCCCCCAGCTTATCCAGCATGTTTTTGCCGGAAATGATCATTTCCACCCGGCGGTTCCTGGCACGGCCGGCTTCGCTGTCATTGGGGGCGATGGGCCTGTGCTGGCCATATCCCTCGCTGACCAGGCGGGCTGAATCCAGCACGCTGGTGTGCTCCTGGATATAGATGACAGTATTGGTAGCGCGGTTCGAGGCCAGGAACCGGTCTACCGACGGGGTATTGGGCCGATCCGCGTTGGCCTGGGCGGTGTGGCCCAGCACCCGGACTTCGTCGATGTATGGGGCGGCATTGTCCAGCACGCCGCAGACTACATTGAGGGTTTCTTCGCCTGCCGGCTTGATGACGTATTCCTCGCCGTCAAAGAACACAGTGTCGTCAAAGTTTACATACACCACGCCGTCACCTTTTGTTACCTCAATGTTCTTGCCGGAATCCTGGATATACTGCATGAGCATCTGGTACAGATCATCCATGGCGTTATCCACTTCCTCCTGGGCGGCTTTCGCGTCTATATCCTCTGGGGAGAGGGTATCGGAGGAAGCGTTCGGCAGCAGGGGATCGGCGTTAGGCCCGTCGTTGCCCTTTGGATCGGTCGGGGTTTCGATGGCGTCCGGATTGAAGCTTTGCACCAGAGCTTTCCACTTGTTTTCGTCTACAGTGGACATGGAATACAAAAGCACGAAGAAGCATAACAACAGGGTAACCATGTCGCCATAGGTGTCCATCCAGTTGGCGCCGCCGCCACCCCCGTCGCTCTTTTTCATTTTCATGGCAGCAAGTCACTTCCTTTACCTAGTTTCTATACAGGGCCACAGGCAGGGAAGTTTACTCGCCGCTGCCGCCGCCGCTGCCTGCTCCAATCTTTTCGCGCTGCTTCTGCGCCACGAAGGTTAAGAGCTTTTCTTTGAGCATTTTGGGGTTTTCACCGGCCTGGATGCAGGTGATGCCCTCTACGATAATCAGCTTTATGAGCACCTCGTCCTCGTCGCGGACGCGGAGGTTGTTGGCGATGGGGCTGAAAATCATATGGGCCAGCACGCAGCCATACAGGGTGGTGATAAGGGCAACGCCCATGTCCTTGCCGATGGTGGAGGAGCCTGAGGTGGGGTCCATGTTTTGCAGCATGTTGATAAGGCCCACCAGGGTGCCCACCATGCCGAAAGCCGGGGCCACCGCAGAGCCTTTGTCATACAGGGCCGCAGCCGCGTTGTGCCGGGCCGACATGCATTCTATATCATTCTCCAAGGTGGCGCGAACCCGGTCGGGGTCGTTGGCGTCCACAATGAGCATAATAGCCTGTTTAAAGAAGGGGTCTTCCTCCTGGTTGGCGTGTTCTTCCAGGGCCAGCAGGCCGTCCTTACGGGCAATGCCCGCCAAATCCACCAGGCGATTGATGACTACATCGGAAGTCATCTTGGGGTTTTTCAGCAAAATGCCGAAATGCTTGGGAATGCTGAGGACAGTTTTCAGCGGGAAGCTTGCCATCACGATGCCTAGCGTACACCCGATAACGATAAAGATACTGGATGGGTCCACAAAGTTGCCTAACAGTGTAAAGTTCATGGCAGGGAACGGGTCAAACGCCATACCCACCAGCATAACGGCCAGAGCCAAAACCAGGCCGATTAAATATCCTATGTTCATAAAACGTCACCCTCATTCAGTCGATATTCCCGGGCGCTGTATGTCAGCGTCTGCGCTTATCTTCTAGCGTTTGTTACGGTTACTTCCCGGCGGATGTCCATTACCTTGGCGTTATAGTCCGCAATCTTCTGAATGATCTCCTGGGCGCTTTCCTCTACAAGGTAAAAGTCGTGGTTCATCATGACCACCTTTGTGCCGGGGATCATCTCGATACATTCGATCTGCATGTGGTTCACCAAAAACCGTTCCTTGTTTGTTTTAGTCAGTGTGATCATCCAGTTCATCGCCTTTCTCAATACAGCCACGCCGAAGCGGGGATGAAACCTCTGGGATTTTCCCCGCTTTTGGTGGCCTTGTTTATTTTTATCGCTTCATGTTCACAAGTTCTTCCAGCATGGTGTCTGTAACGGTTACGATACGGGTATTGGCCTGATAGCCGCGCTGTACGAGAATCATGTTGCTGATTTCAGAAGCAAGGTCTGTGCCGGAGGACTCCAGGCCGCCGGTGATCAGGGTGGTGCCGCCGGAGTTCAGGATGCCTTCGTATTCGCCGGGTACTCCAGAACCTTCTCCTCCAGGAGCAGTGGGATCGGCAGGGCGCCAGCCCAGGCTGGCAGGTTCTTTCACTGTCGGCGGATTCGTTGTAGTATCCATAACTGCAGCATGGCTGTTCTGCACCGCATGACCGATGGAGGTGGCATGGACGCGGCCCGCGCCATCCAGGGCCTGATAATAATGCCCGTCGATGTGGGAAACGCCGTTGGGGTTATCTACCTTGGCGATGGCGATGTATCCGCAGACAACCACATTGCCGTTCTGGGTGGTGGCGGTTACGCGGCCGGACTTTTCATCAATGCTGATGTTGTCCACCAGGGCGCGGCTGTCGCTGAGGAAAGTAGAGTTCGTTGCGTCAGCAAACTCCCAGGGATCGGTATCCACAACTGTTCCATCCGCAGCAGTAGGGATCTGACGGTAGCCAGGGGAAACACACTCTCCCACCTCTTTGTGGATCCATTCACTGGCATCTATAGCATCCGCAGTAGTATCATCAGGACCCGTCTTTATTTTGAATTCCTTTTCCTTCCCGTAAACATCCTGGGCCTTGATCGTTCCGCCTGCTGTAGGTTTATCGGCAGAGAAGAACACCTGGCCATTGTCATCCGTGAACACATAGCACTCTTGTTTTACAGTCATGGGCAGGCGCATGGCGGTGAGATGGGGCTGGCCCTCATACTGGGGCACCCAGTCGCCTTCCGCGTTCTGCACCATTTTCTCGGTTGCCAGATAACCATATACCACCTTGCTGTTGCCGTCTACCAGATAGCCCTGGTTGTCAAAGGCAAGGTCGCCATGGCGGGTGAGCAGCATATCTTTCAGGTCGGAGCTGTTGGAAATCACATTGTTCTTGTCGCCCACAATGAAGAAGCCGTTGCCGTTGATCATGCAGTCGCCGTTGATGCCTGTGGGAGTGAAGTTTTTTGTGCTCATGTCCAGGTCAATGGTGCCGATGGAGGCGCCATAGCCGTTCTGGGCGGGGTTTCTGCCGCCCACGATAGTGGTGCCGTCAGAACCGCCGCGGACGTTGGAGTACATGGACTCCAGGAATGTATAGCGCGAGGCCTTATATGCGTTTGTGTTTACGTTGGAAATGTTGTTGCCGATTACGTTCAACGCGTTCATGTGAGCGCGCAGGCCGGCAACAGCGGAATACATTGCACCAGTCATAGGGATAATTTCTCCTTTATAATGTGGGCGCTGCCGGCAGGCGGTCATTCGGGCCGCCTGCCATAGCATCCCGTGGGGGCGGAAAGCCCTCGGTGGGTCCGGCTATCTGTATAATTTATTTTTACAGGAGCACAGCGCCGTCAATGTTTGTGAAAATATTCTCCTTCATCTCATCCTGGCTCATGGTTGTGATGACCCGTCCGTAAGGGACGTTAATGATGAAGGCCTGTGTGGCGTCAAATGCCAATATGTTTTTAGCGCCTTTTTCCTGGGCCTTTTCCAGCGACCCCGCCAGTTTTTCCATCAAGGTGGGCGTCAGCTCGATTCCCCGTTCTTCTGCCCGGGAAATGGCATGTTTGGAAAAGTTCACCTGGTTTTGCAGCTCTCCCTGCAGCACCTGCCCAAAGCTTTGGCGCTGTTTCTGGGAAGCCGCTGCCTGCTTCGTGCCAGGGGCATTGGCAACCCCCGCCCCCCTTGAGATTCTGTCAATCATGGTTGGGCCATCCTTCCTCTTGCAACTAGCCCGGGCTTATATCGCAGACGGAATATTCATATTGCCATCAGGCTTTACGCCGTTGTCGCCGCCTGTGGAACCGGATCCTTCCGTCCCGCCAGAGCCTTCTGTTCCGCCGGAACCATCGGGTTTATCCGTTGCGCCGCCGTCCGGGTCGATCTCCTCTTTCTGTTCGGGGAGCTTGCCTACTGCCATAATGTCGGTGAGGTAGTAGGTGTCCTCGCCCAGGAAAATTACCTGTTTGCCGTTTAACGTGCCGGTGCCTGTTACAACGCCCTCGATTTCCTCATATCCCTTGCCGCCCGCAGCCGCCTTGGCCACCGTGACGGTCTTCCCTACCAGGGAAGCGGCATAGGTCATAACAGTGGACTCGCTTATCAGGGAGTTGATGTTGTTGATGGCGGTTACTACGGACATCTGCACAAGCTGGTTCATCATGTCCGAGGTGGACGCCGGGTTCTCCATGTCCTGGTTCTTAAAGCCCGCTACCATCAGGGTGAGGAAGTCGGTCATGTCCAGGTCGGAGCCAGCCTTTTTGTTGGTGCTCTTGTCTGCCACCTTGTTGGTGATTGGGACTTTCATAATGGTTGCAAGGTCGCCCATGTAGTCATTTGCCATGTGCTGTCCCTCCTTTCAGTTGGTTTTGCTTACTCCTCCTCTTTATCAACCAGCCCTAAACGGAGCTGCTGGATAAAGTCTTCGGAGGCCGCCTGCTTCTGGGGCTTCTGCTGCTGGTTCTGCTGCTGCCTGTTCTGCTCGTCGGGGTTCAGGAACTGGTTGAGCTGCTCCTGGGGATCCTGCTGCTGCACCTCAATGCGCACTTCGCCCTGGTTCCCTGCTGCCAGCAGGCTTTGAAGGCTGCCGCTGTTCTGCTGCAGAAGGTCTGTGGCCTTCTGGCTTACCGCGCCCAGCACCACATGAAGGGCGCCTTCCTGGGTGCGGGTGATGGAAATCGTCATTTTACCCAGGTTTGCCGGGGCCAGGTTGATTTCCACATGGGTGTCGCCCTGCTCCAGCATCTGGCCCAGCCTGTTCATAAGCTGCTGGGGGGCGTCTGCCTCCTCCGGGGCCACAGGCTCGTAGTTCTCCCCTACCTTTACAGGGGCTGCCGTCTCCCGCTGGAACACGGGGCGGGCGCCGTCATACCAGATTTCCTGCACGTCTGTGTCAGCATCCTGAGCCTGATCCGCCACAGGGGTGGTTTCGCTTTCCACCTGAAGCTTTGGCTGCTCCTGGGGCCTTGCCTCCACCTCTGTTTCAGGGGTTTCGGGCTGGGGCTCCACTGGGGCGACTGGCTGTTCAGCCTCTTGCAGTACAGGCTGCTCCTGGGGGATTTCCACCTCCGGCTGCTGCGGCGCAGCGGCCTGCTCCTGCACGGCTTCCGGAAGCGCCTGCTCCTGGAGTATGGGGGCCTGCTCCTGCACGCCTGCCAGGGGATCGACTCCGGCCGGGATCTGCTGGCCGTTTTCCGCGGGGATCACGTCAAAAAGCACCACCGGCTGGGACATTACCAAGCCCGCGGCTACCTCCTGGCCCTCCTCCGGGACAGCTTCCTGTTTCCCGTCCTGGGGCTGCTGGGGCTTCTTCTCCGCTGTTTCCCCGTCCTTTTTTACGGCGGGCTTCTCCTGCTTGTTCTGCTGGGCATGCTCTGTCAGCATGTCTTCAAACTGCTTGGCGATTTCCTCGGAAGAAGCGCCCTGGGATGTTCCCTGGCTGCCGGGAGCGCCGATGTTCAGCATTCCCTGGAAGAAAGAATTCACCTGCATTTTGTCCACCTCCTTTCTGTATCCGTGCTATCTATGTGTACGCTGGGCCTCCCCAGCCTTATACGCCTGTTTCAGAAAAACCGTCAAGCCGGTGTTTTTCGGGAAACACCGACAAGTCACACTTTATTATACACTATCTTTTTCTGGCTGTCATCAGTTTTTACAAAAAAAGTTGCACAGTCTTTACACATGCTGCGCCGCCCGCCTTGCGCTGACCAAATCATCTATCAGCTTTTCCTCCTCTTTGGCTAAGGCGCTGTTATACTCCCCTTGCTTTATCTCTTTGAGCCGCTCCAAAGTGGAGGTTTCCTGTTTGGCCTCCACCACCCGCGCCCGTTTTTCTTCTTCCAACTGCCGCAGCCGCCGGAGCTTTTCCTCTTCCCGCTGCACAGCTCTTTCCAGCACTTCAATGCCCATCTGGTACTTCATGGCGTCAACAACCGTCATGCCGGCGGCCTGCTTTTCCCGGTATTCCTCCAGATAATCCCACAGATTCCCTCGGGCCTCCTCCAGCACGTCCTCCTGCCGGTGTACCTGTGCCAGCACCTGCCCATGCTCTTGGAGGCGGGTGTCCAGCACCTGCCCTTTATAGCGCAGGACAGTATCCAACTGGAATTTAAACTTCTTCATGGCCCATCACCCCTTTACTGTAATATTTTATGTAACTCCGCCAGGCACTGTTCGTAATTGAAAACCTCTTTGGTGCCCTGCATGAGGAAGCCGTTTATCTCGTCAATCTTGGTCAGGGCAAAGTCCAGCTTCTGGTTGGTGCCCGCTTTATAGGCACCTATAGAGACAAGGTCTGCGTTCTGGTTGTATATGCTTAAAATATCCCGCAGCCGGGAGGCAAGCCGCTGGTGCTCTGTGTCCACGATTTCCACCATCAGACGGGAAATGCTGGCCCCGATGTCAATGGCGGGATAATGGTTCTGGGCCGCAAGCTGGCGGGACAGCACAATGTGCCCGTCCAAGATGCCGCGCACTGTATCGGCAATCGGTTCGTTGGTGTCGTCGCCTTCCACCAGCACTGTGTAGATGGCGGTGATGGAGCCTCGCTTGAAGTTGCCGCTGCGCTCCAAGAGCTTGGGCAGCTCCGCATAGATGGAAGGGGTGTAGCCTCTGGCCACTGGTGGCTCCCCAATTGCCAGACCGATTTCCCGCTGGGCCATGGCGAAGCGGGTGAGGGAATCCATCATCAGGAGCACGTCATAGCCCTGATCCCGGAAATACTCGGCAATGCCTGTGGCTACGGAAGGGCACTTCATCCGCAGCATGGCGGGCTGGTCGGAGGTGGCCACCACCAGCACAGAGCGGGCCATGCCCTCCTCCCCCAGGTCTTTCTGCACAAATTCCAATACTTCCCGCCCGCGTTCGCCCACCAGGGCGATAACGTTGATATCTGCTTTTACGTTTTTGGCTATCATGCCTAAGAGGGTGCTTTTGCCTACGCCAGAGCCTGCAAAGATACCCATGCGCTGGCCCTTGCCGATGGTGAGCAGGCCGTCGATGGCCTTGACCCCGAACTCCATGCGCTCCCGGATGGGAGGGCGGGACAGGGGGTTTATGTAGGAACTGCCGATGCAGTAGGAATCGCCGCCCTCAAAGGCACCCATGTCATCTATGGGCTGGCCCAGGGCGTTGATAATGCGGCCCTTGAGGAAAGGGCCTACCCGCATACGGAGCTGGTGCCCAGTGTTGCGCACGAAATTCCCGGAGGAGATTCCGGTCATCTCGCTGTAGGGCATCAGGAGGATGCGGTCATTTTTGAACCCCACCACCTCCGCAGGAATCTGCCCTCCAGACTCGCCGCTGTAAATACGGCAGATGTCCCCTACAGCCGCGCGGCTGCCGGAGGCCTCAATGGACATGCCCACGATATTCTCAATTTTGCCGGTGTGGCCGATGGTTTCAGCCTGCTGCACCCGGCGGATGGTATCCTGAAACATGGGCTATCTCCCTGGGTCCCTTTCTCCGTTATCCAGCACCCCGCGCAGGTTGTCAAGCTGGGTGGAAACGCTGGCGTCAATAATCTCGTCTGGCATTTCAATGATGCAGGTGCCGGACTCGTCGTCCGCCATGGGGATAACCCGCACCCGGTCGGACAGATGGCGCATGGCCTCTGTCAGCTCTGGGATGGTTTGGGCGTTTGTCCTGGCGTCGCAGTCCGCTATATAGATCTGCACCCACTCGCAGCGGCGCTTTTTCGCCGTTGCGGCCTCTATCATGCGGATGAGGATATCGCTGGAGCTGCGGAGGCTTACCCGGATGACTTTTTCCGCAATGGCCAGGGCCAGCTCCTTTAAATCCTCCTTGCTTTTTTCCAGCAGCAGTTCTTTTTCCACCTGGGCGGCCTGCAGGAAAGCCTTTACATCTGCCGCCTGCTGTGCCGCGTCCTTTTCAAGCTGCTGCTGTGCCTCCAGCCGGCCGGCCAGAAGCCCTTCCTGCATTCCCTGCTGGAAGCCTTCGGAGGCCGCCTGCCGCCGCATATCCTCCAGCTCCAGAGCGGACTCTTCCCTTGCCTGCTCCATAAAGCGCTCCGCTTCCCGGCGTGCGTCTGCCAAAATGGCTTCCGCCTGCACCTGGGCAAAGTCCACAGGGGACTGGCTGGCAGGTTCCGGCTCTTCCGGCGTTGGCTCTTCCTGTATAGCCTCCTCCTGGGGCATCCCCTCCTCCAGCTCTTCTGCCGGGGGCGCGGCCTGCTCCTCGCCGAGGACAGGGAGATCCGCCGCGTTGGGGAACACATATTTATTGGCGGTGACATTGGTAAAGCGCTTCAGGATATTAGGCAATGATATCGTCCTTTCCGCCCTTCAGGATAATAATCTCGTTGCGTTCCTCCAGCGTGCGGATGATGCCGACAATGCGCTGCTGTGCCTCGTCCACATCCTTCATGCGCACATTGGTGGTGATTTCCAGATCGTCCCGGATGGACTCTGCCATACGGGAGGACATATTGGTAAAGAGCTTGTTTGCCACCTCGGAATTGGCCGCCTTGAGGGACAGCACCAGATCCCGGGGATCGCAGTCCCGCAGGAAGCGCTGCACAGAACGGTCGTCCATGGTGATGATATCGTCGAACACGAACATTCGCTTGCGGATTTCGTCCGCGAGAACCGCGTCCCGCTCCACCAGGCCGTCGAAAATGCCTTTCTCGCTGGAACGATCCAAATGGTTCATCACGTCTGCCACAAAGTCTATGCCGCCCACCTGTACATGGCTGGCGCTGAAGATGCTGGCAAACTTGTTGGACATCTCGGTTTCGATAATTTTAATGGCAGAGGGGGAGGCGCTGTCCATCTGGGCAATGCGCTGCACCACCTTGAGCTGGGTGCGGGGATCGAGCTGCGCCACCACGCCTGCCGCTTTGTCTGGCTCTATGTAGGAGAGCACCAGGGCAATGGTCTGGGGGCGCTCGTGCTGCAGGGCTGTGAACAGATCCTTTTCCCCGGCCTTGTTCATGAAGGCGAACTCCCTGTTCTTCAGGGACTTTGTCACCTTATCCAGCAGGCTGGAAGCCGACTGCTCCCCAAAGGCCTTCTCCAGCACGGTACGGGCATATTCCAACCCGCCTTCGGTGACGGCCTTGTTGGTCATGCACATCTGGTAGAACTCTGTGAGCACGTCCTCTGTGGCGTCTGAGTCCAAGAAGCCCAGCTTTGCCACCTCTAAGGTGAGCAGCTCTATATCCTCTGGATCCATATACTGGTATATTGCGGAAGCCTTATCCACGCCCAGTGCCACGATGACCGCGGCCGCCTTCTGGGCGCCGCTCATGCCTGCCACAATGGGGGAAATAGGCCTGCCTGTTTCCAGGTTTATGACAGGCGGCGGAGGGGCGGCTGCTTCCATTTCAGCCGCAGGGGCTTCCGCCAGCGCCAGTTCTTCTATATCAGGCTCGCCTTTTTTGCGTTTTTTCTTCTTTTCGCGCTTTTCCCGCTTCTCACGTTTCACTTTCGCCGGCATTGCTCTCCTCATCTCCCTTCAGCCAGGTCTTGACCATCTGAGCCGCTATCTCAGGATTCTGCTCTGCAAACTCCCGCACGCCGCGGCGCAGCTCCATGCTCCGTTCCGCATGGACTTCCATAATGTCTGCCCCTTCCGGCTCCTGCTCCGGCTCTGCCGCCGGGGCAATTACCTCAGGCATAATGGACATGACAGGCGCTTCCTCCAGCACAGCCTGGTTCTTCTTGCGGCGCATGACGAGCAGCAGGAAGAACAGGATCATGAACAGCAGCAGGCCCGCGGCCAGGGCGTACAGCACCCAATCCGGTATGCCGCTGATAATGCTTACCGGGCCGTCGGTGGCCTGGGTGCCCGGATCGTCCTCCGGTGCATAGAAGGGATGGCTGATAATGGATATTTTCTCGGCCTGCATGTCGGCGCTGATGCCAGAAGCCCGGCCTACGTGGTTTAAAAGGGCATCGGCATCGGCCACATTGGGCACGTCGCTGTTAATGGTGACGGACACCATCACGTCTGAGACGGTGCCTGCCATGATTTCCTGCTGGGTGTGGGTTTCGTCTACATTATATATCTTCTCCCCGCTTGCCTCCAGCTCCTGCTCGTTGCCTGTGACAGGGGCGCGCTCCACATAGGTGGGCAGGTCGGCGTTGGTGGTGGTGCCTACAGTGCCGCCGGCGGCATCTTCCCCGCGAATGATTTTTCCCTGCCACACCTTCTTGCCTACGATTCCCTCGCCGTTGGTGTTGCCATCCTGGGCATATTCAGGCAGGTCGTATTCTGTGCTCTCCACAAACTTGGTGCTCATTTCCACAGTGGTGTTCACGCCTACGGAAACGTTCCCCTCCCCGAACATGGGGGTGAGCACAGCCAGCACGCTTTTGCGGATTTTATTGTTGACATGCTCCTCAATGGCGTATTGCAGCTCCATATCGGTGCTTTCGCTGTCTACCTCGGTGCCGTCATATGTATTGCCCTGGGTATCTATAATGGTTATTTTTTCCATTTCCAGGCCCTGGACGCTGCGGCTTACCAGGGAACGGATGGCGTTGGCTTCCTTCTTGCCAAGCTCTTCCCCGTCCTTCATGGTGACGGTGACGCCGGCGCTGGCCATGAGGACATCGTCCTGGCCCAGCACATAGCGCCTGTCTTCCCCGACGGAAATGTTCACCCTTGCGTCCTGCACGCCCTCCAGGCAGCGGATGGTGGCTCCCAGCCTATCCTGCAGCTCATATATATACATGGTGCGCCTGTCCGACTCTGTGGAAAGGGAACCTACGTTTTTCAGATATGTTTCATACCCAAAGCCGGACTTGGGATACCCCTCCATCAGAAGCTGGGCCTTAAGCTGCGGCTCCTGCTCCTTCCGCACCAGCACGGTGTCGCTTCCCTGTATCTGGTAATCGGTTACGCCGGCGCTGGCAAGGTACGTTGTTACCGACTGCATGTCTTCGCTGACAAGCCCTGTAAACAGCACCTCATAGGGGTTTTTTGAGCCTTGGACAGAGACGAATATAATGATACCCGCCACCACCGCCACTGCAGCGGCAATGATAATCCACAGCTTTTTCCCCAGCTTCCCCAGGAAGCCTTTTGTTTTAGACACGACATCTTTTGCTTTCTCTCCCACGGGCACTACCTCCACTCAGTCCCAACCGCTTTTCCCCAAGCAAGAGGAATCATTACAGGCTGATGCGCATCAGCTCGTTATAAGCTTCCAAGCCCTTGTTGCGCAACTGCACCATCAGGCTTACGGACATCTCATACTTGCTGGCGGCTATCTGCAATTCCGCGGGGTTATCCAGCTGGCCTGTTGCCAGCAGGTACTGGGCGTGGCTCTTTTCCTCGTCTGACTGGCGCACTGCCTCCACAGCCGAACCGAAAATATCGGCAAAGGCAGCCCCAGGGGCGGCGTTCTCTTTTTCCTCCACCTTGGTCAGGGGCATGGTGCTCCACAGCGGGGAGATTTGCGAAATATGGTTCATGGTTTTTTACCCTCTTTCCTATGTGTAAAAACGCGCAAAAAAGCCGACGGCTTTATTACCGCCCGATATCCATGCCCCGGGCCACTACGGCCTTCAGGGTGTTAAACGCCGTTACGTTTGCCGAATACGCCTGGGTGGCGGCCATGGCGTCGGTGATCTCCTTGACAAGGGTGATGTTGGGCATTTCCAGATACCCTTCCTCGTCCGCGTCGGGATGGGTGGGATCATAAGAAATGGCGAAGGGGGAAGGATCTTCCGCGATTTCCACCACTTTCACGCCCCCGGCCCGCTCGGAACCTCGGTTTGAAGCGCCCATGGCGCTTGCCATTGCCATGCGGAAATCGTTGCGCCCGCTTTCCGCCTCAAACACCACAATTTTCCGCCGGTACGGCCCGTCGCCCTCTTCAGTGCGGGTGGTGTTCAGATTTGTAATATTTTCGGAAATTACATCTAAGCGGAGCTGCTGGGCCGTAAGGCCGGAGCCTACTATATTCATGGAACCTAAAAAAGCCATATGCTATGTACCCTCCCGTTAGCCGTTAATAGCGGTGCGCAGCGCGTTTATGTCGCTGGAAATGC
>Ga0137309_100334_pt1 | contig 35751 bp, 25 predicted proteins | sample NAcewiD2O_June_FD_97179 | JGI IMG/M metagenome (GOLD analysis project Ga0137309, IMG submission 97179) | Mouse cecal microbial communities from Vienna, Austria - N-Acetylneuraminic amended D2O_June | ecosystem: Host-associated > Mammals > Digestive system > Large intestine > Cecum | place... | reverse complement strand
GGTTTACGCTCTCCAAGGCTGTACATTCAAAAAACAGCCTTGACATATCATATACCTTCTCTGTATGAAATCCACTCAAATCCACATTTTTCAGGCTCTTGCACCCAGAAAACATGGCTGACATAGTGGTGGCGTTCCCTGTGTCAAAACCGCTCAGATTCACACTTTTCAGACTAGAACACTCGTAGAACATTTGGTCGAAATTCTTTACATACTTCGTTTCTGTCCCGCTGAAATCCACACTTTCCAGATTATGACATTCACTCAGAAGTTCAGACAAATCATCGGCGCCCCGAATAATTATCTTGGCTGTTTTAATGGAATCCAGTACCTCCTGCGAACTGCTCCAGTCTCTTTTTTTTGAGCAGGCTCCGCCCCCATCATGGTCAGCTTTCCGTTCCTATCTATCTTGTAAGCCAGTGTATCATACCGCTTGTGTGCGATATCATCCTGAAAGGGTTCCATGACAAAGAGATCCACCTCGCCGGACGCATCCTCAAACCAAACCTTTAATTTCTTGACGCCCGGCGTGGATGTGTCAATCTCATCAAGATTGGTGCTGTAATTCCTAGTCAGTATTTTCCTATCATTGCCCAGATAGCCGTGAAGCCAGATCCCGTCAAGATTGGGCTTCTCCCCCGGCATATAGACTGTCTTTGCCTCATCCAGCACAAACCTATCCAAGACTGTCTGCTCCTTCACGGTGATCTTGACCGTCGCGGAAAGCCCCTTGTAGGTCACAATCAGGTCTTTTGTACCTGCCACTCTCATATTAATGCTTTTGGCATTGGTGGTGTAATCCTTAACCTGCTCTCTAATACTGCCTGTGCTGTTTCTGTATTCCACCTCTAAGTCACTCAGGTCAAGCGTACTGCCAAAGATATACTTAGTCACGTCCTTTGTGACCTCAAGATGCATCTGCTGTGTGAGTTTGACGCTCTTGCTTTGATTTTTGGGCAGATATCCGCTGGTGACAGATTGCCCTTCTTGTGTCTGCCATATTCCCTGCGGCATTTTGATGTCAGCCTTTACATTGCGGGGGGTGTGAAGCTCTAATAACGGCATACATGAACTCAGCATCCATTCTGTATATTTTGCTGCACTCAGATCAAATGTGCTTAAATCCAATGTTCTCAAACCATCGCATCCCGAAAACATCTCCCTCACATCCGCAGCTTTTGCCGTACTGAAGTTCTCCCCAAAAGTCAGCTTTTTCAGCTTCGAACACCCGCTGAACATCCCCTTCATGCATGTATTATTCGGCATGGAAAATCCACTGAGATCCAGTTCCTCCAGTGACTGACAGGATCTAAACATCTCCAGCGAACACTTCACATTCACTGTTGTAAAATCCTTTCTAAACCGAATGTGTCTGAGATTTCTGTCAAATGCAAACATGTGATCCATTCCCGTCACTTTGCTTGTGTCAAAGTTCGACAGATCCAGTTCCTCCAAGCTGCTGCATTCCCAGAACATGTTGTTGAGCCGCGTGGCATTTGATGTGTCCATCCCACTCAGATCAATTTTTTTCAGGCTTTTGCAGCCCGAGAACATCGCAGTAAAATTCGTAGAATAGCTTGTATCGAAACGGCTTAAATCCACGCTTGTCAGATTGACACAATCCTCAAACATAAAGGAGGGGTTTTTGACCCCAAAAAGCCTGACCACTGCTGTCTTAATTTGTTCGCGGTACGGATACCATGGCGTATGTGCATGCTGCGGATAGATACAATATGCGCCGTATCCACTCACTGTCAGCCTTCCGTCTTTGTTAATCACCCAAGAAACATTTTTGTAACTGCCGCGTGCAATATCTTTTATTTCGACAAAATCCATTATATGAGGTGCAATCCCGTCCTCCTCGGTTTCCTCCTGTGTTATGTCCTCTGTTGTGTATGGCTCCTCCTCGGTCACGATCTCGTCCGCCGAGGTTTGTTCTTCGCTGGAGGCTGTCTCTTGTGTGGCGTCTGGGACTTCTTGGGAGGCTGTCTCTTGCGTTGGGATGGTATCTTCTCTCGATGCTGTTTCTTCGATTGTTGTTTCTTCGATTACTGTATCTTCTATTGTTGTTTCTTCAATTACTGTATCTTCTATTGTTGTCCCTTCGATTGTCGTTTCTTCGATTGTTGTTTCTTCTGTTGCTGTTTCTTCTATAATTATATCTTCTGCTGCTGTTTCTTCTGTTTCTATATCTTCTATTGCCATTTCTTCTGCCAAACTGGACGGCTCCTGCGCTGCGTCAGATGCATTGCCTGTGGCAGACTGTTCCGTTTCCTCTGCCAGTTTCGCAGGCTCCAATGCCGCTTCTTCTGCTGCTGTTTCCTGTACTTCTCCAGCAGGCCCTGATGCCCTCACGGGCAATTGAATGCTTGACGACAGCGTGATTGCCGCCATGAGCACACATAATGTTTTTCTTAGCTCTCTCCTCATCTTGACCTTTCCTTTCTCAATCCTGCCCAAACAACTGACGCCAAAACCTTCTCACGGACACCACAAAACTGCGCAAAAAAGCTGCACAAATTACGCCATAAACCCTGCCGGTCTCCCGACAGCGCACTACGAACCATAATTTATGCAGCCGAACCATCATAACGGATTTCTTTCTATACAGATTTCTCTCTATGACTTCATGCTTTGCGTCCATTTATCACTAAATGTTTGCCCTTTATGTTATGATACTACCACTTTTATCCATCAAGCGCAATCCTTTTTTTCAGAAATTTGCTTGATTTTACTAAGTAGTTGCTTAGATCTCATACAAAAAACAAGCAGGGGAAATTTTCCCCTGCTTCTTAGCAAAACAGCGCCTCAAACTCGTCCCTGCCAATCTTCTCCTTCTCCAGCAGAAGATCTGCACAGGCATGAAGCACCTGCTCATGTTTCATAATAATATCTTTTGCCTTCTTGTAGCAGTCGTCCACAATCGCCTTGACCTCAACGTCAATCTCGCTCGCCACAGCCTCAGAATGGCTTCTTGTGTGTGCCAAGTCACGGCCGATAAATACCTCATTGTCGTCCTCGTCATAGTTGATGACACCAATATTTTCCGAGAAGCCAAATTTCGTCACCATCGCGCGCGCCACCTTGGTCGCCTTCTTGATATCACTCGATGCACCTGTCGTCACATCATCGAAAATAATCTCCTCCGCAATGCGCCCGCCGAGGGAAACCATGATATCCTGCAGCATTCTGCCCTTGGTGTTAAACATCTCATCGCGCTCTGGAAGCGGCATTGTATAGCCCGCAGCACCGAGTCCCGTCGGTATGATGGACACCGTATAGACTGGCCCGACATCTGGAAGCACATGGAACAAAATCGCATGTCCCGCCTCATGGTAGGCAGTAATCTTCTTTTCTTTCTCAGAGATAATGCGGCTCTTCTTCTCTGAGCCGATGCCTACTTTGATAAATGCCTGTTTGATGTCCCCTTGTTTGATAAAGGCGCGGTTTTCTTTTGCCGCAAGGATTGCCGATTCATTCAGTAAATTCTCTAGGTCTGCGCCTGTAAAACCGGCTGTCGTCTGCGCCACCTGTTTTAAGTCCACATCCTCTGAGAGCGGCTTGTTTTTTGCGTGCACATTCAGGATTTCCTCTCTGCCGCCCACATCTGGCGGTGAGACGGTAATCTTCCGGTCAAAACGTCCCGGACGAAGGATTGCCGGGTCTAAAATATCGACGCGGTTTGTCGCCGCCATCACGATAATGCCTTCGTTTGTGCCAAATCCATCCATCTCGACAAGCATCTGGTTCAGCGTCTGCTCGCGCTCGTCATGACCGCCGCCCATACCTGTTCCGCGGCGTCTTGCCACCGCGTCAATCTCGTCGATAAACACAATACACGGCGCATTCTTCTTCGCCTCCGCAAACAGATCGCGCACTCTCGACGCGCCGACACCGACAAACATCTCCACGAAGTCAGAACCGGATATCGAGAAAAACGGCACGTTCGCCTCGCCCGCGATTGCCTTTGCCAGCAGCGTTTTACCAGTACCCGGCGCGCCCTCTAGTAATACGCCCTTGGGGATTCTCGCCCCGACCTTCGTGTACTTGGCAGGGTCCTTTAGGAAATCCACGATTTCCTCCAAGTCCTCTTTCTCCTCCTTCAGGCCAGCCACGTCCTTGAGCGTGACCTCCCCGCCTGTCATGAGGCGCGCCCTGCTCTTGCCAAAATTCATCATTTTGCCGCCGCTGTTGCCGGCGTTCTGCGCATTCATCATGCTGAACATAAACACCACGACCACCAGCAGCATCAGCAGCGGAAGCAGCTCTGTGATAAACCAGTTCTCCTGCGGCACGTCCTTTACAATCGGCTCTATGTTATAGCTTTTCACCAGTTCCTGCACCTCTACCACATCTGACACATAGAGGTTGCGCTGCTGGTTATCCCTCAGTGTGATGCGCAGCATTCCCGTTGGCACCTGCACGTTCGGATGAATCTCCACATCGACGACAAGCCCCTCCTCCATCTCCGAGACAAACTGCCCCATCGTGTATGATCCGCTGCTGCCGCTGTTTGTGCTCGCCCAGATTAAGACGAGCACCAGTATTAATATAAAGATAAATGTTAAATTAATTCCTTTTGCACCTTTTCCCAATTTCTGTCTCCTCCCGATCCTGTCCCCGCCTATTCTCCGTCAAGCTCAACCACTCCGATGTACGGAAGGTTCCTGTAACGCTGGTCATAGTCAAGACCATATCCTACCACAAATTCGTCAGGTATCTCGAAACCTGTGTAGTCCACCTTCACCTCCACAACGCGGCGTTCCGGCTTATCGAGCAGCGTGCACAGCCTCATGCTCTTTGGTCCGCGCTGCCCCAGAAGCTCCAGCAGATAACTCAGCGTCCTGCCGGAATCTACAATATCCTCCACGACAATCACGTCCTTGTCCTTCAACGGCTCGTCAAGATCTTTCACAATCCTGACAACTCCGCTCGATTTTGTGTTGCTGCCATAGCTTGACACAGACATAAAGTCCAGCGACACTGGCACTGTGATGCGCTTGGCAAGCTCGCACATAAAAAAGCTGCCCCCCTTGAGCACACATACCAAATGTACCTGTCTGCCTGCATAGTCGCGGCTTATCTGCTCGCCGATTGCCTTGATTCTGGCATCCACCTCTTCCTCTGACAACAAGACTTTGATCCTCTCAGCCATATCTGGGTCCTCCTTTGTTTTATTCACACCTGCTCCAAGCACAGTATTCTTTTCGTATGTTCACTAACCTTGTAATAACTGCTGAGACGCTCGCCGATCAGCCAGACCACATGGGCCGCATCCGCCACAAGAAAAAGCCGCTCACGCTCAGACTGCGGTATTTTGCGGTCAATGAGATACGCCTTCAAGGTTTTCTTCTGATTCATAACATTTACTGTCAGATAATCCCCCGGTCTGCGGGTTCTTATGACAATACTATTTCTTATTTTATCATAATCAATCCATTTCGTATACTTATTTTCCGGAATATTTTTAAAATCCATGCCGTTATTTTCCAGAAAAATGAGTTTTGCCTGTAGTTTCTGCCCATTGCCAAGCAAAAATGTAAGCGCTTCGCCCGCCTCAAGGCGGCGGCGTTCGTCCTTCGAGACGGCGTATTCCGGCAGTGCCGCCTCCTGTCCGTGAGCAGTTCCTTCCTTATATATAGAACTATAGACTGAGATGCCAGTATAATCCCGCCTTGCCCGCAGTCCATGCGGAAGGCAGAGCGATCTGCCGCACTGGCTGCCAAACAGCCGCTGCACCTGTGTGACATGGACTGCCTCCAGATCTTTTCTGCTGCCGCCAGCCTGCGCGAGCACCTCCATCACGACATAGCCCTGCACGGTCTTGTGCAGCCGCAGGAATTTTTCTTTGTCAATCGAAAAAACACCCTGTTTTTCACTGACACAGGTTTGGATTCCTTGCGCTGTCATATCGGAGACCAGCTCATAAGCCTCGCGCACGCGCGCTGACGCACTGCTGATGTGCGCCACTGCCGCGGGGCTGATTTCGCGCACCGCCGTATCCAGTATATGATGACGGATTACATTCCTTGAATAAGTATCCTCCAGATTCGTGCTGTCTATACAATAGGGCACGCTTCTTTCCCGCAAAAAAAGCTCAATCTCCTGCCGTGAAAGGCATAACAGCGGCCGGATAATCTGCCCCCGCACTGGCGGAATTCCTGCGAGTCCCCGAATAGATGTTCCCCTGAACAAATGAAATAAAACTGTCTCACAACTGTCATTTTTGTTGTGCGCGACGGCGATCTTTCCCTTCCGGGTGCCAAGCACACGCTCAAATGCCGCATAGCGCACCTGCCTGCCTGCCTCCTCCGTGGAGATATGGCGTTCGCGCGCCAGCGCCGCCACATTCTCCTCCACCAGCGTAAACGAAAGTTTGTATTTCTCACACAGCTCCCTGACATATGCCGCATCGTTTGCAGCGTCCGGGCGGATACGATGATTGATATGGACGACGTTGATCTCTATAGGAAGTGTTTTGTTTATCTCAAGCAGCATCAACAGCAGGCAGACCGAATCCGCACCGCCCGATACGCCCGCCACGATGCAGTCCTCCTCCTCAATCATCTGGTATTCCTTCACATACTGCAGTACTTTGTCAATCATTTGTATACCTCTGCTCAGAAACTGGAAATTACTTGCGTCAGGCACGCCGTATAAGAGCCCCAAATCCAAATCAGATCTCCGCGCGCCGCTTGACACAGCATGTCAGGACCGTCATATCATCCCGGATACGGCCGCCCTGACTGTTGATTGCATAGCGGAGAAGATAGTCCGCCATCTCTTTTGGATTCAGAATCTGGCTCCTTGCGATGAGGTCGCGCAGCCTGCCCTCCGCCTCGTTCTCGATCGCATCTGAGATTCCGTCCGACACCATGACCAGCATATCCGCGTCCGCCAGCTTCACGCTCTGCGTAATCGGGCTGAGCTCATCCATGCTGCCGAGCGGCAGCGTATCGGCTGAAACCTCATCTACCCAGTTGCCGCGCTTGATATAGCTCGCCGCAGCGCCCGCCTTGACAAACTCCGCCTCTCCTGTCAGCAGATTGAGCGCGCAGACATCGAGCGTCGTGAGATTGCAGCAGCCGTTCTGTGCCGCAATCGCCCCGTTGACCATCGTGAATGCCTTCTCTTTGCGGAAGCCTGCCTCCAGAAAGCGCTCCATAAACTCGATGACAGCCTGACTGTCTCTGCACGCCTGCTCGCCGCTTCCCATGCCGTCCGCAAGCATCACAATTATCTGGCTTTGATTATATTCCTCCAAGGAGAAATTGTCACCTGAAACTTTTTCGTCCTCCCGCACTGCCCGCGATATAGCGCTCAGCACCGTGTAGCGCGGCTCGTCCTCGAAGATAAACGTATTGTAGCCTCTTGCGACCGCCAGTGCGCTCTCGCCGGATGGAACCAGTTTTCTGTCAAAAAAAGCGGACAGCAGTTCACCCAGCACACTCGCGGAGATGGTATGCCTGCCGACAGCGCGCGCCTCAATGCTGATCTTGTTGCCACAGCGCCCGTCTGCGGAAACCTCACAGTTCCCCGGCGCACCGCCCTCTATAAAAATCAGTTCCCTGACCACGATTCCCTGTCTTTTCAAAAAGTGTATCAGCGCTTTGCGCTTGTGCTCGACCGGCATACTCACATGTACGACCGTGTCCGCCACGTCCGCAAAGGCGCTCGAAATCTCGTCGAGATGGTTTGCAAAGACTTCCTTTGTCTCCCGAATCTGCTGTCTGTAGAGCATGTCCCTTCTGTCGGCACAAAGCTTTTCCGCCTGCGGTATGTCGCGGTAAAGCCGTGCAAGCTCCTCATACGTCTCTGACAGGCAGTAGAGTTTCCTCTTACTGTAGCCGTTAAACAGATATCCCTCCACGACGCCTGCTTTATTTTCAGCCTCTTTTGAAGCTCTGGATGTTCTTACCTTCAACATGATCTGGTTCCCCCCTCTAATTCACTATGACAACCCCGCATAAGGGTTTACCTATAGTATAAATAGAGGAACCTTCATATTTTGTCAAACCTGTGCACAGTTTGTTATTTTTTTATTGACAAGAATCGCGCCGTGCAAAAATACACCGCTATCAGGTTCTGCCAAATAACGGTGCATCTTCTCAGTCAACTTCCTGAAATATGATCTCATTCTCATATACAAGCCCCAGTTTATCCTTCGCTACTTCTTCCGCATATTTCTTTGTCTTGGTGTACGTGGCAAACTCCTCAAGCTCTTTGGTGCGCGCCTCCTCCGCGGAAATCTGCTGCAAAAGCTCCTGCTCTCTCGTAGCGTATGCCTTTTCCTTCTGAACCAGCGTAATGGAATTGATGCCGACTACGCACGTCATAATCAGTATTGCAAGCATCGCAGCCGCCATTCCAAGGCGGTTTTCATTCCTGGCACGGAGGAACTGCGGCGTTTTTCTCTTTGGTCTTTTTGCTTTTTTTGCGCTTTTGTTTCTTACTGCCTTTCTTGCTCTTTCTGCCATCTTTTGTTTCCTCCTTTCTGCCTTTTGCCGCTTTTTGAAAATACAATTTCATTTTATGACGTTTTTCTGCACACGTCAACCGAATTTTGCTGAATAGTTTGCGAATCAGTTTGTGAATCCTGCCGACAATAAAGTGCCTGACAAACCGGAAGAAGCGTCCGAGGGTCTGGTCAATCAGAAAATAACACCATTTTACAAAAAAACGTCCAGCCGTCAGCGCATAAAACAGCATTCCAACTGCTGCGCCCAGCACTGCCGCAAAGCGGATCACACCGTTATTTCCATAATAGAGTAGCGTAAAACTCAGTCCAAAGCAGGCTGTCCAGTACAGGATATCCTCCAGGTCCACGATAATGCGTGCATGTCTGACAAGACGCCGCAGCAGGCGGAGCAAGTCATAGGCAAATGCCATAAATACGCCCGTCATGATAGATGCCAGCCAGAAATGCCACTCCCTAACAATCTCCCTACTCATCAGCCAAACAGGCGTGTAAGCAGCCCTTCTCCTTTTTTCGCCAGTGTATTCTTGTCAGCGTATGCGAGGGAATCCACCTTCCCGTCCACGTCAGCCTCTCCCTTCTCCAAATCCAGCCGCCCCACGTGCAGGCTACTGCCCTTGATGGTGAGCATTCCGTCCACTGTCTCCATCAGGATATTATTTTCATCAAAAGAATGAACCTCGACCACCCCTGTGACCTTGCAGTCGCGCCGCTGCTCCATACTGAACTTGTGCTTGCTTTCCATCGTCAATATGCCTTCTCCCATATGAGTACTCCCTATATTATATGGGCGGGGCGGCGCTTATATGTATCGGAACAGCTCCTTTGCGTCATCCTTTTTGACAGTCTCCTGCACGTCGAGGATTTCCACTTTTGTCTCCTTGTTGCCAAACTGAATCGTTAGAATGTCGCCCACCCTGACATTTGTGGACGCCTTCGCGGGCTTGTCATTGATGAGAACGCGCCCTGCGTCACACGCCTCGTTTGCCACGGTCCGCCGCTTGATAATGCGCGACACCTTCAAAAACTTGTCCAGTCTCATTGTACTCCTCCCTTCTTGAAAGAATAACAACCGATGAAATCGCTCTCATCGGTTGTCCAACTATCTTATCTGTTTACCTCGTCCTTCAACGCCTTGCCCGGTTTAAACTTCGGTGCCTTAGAAGCCTCAATGTCGATCTCCTCTTTTGTCTTGGGATTTATTCCTTTTCTTGCTGCTCTCTCAGCTACTTCAAATGTACCAAAGCCTACTAACTGAATCTTCTCGCCCTTCTTTAACTCCTTTGCAACAACCTCTGTGAATGCTGTGAGCGCTTTCTCAGCATCCTTCTTTGTCATGTCTGCATGTTCAGCCATAGCGGCAACTAATTCTGTTTTGTTCATTGTGAACTCCTCCTATAAATTACTGTAGATAATTATCCTCTGCGTCCCTTTGACGCCTATATTTATTTATAGGCGAAAAGCCTAGCTTTGTCAAGAAAAAATACCTAAAATTTACTGAAAATTTGCGGATTTCAATACGGTTTGGCTATTTTGTCATAAATTTTTCTATTCTTCTAATTTGATGAGGTCTGTAAATGAATAATTTACGTCCTTCTCCTCCTCATCAATCTGCAACGTATAACTCCTTGTCTGATAGCCAGACTTCCTGAGCGTCACCACATGGGAGCCCGGCTCTTTGTTAAAACTGACAGGCGTGACACCTACATAGCTGCCGTCAAGATAGGCTTCCACGCCGTCCGGCGCGTCAATATAAACCTTGTATTTCTCGGAGGAGGACAGATAATGCTTCTCATTTTCCTTCTTTTCCTCATCCTTTTTTTCCTCCTCGTCCGTCTTATCATCGTCCTCGTCATCGTCCTCCGGCTCTGAGGACTTGGACTGGTACTTTTTGCTTGTCGTCTGCTCGTCGTCCTCATCGTCTTTTTCCTTATTATCATCTTTGTCATCAGAAGCTTTGTCAGACGATTTTTCAGAGGACTTTTCAGACGAACTCTCCTCGCTCTTCTCTAGCTCTACGGCGATGTTCGCGGAGGGCTCGCCCACCCGTATGTACTGCGCGACAGTGTCATACCCGTCTGCCGTAATGCGCATCTGGTGCAGTCCGTACTCGATTTCGACGGGCTTTGACACATTGACCTCCCTGCCGTCAATCGACACCTTTGCAGTGACCGGATTGAGCGTAAAAATCACTGTCCCCTTCTGGACGACCGTAATCTCGACTTCTCCCAAATCCCATGCCATCTCCTCATTTCTGGCAAATGTAATCTCCTGCGTGGCGCTGCTGCCCTTGTGGCTGACCGTCACGGTGTGCGTCCCCTCCGGCACGGTCAGAAGCATATCATCTGTTATTTTACGAATTACGCTGTCCCCGACATCAATCCAGCCGTTCACAAAATAATCCTGATTTTGCAGGCGCAGATAGCCGTGCCCCTTCTCGACATGAAGCCCGTAAATCATATTTTTGTAGCCCCACACACTGAGCTCGTCCATCGGGCTTACCTCCATCATGTCCGTCTCCCTGCCGCCCGACGCGACGACGACATGGCTGCTGATGTTGTAGAGCTCATTGCCGAGCGCAATCGTTCCTTTGCTCAAATCCATACTGTATGCGCTCACATTTTGATAGCTGATGCAGTCAGGGTTCTCCCTGACATATGCCAGTGCCTTGCGCGGCTTGTAAAAGCGCACAGTGACGATGCTTCCCTCTTTTAACTGCTCCATCGAAAGCGCCTGCTCGTTCTTGTCATATACTGTTGTCGTACCGTCATACGTCAGTGTATACCGTCTCGATGACGCGATGTTCTGGAACTGTACTGTCTTTGCCTCCAAGTCCTTTTTGACCACGACTGCCGCGTCCTCCGAGTCGTAGATGCCGCTCCTGCTCATCTCATCAGCAGCAGTCTCCGCCTCTGCCTGCTCCGCGGTACTGTCCGCTGGCTGGCTGGTCAAGAGCGCTGTAAACTGGCTGGCGTACTGCCCGCAGCCTGTCAGGGTGAGCGCTGCTGCCAGCATCAGGGCGGCAAGGATTGCGCTATGCTTCATTGTTTTTTTATTCATCTCTTTTTTATTTATCTCTTTTTTATGCAAACTTTTGTTCATACTCTCACCTTTTTCTTTATGAAAGGGCGTTAAGGCTGGCGTACAGCGCTTTCCGCCTGTCCTGCTTCACCGGAAATGCCGAGCGGTAGTCCGCGGCATCGTCCGCCAGTTCATAGTAAATCATTCCCTCACTGCCAGACAGGCATGCCCGCACGCTGCCGTCAGGATTGATGACACAACTGTCACCTGTGTACCAGCTTTCGCCGATGCTGCCGACGCAGTTGATCGCAAGAATGTACACTTGGTTCTCAATCGCGCGCGCCTGCAAGAGCGCTTTCCAATGCGTACTGCGCTTCGCCGGCCAGTTTGCCGCCACGATGATAACGTGCGCCTTCTCTGACAAAATCTGAAACAGCTCCGGGAACCGCAGATCATAACAAATCACGCTGCTGCACAAAATACCGTCCAGCGCAAAATAGGAAACAGTGCTGCCGCCCTGAAACTTCTCATCCTCACCAGAATAGGAAAAAGGATGAAGCTTTGCATAATCTGAGCAGACACTGCCTTCCCTGTCCACGATGGTATAATGGTTTTCGCACTTGCCGCACACTGCCGTGCAGTCCTTGACCCAGCCAAAGCCGATACAGAGCCGGTACTTCCTTGCGAGCGCCTTCATGCGCGATACGGTCTGCGCATCACACTCCTTCGTGGCGCTGGTATTCATGGAAAATCCCGTAAAACTCATCTCCGGAAAAAATACGGCGCGGGCGCCCTGCATCACTGCGTCCTGAAGCCGCTTTTCAGCCTTTCTATAGTTCTCCTCCTTCGCCTCCCAGCAGATTGTTGTCTGTGCGAGGGCGATCTTAACTTGTTTTTTATCCTGTTTCTGCATCTTCTTCCATCTTCTTTCCTCTTTACGTAAACCTATTATAACGGCTTTTTGGCTTTGATACAACCTTTTTATGAAAAGAACTTGTTTAACAGCTTTTCCCTGTTTTTCTCCTGCCGAATCAGGCTTTCAAGTTTATCATAGTTGCGGTTTGGCATCCACGACTTTCTGGAATTGTAATAAAAGTTAATAATTTTCCAGAATTTCTCAGGGTATTCTAGGCGCAGGCACAGACTCCGCCACTCAATCGGCGGAAACACCCTGCGGTTCTGGTAGGCGTCGAGCATACTCTGCGCCATGTCGAGTGACCAGTCGCACTTTTCCGAAATTTTCCGAAATAATAGATAAAAGTCCCGCGCGCCTGCGTCATGCGCAAAGTGCTCAAGGTTGACAATCCCTGTGTAGGCGCCGCCGCTGCCTTTGCCAAATATGACATTGTGATACTGGTAATCGCCGTGGCAATAGAGTCCGTTGCTGTTGACATACGCTTCGTACTCCGCCTGAGACTCCTCTCTGGCACGCCTTGTCACCGCCACGGCCTTCTCCAGAAAATAATCATACTCTTTTAAAAGCGCACGCTCAAACTCCGTCTTATTATGCAGCTTTCTCAGATAATTGCGCACGCGCTTGCACTCGATGGTATGGCGCTCCATCTCGTCGGCATAGAAAAAGACTGGCATCATGCATATTTTTTCCGACTGCGGCGTCATGAATTTCAGATGCAGCTTTGCCATCGCGCCGCACGCCTTGACAATATCCTCCTCATTCTTGTAGCTGCACTCTTTTCCCTCAACCTGCTCTTCTAATATGTACACGCTGTTGTCGATGTCCTTCACAAACAGCGCCCCCTCCTTTGTCCGAATGAGAGTGTCTGTCCGCAGACTGTCCTTGAGCTTGCCCTGCAAATGGAACAAAAGCTCGAGCTTCTCCGTCCTCCCCCGATACTCTTTGAGCACACGCATTCCCTGATCTGTATCACAGATAATGGTTCCGCGCCCTTTAAAGGTGCGGTTGACCGTCATATCATACTGTTCCAGCACATTCACTGCCTTGTCGTTCACAAAAAATCCCCCTCCACACAGATAATGATTTAATCTATCTTATGTGGCAGAGGGGTTGTTTATTCCACTATTTCGCGCGCTTTCTGCATTAAATATTCATGCGTGTTGTGTTCGGGCTCTTGTAATACGTCCTCCAAGAGCTGATTTAACAGCGCGCCGATCTGTTTTCCTTTGGGTACGCCCAGTGCGAGCAGGTCATTTCCTGTGATTTCCAGCGTCTTTAGGGAAATGCACTGGTTTCTCTCCATAATTTCTGTATAGAGCTGTTCCACCGCATCAATCTGCGCGAGTTTTCGCTGCCGCTCATAGCTACTCTGCGCCAGTGTATCCGCGCGCCACAGCGCCATCACCGGCCGAAAGTACTCCGCGCCGATTTTATTCACAGCGCGCCGCACCGCCCGCGCATTGGGCTCCGGCTTGTAGTCATGATAGCGAATGTACTTCTGTACTTTTGTCATCGTATCATTGTCAAACTTGAGCCGCCTGAGTATTCCTGCTGCCATCTTCTCGCTCACCTCCACATGGCCGTGAAAATGGTCAATGCCCTGCTCGTCCGTGGTCTTAACCTCAGGCTTGCCAATGTCGTGCAGCAGTGCCGCAAGCCGCAGGCTCTTGTCCGCCTGTATGTGCAGAAGGCTCTGCATCAAGTGCTCGCCCACTGTATACTGATGGTGCGGATTGTGCTGCGCCGTCGCAAACGCCGCGTCCAGCTCTGGCAGCACCGCCTTGGTGATGCCAAGCAGATAGGCGTCGCGCATAAAATCCGGATGTTCTGACAATAAAAGCTTCACCAGCTCTGCCTGTATGCGCTCTGCACTGATCTGGCAAAGACCGGGCGCAAGCTGTTTTATGGCGCTCCTGGTCTCCTCCGCAATCGAAAACCCCAGCTGTGCCGAAAAGCGGACTGCACGCAGAATGCGCAGCGCGTCCTCGCCAAACCGCTCGGAGGCATCGCCGACGCACCGAAGCACGCCCTCAGACAAATCTTTAATCCCGTCAAAGGCATCGACAATTCCGCTCTTGTCGTTGTACGCAAAGGCGTTGATTGTGAAGTCCCGCCGTTTTAAATCTTCTATTAAATTCGCCGTAAAAATCACTTCTCTGGGGTGGCGGCTGTCCTCGTACTCGCCGTCAAGCCGGTAGGTTGTCACCTCGAAACCCTCGTGGTCTAACATGACAGTCACCGTGCCATGCTGAATCCCGGTGTCAATCGTATGTCGGAATACGTCTTTGACCTGAAGCGGCTTCGCGGAGGTGGTCACGTCCCAGTCGCTCGGCTGCCTGCCAAGCAGACAATCCCTGACACAGCCGCCAACTGCGTATGCCTCAAAGCCTGCCTGCTCTAGCTGCGATATGATGTAATTGACTTTTTCAGGTAATTGTATCTGTGTCATGCCTGCGTGTACCCTTTCTATTATTTCCGTTCATAGATTTTAAAACTCACAACTTTGGTGCCGCCGTACTCGCCCCTGCCGCGAAGTGTTACCTTTGCGGTGCCCTTTTTGTAATTATTGACATAGCTGTCTGGGAGAATCTCGTAGTCGTTCTTCGACAGCACCGCGCCGCCGACCGTGACGGTCAGATCTTCTGGCGCCAGTGTAACACTGCTGCCCGTAAAGTATTGTTTATGGTTGAGCGTCACTTTTGCCTTCGACAGCTTTTTGTTCGCCCCATAAATTTTATATGTAGCTGTGACATGCAGCATTCCTTCGTAATTTCCCTTGCCAATCACAGCCAGCTCGACTGTCACCACGGCACCGGACGGAAGTTTATCCTTCTTTCTGTCCAGCACCTTCCCGCCGCACTTGTAGATAACGCTGCTGTCGTAGTCCTTTCCTGCCCGGAGCTTCTTTCCGTTCGTGTCTGTCAGCACCGGCACGCTCACAAAGCCGCCCTTTTTACTGCTTGCGACCTGATCTGGCACGGAGACTGACACCGTTTCGATGCGTCCCCTGCCCACGGTGTAGGTCAGTGTGCGCTTTCCGCTAAAGTTGTTTTTGCCCTTCACTATCACAGTGGCAGTTTTGCCAATCTTTTTATTATTTTTGTAGCTCAGTGTGTAGTCAATATTTTCTGCCAAAATCTCCCCGTCATAGCAGAGGACAAGCTTAGGCTGCGCCCCGTCCTTCTCGTAAGGCTGTGTCTCTCCCTCCTGCTCAAACCAGACTTCGATGGCACTGTCGTCAATTGGGCGCGGCTTAATCTGGAACTTTGTCGTCATCTCGCCGGCATACTGCTCTCCTGTGCCGCGGATTGGCACATAGTACGTGCCCGCGCCGTTGTATTCATGCTGTACAAACTCATAGTCCGTGCCTGCTGCAAGCTGGTTTGTGCCATGCTTTAGGACTACCATCTCCTCGTCAAGACGGTTGCCGCCAGCCGTGTAGACCTGTTCGGCAATCTTCTTCGTCACCTTCACCTTGCTCATGGAGGTCATACTTGACGTGTCCACAATGCGCAGGGTGGTCTTGGCTGTCCCGTTAAAATCCCCCTTGCCGGTGATGAGCACCTCATACCCGCCAACCGCTGAGGGCGCCTCGGCATACGTCACTGTAAAATCCTTCTTGTTGGCAAGCTTTCTCCCATTCCACAAAACTGTCGGCACGGGCTTTTGCACTTTTCCTTTTTTGTAGGGCACTGCCATCTCCTCAATGGTCAGTCCGTCCGCTGTTCCGATATTGACCGGCCAAGCGGTATCCCATTTCGCATAGAGCGTGCGGTCTCCTGTACTGCCTTTTTCTATAGAAGTAATCCGTTCCTGAAATGTCTGGTCACAATACCAGCCCGCAAAGGCAAGATTCGTATTCCCATGCCTCGGCGCTGCCAGTGTGACGTCCGCTGTTTCGATCGTGTAGGTGTCTGGATTTCCTCCCGTATCCTCGGCGCCGTTTAGCTCATACTCAATGTGGTACACAATCGGGCTGAATACTGCCGTAATATCAAGAGCTTTCTGAACATTTGTGTAGTTCTTATCCCATTTTTCAAACTGGTATCCTTTTTCGGCGTCCGGCTGCGCTGGTGCGGCGGCGCTGTCGCCCTGCTCAATCTTTGACGCGGTGAGCAGCTTTCCATGATGGTCAAAAAAACGTACCTCGTACACGGGTTTTCGCACCCATTTTGCATACAGCGTCATATCGCCCGTGCTTCCTGTTCGGATACGCTCGACTTTTTGCGTAAACCCGTCGTCTGCAAACCAGCCCTCAAAGTTATAGTGCGCCCTTGACGGTGCGTGCAGCACAAGCTCCTCTGCCGCCACATCATATGTCACTGGGTTCTCAGGGCTGTTTGTGCCCTCATTCAGCTCATAGGTAATCTGATATGGAATCACCGTCCAGTCTGCATACAGGCGCATGTCGCCTGTACTGCCCGCTGGAATATCCGTCACCGCCACCAGATGCGCCGAATCCGCAAACCAGCCGTTAAATACATACCCTGCCCGTCTGGGCGCTGCCAGACGGATTGTGTCTGTCTCGAAGGTGTACTGCGCGGGATTGGCTGCATTGTCCGCCTTGCCGCCCAGTTCATAGGTGATCTTGTACTGTGCGGGCGACCATTTTGCATACAATACAACATCGCCTGTTGTCCCCTGTTCGATGGCAGTCACCTGCTCACGATACTCTGCATCTGTATACCAGCCCTCAAAATCATAGCCTGTTTTTGAAGGCGCCTCCAAGCGCAGGGCAGTCTCAACAGTATATTCCTCCACATTGCTGAGGGGGTTCGTGCCCTCTCCCAGCTCATAGGTAATCGTATACGGAACCGGTGTGTATACCGCCGTGACAGTCTCGTCCTGCCTCACATCGCAGTAGTTCCCCTCCCAGCCTGAAAACTCATACCCTTGGGGGATTTCCAGCCCGTCAGGCGGTGCCGCATAACTTCCCTCCGCGACGCTGCGTGTTTCAAGGACTGTGCCGTCTCTCTCCTGAAACGTGACGGTACAGGTCTTAGATTCGTCAAAGGAATAGAGCGGGCTGTTTCCCGATATGTTATAAGAAGCCCTTTTTGCATAGTATATGGTATTGTTGTCCTTGGTAAAACCATAAATATTATCTTGCTCCTCCTCTGCGAGCGCATAACGCACCACGCTCCCGCAGTCCTCCTCGGTCACATCAATGTAGGAGATGGTTTTATTGTCATTAAAATACAGCCTGTTTCCGTCCAGCGCCAGTCCAGAATAGGGCGTGTCGAGCGAGAGCAGCATATCCGCCTCACCGATCCTGCTTCCCTCGGCGTCGTGATCATACACCCTGCCTTCAAGCTGCTTTTTGTCCGTAACATAATAGTACTGTCCATCTGCTGCGCTGCTGTCATACACAAGCGGCGAGCGCACTGTTTTCCAAAATGCATTGTCATACGCGGTGCCGTCTGCCTGAAGGTCCACAATTCCGCTGCCCTTGGTCACATACCAGTCGTGATGGCTGCTGTGCTCATAATAGCTTTTTTGAAATTCTTCGTCCGACTGGAGCATATACGAGTGGCGCACCTGTCCGGGTTTGTCCCATGTCGGGTCGTCCCATGTCGCGTCAACTTGGTACAAAGCGCCGTCAATCTCCACGAGATTCCACGCGTGGTTCATCTTGTCACTTGTCACAATATAGCTGTTGATGCCAAATTCATTCAGCAGGTATTTATAGGCGAGTGCATAGCCCTGACAAACTGCAATCTGGTTTACCAGCACGCCGTAAGCGCCATACGACACCGCTGGGATTGTCTTGTCTGCCAGACGTTCTTTGTCATATTCACAGTTCAGCACAATATAGTCATGGAGTGCGATTGCTGTCTGCAAGTCATCCATATCCGCTGACACTGCCTTTTTTGCGCGCTGCACGCCCTCCTGAAAAGCGCTGTCGTCAATGTCTGTATAGTAGCTGGGGGATATTTTGGTGATGAGCTTCGAGCTTGTCAGATAGCTCTTTTTATATCCTGTCCGCACATAATACAAATCCGGATGGTCATTTACCACCGCATAGTACAGCATTAAAAGCTGCTGCGTATCCTCTGGTTTATCATTATAAAATCCATAATCACGCACTTGAATGGTAGTTTCCCGATTCTTCAAGGCAGTGTACAGCTCGGACGCAAGCTGCTCCAAGTCCCCTTGGGCGAGCAGCTTGGCACGGTCCTCGTCCGCCCCATACACACAGCTTCGCCCGTCCCCGCTGGAGTCCATCACCTGAAAGCCGCCCGCCTGAAACATGAAATCAGGATTTCCCTCCTCATACGCCTCCTCCTCGCTGTCCTCCGTTTGCAAAGTACTGACGGAGGCTGTGAGCGTCTTGCTCTCCGCAAAGGCAGCGTCCGCTGGCGGTTCTGGACGCGTGGACTCTGTGCCGTACTCTTGTGTGCTTTCAGTCTCGGCTTCTGTGCTGAGATCTGTTGCAGGCTCTGTCGTTTCCGCAGTGACAGTCTCCGTACTTGCTTCGATGCTTGTTTCGGTATTTTCATCTATCGTTGTATCGGTATTTTTATCGTTCGCTGCATCTGCGTTTCCTTCTGTATTCTCTTCCGCGCTTGTTTCTTTATTTGTTTCAGTGCTTGTCTCCGGCATAAAATCTGCCGCGCTTTCGACCGCTGCCATTTCCTCTGCCTGCTCTTGCATGACGAATAGTTCTGTACCTGCTGGCTGTGATGTGACCTGTTTGGCATTTCCCACGGCATGCACAGTTCCTGCACACATCTGAAATGTCATTGCAACTGCCAGCATTCCCGATATCATTCTTCTGTACATAGCATCCCTCCTGTTTTATTTCTACTACTATGTCCATTCCTATATCAACCGCTCTTTCGCTTTATCATTGGAGTGCTTCCTATTTGAAATTCTTCCAATTTATAAGACCCCTGTTCTCTTTATTATACGCAACTCCTGCAAAAAAATCAATTGCAGAATGACACCGGGAATGCTTTTGGAAATGCTTTATCCTTCCAAGGCGAGCCTTCTAATCCTGCCAATCGCCTCCTTCACCGGCACGAGCAGAAGCACCACAATGCTCACGCCAGCCTCCGCAAAGATATAAATGCCATTGTACACCATTGAATATGGAAGCACGTTCCAGCCCTCCCATGCATACGAGGCAAAGAAGATACAGCCCGACGCCACGGTGAACACATAGCGCCCCAGCACGCCCACAATATAGCCCTTGAGCAGCCCATTCTTGGCATTGGAGAAAAGCCCTGACAGCCCAAGCGCGCCAAACGCCAGCAGATAATCCATCACAAGCTGCATTGGATACAAAACATAAGGGTCTGCCACAAGCTGCAGGACGCCGTATGCAAGCCCGGTCATCAGCCCTGCGCCAAGCCCGAAGAAATATCCGGGCAGGCAGGCAACCAGCATGGACAGCAGCGTGATCGAACCGCCCGTCGGAAAGTGAAAGAGCTTGATATTCGAGAGCACCGTGCCGAGGGCAACTGCCATTGCGCAGAACACAAGCTGCCGGATTGTCAGCTCTTTCCTGTCACCTTTTTGCGCCTGCTTTTGTATCCGAATATGAAGCCGCGCAAATGTGACCGCAGCCACAAGCAGTACCACAATCACCGCCGCAAGCAGGGCGTTTCCAAGTGCCGTCGGGACATAGGTAGTCTCGTCCCAGTCATTTACTACTACATTGTACAACATAAAAAAATCCTCCTTCGTCTGCGCGAGGAGGTCAGCATCGTAACTGTTGATAGATCTTCTGGCTTTACACAGCCGCATAGCCTGATGGTATTTGCAGCCTGTATTCCGACAGAATCTAAACAGTTAAAGTCCCATTATTCCCATATTGCTTCCTTACGCCGGTATTATCCGGTTCAAGTAATGAGGGTAAAGTCTCAGCGATGTGCACCCCTAGCGTAATCTGATATATGTTAGCGTACTACACTGCGCCGGCTGTCCAGCCAGCGCCTTCGTACAGGAATAACTATACCTTTTCATATTGTCAAGTTAAATTTTTCTTCAATAAGTCTTTTGACCAAGTCTTTAAAAATCTGCTATAATAGTGGGGAAATTCTATTTATATACCAAATAAGAGGTGTCTCATGATACAGATTTGTAGGAAAGATAAGGAAAAGGTTTACGAAGCGATTCGCTCAGGAAAAATAGATGCAGCAGAAATGTCATTCCCCAACTTGATAGATGACATCCTCCTTACGTTGAAAAGACGGGGACTTACAGATCTTCTCTCACAGGTCCTGCCGGATAAACGCAGGGATAACAGCCACATTCCTTTTGACATCCTTTTGTGCCTTGCCATTGCTGCTAAGCTCAAATGTAAAACCAGTCTTACAGATGTCCCTTTTGCTGTAACAGAAGCAGAGCTCCTGGCTGAGCTGGGATGGAATATCTGGGATAATGAGCGGGATGTGAATGAAGGACTTTTTTCAGAAAGCGTGATGCGCAAGCTCCTTGCAAAATACAAAAGCGAAGAATGGGTCTGCTTCTACAATGATTATGTGCAGAAACATCTGATGAAAGAACTGGATATCCAGCCATGTATCCACATATTGGACTGCACAAAAGTTCTTGTTAACTTGGAAAATGAGAATTATGAAAATTCTTCTGTGGTAAAGATAGACGGGGAAACCATGCGCGGATATAAGCTCGGTGTCCTAAGAGGTGTCCTGGATGATTCAGGGATAGCGGAAGAAGTCGTGTTTGGAACACTTAAGACCCATGACATGGAACAGTGCAGAGAGATGCTTACGAACACTTCCTGTTTCCATGAAAATGACATATTGATTAATGACAGGGGATTCCTGTCACGAGAAATGACAAACTATTTAAAGACAGTCCGCAAAGTAGACACTTACATTCCTGCCAGAGAGAACATGATCATTTACCAGGATGCCGTAAAACTGGCCGCCACCAGTGGGAACTGGCAGAAGCACCCAAACCGCAAAAGGAAGGAACAGGAGATCCAGCTGGTGACAAACCTGGGCCCATTATGGGAAAGCGATGAGCCGGAAAAAGATGTCCCTATTAATGCCTGTGTTGTACATGATAAAAAAACAGACAACTATTTTGTATTTATGACGACAGACACCAGTAAGACAGCGCGGCAGATCATAAATACCTACGAACTGCGTCCGGAAATTGAAGAGGATTTCCGCCAGATGAAAGATTTCTGGAAACTGGAAGATTTCAAAAGTACAAAATACAACTATATTACTTATCACATCATAATGACACTGGTGGGATACCTCTATTTTCAAATATACAAAAACTTGGACGAAGGAAAAAGATATTCAGGAAAATCCCTGCCGGTTGTAGTGAAAAATTACAAGGAGACCAGACCTAAATCCGTCATGATATATGTCGGGCAGTATTTTGGTATTTTTCCATTCCTTGAATTTTTACAGATCTATGCAGAATGCACTTTAAAAGTACGACGACTTCTTGATCCGATCCTGGCTAAAGTATAGCAGGCTTTTGGGGTTATCCCCAAAAGCCTAATTGAAGTTTTGTATACGATAAATCTGTTTTTAATAGACAATCCGGTAGTAACTGTGCGACGTAATGCGGAATACGATAAAATAAATCGCCGCAAACACTACTGATGTCACCACCAGACAGCCGACAAACAGCTCTGTATTCATCAGCCCGAACACATACATGATTGTCTTTAACATTGGAAATGCCATTGTCAGATGAAGGACGGCAACGATAATCGGCATAAAAAATACGGTTCGCACCTGCGTGTTGATTGCTGCCTTCACCACATCACGCCCCATGCCGACCTTGGTCATAATCGCAAATCTCTCCCTGTCCTCATAGCCCTCCGAGGTCTGCTTGTAGTAGATAATCAGCACTGTGATCATCAGAAACAAAATTCCAAGAAACAGCCCGAGAAACAAAAAGCCGCCGTTTAATGCCATGTACTCTTCACGCTGATGCGTCCTTGACATGAGCATACCTGATGTGAACGCTGTAGTTTCCTTGCACGCCCCAAGCGCCTCCTCCACTGCTGTTGCAAACGTCTTTCTCTCCTCCGGCGTCCCATCCGTATCCAGTTCGATATGGTGGCGCACTTCATAAGCCGCAAACGGTTCCAGCGCCTGCTCGTCCTCCACCACAATGTAAATCAGCTGTTTATTGCCCAGAACTGCCTGAAGTTCACTGTCCGGGAAATTGTCCGGAAACATTGTCTTATCCGCCACTAAATACGTTGTCCCAAAAATTTCAATAGAGTCCTCCTCAAAAAGATGTGATGCTGCCACCATCACGCTTCCCGGCGCAATCGGCTCATAGGTATGCCCTGTAAATTTCTCATAGTCCGCCCGCGCCATCACATAGAGCATCCCCATATCTGTAAAATCGTAAGCAGGATTTTCATTGTCATAGTGCTCTATCACATTTCCGTCCATGTGAATCACCGTCACAATGTCCATATATGATGACACATCTGTCATTTCTCTGTTCTGCTTTTTTGCCGCCGCCGCAACCTGCTCTACAAGGTATTCTCTGTCTGCCCGCGCTGGAACATGGTCAAAATACTGCGTTGCGCTGATTTCTTTTGGAAAATTTTGTTTCAAAGAATCTTCCACGCCCGCATACAGGCACACCGTCGTCGAGATGATTACCAGAACCATGGTGGACAGCACGCAGATATTGGCAAGCCCGACCGCATTGCGCTTCATGCGGTAAAGCATTCCTGACACGGTGATAAAATGTGTCGTCTGATAATAGTATTTCTTATTATTTTTAAGTATTTTCAAAAAAGCAATACTCACAGACAAAAAGAGCGCATAGGTTCCGGCAATCACCAGAAGCACCGCTATAAAGAACATATTGACCGCTTCCAAGATGCCCTGAACGGTCACGGCAATATAATACCCTGCAACGATGCACCCAATGCCAGCCACTGCCGAAATCCATTTTACCTTAGGTTCACGCTCCCCCACGCTGTTGCCGTGCAGCAGTGCGACCGGATTGGCAAGGCTGACCTGCAAGAAATTATAGAACAGCATCAGCACATAGACGAGGCCAAACAGCTCAACCGTCTGCAAACAGCCCCAGCCAGAGACATAAAACGGAATACTTTCTGACATTCCTGTCAGTTTTTCCAGAAACATTGCCACCAGCTTATGAAACACAATCCCAAGCACAAGGCCGCCGCAGACCGTAAGCACATACAAAATCACAGATTCCCACGCCATCACTTTTGCAATATGCTTCTTTTCCATGCCGAGAATGTTGTAAACCCCCAGCTCTTTCTTGCGCCGCTTCATCACGAAGCTGTTTGTGTAAAATAGAAAAATACCAGTGCACAGCGCCACGATTACGAGACCCATCGTCAAGATCAAGTACACTGTGTCTGCGCCGCGCATCGCCGCAATTGCCTTGCTTCCCTGAATGGCACGCATGATGTAAAACATCATTGCAGACACAATTCCAGCCAGAATGTAGGGCAGATAAAACTGCCGGTTGTTTTTTAAGTTGGTCACTGCCAGCTTGCAATATAAACAATTCATAAAAATCCCTTTCCTGTTTACGAGTCTAAAAAAGTTATTTGGCAACGTATTGCCGCAGTTTAAGACACATACATTTCATCTGCCTTTTGAAGCCCAGCGCCCGAATCCGTCCGGTTGAATTGGCACTCCGGCGGAAACTGTGCGCCCTCCGCTTTCTGTGCCAGCACGGTGAGCGTATCCGATATTCTTGCGTAGAGCTGCTCATTGGTCAGATTACCGCGGTAGAGCTGGTGGAACACCTCGCCATCTTTGATAAACATAATGCGGTCCGCGTGGCTTGCCGCATTGGTGCTGTGTGTCACCATGAGGATTGTCTGCCCGTCGCGGTTAATCTCCCGAAACACATGAAGCAGCCCCGCGGACGCCTTGGAGTCGAGCGCGCCTGTCGGCTCATCTGCAAGAATCAACTGCGGACTGGTGATGATTGCCCGCGCTACGGCTGTGCGCTGCTTCTGCCCACCCGAAACTTCATACGGATATTTTTCCAGTAGCTGCGCGATGCCGAGCCTCTCTGCAATCGGGGTAAGACGCTCCTCCATCTCCGCAACCGGTTTTCTCTGCAAAACCAGCGGCAGCAGAATATTGTCCTTGAGCGAAAAGTTGTCGAGCAGATTAAAATCCTGAAATACAAATCCCAGATTGTCGCGCCGGAATGCCGAGATTTCTTTTTCCTTAATGCTTGTCAGGTTCTTTCCGTTTAACAGCACCTCTCCGCTGGTCGGTCTGTCAAGCGACGCGAGAATGTTTAACAGCGTCGTCTTGCCCGAGCCGGATTCCCCCATAATCGCCACATACTCCCCCTGCTCGACGGTGAAATTCATATTAGAAAGTGCCTGTACTTTCGTACTCCCGAAACGGGTTGTATAAATTTTGCTGACATTTTTTACCTTTAAAATAGACATAGTTTGTTCTCCTTTTTTGATTGCTCCTCTATCTGCCTTATGAGTACAGTATAGCAAAAAAGGAAACTGCCAGCCATTTGTCAGGCTTACATTTTCCTTTGATTTCTTACATTGTTGTAAGGAACATGTTATAAAAGCTGTTCCAAAAGGCTTCACACGTCTCTCATGCCCCCTATCACAATCTCAGCCTTCGTCCCTTTTCCCTGTGCTGAGGTAATGTGAAACGAATGCCCCAGTTTTTCCAAGATAGACTGGCACAGATACAGCCCGATTCCCGTGGAATATTTGTCAGCATGTCCGTTGTAGCCGGTATAGCCTTTCTCGCAGACCCTTGGAAGGTCCTCAGCGCGAATGCCGATTCCTGTATCTTCTATAATAATCCGCACGCTTTCGTCATAAGCATCACAGAAAGCTTGTGCTGCTTCATCGCAATGCCCGTGCCCCGCCTTTTTTTCATCAGGCTCAGAAACTGCGCCGCCACATGGCTGTCCGGCGCAGCATACCCGTATCGTGACGCCGCCCTGTCTGGTGTATTTGACGGCGTTTGACAAAAGCTGGTCCAGCACAAACCCCAGCCATTTTTTGTCCGTGACTGCCATGAGCTGCTGCGGCGTGTATGACAGACGAAGCTGTTTCTGGATAAACTGTCTTGCATACTTGTGAATCGACAGTTTTATCACCTCGTCCAGCATCACATTCTCAAACACGAAATCGTTTGTCTCCGCGCCAAGCCGCGTGTACTGCAATGCCATATCGGCATACTGCTCTATCCGGAAAAGTTCGTTCTGCATCTGGCGGCATTTTATGACACACATGTCATCTTGCAGAGCCTCCTCCAATTCAAGAAATGTACTGATCTCCTCATCAATCAGCAGCCTGAGCGCGGCAATCGGTGTCTTAATCTGGTGCACCCACATGGAATAATATGCGGTCAAATCCTGCTGGCGGCTGATTAATTCGTTCTGAATCCGGTCCTTCTCCTTCACCAGCACGTTGATACAGTCCTGATAATACGTTTCGTATAAGTATTCTGGCACCTTCATCTCATTTTGCACCACTGCAATATTTTTGCGCATCTCCTCCAACTGGCGGAGGCTTTCACAGTGCCTGCCAAATCCCAGAACTGCCGCTGCCACAGTGACAAAGACGCACAAAAGCATTCCATAGCCGATTTCATGCGCGGGAATTCCATTCAGCAGCATCGTCGCGGTCATCACCAGCGCAAGAAACAAATTCACTGTAAGCCATCCGCTGTTTTCCCTGAGATATATACGAAAATCAATCATTCCAATCCTCCCTGTCCATGCCGATTACCCTATGCGGTAGCCAATCCCTTTCTTGGTCTGTATAAAGTCCGAAAGCCCTGCGCTCTCGAGCTTCTTCCGCAGACGGTTCACATTTACTGACAGTGTATTTTCATCCACATAGCTGTCACTCTCCCACAGTTTTGTCATGAGCGTGTCTCTCGCCACGACCTTTTCCTTATTTTCCATCAGCACCTGCAAAATACGCAGCTCGTTTTTGGTCAGCTCCAGCTTCTCGCTGCCATACACCAGCACCGCCTCGGTGAGATTCAGCATCGCGCCCCGGTGCTCGAGCACCACACTCTGACTCACAAAATCATAACTCCTGCGCAGCATCGCCTGTATTTTCACCGTGAGGACATCCAAGTCAAAGGGCTTTGCGATAAAATCATCCCCGCCCATATTTACCGCCATGACGATATTCATGTTGTCGGCTGCGGAGGACAAAAAGATGACCGGAACCTTGGAAATCTTGCGAAGCTCACTGCACCAGTGATACCCGTTGTAAAATGGCAGTTTAATATCCATCAAAACCAGATGCGGCGCCGCCCGCACGAACTCCGGCATGACGTTTCCCAAATCCTGCGCACATTCGACGGCATACCCCCAGTTCTCCAGATGGCGTTTTAATCCCGCCGCAATCATCTCGTCATCCTCGACAATAAAAATTTTATACATTGCTGATTCCCCCATTTTTAATAAAAGAATAGCATCTCAATCCTGCAAATTCAAGCATTGTTTTATCATTTTCCGCATTTCATATAAAGAAAAAATCCTTCCTCCAATGTATTCTATTATTCGGTACCAAATTCTCCCGCTTTCTGTTATAATAACTCCAGACCAACCAAGCAAATCACACTTCAAAGGAGTTTTATATGCGTACATACACCCCCGGCAAAGTATTGCTAATCGGAATCAACGCCAAATACATCCACTCGAATCCTGCACTCTACAGCCTGAAAGCCTACGCGGACAAGTATTATCCAGACCGTCCGGACGGCTGTGTGCTCGAGATTGCGGAATTTACCATCAACCAGCCTGCGGAGACCATTCTCGCCGAAATCTATCGGCAAAAACCACAGTTTGCGGCTTTTTCGTGCTATATCTGGAACTGGACGGTTGTGCAAGAGCTCTTGCAAGCGCTGCCAAAGGTTCTGCCCGACACTGCACTCTGGCTTGGCGGGCCGGAGGTTTCTTATCATGCTGAGCATTTATTGCAGACCTATCCACAGCTTGCAGGCATCATGGTCGGTGAGGGCGAGGAGACATTTCTCGAACTGCTGCACGCTTATTGGGAGAACAAGCCCGCACTGTCTGATATAAAGGGAATTGTCTGCAAAGAAGGCTTTACCGGCGAGCGCGGACTATTAGATCTCAACCGCCTGCCCTTCCTGTACACGCCGTCTGCCGGTTTTCCCGCTGCCTTCCGGAACCGTATTGTCTACTACGAGTCCCAGCGCGGCTGCCCGTTCCAGTGCGCCTACTGCCTCTCTTCCATCGACAAAAAGGTACGCCTGCGCAGTATGGACACTGTCAAATCAGAGCTGCGCTATTTTCTGGACAATCAGGTACCGCAGGTAAAGTTTATCGACCGCACGTTCAACTGCAATCCGGCACATGCACTTGAAATTTGGACATACTTGGCAGAAAATGACAATGGTGTCACTAATTTTCACTTTGAAATCGCGGCGGATTTGCTGACAGCAGAACACCTTGAGGTGATGCGCAGTATGCGCCCCGGCCTGCTTCAACTTGAAATCGGCGTGCAGTCTGCAAATGAACAGACCTTAAAAGCGATTCACCGCCACATGGACCTGAACGCACTTGCCAAAACGGTGGCTGTCCTCCACAGCTTCCAGAATATCCACCAGCACCTTGACCTGATTGCCGGACTTCCCTATGAGGACTATGACAGCTTCGCGGCTTCGTTCAACACGGTATACGCCATGATGCCCGACCAGCTACAGCTCGGCTTTCTGAAAGTGCTAAAGGGTTCCCCGATGGAGGCGCTCGCCAGTGAATATGGCATTGTATATAACAGCAGACCGCCCTATGAAGTGCTGTACACCAAGTGGCTTTCCTATGACGATTTACTGAAATTAAAGGGTATTGAAGAAATGGTAGAGCTGTATTATAATTCCAGCCAGTTTTCACACACACTCCCCGTACTGGCACAGTACTTCGCCTCACCGTTTCACATGTATGAGGCGCTCGCAGACTACTACCGCACCAATGGATTTTTTACCAGCACCCCCTCTAGGAGTTACCGCTACCAAGTACTGCTGGATTTTGCATGCGCTGCCGACGCAGGCAAGCGTACACTGTTTGCCGAGCTGCTTACTTTTGACTTGTATCTGCGTGAAAACTTAAAAAGCAGACCCAGCTTTGCCCCTGATTGCAAACCCGCGCGGGACAAAGTGCGCAGTTTTTATGAAAAGGAGGCGCAGGCACCGCAATTTTTAAACGGATATGAGGGGTACACCTCTGTACAGCTTTTGCGAATGACCCACATTGAGCAATTTTCCTATCCCGTCTGGGAAAAATGCCCTACCAGCCAGCAAAAGGAACTCGAAACACCCGCCTATCTCCTCTTTGACTATAAAAAACGCAGTGCATTGACACATGACGCAGTGTACTATAAGGTTATCTTGTAATTACAATCGAGCAGGGAAGCCCCTACTTGCGCGCTGAACGCGTCTGCGTATAAAAAGTAAAAGAACCCCTGTGCACAAATTCAATGTCTGTGCACAGGGGCTTCTATTTTACTTTATTCTTTACTTTATTCTGTTATTATGGATTCACGCCAAGCGCTGCCCAGCTTGATGCGCCGATTAGTGGCAGTGCAAACTGTGTGTAAGCTGCTGACTGCGGTGTGTCAATGTACTTAAATACATCGTACATCATCTTGGGTGTGGTCGCAAGACCATTTGCATCACAGTTGTACAGTCCGCAGGCAATCTTGTCTGAATTTTTCTCATAGAGATTATCTATAGTCCTGTGTACGATAAAGCCCTTAATCAGCGGATTCTTCTCTGCAAGCTTGTATGCGTAAGCAAAGGACGCCGCCTGTGTCGCCTCGTCAGAGGTCATAGAGTTAAACAAAATCTCTGAGATAATGATGTAGCGAACCTGTCCATTCGGTGCAAGGAACGCCGGCTGGCTCATATAGCTCGTGAATACTTCCATGTTCTGAGGATTGATCATTCTGGTGTTCGGTGTGTGGTCAATCAGGTTCATTCTCTTGTAGTTTGCTGGCATATCCCAGAATTTTGCAGCGGTCAGCGGTACCGGATGCGGATGCCATGCCACGCCCCAGTCAATATTTCCGTGGGAAACCACATCAATATTAAAGGCATCAATGAATTTCTTCGCGCCATACTGGTTTGCCGTGCCGTCCTCCCAGTTCCAGCGCTGGTCGATACAGGTGAGCACTCTCGCGTTGGCATTTTCACTCTTGATGGCATTGTAGCACATGCGGAATGCCTTCTCGTACTCAAGTGCGAAGTTTGACGCATTAAAGTTTCCTGCAAAATACCATGGGTTATTGTTGTTGACCTCATTGCCGATAATCCAGTTTGTGATCAGTCCTGTCGCCGGATTGCTATAGCGCGATGCGAGGAAGGACATCAGTGCCGCAATCGACTCTGCACCCTGCTGCTCGTCGGTGTTGAACGCATAATGTCTGTAACCCGGCACACGTCCCGACGGTTTTACTGTGAGCGCTGTCGCTGCATTGTAGTAGTTGACAAGGTTCATGGTGACTTCTACTTTCTGTGAAGCAAAAATGGTCATAACCATGTCATACTCTGCCACGATTCCCTGATTAAAATTATATGTTTTTCCATTGTAATTGTATGGAAGCGCAGGTCCCGGCTGAAAGAATCGGTCGATTGCCATCTCATAGCTTGCATGCTGTACGCCAAGATCCGGCATAGATACCATCGCCGCATTGTCTGCTGTGATTCCCTTGATGGAAAGCGGAACGGGATTCACTGCGGTGTGTGTGGCAAGTACCTCTGGATTGGTGATATAAAATTCTTGGCTGACCGGTACAAATGCACCGCCCTGTACTGCTGCCACTACAAATTTTGAATAAAGCTTGGAATTGGCTGTTCCCTGATCCAACGTTGTCACGAAAGTCACTGTAGGCGCATTCGGTGTCACCGCACAGAAATCAGATCTTCCACTAATAGAATTTTGATACGGCTTCATCTCAAACAAATACAGGTTTCCGTCATCACTTGGCACGCCGTCCGCAGCCGCAACGACTGTAATCTGGTTGCCGCCGCTGATAATGCATTGGCTGATGGTTGCTGTCCCCGCAGCGGCAGCGGTCATCGACATAAAGCACACAAATACCATGCACAGCGCTGCCCAGAGCGTCAATTTCTTCTTCATGAGTCTAACTACCTCCTATGTGCGGAATCCCCTCAAAATAATATAGATTCCTAAGAAAATGAATTAAAATAGTTAACAGTTATAAAAAGTATAGCATCTCCCCCGCCGTTTGACAAGGGTTTTGAGCGTTTTATTGCAGCCCGACCTGCGCCCAGCTCGTGATGCCGAGTACCGGCAGGGCAAAATCTGTGTATTCCGGCGAATTGCCCTTATCCATATTTGCAAACACGCCAAATGCATACTTGACGCCTGTTTCTGTGCGGATACCAAGCGCCATGCCGTCGCCCTTGATCTCCGCCGCATGGTCTACCTGCCTGTGGAACACAATTCCCTCAATGAGCGGATTGGCGTCAGTCAGTTTGTAGGCAAAGACAATAGACGCCGCCTGCGTCAGCTCGTCGGTCGGTATGCTGGTGCTGTAAGAGGTAAAACCCATCTCCGTGATCAAAATGTGCCGCACACCGCCGTTTGGCGCAAGCATCGCAGGCTGCATCATATGGTTTGTCACCACATCTGTGTTTGCAGGATTGACAAACTTGGAATCATCTGTATGGTCAATCAGATTCAGTCTGGCATACTCCGACGGAAAACTCCAAAAACGGCAGTTATGCATTGGCGCCGGATAAGGATGAAACGACAATCCCCAGTCAATATTCCCGCTGGCGCTGATATATGCTGCAAAGGTGTCCAAAATCTCCTTCGCCGCAAACTGCCCTCTCGTGCCATCTTTGTAGTTCCAGCGCTGGTCAAAGCTCGTAAACACCCGCGCACCGCTGTTCTGGCTCTTGATGGCATTATAGCACACACGAAATTCTTTGGCATAATGCGTGGCGAGCGTGTCCGCCGACACATTGCCCATATAATGCCACGGATTGCTGGAATTGACCTCGTTGCCAATCACCCATGTATGAATCGTGCCCATCGAGCCGGAATAACGGTTTGCCAGAAAGGACATCAGCGCTTCTAATTTCTCCGTCGGAACCTGTTCATCGACGTTAAATGCATAACAGTTCTTTCCAGCCAAACGCCCCGATGGAACCACCAGATCAGATGCCGCCGGGATATATGAATTTTTGATAACCATGACCACATTGCAGCCTGCCCCCGCAAGTCTGGTGCAGACGACATCATACTCGCGCACTACCGACGCATTAAAACTATACGTCTTTCCATTATAAGTATACGGAATCCCGCCCGCCGTGAAAAAACGGCTCACATCCAGCTCATAAGAGGCAAACCCCACACCCAGACTGACAAGCTCATCACTGTAGCGCCAGTCGGCAGTCAGCCCCTTTTTGCTCCTCGCCGGATAAGCGGTTGACTTTGCCGCCACCGCCTCCGGATTGGTGATGTACATCTCATTGCTCACCGGCACAAAACTGCCATTTTGCTGCACTGTTACCACAAAGCGCGAATACAGCTTTGACGAGGCACTGTTGAGATGAAGCGGAACGGAAAAAGCTGCCGACGCTGCCGCAGGCGCCTTTGCGCAGTAGTCTTTCCGCGCGCCAACTTCAAGCTCATAGGGCTTTAATTCAAAAAGGTAATACGTTCCATCCGCCGACGCTGGCACTGCCATGCTAGTGGCTGCCACTGTGACATTTTTCCCGGAAATCACACACTGCTCCACTGTGACCGCGGCCTCCGCAGCATGTACTACATCTATGCCGCAAATGCCAAGCTGCAATACAACTGCGAGAAATAGCGCAAGCACAACCGCCAGTCCTGCTCTTTTGTTTTCCTTCATTCTTCAAACTCTCCCTTATTTTTTCTTTAAATAGGTAATAAACGCATTGCCATTCTGCCGGAACAACTCTGTGGCATCATTCATTCCCACCTTGTATACCGTTCCTGACTGCGGATTCATCACCACGACATTCAGTTCGTTAAATCCAATCACCAGCATCGCACTGTCATTTTCAAGCGAGACGAGCACCGGAATGTCTTGATTGACATAGTACAGTATCGCGTCCAAGCTCACGCCCCTCAAATCAAGCGCTGTCGCGCCGTTAATGTTCTCCTCCAGAATCTGCCGCACGGTCTTTCCTTGGTCAAGCATTGGCTGCACGTTCTTAATACTCCCGCAAAACTCTAAGATTGTCTCAAGGCAGACCGCCAAATCAGAGTTATCTTCTCCCCGCTGTTTCCCTGTGATTGCCATAATCTGATTCCGGGTGCTGCGCGAAGAGCGTTTCCAGATATAGTCGCCGTTCTGGTTGACTACAGTCCCGCTGATGCTGTAGGCGAGGTTAATCGCCTCCGACTCGTGGGTGAACGTGCCGTCAATCCCATATTTTCCATAGACATAATAACGGCTTACAGGCTGCTTGATCTCCACCGTAAGCTCTCTTGCGCCCTCAAATAACACCTGTAATGGTTTCGTGCTTTTCGGTTTTTTAATCTCCATGCCATTTTTGAGGACAAGCTGGACAATCTTCTCATATGTCTGGGTCACAACCACCTCCGACGAGTTGTATCCAAGCTCGTCTACCAAGTTGTTGACAATCTGGTCGTCCGCCGTGCTGGTGTAGCTGCCATCTTCCTGCTTCACAACCCGCATGAGCGAGATTAAGTTCTCCTCGATTACTGCCTCTGTCACATAAATTCCCTCTTGGGAGTACGTCTTTAGCACCTCACCGCGCTCGTTTTGAATATAGACCGTATTCATCGGAAAGGTCACAGAGCCTGAAAAGTCAATACGGATATCGTCGTACTCCGCGACACCGTAAATCAGATCCTCCTCTATAAATCCAAGCGGCAGCATACGGCTGGTGCCTGATGTCTCGATTTCCTGCGTCTCCCCAGTGTTGAGGTTCATCAAAATCAGCTTCGTACAGTCATACGCGTCGGCTGAGTTCTGCCACACCAGCATCTTGTTGGTATGGGACACCTGAAAACTGCCCTGCTGCAAATTCTGGGCAATCTCCTCACACGTGAGCTTCATCAAGTCAACCGCCAGAATCGAACCGTCCAGATACATATAAAATATTCCATTCTTATTAATATAAGAAAGCTGCTCCATATCCGTTTTGAGTGTCGCATATGCCTTGTTATATGGAATAAAGATTAACTCCTCGACGGTGTTGAGCATACCATTGTACTCATAGACCTGCACGCCGATGCTGCCCTCATGCCGCCCGCGGTTCATATAGCCGTACACCATAAAGCGCACATTCTCTGTCTCGTCCACATTTAGAATCTTGATATCATGGTTGTCGTAATTGCTTCGGGGGTCGTCGCCGTCATAAAAACTAAACAGATACGCGATTTTCTTGTCCGCCGCATGATAACAAAACAACTGGTTTTCATTGACAAAGGCAAGATTCGAGCCGCCGTCGCTCTCCATCATCTGCACATTGCTGTCGCGGATACCCAGCATAATCTTGCTGCCCCCGTACACATCTGCCGCGGGGTCAAAGATTTGGTTCATACTGCGCTCATAGTCGAGCAGATACGTCCTGTCCGGCGTGTGGCGGATTCTGAAAAACTCCACCACATTGTACTGGTCTGTCTTTTTCCCTTCTTTTGTCTGCACTCTGTAGTGCATTCGGATAGACGCAGTCTGTGACTCAATCTCGCTAATCACAATCTGCGGCTTTGAGATTTGGGACACATTTAAATCTGCCCATGTAATCTGCTTGAGGCTGCTATGAATATCGACATGGCTCAGCGTCGTGTTATCGCCCTTTGAATTGGGCTCAAGATAGGTCACAAGGTCCTTTGCGCGCTCCTTGTCAAAAGTCTTGTCATGAAACTCTCTGACAAAGAGCAGCTTCTCATAGGTGTTGTATCCCTCACTGTCAATAATGCGCGTGTAGTACCGCACCGTCTCATTCTGGATTTTCACCATCAGTATCCAGTTGTACTCAACCCCCGTCTCAATCAAATCCTTGATGGTCACTGTCGCCTGAATCCTGTCATCGGTTTCCTTGTAATCGCTGACCTTTGTTTTTTCAACAAGGCGCGCACCGTCTATGCTTCTCACCTCAAAGGTGATGTCGCTGATTTCATTGTCGTATTTGTCGATCACAAATCCAAGTGTCCGCCCGTCTCCAAGCGGTGTGATCGTATCCCTGAAAAAGCTGCCGTCCATCTCCTGCCGCAGTCCGTGCAAATAATTGTACGCAATCCCCTTCGTGGTGATGTGCACCAGCGGCAGCGTTGCCTGTGCCATGTTCGTCGTCAGTTCCTTGTTTCCCTGATTATAGATACTGCTGCTCACAAAAAGCGTGATGACAAAAACCACAATGCAGACTGCCAGTTTGCTGATAACCTTCTTCATATACTCAACTCCGTCTATTCAACCTGTTCCAATAATGTCTGAAGTGTGGGGCTGATATGCAGAAATTCCTCCAGCAGCGCAAGCTCCTCTTGCATCTTTGCCCCTGCATGGTATTTCATGTGATTTTTCCGTACTGCCCGTATCAGAATATTTTTGGGCGTGTGTTCCATATCAATAAATTCAAGTATCTGCGTGTCATATCCGTACTGTTCTAACAAGTTTGCCCGCACCGCGTCTGTCATAAGCGCCGCCATGCGCTCTTTGACCAGCCCGTACCGCAGAATCGGCGCGAGCGCGTCACACGCAAGCTGGCGGTTCATCTCATGCTGGCAGCAGGGAACCGATAAAATAACACGTGCATTCCACTGTACTGCCCTCGCGAGTGCATAATCTGTCGCCGTATCACAGGCATGAAGTGTCACCACCATATCGACACACCCGTTATTTTTATACGAGCCAATCTCTCCTACTTCAAATTTTAACCCATTATATCCCAATTTATCCGCCAGTGCCTGACAGTCTGCAATAACATCTGTTTTTAAATCGAGCCCGACAACCGCAATATCGTAACCGTTCATGATTTTCAGGTAATAATACAGTGCAAACGTCAGATACGATTTCCCGCAGCCAAAATCTATGATTTTAAGCTGCCCCTCCCCTTTGGGAAGGTTGGGCAGGATATCGCGCACAAATTCAAGATAACGGTTGATCTGGCGGAACTTATCGTACTTTGCCTTGAGCACCTTTCCCTCTGTATTCTGCACGCCGAGCGCCACCAAAAACGGCACGGGCTTGTCCTGCGGTAAAATATACTGCTTCTGTTTATTATGTGATAAATCCAAGTCCTTCGTTTGCGCCAAAACCTCCTGTTCCTTGATGGTCAGTTTTCCCTTCCTGCTCACAAGCACCGTCAGTTTATGGCGCTCTGCGGAGAGCTCAAGCTGCCTG
>Ga0137309_100321_pt1 | contig 36098 bp, 28 predicted proteins | sample NAcewiD2O_June_FD_97179 | JGI IMG/M metagenome (GOLD analysis project Ga0137309, IMG submission 97179) | Mouse cecal microbial communities from Vienna, Austria - N-Acetylneuraminic amended D2O_June | ecosystem: Host-associated > Mammals > Digestive system > Large intestine > Cecum | place... | reverse complement strand
CCTGTCTTGACATTTTTCTCTGGCGGATGTACACTAAAGCCAACCAGCTCCACCCATCCATTCTTCATTGAGAAAGGACCGTGCCCCATGCTACTCTCCACGCAAACCGAGGTCCTGGGCCCCCTGTTCGGCGAGCCCCAGGCCATCCGCATGCTGGCCCAGGCCGGCTTCGACGCCTTTGACCTGAGCCTGTTTTCCATGTTCTCCGACCCCAACTATGCCATGAACCGCCCTGACTACCAAGAGTATGCCGCCTCTTTGCGCAATGTGGCCCAAGAGGCGGGCATTGTGTGCAACCAGGCCCACGCCCCCTTCGCCTCCAGCGAGGGGGACCCGGCAAAAGACGAGGCCCGCTTTCAGACCATTGTCCGCTCTCTGGAGATCGCCTCCATTGTGGGGGCGAAGATCATTGTGGTCCACCCCAAGCAGCACCTGGACTACCGCACCCACGCCGCCCAGCTGAAGGAGCTGAACCTGGAGTTTTACCGCCGCCTGATTCCCTACTGCGAAGAGTACGGCATCAAAGTGGCCTGCGAAAACATGTGGCAGTATAACGACCAGGCCCGCCACATCCGGGACAGCGTGTGCTCCCGGCCCCAGGAGTTCTGCGCGTACATCGATGAGCTGAACAGCCCCTGGATTGTGGGCTGCCTGGACGTGGGCCACACCGTGCTGACCGATGAGGACCTGCCCTCCTTTGTCCGGACCATGGGTCCGGACCGCCTGCAGGCCCTTCATGTACACGACAACGACCAGTGCGCCGACAGCCACACCCTGCCTTTTGTAATGGGCGGCGTGGACTTTGCCGCGCTTACCGCGGCGCTGAAGGAAACCGGTTACCGGGGAGACTTCACCTTGGAGGCGGACGCCTTCTTGCTGCGCTTCCCTAAGCCGCTGATTCCCGAGGCGCTGCGGCTGATGTACCACACAGGCCGCTATCTGGCAGACCAGGCGGGAGCCTGAGGCAAACGGAAAAAGGACGGTCGCTTGGCCCGTCCTTTTTCCGCTTTACCGGGCTCTTTTTGGAATGAAGGGCCGGGCAGGCCGCGAAAAAATATCTGGACAGAAAATAGTTTCTATGCTATAATATTATCAATGAGATCAGTGGGACAGCGAAAGGCCGCGAAGCGGTTTTTCGCTGTCCCACCGTCAGGGAAAGCAGCCTCAAGCAGCGCCGGATGAGGTTAGGCTTGCCTGATTCCTTTGACGGAAAATCCCTTTGCAATCTGGCGGAGCCAGGGGTAAGAGGCGGTTCGTCCGGCTGGTCCACCCCAGGAGTCAGGGAGCGGTTCCCCAAGGCGTCTTCCCAAACTGTTTTCTACGGAGGAGAGTTTATGAAGTTCCTTGCAAACAAAAAACTTGCTACGCGCATTGGCATCATCACAACCGTGCTCGTTTTAGGCGGGATGCTTTTGCTCTGGGTCACAGTGTCCACCAACGCGTCCGCGACGGTGCAGGGCAACATCACCAACCAGTTGACGGACGCGGTGGAAGCCCGCGCGGCCATCATCAACGACTATGTCGCCTCGGCGGAGGAATATATAAAGGCTTTCGCCCTGGGTAGCGAGGTACAGGAGCTTTTGCGGGATCCGGAAAATCCGGAGCTGGTGGAAAAGGCCCAGCGGTATACCGAGGACTTTGCCTCGGTAAAGGGTGTTTTCGAAGGGCTGTATATCGCCACCCCTGTTACCCATGTTCTTACCCACACCTCCCAGGGGGCCATTGGCATGACCACCCGGACGGGAGATTCCTTAGAAGAATTTCAAAAAAGCATTTTAGCCCGGCAGGAGCTGACAAATCTTGGAATCATGAAGTCTCCGGGCACGGGCAGCATGATTCTTTCTATGTATTATCCCATTTTTGAGGGGGAGCGCTGCATTGGCTATGTGGGGGCCGGGGTTTACGCCAGCCACCTGATGGACGCGCTGCTGAATTTAGACGTCCAAGGCCTGCCGGACAGCGAGTATGCCTTTCTTAACGTGGATTCCGGCGTATACCTGTACCACGAGGACCAGGAGCTGCTAAACACGGAGACCACGGATATAGGATATCAAGAAATTCTCCGGCGGATCCGGGAAGAGGAGAGCACCCAGGCGGGTACATATTCTTACCGGGATGAAAAGGGCCGGGAGCAGCTTGCGGTGTATAAATACTTGAAAGACCGGGGATGGGTGTTCCTGGTCCGGGAAAGCGCCGCGCAGGTCTTCCATGCCGTAACCGCCGTTCGGATTATTGTAGGCGTTCTGTGCGCCCTGGTGGCCGCCGCCATTATTTTAATCACCCTGCTGATTCTGCGCCGGGAGAGCCGGGAGCTGTTGGTGGTAGAGGAGGCCATCAGCCGTTTGGGAGATTTGAACCTATCTGCCGATGGGGAACTGAAGCGTTTTTACGGCAGAAAGGATGAGATTGGCAGAATTGCCCAAACCACCCACCAGGTATGCGGCCAGCTGCGGGAGACCATTGATGACGTGGGGCGCGTCCTGGGCGAGATTGCGGAAGGAAACCTGACCGTGGATGTGGAGAAAAACGAAAGCCTCTATATTGGAGACTTCCGGGTTTTATGGGAAAGCCTGTGCTCCATCCACGCCAACCTGATGCGGGTGCTCCGGGATATTTCTCAGGTAGCCAGCCAGGTGGATACCAGCGCGGACCAGGTCTCCACCGGCGCCCAGGCCTTGAGCCAGGGCACTGCGGAGCAGGCCACCTCCATTGACGGACTGATTGAGAATGTAAGCGCCATTACCGCCCAGATTCAAACCAGCGAGGTGCGCTGCGGCAGCGCGGGAGAGCTGGTAGACAAGGCCGCCGCATACGCGGCGGAGGCCGACGCCAAAATGGGCCAACTGATGACAGCCACCCAGAACATCGATGCTTCCTCCTCCCGCATTGTGACCATTATCAAAACCATAGAGGACATTGCTTTCCAGACCAACATTCTGGCCTTAAACGCCTCGGTGGAGGCCGCCCGGGCCGGTACGGCGGGAAAAGGCTTCTCTGTGGTGGCGCAGGAGGTGCGGAACCTGGCTTCTAAGTCAACGGAGGCCGCCCAGGACACAAACACTTTGGTAAGCCGCTCTATCCAAGATGTAAAAGTTGGAGCCGAGTCCACTGATATGGCGGTCTCAGCCATGCAGCTGATTAACGGCTGCGTCCAGTCCATTAAATCGCTGATGGATGAAATCTCCGCCGCCAGCGCCCAGCAGTCCGAGATGATCATTCTGGTGGAAAGAGGCATTAAGGAAATCTCTCACGTGGTGCAGACAAACGCCGCCTCCGCGGAGGAAAGCGCCGCTGTATCCAAGGAGCTCTCCGGGCAGGCCAGAGCCTTGAACCAGCTGATCAGCCGGTTTCGTATTTCCTAGAAAGCCGGCCTGCGGGAAATCAAATAGAAACATAGAAAGAGGCTGTTGTGTGACGCAACAGCCTCTTTTTGTGGTGCTTTTGTGCAGGACCGTTATGCGCGCGGAACAGCGTGTTTGTAGTAAAATACAGTTAACGCAGTTCAAAAGAGGTGATACCTCTTTTGAACCTGGCGGCACAGACGCGCCCGCGCCGCCCTGCTTGAAAATCGGGTAACACCGATTTTCAAGTGCGTTTTACTATAGCGGCAAGGATTTCCCTTCCGCCAGAGAAGCGGTTCGCACGCAAAAGAAGAGCCCCCCAGGCGGGAGGCTCTTGACTATTTTGTTAACGCAACGGCTGGGGCTTACCGCTTTAGACGGAACTTCCGGGTCTGGTCCTGCAACAGCCGGACCTGATCGAAGAGCTCGGCGCTAACCGCTGCGGACTCTTCGCTGCTGGCGGAGTTCATCTGAATAACTGAGGAGATCTGTCCCACGCCTTCTGTGACCTGCATAATGGAATCGGCCTCGTTGCGCACCGCGTCAGCAATGGTGCCAATGTCCGCGTTGGACTGGGTGACCAGGTCCAGGGTTTTGTGCAGGGCCTCAGAGACCTGACCCACAATCTTGCTGCCGTCCTTCGTAGCTTCCACAGAGTTTTCAATCAGCTCCTTGGTGGCTTTTGCCGCCTGGTCAGACTGAGCCGCCAAGCTGCGTACCTCATCGGCTACAACAGCGAAGCCCTGTCCCGCGGTTCCAGCCCGGGCGGCCTCCACAGCGGCGTTCAAGGCCAAAATATTGGTCTGGAAGGCAATGTCCTCTATGGTTTTGATAATCTGTCCAATCTGCTCGGAGGTGCCGCTGATCTGGGCCATGGCGGAAACCATCTTCTCCATCAGCTCTTCGCTGGCCGCAACCTGTTCGCCGGTCAGGCGGGCATGCTCCTGGGCGCCGGAGGCGGTCTTCACGTTTTCGGCGGCGCTGCGGGAGATTTCGTCCAGCGTGGCGTGCATCTCCTCAACGGAAGAGGCCTGCTCGGTGGCGCCCTGGGCCAGAGCCTGGGAGCTGCTGGAAAGCTGGTCGGCGTTGCCGGAAATGTGCTGTTCTGCCTGGGCAATTTGCGCGAGGGCGGAGGAGAGGGTGGTGGTCAGGCTGTCAATGGAGGTTTGAATGGAATGGAAGTCCCCAATGAAAGCGGAAGAGGTGTGCACATCGAAATTCCCCTGGGAGAGTTCGCTCATAATACGGTTAATATCCGCCACATAACCGTGGATTAGACCCATGGACCCCCGCAGGGTTCGGGCCAGTTCGCCCAACTCGTCCGGAGAATTGTAAGTAAGGTCCAGCTCCAGGCAGCCATCCTGAATGGGGCGGCTGCTCTCAGTAATGCGGATGATGGGCCGCACCACCTTATGGAGCACATACAACACCAGGCTGATTAGGCAGGCCAAAGCCAGCGTCAGACAGACCAGGGAGGTCAGGTTCATAACCAGGATAGTGGTTTCCAGCTTCTCTTGGTTTTCGTTGCTCAAAGCGGTGCCCCGCTCAACCACCTGATCCAAATAGCCCACCAAGGTGGCCAAATTGGTTTGAATGGTATTCTGGAAGTAGTCCTGGGCCCCTTGAGGGTCGGTTTTCAGCTGCTCCAGCACTTGCGTGGCCGAGGCGTGAAGCTCTTTGTGCAAGGGCTCCAGCTGGTTCCGCAGGGCAAGAATCTCTGGGTCCTCGGAGCCTGCCTCGCCATAGAGCCATTGGCCCAGCACACAGGTGGTGGGGTCTATGCTGCCGGTAAATTCGGTGCCGGCATACAAGGCATTGCTCAGGTTAGAGGCCCACCGGTAGTGGGCGGCTTCGGCCTGCTGGGCCCGGCTCAGCAGGCTGTTGGCTTCGGCGGAAGAGGCCTGGGTGGCCTTAATGCGGAAGATGTTGAAGGAGATCATGAAGCTGAACAGCAGGGTGGAGGCCAAAGCGGCGGCCACCCGAACCCATACCATGGTTTTGATGCTCTTGCGCATAGTCTTTGCGTCCTTTCTCATCAAGGCCCTCCCCGCGGGCGGTCCGGCGGGCAACAAAAAACGCGGCGCCCAAAGGTCCCCGGCAGGGGAGCCATCGTATTTACCCCTATTATACACGAAGGCCGGAGGAAATGCAACGGGGTGAAAAATTTTTTTCCCAGCAGCCGGTCCGCCGGGCAGGCCGGACGGGATGAAAAAAGGTGGAGGAAGCGGCGAAAAAAAGCTTTTATTTGCGGCCCGCTTGTGGTAAAATAGGAGAGCGTAAGAAAAAAGGAAAAACCGCCGCCCCAGCCGGGGGCCGGGTCCGGCCGCGTAAAAAGCCGGCATAGGGCGGATACATAAAGCGAAGGACGCAATATATCGCGTAGAAAGGAATGACGGCTGTGGATACGGTCATGGAAACCATCGCCCGGGCCGGGCAGAACGTCTTAAATCTGGCGCGGCACTTTACATTAAAGGACGCCCTGGACGTGGTGATCGTCACCTTCCTGATTTACGGGCTGGTCAAGCTAATGCGGGACACCCGGGCGGGCCAGCTGGTCAAGGGCATTGTGCTGCTGGCCACGCTGTTTTTGGTCTCACACTATGGGGAGCTGACCATGCTCAACGGTATTCTCCGGGCGTTTTTGCAGTCCGCTGTGGTTATGGTAGTCATTCTGTTCCAGCCGGAGATCCGCAAGGCCCTGGAGCAGGTGGGCCGTAGCAAGGTGGGCCAGTCCCTGGCCAGCGCCGTGGGCGCCCGGGACAACGAGGCCGAAAACGCCGAAACCCGCAAAGCCATTTCCGGCGTGGTAGAGGCCACCGCCATTTTGCAGCAGCTGCGCATGGGGGCGCTGATTGTCTTTGAGCGCAGCACCCGCCTGGGCGAGATTATTGAGACGGGCACTTTGGTGGACGCGGGCCCGGCGGGCCAGCTGATCGCCAATATATTCTTTAATAAGGCCCCGCTGCACGATGGCGGAATGATCATCCGGGAGGGGCGCATCTGCGCGGCCGGGTGTATTCTGCCCCTGACCAGCAGCAACGCGGTCAGCGCCGAGCTGGGCACCCGCCACCGGGCCGCTTTGGGCATGAGCGAGAACTCGGACGCGGTGGTGGTGGTGGTCTCGGAGGAGACCGGGCAGATCTCCATTGCCACCGGCGGGCGGCTTACCCGGAACTTCAGCCGGGTGACCCTGGCCGAGGCCCTGGAACGGGAGCTTGTGGGCGAGCCCGCGAAGCGGAGCCAGGGCCGGATTTTAGGCCGCCTGGGTCTGGGGAAAACCAAGAAGCGGCGGCAGTAAGCGCCAGAAAGGGAGGCGGCTGGACATGAGGGAAGAAGACAGAAAAAAGACGGGGCGCAGCGGCTCCAAACGATTTAAGCTGGGGCAGTTGGTCTACCACGACAGCTTTGTGCTGGCTTGCTCTTTTGTTACGGCGCTGGTAAGCTGGTTCATAATGTCCGATGGCAGCGACGCCAACTACTGGATTGACGATGTGCCCATTAACATCGTCCTGAGCCCCGAGGCGGAGGCGGACGGCCTGCGGGTGTTTAACAGCTCTTACAGTACGGTGGACATTGAGGTTTCCGGCAACACGCTGATTACCTCCAAACTGACAGCCAGCGACTTTGAGGCCACGGCCACGTTGAACCCGGCCTCCACCAAGCTGACAGGCAACACCATGCAGAAAATGACCGCGCAGGTGCGGGTGGCCAAGGTCTCCTCCACCTCGGACTATGAGATTGTGGCCCGCAAGCCGGAGGAGGTCAACCTGGAATACGACCGCTTCCGGGAGGTGACTTTGCCCATTGAGAGCGAGATCGACTTTACCGCGGACAACGGCTATTACCCGGGCACGCCGGTGCTTTCGGAGCAGCAGGTGGCGGTTTCCGGGCCGGAATCAGCGGTAAGCAAGGCGGCCCGGGCAGTGGTGTCCTACAAGGTGGGCTCCCCTTTGCGGGCCAGCGAGGAGCTGACCTGCCAGGTGCGCCTCTACGACCAGGACGGCCAGGAACTCAGCGGTACGGCGGCGCAGTATTTGACCATGGATGTGGACGCGGTCCAGGTCACCCTGCCTGTGATGCCCAAGAAAACCGTGCCCCTGCGGGTGACCACGGCCCACCAGCCCTCCGGCTTCTCCGAGGCCAGCCGCATTAGCGTCGAGCCGGCTCAAATCGACATTGCGGGCAGCCAAGAGGCTCTGGATGCGGTGTCGGAGATCCGGCTGGATACGGTCATCGACTTCGCGGAGCTGGACCTGAACGCCCGCACCCCCAGCTTCACCATGGAGATTCCCCTCCCGGCGGGAACGCGGAATATCAGCAACACCGGCACCAACACAGTAACCCAGGCCACGGTGACGGTAAACCTGAACGGCTACCGCACCGCCACCGTGACGGTGCCCGAGGCCAATGTGCAGCTGCTCAACGCCCCCGCCGGGCTGGACGCGGAGCTGACCACCCGGACTTTGGACGTGGTGCTGGCCGGGCCGGACGCCCAGGTAAGCAAGCTGACGGGAGACTCGGTGACCGTGCAGGTGGATATGAGCAACGTAGATGGCCGCACGGGCAGCGTGGACGCGCCAGCCACCGTGACGGTAACGGGCACTGCTGGCGAGAACTGCTGGGTGCTGGGATCTTACACATTGACGGTGACCTTGCGGGAGCCGGGGGCTTTGGCCACCCAGGCGCCCAGAATCAGCAGCATAGCGGCCTCGCCGGAGGAATGAGGCGCTAAATTGAAACCACAACTGCGGCGCACCGGGGAAGCCTTCGGTGCGCCGGTTTTAGGGGGGAAACCATGGACGTGCGCGTGGGCGACCGGCTGCGGATGAAGAAGCCCCATCCCTGCGGGTGCAGCGAGTTTTTGGTGCTGCGGGTGGGGATGGACTTTAAAATCCGCTGCCAGAACTGCGGCCGGGAAGTGATGCTGCCCCGGCTGAAGTGTGAGAAGAATATTAAGAAGATTCTGCGGGAGGAAGAGCAGGACGGGAAGTAGGACAAAAGCTGGCCTGCCCCGCCGCAAGTGGGTTCGGGCCTTAAAGGGAGGCCCTGCCTAACAAAGGAGAGAGCAAAATGGGAATCACCGTAAACATTTATTACACCGGCCAAAATGGCAGCGCCCGGGCCTTTGCCCGGGAAATGCTGGAGAGCGGCCTGGTAGACCGCATCCGGGCGGAGGAGGGAAACCGGCGCTACGAGTATTTCTTCCCCATGGAGGACCCGGAGACCGTGCTGCTCATCGACAGCTGGACGGACCAGGCCGCCATCGACCGGCACCACGCCACGCCCATGATGGAGGAGATCGCCCGCCTGCGGGACAAATATGACCTGCATATGCGGGTGGAGCGGTATGTGGAGGACGCGGCGGGGATGCCGGACCAGGACGCGGCCTTTGTGCGGCGGTGAGGGGGGAACGGCGATGTGCTTGATCTGCGACCGCATCCAGCAGATAAAGAAGGGGGAGAACCCTTATTTCGTCAAGGAGCTGGAGACCGGTTATGTGGTCATCGGCGACCACCAGCATTTTAAAGGGTACACTTTGTTCCTGTGCAAGGAGCACGTTACGGAGCTCTTCCATTTGGAGCGTCCGCGGAAGGTGAAATTTTTAGAGGAAATGTCCCTGACAGCGGAGGCGGTTTTCCGGGCCTTTGGCGCGGAGAAGATGAACTGCGAGCTGTTAGGCAATGGCGACGCCCATGTGCACTGGCATATCTTCCCCCGGTTTGCCGGGGATTTGGACGGCTACGGAAACCAGGGGAAAGGGCCGGTTTGGTGGTATCCTATGGATAAAATGTTTGATCCCGGTGCGAGGCCGTCCCAGAGCGAATTGGAGGAACTGAAAGATAAGCTGCGCAAAGAGCTTGACTTGTTGGCAGGACAGCCTTCAAGCTGTTGCAAAAGCGAAAAATGAAAGACGGAGTAAACTATGTTTGAAAATCTGCAAGTATTTGAAAACCGGTATGAGGAACTGACCCAAAAGCTCTACGACCCGCAAAGCGCCGCCGACCCGGAGCTCTTTACCGCCCTGATGAAGGAGAGCCGGGAGCTGGAACCCCTGGTCAGCGCCTACCGGGACTATAAGGCCTGCCAAAAGGCGTTGGAGGAGGCGCGGGAGCTGCTGGAGGAATCCACGGACCGGGAGCTGCGGGAGATGGCCCAGGAGGAGCTGCGGGACAACACCGGGAAGCTGGCCGCTCTGGAAGAAGAGCTCAAGCTTCTGCTCCTGCCCAAGGACCCCAACGACGAAAAGAACGTGATTATGGAGATTCGCGGCGGCACTGGCGGCGAGGAGGCGGCGCTGTTTGCCTATGACCTGTACCGCATGTACACCGCCTATGCCCAAAGCCGGGGCTGGCGCACGGAGATCGTCAGCTTGAACGAGACGGAGCTGGGGGGCTTTAAGGAGGTTAGCTTTTTGGTGGATGGCCAGGGGGCCTACTCCCGCTTAAAATATGAGAGCGGGGCCCACCGGGTTCAGCGGGTGCCGGAGACCGAGTCTAAGGGCCGGCTGCAAACCAGCGCCGCCACGGTGGCGGTTCTGCCCGAGGCCGAAGAGGTGGATGTGCAAATCGACCCACGGGACGTGGAGTTCGCCGTGTTCCGCTCCAGCGGCGCGGGGGGCCAGCACATCAACAAGACCTCTTCCGCCGTGCGCCTGACCCACATCCCCACCGGTATGGTGGTGGAGTGCCAGGAAGAGCGCAGCCAGCTGCAAAACCGGGAAAAAGCCATGCGCCTGCTGCGGACCCGGCTGTTGCAGCAAGAGCAGGAAAAGGCAGGGGCCCAGCTGGCCCAATCCCGGAAGACCCAGGTGGGCAGCGGGGACCGGTCCGAGAAAATCCGCACCTACAATTTTCCCCAGTCCCGGGTAACGGACCACCGGATTAACCTGAACCTGTACAAGCTGGAACAGATCATGGCCGGGGACCTGGACGAGATCATTGACGGGCTCATTGCGGCGGACCGGGCGGCCCAGCTGGAAAATCAGGAGGCCGGCCGATGAGGACCCAGCGCCTGGACGGGTCCCCCCAGGGCATTGCCCGGGCCGGGGAGATTTTGCGGGCAGGGGGCCTGGTGGCCATCCCCACGGAGACGGTGTACGGTCTGGCCGCCAATGCCCTGGATGGCAGCGCGATTCAAAAAATCTACGCCGCCAAAGAGCGTCCGGGAGACAACCCCCTGATCGCCCACATTGGGGAGGTTTCCCAGCTGGCCGCCCTGGTCAAGGCCGTGCCCCCTGCCGCCCAGCGGCTGGCGGAGGCCTTTTGGCCGGGCCCTTTGACCATTATATTAGAGCGCTCCGGCCTGACCGCGCCGGAGATGAGCTGCGGACTGGACACAGTGTCCGTGCGCCTGCCCGCCCATCCCCTGGCCCAGGCGGTGATTCAAGCGGCTGGCGTGCCCCTGGCCGCGCCCTCGGCCAACCGCTCGGGGCGGCCCAGCCCCACCTGCTTTTCTCATGTGTGGGAGGACTTAAACGGCCGGGTGGACGCCATTCTAGATGGGGGCGGCTGTCCGGTGGGCGTGGAGTCTACGGTGGTGTCTCTGGCGGGAGAACGCCCCCGGCTGCTGCGCCCCGGCGGGGTGACCTTGGCCCAGCTGGAATCGGTTTTGGGCCCGGTGGAGGTGGACCCAGCGGTGTTATCCCGGCTGGAACCCGGGCGGGAGGCCCCCTCTCCTGGCATGAAGTACAAGCACTATGCTCCCCAGGCGGAGGTGGTTATGGTAGACGCCTCCCCAGAAGAGTTCGCCTCCTATGTGAACGCCCGGGCGGAAGAGGGGCTCTTCGCCCTCTGTTTTGACGAGACCGCTCCCCTGTTGCATGTCCCCAGCGTGGCCTATGGGCCCTGCTTCGACCCAGAAGCCCAGGCCCGGCGGCTCTTCGAGGCCCTCCACCAGCTGGACCAGCTGGGAGCCCGGCGGGTCTATGCCCAGCGGCCCAGCCAGCGGGGCGTGGGGCTGGCGGTATATAACCGGCTGATTCGGGCGGCGGCTTTCCGGGTGGAACGTCCCCAGACCCCAGCGGTCATCGGGCTGGTGGGGCCCAGCGGAGCGGGAAAATCCACTGTGGCGCGGTTTTTGGCGCGGCAGGGATTTTCCCATCTGGACTGCGATAAAGTGACAAAAAGCGCCGGAGTGTACGATTATAATTGTATCAAAGACCTGCGGGAGGCCTTTGGCGGGGAGGTGGCCCCGGATTTTGTCCTGGACCGCCAAGCCCTGGCCCAGCGGGCTTTCCAAAGCCCCCAGGGGGTGCGGACGTTGCAGGCCATCACCTTTCCCCGAATTTTGGCGGAGGTGCGGCGGCGGATGGAGGCGCGGACAGGCCCTCTGCTGCTGGACGCGCCCACTCTGTTTGAGGCCGGGCTGGACGGAGCCTGCCGGAGAATCCTTGCGGTAACAGCCCCGGAAGCGGAGCGCTTGGCCCGCGTTATGGCTCGGGACGGTCTGGGAGAGGCGGAGGCCCGCCTGCGTTTTAGGGCCCAGCCCGGGGAGGATTTTTACACCAGCCGGGCGGACTGGGTTGTGGAGAACGGCCCCGGCGTGGAGCTGGAAAAACGCTGCGCCGCGTTGGCGGCGGAACTGAAAAGCGGAGGATGCCTATGAAAAAAGCCGGTGCGGCGGTGCTGGCCCTGTTGATTTTGGCGGCGCTGGGATGGAGGTTTGGCCCGCGGCTGGCGGAGGAAGCCCTGCGCTGGCTCTACCCCCGGCAGTACAGCCAGGTGGTCAGCCGGGAGGCGGGGGAGTTTCAGCTGGAAGAGGCCCTGGTGTACGCGGTCATTCGGGCTGAGAGCGGCTTCGACCGGGAAGCCCGCTCCCATGCGGGTGCCCTGGGGCTTATGCAGCTCACCGAGCCCACCTTTCAGTGGATGGCGGTGGAATATCCCCCGGAAAACGGCGGCGGCGACATGCTGGACGTAAACGACAACATCCACTGCGGGTGCGCCTTGCTGCGGCGGCTTTTGGACCATTACGGCCAGCTGGAAGTAGCCCTGGCGGCCTACAACGCGGGGATTGGCAATGTGGACCATTGGCTGGAAGAGGGCAAGCACTCGGAGGATGGGGAGACGCTGAGCAGCATTCCTTTTCCGGAAACAGCGGCCTATGTCAAGAAGGTGCTGCGCAACCGGGAGGTATACCGCAGGCTGTATGGCGGGGCCAGCGCCGCGGACGAAACAGGAAAGCCCGCGGCTTAAGACCCTTCCAGAACTTTTCCTGCGCCGGGGAGCGTCCGTTTCGGAGAGCGTTTCGTGTTCCCCCGCCCGTAGGGCGGGGGAACACAGATGATTATCTCTGTGGTTGGGACACACCCCTGCGCCGCTGCCGCTTGACTTTTCCTCCAAAGGAGAGTACAATGAGCCTAAACCCAAGGAATTTCCAAAAGGAGGATCATAAATTGGAAGAAAACACCAAACAAAAAGCCGCGAAGGAGCTTGCGGAAAAGCTGCTTCTGGACCGCACCAAGGCCGCCCGCAAGGCCTGCGCCGAACAGATTGATAAGGCCATGGACTTCGGCGAGGGCTACAAGGATTTTATCACCGCCGCCAAGACCGAGCGGGAAACCGTGGACTGGACCGTAAAGGCCGCCGAGGCCGCCGGCTTCCGCGCCTTTGACCCCAACCATGCGTACAGCGCTGGGGAAAAGGTTTACTACAACAACCGGGGCAAGGCCATGTGTCTGGCCGTCATCGGCAAAAAGGGCGCGTCCCAGGGCGTGCGTATCGCCGCCGCTCACATCGACAGCCCCCGCATTGACCTGAAGCCCATTCCCCTCTATGAGGCCAGCGAGCTCTGCCTGCTGAAGACCCACTACTATGGCGGCATCAAAAAGTACCAGTGGACCGCCATCCCCCTGTCCATGCACGGCAAGATTGTCCGCAAGGACGGCTCTGAGATTACAGTGAACGTGGGCGAGAACGAGGGCGACCCCCAGTTCTGCATTACGGACATTCTGCCCCATCTGGGCAAGGATCAGAGCGTCAAGAAGCTGGGCGAGGCGTTTACCGGCGAGGACTTGAATGTGCTGGTGGGCAGCCTGCCTCTGGACGCGGAGGGCGAGCAGCTTTACAAACTCAATGTAATGAAGATTCTCAACGACCAGTACGGCATTGTGGAGAGCGACCTGATCTCCGCCGAGCTGGAGTTTGTGCCCGCTTTCAAGGCTGTGGACGTCGGCTTTGACCGGAGCATGATCGGCGCTTACGGCCATGACGACCGGGTCTGCGCTTACCCGGCCCTGGAGGCCCTGTTCGACTGCGAGGTCCCCGAGCGCACGGCCATCACCGTGCTGGCGGACAAGGAGGAGATTGGCAGCGTGGGCAACACGGGCCTGGCCTCCGAGTACCTCAATTACTTTGTCTCTGACCTGGCCCGGGCCGAGGGTCTGGAGCCCCAGCATGTGTGGAGCATGTCAAACTGCCTTTCCGCCGATGTGACCGCGGCCATGGACCCCACCTATGCCTCCGCTTACGAGGCGGGGAACTCCACCTTCCTGAACCGGGGCGTGGGCATTGCCAAGTACACCGGCAGCCGGGGCAAGGGCGGCAGCAACGATGCTTCTGCCGAGTTCCTGGGCTGGGTGCGCCGCGTTCTGGACAACGGGGACGTGCTGTGGCAGATCGGCGAGCTGGGCAAGGTGGACCAGGGCGGCGGCGGCACCGTGGCCTATGACGTGGCTCACTACAACGCGGATGTAATCGACATCGGCGTACCGGTGCTCTCCATGCACTCCCCCTTCGAAGTCATCTCCAAGCTGGACCTGTATATGGCTTACAGGGCCTTTAAGGCCTACTTTGAGGCGGAGTAATTTTCCTGCGCGAGGGCCTGTTTTTCCATTGCGTGCAACAGTTTTTTCATAATTCATCTCCAAAAGGCAGCCGCCCCGAAGGTTTTCCCTCCGGGGCGGTTGTCATTTTTATGGAAGTGTTACGGGGTGGCCGTAAGGCGCAAAGGGCGCTTTATTATGAGTATTACGGAGTGGCCTCCGGCGGCCAGGGTTTCACCCTGGACTGGACCAAACTTTTTGAAAAAAGTTTAAAGGAAAAACTTTTATTGTGGCGCTCAATAAGCTCTCTTCTTATTTTGAAAGCACGAGTGGATGCCCTTCCAACAAACCTTATTCCCGCTCCAGCAAGGCCTCATAGGTAAAGCGCCCCAGGGCCCGGCGCAGCAGAACCGCCGCCAGAACCGCGCACAGGAGCCCTATCCCCAGCAGCATCCAGGGGCTGATCAGCATCAGCCCGCTAAACTGCCCGGCCCCCAGAAGAATTACCGGCAAAATCAGGAACACGGCTCCCTGCTGGGCGTCCTCCACGCTTTTGGCTTTGGCGGAAACCCGCACAATCAGCGTCACCGCAATAAGGGAGAGGGCGGGGGACACCAGCAGCATCACCAAAACCCAGGTGAACCCTGGCAGCACCGGCGCGCCCACCAGCAAGATGGTTTCCGCCTCCAGTATGGCCAGCATCAGCCCAAAGGAGGCCAGGGATACTAGTTCGCTGAGTGAGAAGGCCGCCAGCACCTTGGCCCGAAACACCTGCCGGAGGGACAGGGGGCAGTACAGCAGGGTCTCCAGGGTGCGCTTTTCTTTTTCTCCCACAAAGCTTACCGCCGCCATCACGCTGGCGGCCATAATGGGGATGAGCAAAAAGAATGTGGGCATGACATAGTTGAGCAGCAGTCCGGGCATGTCCCGGCTCAGGTCCCCGGTCTGTTCCCCTAGGGGAAGCAGGGCCAGCATCCGTTCCATATCCTGGGTGTCCTCCGGCAGAAAGCGGAGGGCCAACAAAGAAATGCTGGGCATCACCACCGTCAGCACAATGGGTACCACCAGCAGGGCGGCCAGCATCCGCTTGTTGGCGGTAATGCTCCGCAGGTCCTTTTGGATGATGGCGATGGTTTGGCGTTTCTGGCTCATGCCGTGGCCTCCTTTCGTTCTGTCAGCGCAAAATATACCTCTTCCAAGGAGGGCGGCGCGGCGGAGATGTGGTAAAGGTCGCCGCCGCAGGACATAATGTCCCGCACCATTTGGGGCACCGCCTCTTCCGACTCCACTTGTACCGCGTAGCGCCCCGGTTCAATCTGCCGCCAGCCCGCCTCCGGCGGCACCCGGCTGGCCCGGGCCTCGACCCGCACGCTTTGGCTGACCTGGGCGCGGAGCTGGGCCAAGGTGCCCTGAGCCAGCAGCCGCCCCTGGTCCATCAGCCCATAGCAGGTGCAGACTTCCTGGGCATAGCGCAGCTGGTGGGTGCATAAAAACACGGTAACCCCCTGCTCTTCCGCCAGGCTTCGAATCATCCGGTGGACGTTCTGGGCGCTTTCCGGGTCCAGGCCGGAGGTGGGCTCGTCTAAAAACAGCACCTTGGGCTGGTGCATCATAGCCCGGGCCAGAGAGAGCCGCTGGCGCATGCCGGTGGAATAGGCCCCCAATTTTTTCTCCGCCGCATCCGTTAGGTCCAGCCGTTCCAGCAGGGTTTGGGCCCGCTGCCGGCAGGCTGCGCTCTCCAAGCCGAAGAGCGCCCCATAGAACAGGAGATTGTCCAGGCCGGTCAGGTTGTCGTACATTTGGGCGTGCTCCGTGACCACCCCGGAGAGGGCGTGGGCCTGCTCCGGCTCTGCCGCTGGGTCGATGCCGAAGACGCTGCATCCGCCGCCGCTGGGAGAGAGCATCCCAGTAAGCAGCTTAACCGTGGTGGTTTTGCCCGCGCCGTTGGGGCCCAAAAAACCGAAGACCTGCCCAGGCTCCAGGCGGACGGAGACAGAATCCACCGCCCGCTTGCCCCCGGAAAATTCCTTGGAGAGCTCCCGCAGTTCCACCGCCCAGTTCATGCGAACTTCACCGCCGTTCCATAGGCCATTACCTCGGCGGCTCCGGCCATAACGGCGGAGGTGGCGTAGCGCACGCAGACGATGGCGTCGGCCCCCATGCGCTGGGCGTCCTCTATCATCCGCTGGGTGGCGATTTCCCGGGCCTGGTCCATCATCTGGGTATAGGCTTTCAGCTCGCCGCCCACCAGGGTTTTAAAGCTTTGGCCAATGTCGCTGCCCAGGTGCTTGGACTGAATGGTGCTGCCCCGCACCAGCCCCAGGTGGCAGATCTCCCGGCCGCTGATGGTTTCCGTGTTCACTAAGATCATATCGCTCACTCTCCTGTATTGTTATGATATCATTATAATATCTGATTTCCAAAGTGTCAAGTGGGGAGAGGGGGGGCGTAAGTAATTTGTAAGATTTGGGCGGCAGGGGAAAATTTATTTTCCAATCTCCCTTGCTTTTCGGCCAGCCCTGTGCTATAGTTTGGTTAGAATAACAGTAAAATCCAATCAAGGAGGAACTGGTATGGGTATGTGGTTTTTTTCGCTGATTTGCTCTCTCCTGGCGCCGCTGACTATGGTTTTGTTCGGCTTTTTATGGAAGACCCGGCCGCCCCGGGACATCAACAGCCTCTACGGCTACCGCACGGCCATGTCCAGCAAAAACCAGCAGACCTGGTTTTTTGCCCATGCCTGCATTTCCCGGCTGTGGAGGCGGCTGGGTCTTGCCACGCTGGTTCTTTCCATTTTAGTTTATGGGCTGGGGAGTCTGGCCTTGGCGGGCTGGCGCTGGTCCCAGCTGGGCGTGGAGGAAAACCTGGACCGGACGGGGTTCCTGATTTTGGGGATTGTTACGGTACAGATGATCGTACTCGTGGGGTCAATTTTCCCGGTGGAGCGGGCGTTGAAGCAGCGGTTTGCTGGCACAAGAGCCGCCCGGCGGGAAAAGCGGGCGGCTTTTTTCTTTGGAGAAGAGGCTCGCCTGCATGGGAGTGTCCGTTTCGGAGAGCTTTTCGTGTTCCCCCGCCCGTAGGCGGGGGACACAGATGATTATCTCTGTGGCACACCCCGCCTCCATCTTTATCTTGCATATAAAGCCCAGATGTGGTACAATATAAATGAATATACACGTTTCTCAGGAGGTGCTCCGTGAATATCAAACGTTGGGCGGCGCCGCCGTTGGATCGGAACAAGGCCGGCGAGCTGGCGGCACGCCATGGCCTGTCTCCCTTTTTGGCCGCCATGCTGGAACTGCGGGGCTTTTCCAGCGCGGCGGACCTGGACGCCCTGCTGGGCCAGGGGGAGATTGCCGACCCCTTTTTGATGAAAGACATGGACCGGGCTGTGGAACGCATCCGCCGGGCCCTGGATGATTTTGAGAAGATTGCCATATACGGCGACTATGACGCGGATGGTGTAACCGCCACGGCGATTTTATATACGTATTTGCAAACTTTAGGGGCTGACGTGCGCTTTTACATACCCCAGCGGGAGGGCGAGGGCTACGGTATGAACCGGGGCGCGGTGCAGACTCTCTCCCGGGAGGGCGTTGACCTGATTATTACCGTGGACAACGGGATTTCCGCCATGGAGGAGATTGAATTGGCCAACTCCCTGGGTATGGAGGTGGTGGTCACGGACCATCACCAGCCCCACGAGACCCTGCCCCAGGCCTATGCCATTGTGGACGCCCACCAGCCGGGGGATGAGAGCCCCTTTAAGGACTGCTCCGGGGCCGGGGTGGTGCTCAAGCTTATCATCGCCCTGGAAGACGGAGATGCCTCCATGGTGCTGGAGGAGTTCGCGGACCTGGCCGCCATTGGCACCGTGGGGGACGTGGTGCCCCTGCTGGGAGAGAACCGGGTTATCGTCCAGGCGGGTTTGGAGATGATGGAGCGCTTTGGGGAGCCGGAAGCCGCTGCCCAGCGCCCAGGCTTGGCGGCGCTGCTGGAGCTCTGCGGGGCCAAGCCCACCGCCACGGGGCTGGCCTATTCCATTGTGCCCTGCGTCAACGCCACCGGGCGCATGGGCGCGCCGGAGCGGGCGGTGCGCCTGCTGGTCTATGAGGACCCGGACTCCGCCCGGAGCCTGGCGGAAGAGATTCGGGAGGACAACGCCCGCCGCAAACAGGTGGAGGCGGAAATTACCGCCCAGGCTGTGGAAAAGATCGAGTCGGACCCAGCTCTGCGGCTGGCCCGGATCATCGTGGTGGACGGCCCCGGCTGGCATCACGGCGTGGTGGGCATTGTGGCCGCCCGGGTTACAGAACGTTACGGCAAGCCCTGCTTTGTTATTTCTGTGGATGAGAAGGAGGCCAGGGGCAGCGGCCGGAGCGTGGAGGGCTTCTCCCTGTTCAGCGCGGTAACCGCCTGCCAGGACCTGCTGGCCCAGTACGGCGGCCACCCCATGGCGGCGGGAGTCACCATGAACCGGGAGCATGTGGAGGAATTCCGCCGGAGAATCAACGACTATGCCCGCAAGGCCTGCCCTGACATGCCCTCGCCGGTGCTGAACCTGGACTGCCTGTTGGAGCCGGGAGACCTTTCCCCCGCTCTGGTGCGGGAGCTGAAGCCTTTGGAGCCCTTTGGCAGCGGAAATCCCCAGCCGCTTTTCGGTCTCTATGGCGTGGAGCTGAAGGCCCTGCGGGCGGTAGGCGCAACGGGCAGCCACACCCGCCTCTCCTGCGCCAAAGATGGCTTCCGGTTTGAGGCGGTGCGCTTTGGGGCCAGTCCGGCGGACTTCCCTTTTCCGGCGGGCGCGAAGGTAGACCTGGCGGTAAACCTGGACATGGACCATTTTCGGGGAGTGGAAAAGCTCAGCGTCATTGTGCGGGATGTGAAGCTCTCCGGCCTGGACCAGGACGCTTGCATCCGCAGCGTGCGGGCCTATGAGCGCTTCCGCCGCCGGGAGCCTCTGACCCCCAAAGAGGGCCGGGCCCTGACGCCCAGCCGGGACCAGCTGGCGGCGGTGTACCGGCTGCTGCAAAGCCAGGGCGGGGCCTGGCTCAGCGGGGAGGCTCTGCTGTGGAACCTGCGGGAGCGGCGCTTCAACCTGGGCATGATTTTGGTGTGCTGCGATGTTTTAGAAGAGCGGGGGCTGATTCAATATCAGGTAAAGGGCAACGCGCTCTCAGCGCGGTTGATCCCAGTGAGCCAAAAGGTGGACATTTTCGCCTCCCCCCTGTTTGCCCGCCTAAACACCTAGCGGGCGCACGCGGGGGCTTGGAGGCCGCTTGTCCGGTCAGCCGCCCGCAAAGGCGCTGGGCGCGGCACAGCTGGCCAACATTACGAAGCCATCACGCGCGTACGGGTCAAGCGCCACGCCATTAGACCGAGGAGGGATTCTTATGCCGGAGATACGGCAGATCAGCACTTATGAAGAGCTGCAAACGATTATAAAAGAGAGCGGCAAGGACTACGACCGGGCAGCCGTTGGCCAGGCCTACCGGCTGGCCGAGCGCAAGCACCGGGACCAAAAGCGCAGCTCCGGCGAGCCCTACATCATCCATCCCCTGTCTGTGGCGGCCAATCTGGTGGACCTGGGCATGGACACCCAGTCTGTGGTGGCGGGCCTGCTGCACGATGTGGTGGAGGACACGGACTGCACTTTGGAGGACATTGTGCAGGAGTTCGGCCAAGAGGCGGCGCTGCTTATTGACGGTGTAACCAAGCTGGATAAGATTCCCTTCTCCTCCCGGGAGGAGGAACAGGCCGAAAACCTGCGGAAGATGCTTATGGCCATGGCCCAGGACATCCGGGTCATTATCATCAAGTTTGCGGACCGGATGCACAATCTTTCCACCCTGGAATTCATGTCGCCCCAAAAGCAGCGGGACAAGGCCCGGGAATGCCTGGAGGTCTACGCGCCCATCGCCCACCGCCTGGGCATGCGCACGGTCAAGGAAACCATGGAGGATGTGTCCCTAAAGTACCTGGACCCAGAGGCCTACCGGGAAATTAACGACTACCTGTCCTCCCGCAGCACCACCCGGCTGCAGTTTATCCAGGAGCTGAAGGCCCAGCTGAAAAGCCGGGTGATGGCCTTTATGCCCCAGGTGTATATTGAGGGACGGGTCAAAAGCATCTACAGCATCTACCGCAAGATGTTTATGCAGGGCAAGGATTTTGAGCAGATTTACGATGTGTTTGCCATGCGGGTGATTGTGGACACCATTGAGGACTGCTACAATGTGCTGGGCATTGTCCACGACATGTTCACCCCCCTGCCCAACCGGTTCAAGGACTACATCTCCACCCCCAAGCCCAACATGTACCAGTCCCTGCACACCACGGTAATCACCAAAGCCGGGGTGCCCTTTGAGGTGCAGATTCGCACCTGGGAGATGCACCAGACCGCCGAGTACGGCATTGCCGCCCACTGGAAGTACAAAATCGGCATGACCGCCAAGCACGCGGACAACCGCTCTCTGGACGAGCGGCTCTCCTGGATCCGCCAGATGCTGGAAAACCAGGCGGACACCGAGGACGTAACCGATCTGGTCCACTCCATTAAGTCGGACCTGATCCCCGAGGAGGTCTTTGTCTTCACGCCCAAGGGGGATGTGGTGAACCTGCCTCAGGGATCCAGCGTCATCGACTTTGCCTATGCCATTCACAGCGCGGTGGGCAACCGTATGGTGGGGGCCAAAGTGGATAAAAAAATCGTGCCCCTGGACTACAAGGTCCGTACCGGAGAGATCATTGAGATATTGACCAGCAAGGAAGCGGGCCGGGGCCCCAACCGGGACTGGCTGACCATGGTGCGCACCAGCGAGGCCCGCAGCAAGATACGGGCCTGGTTTAAAAAGGAGCGCCGGGAAGAGAACATTGTGGAGGGCAAGGCCGAGCTGGAGCGGGAGCTCAAGCGCAGCGGCATTGCCCTGGGCCCCGAACTGGTCTCCTACATGGTGGAGAGCGTTGGCAAGCGCCACAACTGCAACACCGCCGAGGACCTGTACGCCGCCATTGGCTATGGAGGCATTCAGCTGTGGAAGGTGATGCCCCGGGTGCGGGAGGAGCACCAGCGCATGGCCAAGGCGGCCTCGCCCCAGGCTCAGGACGAAGCGGCGCTGAACCTGCCGCCCCAGCCCCAGCCCAGAACGGCCAAAGCCGCCAGCGGCGTGCTGGTGGAAGGGGTGGACAACTGCCTGATCAAGTTCTCCCGCTGCTGCAACCCCCTGCCCGGGGATGAGATCATCGGCTTTATTACCCGGGGCTTCGGGGTGTCCATCCACAAGCGGAGCTGCCGGAACGTCCCCCGGGACCTGAGCGACTGCCCCGAGCCGGAGCGCTGGGTGGGAGCCTACTGGGAGGGGGACGTGAAGGACGACTTTAAGTCCACCCTGCACATTGTGGCTGTGGACCGGGCGGGCCTGCTGTTCGATGTAACCCAGCAGCTTTCGGCCATGAATATTTTCATTCACTCGCTGAACTGCCGCCAGGAGAAAAGGGGGGGCAACGCGGTCATTTCCGCCACCATCTCCATCAGCGGCCTGCCCCAGCTGCAGAACATCATCGACCGGCTGTCCCGGGTCAAGGGGGTCCTGTCCATTGACCGCACCTGAGTCCCCTCTGGGCCTGGGGCAGGCCCTGGGCTGGTGCGGGGGGTATGTGGGCCTTCTGTTGCTGTGCGCCCTGGCAGATGTGACACTTTGGCGCAGAGTATGCCCCGCCGCTTCCCCCTGGCTGAACCTGGGGATGCTTGCCCTGGCCTCTCTCTGCTATCTCCGTCTGTTGGAAGGGGCGGGCCTGCTGCCCCGGTTTTGGGGGAATGTCACCCCCAAAAATATTTTCCTGGCCCTGGCCTGCGCCCTGCTGTTCTTTCTGACGCTGGACAAGGGCCTGGACCCTCTGCTGGACCGTTGGTTCCCCCAAAGCCAGCAGGCCTACGCGGAGGGCCTGGCCGCTCTGCTGGCCGCCCCCGGCCCGGCGCTGGTGCGGGTGTGCCTCATCGCCCCGGTGATGGAGGAGACCCTCACCCGGGGCCTGCTGCTGGGGGGCCTGCGGGAGGCCTACGGCCTGCCCCTGGCCCTGTGCCTCTCGGTGGGGGTGTTCGCCCTATTGCACTTCGACCTGGCCCAGACCCTCTCGGCGGCGGTGTGCGGGCTGGTGCTGGGGGCGCTGTACCTGCACAGCGGGTCCCTGCTCTGCTGTATTCTGGCCCATACCGTCTACAATTTTGTCTCATATCTGGCCCTGCTTCGGGCCTGAATCAGGAGGAGCCCCATGCTTTTAACCTTAACCGGCCACCCCTTCCGCTACGAGTGCGAAAACCTCTGCCGCCTGTTCTTTCCCTACAGCCCCGTCCGGGTTGAGGAGCAGCCAGAGCTCCCCACCCAGCCGACAGCGTCCCCGGAGGGGGAGCCCTGGGCCCAGGCCTTGGCGGAAGCGGAACCCGGCGGCGTGCGCTACCAAGTCCGGGCGGGAGACGGGGAGAAGGCGCTGGAGGATTCCCGCCTGGTGCCGGTCCAGGAGGAATATGCCTTGACGGACCTGCTGTATCAGGTGTTTTCCCGGCTGACCGGCCTGCGCCCAGCCTGGGGGATGCTCACCGGGGTCCATCCGGTGAAGCTGCTGCGGCAGACTGTCCAACGGGCCGGGGAAGGGCCGGACTTTGCGGCAAGTCTTGAGGCAGGTCTCGCAGAGTTCCAGGAGAAATGGCATGTGACGCCTCCCAAGGCGGAGCTGGCGGGCCGGGTGCTCCGGGCCCAGCGGGAGGCGGTGGAGGCCCTGAGGCCCGAGGACTTCAGCCTGTATGTGGGCATCCCTTTCTGCCCCACCCGCTGCGCCTACTGCTCCTTTATCTCCCAAGACTTGGCCCATGCCAAGAAGCTGGTGGAGCCTTACTTTCAGCTGCTTTTGGCCGAGCTGGAAAAAACAGCGCGGGTGGCGGGGGACTTAGGGCTGCGGCTGGTTTCCGTCTACATGGGCGGCGGAACGCCCACCACCCTGAGCGCGGCCCAGCTGGGGCGGCTCTGCGGAGCCATCGCCCAGCTTTTCGACATGAGCTCCTGCCGGGAGTTCACCGTGGAGGCGGGCCGGCCCGACACCATTACCCGGGAAAAGCTGGAAGCCCTAAAGGGAGCCGGTGTGGGGCGCATCAGCATCAACCCCCAAAGCTTGTCGGACCAGGTGCTGCAAACCATCGGCCGGGCCCACAGCGCCGCCGGTGTGGAGGCGGCCTTTGCCCTGGCCCGTCAGGTGGGCTTTCGGGATATTAACGCGGACCTGATTGTGGGCCTGCCCGGAGACGGTTTGGAGGGCTTTCAGAGAAGCCTGGAAGGGGTGCTGGCCTTTGGGGCCGCCAATGTGACGGTTCACGCCCTGGCCCTTAAGCGCAGCTCCCGGCTGGTGACCGAAGATGAGGATATCTCCTCCCACAAAAAGTCCGCCGAGGCCGCCGCTATGGTGGAGCATTCCATCCAACGGCTTACCGGCGCGGGTTTTGTGCCCTACTACCTGTACCGCCAGACCCGTATGGCGGGCAACCTGGAAAACACCGGCTGGGCCCTGCCGGGGAGCATCTGCCGGTACAACATCTACACCATGGACGAAAGCTGCACGGTCATCGCCTGCGGGGCGGGGGGCGTAAGCAAGATTAAGGACCCGGCTTCCGGGGGCCTGACCCGCATTTTTAACTTTAAGTACCCGGCCGAGTACATTGAGCGGCACGGGGAGATTTTGCAGAGAAAGGACGGTGTCATTGGGCTTTATGAGCAATTTCGCCAGCGGCTACATTAAATACATCAATCATTTGGAGCAGATCAACGACGCGGCCATTTCCCATTCCAAGCGGATGATTGAGGAGGTAGAGGGCTCTTACCGGGAGCATCTGCGGAACATCGCCCGGAACATTACCGAGCGGCGGGAGCCGGTGCGGGTGGTGATGCTCTCTGGCCCCAGCAGCAGCGGCAAGACCACCACCGCCCACCTGCTGCGGGATTATCTGAAGGGCTTCGGCGTCCGCGCGGTGATTATCTCCATGGACGACTTTTACCTGGGCCGGGGGCTGGCCCCCCGCCTGCCGGATGGCAGCTACGACTATGAGAGCGTGGCCGCTCTGGACGAGGAGCGCATTCGCGGGTGCCTGGCCAGCGTGGTCAACAATGAGGCCTTTACCGTGCCCCACTACGACTTCAATTTGGGCCGGCCCAATGGAGAGGACCAGCGCTACCAGCTGGCGCCAGACGAACTGGCCATTGTGGAGGGCATCCACGGCTTGAACCCGGTGTTCACCCGGGACCTGCCGGAGCAGTCCTGCATGAAGCTTTACGTCAGCGTAAAGCAGCAGATTAAGGACGTGAACGGAGAGGTCATCTCTCCCTGGGACCTGCGGCTGGTGCGGCGCATTGTGCGGGATATCCAGTTCCGCGGCGCTCCGGCGGAGCAGACCTTGTCCATGTGGCCCCAGGTGGTGGAAGGGGAAAACCGCTACATCCGCCCCTACCGCATCAGCGCGGACTACACGGTAAACTCCATCCACATTTACGAGCCCTGTGTGCTGCGCACCGTGGCCATCCCTCTGCTGCGGGCCATTGCGGCGGACAGCCTCTACTATAAAAAGGCCCGGGACCTGGAATCCCGGCTGATGCGCTTTGAGCCGGTGAGTCCGGAGCTGGTGCCCGAGGGCTCCATGCTGCGGGAATTTTTAGGGGCGCGGGCGCAGAATTAATGAATTTGTAATTATTTTGAAAGAGAATTACGCTTTACTTTCCCGCCCGAGCTTGCTATAATAGAATCACAGGGGGACGACCCCCAATCAAATTACAAGGAGGACTGTTTACATGGGAATTTTAGATGATGTGGTTGTAAACGCCAAATCTGCCGCTGAGGCTGTGGGCCGCAAGGCTGGGCAGCTGGTGGATGTTTCCAAGCTGCGCATCAGCGCGGCCGAAGTGAACTCCGAGATCACCAAGCGCTACGAGACGCTGGGCCGTTATGTCTACGAGAACTGTCATGGGCTGTTGGCCGGCGACCCGGAGGCCTTTGGAAAGATGAGCGAGATTGACGAGCTGCGGGCCCAGGCGGCCTCCATTGCCAAGGAGCTGGGCGACAAGCAGAACAAGACGGTCTGCCCGGTGTGCGGCAAGCAGTGCGCCAACACGGACACCTTCTGCAGCACCTGCGGCGCCAAGCTGGAGCCCGAGCCGGAGCCCATTCCCCAGGAGGGCGGCCCCAACGACGCGGCGGCGGCCCAGGCCAATGAGGGCCCGGACGCGCAGGTTTCCGACCTTCCGCCCCGCCAGTATCCCTAACTCATAAGAACAAAAAAACGCCGGGAGCCTTTTACCCCGGCGTTTTTTTGCGGTCTAAATCCCGAAATAGTCCAAAGCCCGCTCCAGGTATTTGTCCCAGAACCGCCACTCATGGGAGTAGCCCGCCTCCTCCTCAAAACGGGCGGGCAGGCCGATGCTCTGGGCGTGAGCCTTGAAGGTCTGATACTTTTCCCAAATCAGGCTGTCGGCTTCTCCGCAGCAGAAATAGAGCTTTGGCAGCGTCCCGGCTTCCATGAGCTTGGGCAGCTGGTCCCACACATTGATGGGGGAATGGATATAGCCCTCGAGGCCCCCAAAGTTTTCCACCAGGTTTTCCACCCGCTTATGAAACAGCGCGGCGGCGCCCGCTTCCGCTTTGCCGTCATATTGAGGCTTTTTCATCTGCTTCAAATCTGTGGGGGCGTTGGAGAGGCTGGCGGATCCGGCAAACTTGTCCGGGTGGGCCGCCGCGTACTGCATGGCTCCGTTGCCGCCCATGGAAAGACCGGCGATGAAGTTGTCCTCCCGCTGGGCCGAGGCTGGGAACCAGCCCTGCACTAGGGGCATAAGCTCTTCGGTCAGGTAATCCCAGGCGTTGTAGCCGGTGGCAAAGCCCGGCCAATTTACGTAGTTGGAGTTAGCCCCGCTGGGCATAACCACCATGAGGTTCCGCTCACTGGCATAGAGCTCAATATTGGACTTGCGCAGCCAGTCGCTGTAATCGCCAAATGTGCCGTGTAAAAGCCACAAAACCTTATATTTCTTGCCGGAGGCATAGAAATCCCCAGGCTTGCTGTCAAAGGGCCGCTCTGGCAGCAGAATGTTTACATCCGTGTTGTTCCCCAAACAGCCGCTTTGAAAATTGAGATGGGCTAAGGCCATAACCGTTCCTCCTTAGATGGAATTCAGGGCGCCGCCCACGTCTTCCAGAATGTCCTCCACATTTTCCAGGCCCACAGAGAGGCGGATCATGCCGCCGTTGATGCCCGCCGCCTCCAGCTGCTGGTCGGTGAGCTGCCGGTGGGTTTCGCTGGCCGGATGGAGCACGCAAGTGCGGATGTCCGCCACATGGACCTCGTTGGAGGCCAGAGTGAGGGCATCCATAAACTTGGCCGCGGCGGGCCGCCCGCCCTTGAGGATGAAGGACACCACGCCGCTGCATCCCTTCAGATATTTCTGGGCCAGGGCATAGTGTGGGCTGGAGGGCAGGCCAGGGTAGGAGACGCTCTCCACCTGGGGGTGCCGCTCCAAGAACTGAGCCACTTTCGTGGCGTTTTCGCAGTACTGGCGCATGCGCACGGACAGGGTTTCCAGCCCCAAATTCAGCAGAAAAGCCGAGTGCGCCGCCGGGTACACGCCAAAGTCCCGCATCAGCTGCATCCGGGCCTTGATGATATAGGCCATTTTGCCGTAAGCCTCGGTGTAAGAGATGCCGTGATAGGACTCGTCCGGCTGGGTGAGCTCCGGAAATTTGCCGTTGGTCCAGTCAAATTTGCCGCTGTCCACAATCACGCCCCCCACCTGAACCGCATGGCCATCCATGTATTTGGTGGTGGAATGGATGACAATATCCGCGCCGAACTGGAAGGGCTTGCACAGAACCGGCGTGGCAAAGGTGTTATCCACAATCAGGGGGACGCCCATCTGGTGGGCAATGTCCGCGAAGCGCTCGATGTCCAGCACGGTGAGGGCCGGGTTGGCAATGGTTTCGCCAAAGACCAGCTTGGTGTTGGGCTTAAAGGCGGCCTTGATTTCCTCATCCGTGGAGGCGCTGTCCACATAAATGCACTCAATGCCCAGCTTTTTCAAGGTGAAGGAAAACAGGTTGATGGTGCCCCCATAGATGGTGGGCAGGCTGACAATGCTGTCCCCAGCCTGGCAGAGGTTGAGAATGGCCAGCAGGGTGGCGGCCTGGCCGGAGGTGGTGCACATGGCGCCCACGCCCCCCTCCAGGTCGGCAATTTTGTCTTCCACCGCCATAACCGTGGGGTTGCCGAAACGGGAGTAGCACAGGCCCTTGGTGGGATCGTCAAAAATGGCGGCTACCTGGGCGGCGGAGTCGTACACATAAGTGGTGCTTTGTACAATGGGCAGCACCCGGGGCTCGCCGTTGCCGGGGGTGTAGCCAGAGTGCAGGCATTTGGTTTCGTCACGCATATTATTTTTCCTCACTTTTGTTTTGATAGGTGGATGCCAAGGCGCTTACACGCCCACATTGCCGGAGCTGATTCCCTGCACAGACTGGCCCAGGGGAAGCCACTCCAGGGCCTTTAAAATATATTCGTCCCAGAAGTTCCAGTCGTGGACGCCGGGGCCTTCCACCCAGGTGACGTCATAGCCCAGCTCTTGCAGCTTGTCCCGGAACACATGGTTGGGGGCAATGAGGCCATCCTCCGTGCCGCAGGCCAGGTAGAACGCGGGCTTGTCCTCACGAGCCGCCTGCTTTTCCGCCAGGGCGGTATAATCGTTCTCACCGCCCAGCACCTTATCCAGGTCCCCGAACACGGACTCATAATAGCCCCGGTTGGTCATCAGGTTGTCCGTGTACTCGGCGTTTAAGCGGGCGGAGTCCAGAATCAGCGCGGAGGAAAGCCCCACAATGCGGCTGAAGGTCTCCGGATGCTGCAAGCCATTGACAATGGCCCCAAAGCCGCCCATGGAAAGCCCGCCAATAAAGGTCTCCTCCCGCTGGCGGGAGAGGGGGAAGGTCTTGCGGGTAAACTCCACCAGGTCCCCGGAGATAAAGGAGCCATAGAGAGCGGAGGTCTTCCGGTTGTCCACATAAAAGCTGTTGTCGCCGCTGGGCATCACCACGCACAGGTCCCGGTCCTGAGCCCAGGCCTGCAGGCGGGTTCCGGCCACCCAGTCGGTGTAGTTGCCGAAGATGCCGTGCAGCAGGTAGAGGGTTTTAAAGGGTTTCTCCGGAGGCTGGGGCTGGCCGGGGAAAACCATTTTATCCGTGGGCAGAACCACCTGAATGGGCACGGTGCGCGCCAGGGATTTGGAGAAGAAATTGCATTGAATGATTGCCATAATAACGCCTCCTTTTCCTCATATTATAGCAGATTTCAAGGCGGGGCGCAAGGTTTTGGTTGCAGGCGGGAGAGACGTGGGCCGGGAGGATGGCCAGCTTCGCAAAAAAAAGAGAAGGCCCAAGGCCCTCTCTTTCTGAATAAGGTAGATATAAAAATTATGATTAACCCCTCGTTTACGTGGCGGGTGCAATGCTGTCGGACAAGTGCTGGGTGTAATAGCCCATCACCAGGGAGCAGGCGGCGGCGCGTGTGGCGGTTCCCTTGGGATTGAACATGTTATTGCCGGAACCATTGACAACGCCCATATCCCGCAGGGCGTACACAAAGCTCTTGGCCCATCCGCTGATGCTGGAATCATCGGTAAACAGATTGGTGGGGTCCACCTCGGGCAGTTCGCCAGTGGACTGAATGAACCGGCCCAGCATGACGCACATTTCCTCGCGGCTGATGTTGGCGTTGGGGTTGCATACCCCGGAGGCGGCGCTGAGAATGCCCTTCTCCGTGGCCCAAACCACCGCGTTATAGAAGTAGTCCCGGGGAGAAACGTCGGAGTACAGGGGCTCGTCCCCATAGACGCAGCCAGAAATGTCCTCGCCGGACATATTGGCCAGCACTTGGAGGAACTGCGCCCGGGTCATCAGGTTGTTGGGGGAGAAGGTCTGGTTGCCCGCGCCCTTGAAGAGGCCCAAGCTGACTGCCTTGTCCACCGTGGCGGCGAACCAGTCGTTATAAGTAAAGTCCGTGAAGATTTCCCCGTTGGAAAGCACCGTGGCGGTGGTCACATCGCTGACCAGGCCAGCCCTGGAGGCCACGGCCTTGTAGGTGAAGCCCAGCATATAGATGGGAATGGTGTAGGGGATGCTGCTTAAATCCGGGTCAGAACCGTCCACCGTGTAGTAAACATCGGCCCCGCCCGCTTGAATGATGACGCTCTGGCCATCGGAGGTAATGCTGGGCGCGGAAAGGGACAGCTTGACAAACAGGGAGGAGATGTAGCCGCTTTCCCCGTACTCGGTGGTCACCGGGTACCAAAGTGTGGAGCTGCCCTCCGAGCTGGAGGCCTCGCCGCCCTCTACAGCTTCCTGCAAAATGAGCTTGTCCCCCCGGTGGAGCACGCCCACCACGCTGGAGCTGGTGCTGGGCTCACTGCGCAGGTTTACAGAGCTGGCAGTGATTTCACCGTCATAGCTGGGCACAACAGGCTCTTCGGGAACATTGGGGTCATCGCCGGGATCGCCAGGATTGTTGGGATTGTCCGGGTCAATGGGGGCGTCGGGAGTGTCGTCCCCGTCCCAGCCAGTGGCGTAAAGCCAGTCCCGCACTTCGCTGGCGGGAACATAGTAGTCGGAAATCATGCTCTCCACCACAGCGGCGGGGGTGCCGTCGGGATTCTGGGCAAAGCCGTCGGAACCTATGTAATAGCCATCCACCGTGGTCTCAATGTCGTACTCATAGCCGGTGTAGTGGACCATTTTGCCATCGAACTCATACCAGCCGTCCTTGGGGTACATCACGCCGTTGTCGAACAGGTGCCAGGAGGCCCAGTCCCGGGTGTAGATGGAACCCCGGACCATGTCCGTGCCGTAGTCGGAGTTGTCCACCGCCTCGTTGTTGCCAATGTAGATGCCGATGTGGCCGTAGATGCCGGTCTCGGGCTCATACTTGTCAAAAACCGTCACAGCCAGCCCGTGGATGCGGGGGATGCCGTAGGGGCTGTAGATGCTGTCGGAAAAGATGCAGTTCTGGGTGACCTGGGAGGTAGCGCCTCCAGCACAGCCGCCTACTCCAAGGTCGGAAAAGTAGGCGTACAGCAGGCCCGCGCAGTCCGAGGCCCGGGTGTCGCCATACTGCTGGCCCTTGGCCCCATACACATAGACCCAGCCGTCGTTGTAGGCCATGAGGCCGTGCCCAGCCAAGCCCAGGGAGGTGGGGGTCGAGGCCGCCGAGGCCGCGCCCATGGGCAGGCAGGCGGCCAGAAGCAGCAGGGTTAAAAGCATACAGAGCAACCGGGTGGGTTTTGCATGTTTATTCATGTTCAATTACCTCTCAGTCTCATAGTCCAGTGGAACGTTTTGCGGGGGAAGGCCCCAGAAAGCGGGACCAAATAACAGAATGGTTACAAAACGGTTACAGTTTACCACATATCCGGAAGATTTGCAAGGCCTTTTCCGAGAATTCACATCTTGTTCATGGTCTATACACAATCTCGAAAAGAAGGTGAAACCGGGGAAGGCCCCGGTTTTTCGGGGAATTTTCCCGCTTCCCCCCGCCGGGGGATTCCAAAATTCCCCATTGACATCCGGGCGGATTTAGGGGATAATGAAGATGGTTCCGATTCCCAAGGCCTTTGGGGGCGGAAAATATAGGAAGAGGTGGATATTCGTGAAAAAGCATAAAAAACCGCTGGCTCCGGGCTGGGCCCGGCTGACGGCGGTCCTGCTGGCCCTGGTAACGCTGTGGCTTGTCCCGGCGGCGGCCTTTGGGGTGGAGGGCCCGGTAACCGTACAGCTGGAAGCCCCACAGCTCCAGGATTCCGGCATTGCCAGCGGTCCGGTGCTGGCCTCTCCGGCCAACGCCCAGATTGACGGTTCCCTGTACAGCCGGCTGAACACCCGGCAGAAGGCCTGCTACAACGCCCTGCAGGATATCAGCATCGACGAGATTATGAGCGCTCCGGTAGAGAGTGGCTACCGTTCGGTGGGGGTGGAGGTAAAGGGCATGACCGACCTCTCCCTGCGGGGAGAGATCTCCGGCGGGAGCTTCTACCCGGCGGACAGCGCCGCCCGGCAGGCTTACGACGCCCTTTATAATGATATGCACGCGGCGGTCATCGCCCTGTATTACGACCGGCCCGACATGCTGTGGCTGGATGGCGGCGTGCTGTACAGCGTCCGGCTGTTCGGCTGGTCCGGCTCCGGCTCGGTTACGGTGGAGAACGTGTATTATGGCTTCACCCTGGACTATGGCGGACGGGAAAAGCGGATGCGTGAGGAGATGATGGAGCACGCCCAGGCCATTGCCGATGAGGCCGGACGGGAGCCCGACACCTATTCCCGGCTGAAAAAGGCCCACGACCTGATCGCCCTGCGCTCCAAGTACAACCATACGCCCAAGTCGGAGATGGAGGAGATGCTGACCCACAGCCCCTACAGCGCCCTGGTGCCGGACGATCCCTATGAGCCGGTGTGCGATGGCTACTCCAAGGCCATGAAGCTGGTGTGCGGCCTGTTGGATATTCCCTGCCTGTGCGTCTCCAGCCCCACCCACATGTGGAATAACATTAAAATGGATGACGGCCTTTGGTACAACCTGGACCTGACCTGGGACGATGGCCTGACCAGCGAGCCGGTGGACACCTACTTTTTGGTGGGCTCCCACACCGTGGCCCAGGGCAAGCCCTTCTACCAGCAGGAATCCCATGAGGAGATCAGCCCCTTTGTGGAGGAGGGCGTGAACGTGCCTGGGGCGGTGTACCCCACCAAAAACAAGGAGGCCTACGCCTATCTGGGAGAGGACTATCCTCCCACCCGCTTCCCGGACGTGACCCGGGACGCTTGGTACTATGACGCGGTGGAGAGCGCCGCCCAGCAGGGCTACTTCAAGGGCGACGAAAGCGGCCGCTTCAACCCCATGAAGAACATCACCCGGGCGGAGTTTGCTACGGTGATGGCCAACCGGGAAGGCGTGGACCTGGAGAATTACCCGGGCTGGGCCGATTTTACGGATATTCAAGGCCGCCCCTGGTACTCCAAGGCTGTGGCTTGGGCCAGCGCCAACGGGGTCATGCAGGGGTCTGGCGGCGCGTTCCGGCCCGTCAAGAACATCAGCCGCCAGGAGATGTGCGTGGTGCTTTACAATTCTGTGCTGGGCCAGGCGCGGCCCGAGAAAACCTGGGGCGCTTTCGCCGATGACAGCGCCATTGCTGGCTGGGCCCGGGACGCGGTTTACGCCTGCTATGAGGCGGGTCTGGTGAAGGGCGACCAAAAGGGGAACTTCAATCCCCAGGCTTCGGCCAGCCGCTGCGAGGCGGCGGTTATGCTGGACCGGCTGCCGTAAAAAGAAGAGAGGCGCCGCGTGAAACATCGCCGCTCTGTCTAAATCAATTGTATAAGACTAAATTCAGGGCGCGGGCGGGGGTTTTAGGCCCTTGGCCCGCCGCCCCATAGAGAGGAAGTTTGATACCAATGGAAAAAGAATTAGCCAAAGCCTATGAACCCCGGGAGGTAGAGGGCCGCATCTACGATTTCTGGCTGAAAGGGGGCTGGTTCCACGCGGAAGCGGACCCCAAGAAGAAGCCCTATACCATTATGATGCCGCCCCCCAACGTCACCGACCAGCTCCACGTGGGCCACGCCATGACCATGACCACCCAGGACGTGCTCATCCGCTGGAAGCGGATGCAGGGCTACAGCGCCCTGTGGCTGCCCGGCACGGACCACGCCGCTTTGGCCACCGAGGTGAAGATTGTGGAATCCCTGGCCAAGGAGGGCCTGACCAAAGAGGGCATGGGCCGGGAGAAGTACATGGAGCGGGCCTGGCAGTGGAACGAGAAGTACGGCGGGCGCATCACCGAGCAGCTGAAGCTTTTGGGCTCCTCCGCCGACTGGGACCGCCAGCGCTTTACCTTGGACGAGGGCTGCTCCCGGGCGGTGCGGCATGTGTTTGTCAAGCTTTACGAGAAGGGGCTCATCTACCGGGGCGAGCGGCTGATCAACTGGTGCCCCCACTGCAAAACCGCCCTCTCCGACGCGGAGGTGGAGTTTGAGGAGAAAGAGGGCGCTTTTTGGCATCTGCGCTATCCTCTGGCCGATGGCTCCGGATACATCCAGCTGGCTACCACCCGCCCGGAGACCATGCTGGGCGACACCGCCGTGGCCGTGCATCCTGAGGACGGGCGCTACAAGCATCTGATTGGCAAAAACGTCATTCTGCCGCTGGTCAACAAGGAAATTCCCATTGTGGCCGACGAGTATGTGGAGATGGACTTCGGCACCGGCGTGGTGAAGATTACCCCGGCCCACGACCCCAACGACTTTGAGGTGGGCAAGCGCCACGGCCTGCCGGTCATCAACATTATGAACGAGGATGGCTCCATCAACGAGAACGGCGGCAAGTACGCGGGCCTGCCCGGCCTGGAGGCCCGCAAGCGGATTGTGAAGGACCTGGAAGCGGCAGGCTGCCTGGTGAAGGTGGAGCCCATGAAGCACAATGTGGGCGTGTGCCACCGCTGCCACACGGTGGTGGAGCCCTGGATCTCCACCCAGTGGTTTGTGAAGATGGAGTCCATGGCCAAGCCCGCCATTGAGGCCGTGCGGGAGAAAAAGATCAAGATCATCCCCGAGCGCATGGAGAAGGTCTACTACAACTGGATGGAGAACATCAAGGACTGGTGCATCTCCCGGCAGATCTGGTGGGGGCACCGGATTCCCGCCTGGTACTGCGATGGCTGCGGAGAGACCGTTGTCAGCGAGGGCGAGCCCCAAACGTGCCCCCGCTGCGGCGGGGCCCTTCACCAGGACGAGGACACCCTGGACACCTGGTTCTCCTCGGCACTGTGGCCCTTCTCCACCTTGGGCTGGCCCGAGGATACGGAAGACCTGCGGTATTTTTACCCCACCAACACCCTGGTTACCGCCTACGACATCATTTTCTTCTGGGTGGCGCGGATGATTTTCTCCGGCATCGAGCAGATGGGGGAGCCGCCCTTTGACGCGGTGCTGTTCCACGGCCTGGTGCGGGACGCCCAGGGCCGGAAGATGAGCAAGTCCCTGGGCAACGGCATCGACCCGGTGGAGGTCATCGACCAGTACGGCGCGGACGCCCTGCGGCTGACCATCATCACCGGCACCAGCCCGGGCAACGACACCCGGTATTCCGATGAAAAAGTGGCCGCCAGCCGGAACTTCGCCAACAAAATCTGGAACGCCGCCCGGTTCATCCACATGAACATCGATGGCAAGGATGTGCCCTGCGCCCTGCCGGAGGACCTGGAGCTGGAGGACAAGTGGATCGTCAGCCGGTTCAACCGCACGGCCCGGGAGATCACCGAAAACCTGGATAAATTCGAGCTGGGCGTGGCCGTGCAGAAGGTCTACGACTACCTCTGGGGCGATTTCTGCGACTGGTACATCGAGCTGGCCAAGCTGCGCATGAACGGCGAGGACCAGGCCTCCGCCCAAAAGGCCCGCCAGGTGCTGGTGTGGACCTTAGGGAACACCCTAAAGCTGCTGCATCCCTTTATGCCCTTTATTACCGAGGAAATCTGGCAGAGCCTGCCCCACGAGGGCGAGGCGCTGATCGTGGCCCCCTGGCCGGCGTTCGACCTGGCGCTGGACTTCCCGGCGGAGGAAGGGGAGATGGAAAAGGCGATGGAGCTGATCACCGGCATCCGCACCCGGCGCAGCGAGATGAACGTGCCGCCCTCCCGGAAGGCCCATCTCTTCATTGAGACGGCCCAGCCCGAGGCCTTTGAGGCCGAGAAGAACGCCATCGCCCGCCTGGCCTTCTGCAGCGGGGTGGAGACCGGGCCCAGCTTCCAGGTGCCGGGAGCCGTGGCGGTGGTCACCGCCGCGTGCAAGGCCTACCTGCCCATGGAGGACCTGATCGACAAGGCGGCGGAGACCGCCCGCCTGGAAAAGGAGCTGGCCTCGGCCCAGAAGCAGCTGGACACGGTGAACGCCAAGCTTCAGAACGAGACCTTTATGAGCAAGGCCCCGGAGAAGGTGGTGCAGGGCGTGCGGGACAACGGCGAGAAGCTGAAAGAGAAGGTCCGTATGATTGAGGAATCTCTGGCGGCGCTGAGGTAGGCAGAATCCCGGAACGACGCCCCGCCACGAAATCATATAACAGCAAAACAAACAACAAAAACAGCGCCGCGCAAGCTGCCAAAAGGCTTTGCGCGGCGTTGTTTTGTTTATAGTTAAGGCAGTTCAAAAGAGGTGATACCTCTTTTGAACCTGGCGGCACGGGCATGCCCGCGCCGCCTTGCTTTAAAATCGGTATTTACCGATTTTCAAGTGCGTTTACTATAGTTTGCCGGATTCGGATTCCCGGCCCCCAAGGACCCCAGGGCATTGCGGCAATACTGTTCCAGGTCCTCACGGGTGTGCAGTTTGACGCCGCTCTCCACAATCTGGGTTTGCAGCAGGGGCGGCAGAGAGTCGAAATAGGTCTGGGCCCGCAGGTCAAAACCATTGTTTTCCATGGCGCTCATCCTTTCCAAAAGGGTCTTGCAGAAGTAGTCTGCCCCCTGAAAGCGGTATTTTGCGCGGTGGGAAAAATTGGTTTTTTTAGGGCTTTTCTTTGATTTTCACCCGGACCAGGGTCCGCCGCCGGGAGGCGCGGGACCGCCTGCGGCGCGTGGGCCGGGAGGGGGCGGGAGGCTTTTTCTGGGCTTCACGCAGGGCTTTTTCCAGCATGCGGATGTGGCGGGCCGTCAGGAAAACCAGCAGCCCGGTTACAAAAGTAAGCTGCACAAGAAGCAGGGCCAGGAGGAAAGGGTCGGCTCCTTGGCTGGCCCCGCCCGGAGAGAAGAGCCCGGAGCTGCCGCCCGGCCCGGAAGAGGGAGGCTCCACCGGCAGAACCGGCAGGGGAGAGGAGCTGGGCTTGGGGGAGGCGGTGGGCTTGGGCGTTTTGCTGGGCTTAGGGGAGGCGGTGGGCT
>Ga0137309_100320_pt1 | contig 36132 bp, 28 predicted proteins | sample NAcewiD2O_June_FD_97179 | JGI IMG/M metagenome (GOLD analysis project Ga0137309, IMG submission 97179) | Mouse cecal microbial communities from Vienna, Austria - N-Acetylneuraminic amended D2O_June | ecosystem: Host-associated > Mammals > Digestive system > Large intestine > Cecum | place... | reverse complement strand
TTTCGGCGTTGCCGTGGGCTTGGGGGAAGCGGTAGGCTTGGGAGAGAGCGTAGGCCGGGGCTCCCGCTCCACGGTAACCCGATAGACAGTTTTCGTGGTCTGGTCGGCGGCGGTGACGGTGAAAAGGAAGTCGGTGGAGGTACCGGCCGCCCCCAGATTCCGCCGGTTGACCTGGCATTTGGCCCCTGGACAGGCCACCGCCGCGAAGTCCAGAACCGCCACGGAAGAGGGCACACGCAGGTAGTATTGGGTAATGCTGGGGTCAAAGTCAGGCTCCAGCTGGCCCGCCGGGGGAGTTAGGGCGGTCAGGTAGGCGTCGCTGCTGGGCGGCGGCTCCACCTGGCAGGGGAGGTTCTGCTCACCGCCGCTCAGCTCCGGCAGCTCCTGGGCGCCGGCGGTGAGAGCCGACACCACTTGAAAACGGATATCCGAGCTGCCCACCGGCGCGTTTTCCCGCACCCGCAGGCGGCAGGAGGCCAGTTCGCCGGAGCCCAGCCCCGCGCCGTTTTTGGCGACATAGATTACCCGCAGGCCGGCGGCGTCCAGCCTGTGGGCCTGGTATACGTCTGGCAGGTAAGCGGAGCGGGAGAGCCCGGAAAACTCGAAGGCCTCCCCGTCAAAGCCGATGTGCAGCTCCAGCGCGCCCAGCACGCCTTGAGCCCCGTTGTAGCGGATGGAGAGCTGGACATAGCTGCCCGGACTGCCGCCGGAGCGGTCCAGAGAGGCGGTGCAGCCTCCGGCGGCGTGGGCGGGCAGGGGCAGAACCCAGAGAAGAACCAGCGCGGCGAACCAAAAGGCCAAAAAACGTCTCATGTTCGGCATTCCTTTTACAAAAAGCTTTGGATTGGAAGAAAATTCCACCCATATAGGCCAAGCATAGCATGTTTAAAAACCGGCCGCAATGGAGAAGTGTATTTTGTGAAATACTTTTACGTTAGGGTTTGTTTGAAAAATCAAAAACGCCGTCTTTTTGCCCATAAGCGGTCATCATCTGCGTCAAAAATCCTCGACAGGTTGACTTGCGGTTTTTTCCTGGAATCTGACCACTTCTGACCAAAAATTCATCATTCCCTCTATTTTCAAACAAGCCCTAGGCGCGCCCGCCTTTTTCAGCGGGCGGAAAAGGGCCTCAAAATCCTGAAACAGGGCCGGTTTGAGGCTGGGAAGAAGAAAATCAAAAAATATTGAAAAAAGGGCTTGATTTTTTCCAGGGAATCCGCTATAATAAGCAAGCCGGGATACGGAGAGGTATTCTAATTGGTAAGGAGCCACATTGGAAATGTGGTGTGCCGCAAGGCATTGTGCGTTCGAGTCGCATCCTCTCCGCCAACTAAGGAGCGTCGGAGCTTTTCCGGCGCTCTTTCTCTATTTTGTGTAAAAAATTATTAGGCCAATGTAAGGAGGACCAGATGGCATGTCTCGCGAGATTTCAGTAGAGCTGACCAATATGTGCATGGTCTATGAGGGGAGCAAGGTGCTGGTGCAGCGCCGCAGCCCGGAACACGGCTGGCCCGGGGTCACCTTTCCCGGCGGGCATGTGGAGCCGGGGGAGAGCGTCACCCGGTCGGTGATCCGGGAGGTCCGGGAAGAGACCGGGCTGACCCTTGCCCATCCCCGCCTGTGCGGCGTGAAGGACTGGATGAATGACGGTGGTTCCCGATACATCGTTTTTCTATACAAATGTGATACATTCTCTGGGGAACTGAAGTCCTCGGAGGAAGGGGAGGTTTTCTGGGCAGAGCGCGCAAGCCTGCCCAGTATGAATCTGTCCAGCGGTATGGAGGAGACCTTCCGGGTGTTTTTCGAGGATGACATCAGCGAGCTGAGTTACTATCGGGAGAACCCGGACGATGGCTGGCAGATCGTGCTGGAATAGCGGAAGGAGGGGCCAATGACCATACCGGCTGAATTGACTAATATGTGTATGCTGAGCTGCGGGGGAAAGGTTCTTGTACAGAATCGAGTGGACCCACTCTGGAAGGGGATTACGTTTCCGGGCGGGCATGTGGAGCCGGGCGAATCATTTACAGAAGCTGTGATCCGTGAGTTTTATGAGGAGACAGGCCTGACCATTGATAAACCCGTTCTGTGCGGAGTCAAGCAGTGGATGTATCCCGATGGCTCCCGGTCCATTTCCTTTCTCTATCAGGCCGGGCGTTTTGAAGGCGAACTGAGGCCGTCTGACGAAGGCAATGTGTTTTGGGTGGAGAGAGATAATCTGCCTCATATGGACCTTGCCAGCGGCATGGAAGAGACCCTGCGGATTTTTCTTGAGCCCAGCCTAAGCGAGCTGGCCTATTTTCATAAAAGCGGATCTGCCGGCAGCGGCGAGTGGCATTATGAAGATTGGAATTTTCAACTGCAATAGCCAAGCGTTTTCAATATATTTTTGATAGTAAGGAGTAACAGCTATGAAACATCATGAAGTTGCGGCATTTTATAAAGATTTGGACGCCTACGCCGGCCAGACGGTGACGGTGTGCGGCTGGGCCCGTTCCATTCGGGACTCCAAGACCCTGGGCTTCATCGACTTGAACGACGGGACTGCTTTTAAGGGCGTGCAGGTGGTTTTTGAGGAGGGCAAAATCGGCAACTTTAAGGAGATTGCCGCCCAGAACGTGGGCGCGGCCCTTGTTGTCACCGGCCAGCTCATCGCCACGCCCGAGGCCAAGCAGCCCTTTGAGATTCACGCCGCGGAGATTCGGGTGGAGGGCGCCTCCGCCCCCGAATACCCCCTGCAGAAGAAGCGCCACGGCGTGGAGTTCCTGCGGACCATCCCCCACCTGCGGGCACGCACCAACCTGTTCAGCGCGGCGTTCCGCATCCGGTCGGCGGCGGCGTTCGGCATGCACAAATTCTTCCAGGAGAACGGCTTCGTCTACATCCACACCCCGGTCATCACCGCCACGGACTGCGAGGGCGCGGAGATGTTCCAGGTGACCACCCTGGACCAGGAAAACCCGCCCAAAACCGAAGAGGGCGGAGTGGACTACCGCCAGGACTTTTTCCAGAAAAAGGTCTTCCTCTCCGGCTCCGGCCAGCTGCAGGTGGAGTGCATGGCCCAGGCTTTTTCCAAGGTGTACACCTTCGGTCCCACCTTCCGGGCGGAGCGCTCCAACACGCCCCGGCACGCCTCCGAGTTCTGGCACATCGAGCCGGAGATCGCCTTTGCGGACCTTTCGGACGACATGGACGTGATCGAGGCGGCGGTGAAATATGTGATCAACTACGTGCTGGAAACCTGCCCCCAGGATATGGAGTTCTGCAACCAGTTCGTGGACAAGGGGCTTTTGGACCGGCTGCGCCATGTGGCGGGTTCGGACTTTGCCCGGGTAACCTACACCGACGCGGTGAAGATTTTGGAAGAGCACAACAGCGAGTTCGAGTATCAGGCCGCCTGGGGCGAGGACATCCAGACCGAGCACGAGCGCTTTTTGGCGGAAAAGCACTTTGGCCGGCCGGTGTTCGTCACGGATTACCCCAAGGATATCAAGTCCTTCTATATGCGCCAGAACGACGACGGCAAAACCGTGGCCGCCACCGACCTGCTGGTGCCGGGCATCGGCGAGCTGGTGGGGGCCAGCCAGCGGGAAGAGCGGGTGGAGGTGCTGCGGGCCCGTATGCTGGAGCTGGGCATGGGCGAGGAGGACCTGTGGTGGTACCTGGACCTGCGCCGGTTCGGCACCACGGTTCACTCGGGCTTTGGCATCGGCTTCGACCGGCTGGTCATGTACCTGACCGGCATTCAAAACATCCGGGACGTGCTGCCCTTCCCCCGCACCACCGGCACAGCGGAGTTTTAAGGCCCGCGCCGGGAATTTTCTGCCAGGCTTTTCCAAGAATTCATGGTTTAGACTTGAAATTTCCAAAAGTCTTTGCTATAATACTCCCTATGCTGGGCTGGTTCCTATGGACCGCGCGGCATGAGGTTAAATATTTCTCAATTAGGAGGAAAACAGACATGAAGAAAGTTTTGGCATTGATGCTGGCTTTGGTGCTGGTTGTGGGCTGCTTTGCGGCTTGCGGCGATGGCGCCAACAGCAGCAGCGCGGCTGGCACGGATTCCAGCAGCCAGTCCAGCAGCTCCGAAGGCTCCAGCTCGGAGAGCTCCGAGAGTTCTCAGGAGGCCTCCACAAGCTCCACCGCTTCCGGCGAGAAGTTCAAGGTAGGCATTTTGGCTCCCGCCGTAACCCACGGCTGGGTGGCCGGCGTGGCCTACTATGCCGAGGCCCGCTGCAAAGAGCTCAGCGACACAGTGGACTACAAGCTGCTGACCAGCGAAAACGCCGAGGAAATGACCAACCAGATTGACGAGCTCAAGACCTGGGGCGTGCAGGCCGTGGTGGCCTTCCCTCAGTGGGAGGGCATGGAAGACCCCATCAAGGGCCTGATTGACGAGGGCATCCCGGTGGTTAACTTCGACATCGTCATTGATGTGGACGGCGTGTACCATGTGGCTGGTGACAACGTGGACATGGGCACCCAGAGCGCCCAGTATATTGTGGACAAGATTGGCACCACCGGTAAGGTGGCTGTGCTGGAGGTTCCCTCTTCCGGTTCTGTCTCCGAGCTGCGCAAGCAGGGCTTTGAGGAGAAGATGAAGGAGATCGCCCCCGACATGGAGCTGCTGACCTATGCCACCAAGTTCACCCGCGAGGATGGCCTGAAGGATTTTGCCGATGTGCTGGCTGCCAACCCCCAGATCGACGCGGTGTTCTCCATGGACGACGAGACCTCCATCGGCGTGCTCCAGGCCATTGAAGAGGCCAACCGCACCGACATCAAGGTAGTGACCGGCGGCGGCGGATGCCAGGAGTACTTCAAGATGATGCCCGCGAACGAGAACATCTGGATCCAGTCCGCGCTCTACAGCCCGGACATGGTGATGGACGCGGTGGACATGGCTGTTTCCCTGCTCAAGGGCGAGACCGTGGACCAGGAGAAGATCATCCCCACCACTGTGGTGGACCGGGAGAACTGCGACAGCCATCTGGACGAGAACTCCCCCTACTAAAAGCATTGCCTGCTAGGGTCCCAAGGGCCTAAGCGGCAGGCCTGTCCAGGGGACGGGGCGGGCCCCGAAACCTGAAAAAGCAGAAAGCAAAATGAGAAAGGCTATGGCGTACCCGTCATAGCCTTTTTCCAAAAAGCGGAGAAAAGGAGGTTTGCGCATGACGCTGGAAATGCGCGGCATTTACAAGTCCTTTGGTGCCAACGATGTGCTGCGAAACATTGACTTTTCCGTCAAATCCGGCGAGATTTGCGCCCTTTTGGGCGAGAATGGCGCTGGAAAGTCCACCCTGATGAACATCCTAGGGGGCATCCTCCCGGCGGATTCCGGCACTATGCGGCTGGATGGAAAGCCGGCGCAGTTCCGCACCCCGGCGGAATCATTGGGGGCGGGCATTGGCTTCATCCACCAGGAGCTGAACTTGGTCAACGATTTAGCGGTGTTTGAAAACATGTTCATTGGCCGGGAGCTGAAAACCAAGGCGGGCTTTTTGGACGCCAAGGCGATGTGCGCCCGCTGCCGGGAGGTTTTCGCCCGCATGGACGTGGACCTGGACCCCCGGGTGATGGTCCGGGACCTGGACGCCTCCTACAAGCAGATTGTGGAGATTGCCCGGGCCCTGCTGATGGAAGCCTCCATTATCATCATGGACGAGCCCACCACCTCCCTGACCGGCCCGGAGATTGAGCGGGTCTTCGACATGATGCGCACCCTCCAAAACCAGGGGGTGGCCATGGTGTTCATCTCCCACAAGCTCCAGGAGGTTATGGCGGTGTGCAACCGCTATACCGTGCTGCGGGACGGGGCCATGGTGGCCTCGGGCCAGGTGGCGGACACCAACGTGGACGAGCTGGCCCGGCACATGGTGGGCCATGAGGTGCGCACCGAGTCCCTGCGCCAGGAGCGGACTCTGGGGCCTGAGGTGCTCCGGGTGGAGAACCTCAGCCAGGAGCGGCGGTTCCAGAATATCAGCTTCCAGGTGCGGGCCGGAGAGGTGCTGGGCTTTACCGGGCTTTTGGGCGATGGCCGCAGCGAGCTGTTCCAGGCGGTTTTCGGCAGCGGCGGGCACTACCAGGGGCAGGTCTACATGGAGGGCGCCCCGGTTTCGGTGCGGGGCACGCCTCAGGCGGTAGAGCTGGGCATTGGCTATGTGCCCCGGGACCGCAAGGAGAACGGCATCATCAAGGACATGGATATTTTGGAGAACGGCTCCATCGTCACCTGGCCCAAAGAGGCCAAGCTGGGCTTTATTGACTGGAAAGCGGTCCGGGAGGCCTTTAACCGGCAGGCGGAGGGGCTGAAGATCAAAATGGACAGCCCCAAAGCCCTAATCGGCAGCCTTTCTGGCGGCAACCAGCAGAAGGTGGTACTGGCCAAATGGCTGAACGCGGGCCCCAAGGTGCTGATTTTCGACAACCCCACTCAGGGCGTGGACGTAGGGGCCAAGGAAGACATTTACGACACCATTCTGGACCTGGCCGGAAAAGGCGTGGCAGTGGTGGTGCTTTCCAGCGAGGCCCAGGAGATTGTGCGCCTGTGCGACCGGGCTCTGGTGCTGTACCATGGGCAGATTCAAGGCGAGCTCTCTGGCCCGGAGCTGAACGATCAGGAAATTATGCGCCTGGCCACCGGGGGAGCGGCCAAGGCCAGCTAAACAGGCCCCAATGGCGGATAGGACACGCGGCGCCCGCAGGCGCAATGCGTGGACTTGTGCCATAGCAAGAGGAGGAAAGAGGTTAGAACAATGGAAAAAGCAGAAGCAAACAAAATGCCCCGCTGCCTCTTAAAGCTGCGGGACCTGTGGCGGACCAACCCTCTGTTCAGCACCGGCATGGCACTGGTGGTAATGGTCATTGTGCAGACAGCGGTGCTGGCCATGAACTCCAGCTTTGGCACCTTTGGCGAGTGGTTCCAGAACTGGCTGCAAAACTGGATCTCTCTGCTGCGGGGCAACGCCGGCATTGGCATCATCGCCCTGGGTATGACCTTTGTCATCATCTCCGGAGGCATCGACCTGTCGGTGGGCTCGGTCTATGTGACGGTAGGCGCGTTTTTGATGGTGCTGCTGAACACCGGCGAGGGCGGCTGGCTGGCCAGCCTGGGCTTGGGGGGAATTCCCGCCATCATTTTGGCCCTGTTGCTGGCTTTGGCTCTGGGCAGCCTGCTGGGGGAGAGCAACGGCCTGCTGATCTCCTATGGAAGAATGCCGCCCTTTATCGCCACGCTGGGCTCCATGCAGATTCTGCGCAGCGTCACCCAGTACTTTATGAAGACGCAAAAAACCGAATTGCCCGATGCGTACAAGTCCATTGCCCGGTTCAGCATTGGGGGGCAGCAGCTGATGCCCATTCTGTACTGGGCCCTGCTGGCTGTGGCCATGTACATCATTTCCCAAAAGACCACCTTTGGGCGCTATGTATTCGCCATTGGCTCCAATGAGCGGACCACCCGGCTTTCCGGCGTAAACGTGCGCAAGGTGAAGCGCCGGGTTTATGCCCTGACGGGCTTTTTGGTGGCGGTGGCCGCCATCATTCAGACCTCCCGCATTGGCTCCATGGACTACGCCAGCGCGGGCAGCGGCTTTGAAATGGACGCCATAGCCAGCGTCATTGTAGGCGGCACCAGTATGTCTGGGGGCCGGGGCTCCATTGTGGGCACGGTGCTGGGCACGCTGATTGTGGCGGTGATGAACAACCTGCTGAATCTAATCGGCGTGGATCCCTATCTGAGCGCGGCGTTCAAGGGAGCCATCATCATCGGCGCGGTGCTGCTTCAGCGCAAGGAGAAGACGTAAGGGCCTGCCACGAGATGCCGCGGGGGATGAGACGGGCGGCAAAGCGGGCATGCTTTTCTCCATGGAGCGCCAGCCTAAACCCGCCCCGCAGCCAGAGCTACGGTAAGTCTTGGCATGAAAACCGGCGAAACATACAGCAAAGCGGCTTTCCAACAGGGAGGGCCGCTTTTATGGTATCGCAAACGCAGGGCGGCACAGGCAGGCCCGCGCCGCCCTGCGTTTACGATAGGAGCTTGGCCCCGTTAAAATCTTGCCCGTTTGGGCTGGGAAAAGCTTCGAAAATTCGGTGAAAACGCTGATTGCAAACTACCGTCTTTACGGGCCGGGCTTTTTATCGTATAATATTCGGAAAGGAGGTCTGCCCGTGTTTTTTTGTAAAAAAAAGGATAATAGAGCAATAGCGTTTGTTGACTATGAGTATTGGTATGTTTCTATAAAAAACCGGTTCAGCACAAAACCGGATATCAAGGAATGGTGTGCTTCCATTCGGGAAAATTACCAGATGGAGGGCATCTTGTTTTTTGCCAACTTTCTCCAGGGAGGCCTGCCGGAGGAGATCAGCCGCATCCGGGAGGTGAGCTGTGATATTATTGAGACCCAGTGCGGCAACAACGGCCATTTTATGAAGGACATGTCAGACGTGGTTATTCTGGACTTTCTCTACCGCTGGGCTGCTAAGAAAAAGTCGCCGCCCACATTCATTCTTTTTACCGGCGACGGCCACTTTCAGCCTGCCGTGCGCTATTTGACCCAGGACCTGGGCAAACGGGTGGAGGTCTACGGGGTGCAGGCCACTATGAGCCGGGCCCTGCGGGAGGCCGCTACAGAGTCTTTTGAAATTCCCCAAATGGACGAGAAGCTTACAGAGTGCTTTCGCTATATTGTGGCCGACTTTGACCGCATCGCCATGAACCACAATAACCCCTTCGCCACCTACCAAAGCCTGGTAACCCGGGTGTCCAACAGCCAGGGGGTGCCCAAGGAGCGGGTGGAGCTGGCCCTCAACGAGATGATGAACCGGGGCTGGCTGACCCGCAAAAAGTACCGGGTGGCCTACAACAAGCCCATGCTTAATGTGATTATGCCCGAATGGGACGAGCTAATCGACGCGGGCCTACATAAGCCGGAGTGAGGGAGAGCCCCGGCGGCTAAAACAGAATAGAGACTCCTTGCCGTTCCTCTATCCTCTGTGGGAGAAGGGGAACGGCATTTTTGGTGCGGGGGAAGAGTCGGCGGGTCCGGCCTCCTGGCTCAAGACCGCCCCTTTTGCTATAGAAAAAACGGCCTTCCGGTTTTGCCGGGGGCCGTTCTATTTTTGCTGGCGGCCATGCCGCCAGACTGAGCCTCAGGCCCAGAAGCTGTCATAGAAAATGCAAAGCAAAGCTTCACAATTCTTGATTGATTACTTGACAACGTATCAACAACGTGCTACAATATTGACACAAACTCTCCAAAATATATACAGAAAGGAAGCTGCTTATGCCGCAAACTACCCTCAGCGTCCGAATGGACGAGGAACTGAAGAAAAAGTTCGATGATTTTTGCAGCGATGTGGGCCTAAACGCCTCGGTAGCCGTAAACCTGTTCGTAAAAACCGTGGTGCGGGAAAACCGCATCCCCTTTGAAATCACCAGCCGCCCCGCCGCGGCCCGTGGCGCGGTGCGGGCTGCGGAAGAGGACTTGGAGCAGGGCAGGCTGCAAAGCTACGAAAACGCCGGGGCCCTGCTGCGGGACCTGCTGAAATGAGCCCCTGCCGGATTGTCCCCTCCCGTCAGTTCCGGCGGGACCTGCTTCGAGCCCGCCGCCTGGGCTGCCGCATGGAGGCCCTGGGGGAGGTGATTGAGGCCCTGGCCAGCGCCGGGGCCCTGGAAGCGGGCCATGCCGGCGGCTGCCGGGAGTGCCAGGTTCAGCCTGGCTGCGCATTGGTCTACAGCCGGCGGGAGGATGTGCTGATTCTCTATTTTCTAAAATTATCAAAACCATTGGGAGGCTTTCAAATGTTTTTGCTGACAGAAATAAAATACCGGCTCCTGCGGGTTCCCAGCCGCACGGCCCTGCTGCTGTGCGCGGCGGCGATGCTGGTGGGCAGCATGGCCTTCTACCTGGGGAGCATCCAGGCCAACCAGGCCGCTCTGGACCAGCTGGCGGAAAATCTTCCGGTCAAGGTGCGGGTGGTCAGCCTCAGCGGCGGCAAGCAGACGGGCCTGCGCATTGACCCGGCCCGCCACGACGCGCTGGCCGCCGGTCCTTTGCACGATGTGCTGGCCTCCACCACGTACTCCGGGGCCTGGGCGGAAGAGGTGCAAAACAGCCAGCCCTTTTTGGGCGGCGACACGCGGGTCCAGGGCATCAACGACCCTCGGGCGCTGATTGATGTAAACCCAGACGCTTTCCACTACGCCGGGGATTGGGATGTAAGCCTTTTCCAGGGAAATGAACCGGTGTGCGTGTTGTCCTCCAACTTGGCGGAAGCCCAGGGGCTGGCCCCAGGGGACCAGTTTGCCCTGCCCCTTTACACCATCCTCTATGGGAACATGGAGAACGGCTATTACCCGGTGGGAGAGCACGCCATAGAGGTGGCGGGCATTTATGATGGCCCCGGCATCGGGGACATGTATGTGCCCATCCAGTGGCTGCGGGAGATTACGGAAGCGGCGGGGGAGGCATTTAGCTATGAGAGCCTGAGCGGCGTGCTGGACAACCCCATGGAGCTGAACCAGTTTAAAGCCGGACTGGGGGAGATGGGCTTTTTGCAGCCCTTGGAGGGCATGGATGACGCTTTCACAGGAGGCGCGGTTTCTGTGGAGGATGAGATGTTCATTAAGACCGCGGGGGAGCTGCAGGAGAACTTGGAGGTCTACCACAGCTTTTTGCTGCCTTTCTTCGCGGTGGTCATTGGGCTCGTCACGCTGGTGACCTTCCTGATCTTGCGGGGAAGCCGGAAGGAGATGGCCATTGCCAGCTCCTTGGGCAGGCCGAAGCTGCTCAACGCCGCCTCCCATTTCTTTGGGGCGCTTCTGGCGGAGGGCATAGGCTGTGTGCTGGCCTTTCCGGTCATGCGGCTGCTTATCGGCATACCCATTGGCGCGTCCTTGAGCATTATGGGCATGTACCTGCTGTGCGCCTGTGTGGGCACAGCCCTGGCCCTGCTGGCGCTGCTGCGGTTCGACGCCCTGGCGCTGCTGACAAAGGTGGACTAAAGTTAACGCAGTTCAAAAGAGGCGATACCTCTTTTGAACCTGGCGGCACGGGCACGCCCGCGCCGTCCTGCTTGAAAATCGGTAAATACCGATTTTCAAGTGCGTTACGATAATGCCCAGCCATTTCCACCATACCCCTTCAATAACAGAAATAAAGGAGACTCTGCCATGAACATATTAGCCGCGGATCAAGTGGATTACATCTATCAGAGCAAATATCAAAAGGTCCACGCCCTTAAAAGCGTAAGCTGCTCCTTTGAGGAGGGCAAGTTCTACGCCATTGTGGGCCATTCCGGCAGCGGAAAGACCACTCTGCTTTCCATGCTGGCCGGGCTGGGCGTCCCCACCCAGGGCCAGGTGCTGGCCGGTCCGGAGGGCAAGTCCCTTCGGGAGATTGGCAGCGAGAAGCACCGGAGGGAGGATGTGAGCGTCATCTACCAGAGCTTCAACCTGTTCCCCACCCTGTCCATTCTGGAAAACGTCATGTACCCCATGCGCATTAACGGCCGCGCCTCGGGGATTGCCAAGGAGCGGGCCAAGGAGCTGCTGGAGGCTGTGGGCCTGGGGGACGTGGACGGCCGCAAGCTTCCGGCCATGCTCTCCGGCGGCCAGCAGCAGCGGGTGGCCATTGCCCGGGCCCTGGCCTCCGAGGCCAAGGTAATCCTGGCGGACGAGCCCACGGGCAATCTGGACTCGGAAAACGGCCAGATGGTCATCAGCCTGTTGAAAAAGCTGGTGGAGGAAAAGGGCTACTGCGTCATCGTGGTGACCCACGACCTGGGCATCGCCCAGCAGGCGGACGTGGTATACCGGATGAAGGACGGAGAGATCAGCCTGGAACGGGCTGGGGCGTGAGGGAAGGAGGAGCCATATGATTCGCACAAGCTTTAAGCACCTGCGCCGCACCCCGGGCAAGGCCCTGCTCTTTGTGCTGCTGCTGGCCGGGGCCACCATGCTGCTGATCTTCGGGGCCCAGCTGCTGGTGCAGACCACCCAGAAGATCGACGCGGCGGAGGCCCAGTTCACCACCATCGCCACGGTGGAGCAGGTCTCCACCGGCACGAAAAACAACATGTTCTATGACAAGTGCCAGGGCTTCTATTCCAGCTATACCGAGATGTACGACGACCCGGTCTCCCTGGACGCCCTGAACTTTGAGGGGGCCAATTACATCAATCCCCCGGAGAACCGGCCCTACTATCTGTCGGAGGTAGAGGGAAAGCGCATTACAGGCGGCGTAGCCCAGGCGGACCACATCATTGAGTTTACCGCCCTGGAAGACCAGAAGGAGGCGGACCAGCACATTCGGGCCCGAGTGGAGAAGGTCCATTTTGAGGCGCTCCATACCTCTGGCGCCGGCAAAGAGGACCCTGCATTGCAGGTGGGTGAGGAGATCACCATCTGCCAGCACTACAACACCCCGGATCGGGGCGGGCCCACGCCCATCGAGGCCGGGCGCCGGTACATCGCCCATTTCATGAACTGGAGCGCCATATCTGTGGACTGCGAGCAGGACCCGGACGTGACGGAATACGTGATTGTGGGCGCCCCCTACACCACCCAGTGCGATATTCACGGCCAGCCGGTGGAGTCGGGCCTGCTGGGGGGAAAAATGAAGTACCGGGCGGACGAGATCAACGAGGAATTTTATGAGAGCGGCATGTGGGACGCCTGGCAGCGGAAGATTGAGTATGAGGAAAAGGGGACCCGGAATGTAATTCCTGTTATTCCCACCAACAGCCTGCAGCTTCTGCCAGCCTACCACGACAAAAAGACCTACCTGCAAAGCGGGCGGGAGATTACGCCGGAGGAGTTCCAGTCCGGAGCCCCGGTGTGCATGGTGTCTTATGACTTTGCCCTGAGCAACGCCATCACCGTAGGGGCCAAGATGAACGTTTCCATGCTCTATGCTGAATATGGATATGATCCGGGCCTGCGCTGGTACAGCATGAGTGTGCCGGCTCCCTTGAACGCGGAAGGCGAATTTTATCAGCCCTTCTGGAACGGGGAATATGAAGTGGTGGGCATTTACCAGTTCTACGACGCGGACTCCGGCGAGGACGGGGTGTATGAGCTGACGAAAGACACCGTCATCGTTCCCAGCGCGTCCGTTGGGGCCTCTGATGAGAACAACATTACGGGAGTGGGGCCTCTTCGAAAGGATTACTGCACCTTCCAAATTGAGAACGGCACGGCCTCGGCCTTTAACGAGCTGCTGTACGCCCATGTGCCCAACATGAGCGGCCTGACCGTGACCTATAAGGACAACGGCTACAGCGATGTAATGGCCAGCCTGCAAAGGACCCAGCTGAACGCGGCGCTGCTGTTCGCGGTGGGCTTGCTGGCCAGCGTGGCAATTGTGGCCCTGCTGCTGTACTTTTTCATTGTGCGGGAGAAGAAGCGCACTGCCATTGAGCGCAGCCTGGGCATGAGCCGCCGCCAATGCAGAATCTCTCTGCTGGCCGGGGTGATGGTGCTGGCCCTGCTGGGCACGGCGCTGGGCAGCGGGCTGGGAGCTTTGCTGCTGAACTGGAAGCCCCCGCAGGCCCCAGAGCCGGAACCGGCTCCTACCGGGCTGGTGCAGGAGATCAAGACGGAGGATTACGCGGGCTTTGACACCAGCTACAGCCTGTGGGCCCGCAGCCGGAACACAGAGGAAGACATTGCCGCCGGGGAGACGCAAGAGCTGGAGGCCCTGATCTATCTGGCCGCCCCGGGGACGCTGCTGGTGCTGATTCTGCTGCTGGCGGCGCTGCTGGTTAACCGCAACTTGAAGATAGAACCCATCCTGCTGCTCAGCGGCGAGAGCGAGTAGGGGAAATAAGGAAACCCCGGGGGACGGAATGTCCTCCGGGGTTTTTGGTGGAAAGCAAGTGGACTGAGGCCAGAACGAGAGGTCTTTTGCAAATTTCTTGCCATTCCCAATCTCTTGGGGTATAATGGTATCGTTAACGCAGTTCAAAAGAGGTGATACCTCTTTTGAACCTGGCGGCACGGGCAGGCCCGCGCCGCCCTGCTTGAAAATCAGGAAATACCGATTTTTAAGTGCGTGTACGATATCATCTCACAGAAAAAGGAGCGTGGGCCTGTGCTTAAAAAAATTGGTAGAATCTTCTACTCTCTTCTCTGCCTGGCCGGTATGGTATGGTTTTGCCTGCCTATCTGCCGGGGCGGCTTTGCGGGAGGGTCGGTGTTCGGTCTCTTCATCTGTCTCTATGGCTTGGCGCTGATGCTCTTCTATGGCTGGTTTGCGGCCCGGGGCCGCTGGCAAAGGCGGGCGGCGCGGGCAGCGGCGGTTTTATATGGCGCTGGCATGGCGTGGACGGCCTTTTTAACGGGCCTGATGATTTCCTACCAAGCGTCGCCCCCGCCCCCGGGGCTGAATGTGGTGGTGCTGGGCGCGCAGGTCTACAGCGAGGACCGCATGGGAGCCAGCCTGAGCAGCCGGGTGGACCGGGCTTTCGCCTATTTGCGAGATAACCCGGAGGTCCAGTGCATCACCACCGGCGGCCAGGGCAGGGACGAGCCCTGCCCCGAGGCCCTTACCGAAAAGAATGTGCTGGTCCGCATGGGCATTGCCCCGGAGCGGATTTTTATGGAGGACAAGTCCCGGAACACCCGGCAGAATTTTGAATACGCCATGGAGCTGGCAAAGCGGGAAGGCCTGGACACCCAGGTGGTGGTGGTCACCCAGAATTTCCACCTGTTCCGGGCTGTCCAATTGGCCAAAGCGGCGGGCTTCACCGCCTATGGCCTTCCTGCCAGCACCGACCCGCTGCTCTTCCCCCAATATTACGGGCGGGAGCTGGCCTCTCTGACCAAATGGTGGGTCGAGCGGCTGTTCTTGGGCTAAGGCCAGAGGGCTCCCTACCCGGGAGGCTCCGGCCTTCTTTTTTGCTTAGGTATTCTGATAGTCCTCAATGATCCGCTTTGCCAGCCGGGCGTCCACCGTGGCAAAGTTGTTGGGCTCGGCAAAATCCAGGGTCCGCAGCACCTCCTGGGACTGGTTGTACACCTCCACCCGGGTGGAGTGGTACACTGGCTCCGGCGTGCGGGGCAGGAAGATGGCGAACTCCATTTTCCCCTCCTCCACCTTGCTGAAATAGGCATGAAGCCGCGCGTTGTCATAACCCCGCCGGATAATGGTACACAAGGCGTTTTTCATCAGTTCAATGGCCACATCGTAACAGCCGTTGTCAAAAATCAGAATTTTTTCCTTGAGCTCCGCCAAATTCTTCACCCGCCGCTTGACATAGCCCCGCAGGGGCTCCGTGGGCTCCACCGGGTTCCCGTTTCCGCCTGGGGCCAGACACACCGCGTAGCCCGCCCGGTTGTCCATGTACACAAAGGGGTAGGCCATGGCCGCGAAATAGTTGCAGCGCTGGCAGCGCCAGTCGAAGATGGTCTCATCCAAAATGCTTTGCTTAAGCTCCGGGTTTTTCTGTGCGTTTACGCTGGTATAAAGGCGGTACTTCTGGCTTTCCCCACATTGGGGACAAACGATATCCTTTACGATCTCCATTCCCAAATCCTCCCGCCAGCCTTATTCAAAGAGCAGGCCGTCATTCTCATCCAGCTCGGCGGGCCGGATGGTTCCCTCTTGGGGCTGGGCCTCAATTTCAGCGGCCTGGGGAACTGCCGGCGCTTCCGCTTCCTGGGCCGAGGGCTGGGGCAGGGTGGGGTCGTAGTCAAAACACGCCACGTCAGACAGGTCCACCTCTTCCACCTCATCCTCCTGAGGCGTAACGGTCATTTCGGTTTGGCCCTTATGAAAACGGAAGACCGGGGCCCGGTACGCCGCTGTGGGGCCGTCCTTTCCGGCAATGACCCCAATGAAAGCGGCCTCCTCCTGGCCCAGCTGCTCCAGGTTCTCCAAGGCGCTGTCCCGGCGGGCGTTAATCTGGTCGATGCGGGCGCAGTGGGTTTCGGCCAGAGGGTTGTCCGGGTCCCGCAGGGCGTTATAATAGTAGCGCCCCAGGGCCAGATATTCCTTTTCCGCCGCCTTTTCCTCACAGCGGATCACCGCCCGCAGCCGGTTCATCACGGCGGCCCGGTGGTTCTTTTCTTTTAGATAATAGGCCGTTGCGCGGGTTTTGACCCGCACGGCTTTTGAAACGTCTTTCCAAGCTCCCATAGGATAACCTCCTTCGTTTTCCTTCCATTATACACCGGTCTTTGGGAGAAATATAGGGGATTCTGTGAATTTCCGTGTATTTCCGCCCAAGAGCGGGAGATTACGCCTTTTTCAGCCGGACTACATTCCAAGAGGCCGCCGCCAGCCTGCTGTTCAGCATGCCGCTGTCCAGCAGGTCCCGGGCCAGAACGCTTTTGGGAGCCACGGCCTGGCTTCGGGCGCTGTTCACCGCTTTGAAGTCCCCATGCTCCAACACGATGTGCTCCTCCAGCCGGTAGCCGGGGAAGCCCCGCAGGTCGGCCTCCAGGGCCACGTCCTCTTCCAGGCTGCGGTTCACGGCGAAGATGGTGACCTCATCTTTTTCTGGGTTCCAAACAGCGGCGGACTCCACATCCGTTACCGGGCCGAAGTCCCGGGTGTCGTGCTGGGAGGAGCGCAGGGCGGTGTTTAGGGCCACGCCCCGGCCATACTTGGAGGCATGGAGGTAGGGATAGAAAATGGTCTGCTGCCAGGCAGGGCCGTTCTCCTCGGTCATAATGGGCGCGATCACGTTGACCAGCTGGGCCAGGCAGGCCATGCGCACCCGGTCCGAGTGCTTGATCAAAGTGATGAGCAGCAGGCCCACCATCAGCGCGTCCTCGAAATTATACTGGTCCTCCAAGAGATGGGGCGCCACGCCCCAGGGACGGTTGGCCATTTCATCCTGGTCGGCGGCGTCGCTGTGGAACCACACGTTCCACTCGTCAAAGCTCAGTTTAATGTCCTTTTTACCCCGCTTTTTGGCTTTGACAAAGTCGCACACCGAGCCAATGGTGCCGATGAACCGGTCCATGTCGTCCGACTGGGCCAAAAAGCTGTTGGTGTCGTTCAAACGGTTGCCATAGTAGGTGTGCAGGGAGATGTAATCCACGCTGTCGTAAGCTTCCTCCAGCACCGTGGCCTCCCACTGGGGGTAGGTGGGCATGCCGGTGTTGGAGCTGCCGCACACCACCAGCTCCAGGCCAGGGTCGATCTGCCGCAGGGCCTTGGCGGTCTCGTTGGCCAGATGGCCGTATTCCAAGGCGGTCTTGTGGCCCACCTGCCAGGGGCCGTCCATCTCGTTGCCCAGGCACCAGACCTTAAAATTGTGGGGCTCGGCCACGCCGTGGGCAATGCGCAGGTCGCTGTACTTGCTGCCGGAGGGGTGGTTGCAGTACTCCACCAGGCTGCAGGCCGCGTCGATGCCCCGGGTGCCCAGGTTCACGGCCATCATCACCTCGGTCTCCGCCTTTTTGGCCCAGCGGGAGAATTCGTTCACGCCGATGAGGTTGGGCTCGGTGCTGCGCCAGGCCAGGTCCAGGCGCTTGGGGCGCTGGGCCACAGGGCCCACGCCGTCCTCCCAGAAATAGTTGGAGACAAAATTGCCGCCTGGGTAGCGGACAATGGGCACGCCGATCTCCCGGACCAAATCCAGCACGTCCCGGCGGAAGCCCTCCTCATCGGCGGAGGGATGGCCGGGCTGGTAAACGCCGCCATAAACAGCGCGGCCCAGGTGTTCAATAAAAGAGCCATAGATGCGCTTGTCAATGCGGCTGATTTGAAAGTCAGGGTCCAGGGTGATGCGGGCAAATCTTTTTTCCATAGGGTGGGGCTCCTTTCGCAATGAGGATTGGCTGCGTGTTTCTCCAGCTTCCGTTAGAGGGCTTTGCACCAATTATACACTTTTGGGCGGGGAGAAGTCAACCTTTACGGGGAAAGATGGCGTGCCGTTTCGGAGAGCTTTTCGCGTTCCCCCGCCCTACGGGTGGGGGAACACAGATGATTATCTCTGTGGTTGGGACACATCCAAATTTCACAAGCCCCTTGACAAACGCCGCGTCCAGGTGTATACTCAAACTGTACTAATCGAAATAGTACAGATAATGAGGTGAGGAACATGTTCGTCATCGACTACAAAAGCGGCCTGCCCATCTTTGAACAGATCTACCGCGGCGTGGTGAAGCTGGGCGCGGCCGGGGCCTTCGGGGAAGGGGGCCAGCTGCCCTCGGTGCGGGCCGTGGCCCGGGAGCTGGGCGTAAACCCCAACACCATCCAAAAGGCCTACGCCATGCTGGAACGGGACGGAGTCATCTATTCCGTGCCGGGGAAAGGGTCCTTTTTGGCAAAGCCCGAGGCCGTGCTGGAAAAGCGCCGGGCCGGGGCCTTGGACCAGCTGCGGCAGGCGGTTCGGGAAGCCCTGGACTGCGGCGTGGCCCCCGAAGAGCTGGCCCAGGCTTTGGACCAAATGGTCCAGGGAAAAAAGGAGGAATCACCATGATCGAATGCAAACAGTTGACCAAACGGTTTGGGGAGAAAACCGCCCTCAACCAGGTGGACCTACAGGTGCAGCCGGGCAGCATTTTCGGCCTGGTGGGCTCCAATGGGGCGGGAAAGTCCACCTTGCTGCGGATTTTGGCCGGCGTCTACCGGCCCGAGGCGGGCGAAGCCCTGCTGGACGGACAGAGCCCCTGGGAAAACCCCAGCCTAAAAGCCCGGGTCCGCCTGCTGGCCGATGAATTTTACGCGCCGGGCCAGGACTCCCTTCAGCGGATGGGGAAGACCCTCTCCCGCTTTTACCCCGGATGGGATCCGGCTTATTTTGAGCGGCTGTGCCGCATGTTCCCTGTGGAGGAAACCGCCCGCTACAGCGCCCTGAGCAAGGGCAACCGCCGCCAGGCCGGGCTCATTCTCTCCCTGGCCTCCCGGCCGGACCTGCTGCTGCTGGACGAAGTCTTCGACGGTTTGGACCCAGTGGTGCGCAAGCTGGTGAAAAAGCTGCTGGCCGAAGAGGTGGCGGAGCGGAACATGACCGTGGTGCTGGCCTCCCACAACCTGCGGGAGATGGAGGATTTCTGCGACACATTGGCCCTGCTCCACAAGGGCGGCCTGGTGCTGGAGCGGGAGCTGGACCAGATGAGCCTGTACCTCCAGCGGGTCCAGGCGGTGTTTCCGCCCCAGGTGGACCGGGCGGCTCTGGCCCAAAAGCTATGCCTTGCCAGCTGGGAGAGCACCGGTTCTCTGTGCACCTTTGTGGCCCGGGGCAGCCGGGAGGAAGTTTTGGCGGCGGTGGACAGCTTTTCGCCCAGCTTCCGGGAGACGCTGCCCCTGTCTTTGGAAGAAGTATTTATTTGCGAAATGGAGGCGTCTGGTTATGACATGGAAAACATTCTCGGGTAAGCCGGGCGGGACGGTATTCGCCTGGCAGTTCCGGCGGGGCCTGCCCTTTACCGCTCTCTACTGCGCGGCCATGCTGGGCGTGTGCCTCTGGCCGCCCTATCATCTCATGGACGACCGTCTGGTGGCCATGCGGGGGCTGATGCTGGTTGCCGCCTTTTTGCTGCCCGCCGTGCATTTGGGCTGCTGCTTCAGCCGCCCCCGGGCCGATGTGGTCCACGCCCTGCCCGTGGGGCGGGGGAGCTTTTTCCTGGGAAGCCTGGCCTCGTCCCTTGCCAGCCTCTGGCTTCCGGTGGCCCCCAGCCTCTTCCTGCGGGAGCTGATCTGCGGCTTCCGGAGCACGGAATTCATTGCCCACTTGGCGGCTATGCTGGTGATGGGCGCGGCGGTGCTGGTGTTCTTCACCCTGGCGGCTGTGGCCAGCGGCACCTACATAGAGTACGGCCTGAACGCCCTGCTGCTCTCCGCCCTGTACCCGCTGATGATGGTGTACCTGTTCTTTCTGCTCCACGACGTGATACCGGGCTCCAATCATATAAGCGGGTCCTTTGAGCACTTTATGCGGACGGCTGGCTCGCCTCCCCTGGCCTTCGCCATGTATATGCAGGGCAGCGGCGGGTTTGGCTTCGTGGTGGTCTGGCACGGCCTGCTGGCGGCGGCGCTGGCCGGCCTGGGCTATTGGCTCTACTGCCGCCGGCCCAGCGAGCGGTCGGGCATGGCCCGGCGCTGCCGGGGCATGGAGCTCTTCCTACGGGTGGAGCTGGCCCTGACCGCCGCCTGCTTTGCGGGCCATGGCATGGACTGCGTCGCCCGGGACTTTATCCCCTTCCCCTGGGGCGTGCCCCTGGCGCTGGGGACCATTATCCTGAGCATTGGCGGGGTGTGGCTGGCCACGGAGCTCTTTTACCACCACGGCCTGCGGAAGCTGGGCCGCCATTGGAGGCCCCTGGCCCTCTCCTTGGGGATTATGACTGCGCTGCTGGGGGCCTTCTCTACCGGCCTGGGGCTGGACACGGCCATGCCCGCCGCGGAGGAGATCGTTGCCGCCAGTATGAATATGACGGACGGCACGGACTACATCCGCTTCGGCTGGCCGGTCACATTGCCGGACGTGCCGGAAGAGGAGCGGAATCCCTGGGAGGTGGAACGCCACGACACCCTTTGGCCCGCCCTGACCACGCCGGAGGGCATTGAAAAGGTGCGGACCTTGCAGCAGAAGATCATCCAGATGGAGCGGGCCGTCCAGTTCCCCTACCTGCCCGGGCGCAGCTCCAACTGGGCGATGAGCTCCGGCTTTTTGGAGTATGACCTGCTTCACGGAGATACGTTCTGGTTCCACTTTTCCAGCTGGTACGAGGAGGGGATCTCCCAGCGGGCCAAGGAGCTGTGGGAGGAAACTCGGACCTTGTGGGAGGAAATTCTCACCTCCGAGGAGTACGTCAACAGCCTGCTTCCCCTGAACGCCCTGGAAGCCCTGGACCAAGTGGAAAAGAGCCCCCGCATAGGGACCGAAGGCTATTCCTACGTGCAGAACGAGGACCAGCCCCGGGACACGGCCCGCAAAGTCTCCGGGTTCTCCCAGGACTTCCGCCAAAAGCTGGAAGAGGCCATGCGGGCGGACTTTTCCGCCGGGCGCTTTCCTACGGCAAAGGAGCTCTTGAAGGACGAGGGGCAGCTTTATAAGCTCTTTTACCAGCCCGGGGTGGAGTTCACCGCCCAAGGGGGCGCGGTGACACGCAATAGCGCCTTCGTGCTGCCCGCCGCCGGAAGGCCGGTGAGCCTGGCGCAAGATTACGGCTCGGAGTACCTTCCGGTCTTCCGGGTCACCTGGGAGATGACGGAGACCTACGCCCTGCTGGAAGAGGAGTGGAACCGGCCGCAAAAGTCCGCGCGTTAAAAAGCGGGGCTGCTTCCATCCCTGCTTTCCATGAAAAAAAGCCAGCTTTCAAAAGCTCTTGCAAAGCTTCTGGAAGCTGGTTTTTTTTGTGGGGGCTTGGCCATTAGGGCTCTCGCAGCTGCTTTAGGTTCTCGTCTGCCCAAACCACCCGGTTCCGGCCGAATTTTTTAGCGTCATAGAGCATGGCGTCCGCGATCTTTAAAAACACGCCGTACTCATCGCCGTTTTTGGGAATAGCCGTTACCCCGCCGCCGCTGATGGTGACCCAGGGGGAAACCTGAGGGGAGTGGGGGATGTGGAGCTTTTCCACCTCTTGGCGGATGGTGCGGATGTGCTCGAACACCGCCGGAGCGCCGCCGCCCAGCACCACGGCCACAAATTCCTCGCCGCCATAGCGGGCCACAAAGTCCGTGGAGCGCCGCAGCCGCTGGGAAAGCACATTGGCCACCGCGGCAATCACCTTGTCCCCGGCGGGATGGCCGAAGGTGTCGTTGTACACCTTGAAATAGTCGATGTCAAACATGCAGATGGAAACCGGAATTTGCAGCCGGACCGCCTCCTGCCATTTGGACGCGCTGTAGAGCTCATACCGCCGCCGGTTGGCAATGCCGGTCAGCTGGTCTGTCATAGACTGCCGCTCCACCTGCTTGCGGTACTGGTACAGCTTGATGTGGGTGTGAACCCGGGCGTTGACAATCAGCGGGTGAAAGGGCTTGGTGATGTAGTCCACCGCGCCCAGGGTGAGGCCGTGCTGCTCGTGCTGAATGTCGGCCAGGCTGGTAATCAGAATAACCGGCACGCTGCGGGTGATGATTTCCTCTTGCAGCTTTTTCAGCAGGGTAAACCCGTCCATGCCGGGCATAATCACGTCTAACAAAATGAGGGAGTAATCCCCGGCGCTGGCCTGACGGAGCCCCTCCTCCGCCGTGTTCACGGCCGTGACCTTATATTCATCTTTTAAAATGGATTTCAGCTGGGCGGCCTGCAAGGCGCTGTCGTCCACAATTAGTATTTTCTCCATTTTTTGCACACTCCTCTTCCGGCGCAATCGCGCGTTTACTATCCCGCTGGCGGGAGGCCTGCGTAATCAAAAAATTATGCGGCAAAAGGCCCCCCAATGGGGGCGGGCAGGCCGGTTTCTTGTCCATTGCTCCCGCGCGGGCTTGGGGCTTTGGGGGCGGATTGCCGGCCAGCCAAAGCCTTTCCAAGAATTTACAATCTTACTTTCATTATACACGAAGCTGGTCCCATTGACAATAGTTTTTTGCTTTTTGGACGGTTCCAACCGCAGAGATAATCATCTGTGGTTTCCCCGCACATAGGGTGGGGAAACACGAAAAACGCTCCGTTTGGGGCCCGGCGCGCCGGGGGCCCAGCCGGAAAAAAGGGCTCCCGCCCGCCAGGTGGGCGCCTGGCGGGCGGGAGTCACAAAGGGAGAGACTAAGATATAACGATAAATGAGGTGTTTACTTCTTCAGGTAGTTCATAAGCATCTGGGCTACCACGGCGCGGCTTGCCTTGCCCTGGGGCTCCAGCATGCCCTTGTCGTTGCCGTTGAGAATCTTGTTCTGCACGGCCCACTTCATGGCAGTCTGGGCCCAGCTGGAGATTTTGCCAGCGTCGGGGAAGTTAATGGCCGTGCCGGCCGGGGCGGGCTTGCCAGCGTCGCGCCACAGCATAACAGCCAGCTCTTCCCGGGTGATGTTCCGGTCGGAGCCGAACTTGCCGCCGCCAATGCCCTCGGTTACCTTGTTGTCCGCGGCCCACTTAACCGCATCAGCGGCCCAGTTGGGCACATCGGTGAAGCTGGGCTTGCCGGTAACGGCAGGCTTGCCAGCCTTGTTGTAGAGAATCTGAGCCATCATGGCGCGGGTCAGCAGATCGTTGGGCTTGAAGCTGTTGCCGCCAACGCCTGCCATGAGGCCGTTCTGCACCACGTACTGTACCGCGTCATAGAACCAATCCTTGGCCTTCACGTCGTCAAACTTCACGTCGGGAGAGGCGCTGGGGTCGGGAGAGGTACTGGGCTCCGGAGAAGCGCTGGGGTCGGGAGAAGCGCTGGGATCCGGAGAGGTGCTGGGGCCAGGGGTAGGCGTGGGGTCAGAGCCGCCAGGGCCGGAGGGGCCGCCAGGACCAGGGATGGAAGGCTTGCGGGTCAGGGTGTAAATCATGTAGCTCTCGTTTTGACCAAGACCGTCACCCAAAACATCTATGCTCACTACACAGTTATAGTAAGAGTTGGGAATGACATTACCCTTGAACTGCTTGCCGGGGGTTGTAATCTTAATCTTAAAGCTCTTCGTTACGTTGGTGATGTCCTGGTCGCAGTCCTTGAGCAGGGTAATAACGCCGTTTTCCTCAACCGCGTTGTAAGCGTCCTGGAGGTTGGTGAAGCGCTGTCCGTTCACCTCGGCCACACTGGTGTTGTCCTCCGTGAGGAAGGTGAACACGCCCAGGCCGTTGGGAGAGATAAAGGTCACCTTTGCGCCAGTATCCGGGCTCGGGCTCGAGCTCGGGGCCGCCTGCTTCACAGGAACAGAAGCGGTGCTGGGAGCGGGGCTGGGAGCGGTGCTAGCAGCGGGAGACTCGGTGGGCTCCGCAGTGGCTTCGGGAGTTGTGGTCGGGTTGGGAGAGCCCGTAGCATCAGGCTTCTGGCTAGCAGCGGGAGACTCGGTGGGCTCCGTACTGGCTCCGGGAGTTGTGGTCGGGGAGGGAGCGGAAGTCTCATCGGGACCGGCAGTAGGAGCCGGAGTAGGCGTGGGAGAGGTGTCCTTTTCGATGATTTCAGCGGTCAAAACGTTCTGGTCGCCTGCGCGCTTGACGAAAATCGGGTCAGTGGTTTCTTTGCCAGCGGCAAAGCCCACAGGCAGGTTCAGGGTCAGGGTGATGGGCTCATTAACCGTAAGGGGCTGGCTGCTCATGACAACCGCGTTCTGGCTGGCGCCAGAGGTCTCAATGGCGTCCATAGTGGTGGTCTTCTTGGTCACCACGATGTCAGCCGTGGCGGTAACGTCCATAACCAGCTTCTTCTCGTCGCCGGTGGTGCTGTACTCCGTCACCGCAACGTTCATGCGGGGGACGATGACCACACGGGTGTTTTCCGCGGTGGCGCCGCTGACGCCAGTCAGTTTATTCAACTCTGCAACAGCTTTGTCCATGTCAACAGAGCCAGCGGCGGTCTCGGGCAGATCGCTCTGTTCCACCAGCTCCTTCATGGTGCCGCTGGTGTCCTCCAGGCTTTCCGCGGCCTCGGTGACCTTGGCAACATCGGCCTGGGGTACGCCAGTGCCAACCTCTACAGAGGGCTTGGCCGGGGTAACGGGGGCAACGGTGTTCTTCACTTCCACCGTGTCTTCCCACAGCTTAATCGAGCCAGCGGGCGCGTCGGCGCTGCTGGTGTTGTCGGCAGCGGAAGCGGAGCACAGGTAGGCTTCTACCTGGTAGGTGCCATCCTGGTCAGCGTTCAAACCGGCTTCGGTCAAGCCATTGTTATACTCAATCTGACTGGGATTCATAAAGCTCCAGGCAAAGGTTTGGGTCTCGCCATCAGCCCTGGAGTTGGCCGCAATGCCATAGCTCTTGGCCTCAGCCTTACCGTCTGTGGGGCCAGTAAACTTGAACCACATATAGGTGTCGGCAGGCAGCTTATCAGCGAACCGCACATACATGGTCTGGTCCATGCAGTCGCTAACCACGGTCTTGTCGGCAATGGCGGTGTAGCCCAGGGTGTGCTGAGGCACAACGGGCTTGTTTACGCCAGACAGGGTGGTCAGGCCGGGGGTGGCGTTGATGGTGACACTGTGCAGCAGCTTGGCCTTTGTCAGGTCAGGCGCTGTCGCACCTTCGCCCTTGGCCGGGGTGCTGGTGATGTAGATGTCAACCTTGTACTCGCCCACCTGCATGCCGGGTTCAACATTTGCGGGCCATACGGCAAAGTCGTCCTTTTTCAGGAAGCTGACTCTTTTGGATCTGGACTTGCCGTCCGCAGAAGCGCCGTACTTCGTGCCATCGGGGGCGGTAATGTCGAACCACATGTCCAGGCCCTTGGGCAGAGCGTCCTCAAAGTTGAACATCATGGTCTGGTTGTTGATCGTGGCAGAAAAGTTGGTGGGCAGCTGGTTCTTGTTGTAAGTAAAACCAGTCCACTCCTCAACCAAGTCATTCTTGATTTTCACAGAGGGGAGGAGCTGAATCTTAATCCAGGCGCAGTCCTCCGCCTTGGTGGGCGAGGTGTAATGGTTGGGGTACGAGTTCCAGCCGTTCGGCGTGTTGTAGTTTTTGTCCTCAATGGCGCACCAAAGTTCCTTGGTGTCCTTCAGGACATCGGGGGAGAGCTTGAAGTACATGCGGTAATAAGGCTTCTCATCTATGGTCCAGATGTAAGCAGCAGCCATGCCGCCCTCAATCTGATACAGCTTGTCGGCAGCGGAGCCTCTGTAGTACATATACTTGTCGCTCATGCAAGACCCGCCCTGAGAGCCGTTTTCCAATTGCTTATCGATTTCAATCGGAAGGAAAATGCCAACCCAATAGTCTACCACGGCAGGCTGTTGTGCGTTGGCATGGGCGCGCAGGCCCGGGTGCTCCATGTTGTAAAGATAGGGGTCGGCCTTTGTGCCGGTGCCGCCCACGAATTTTACATCGTAGCCGTTCATCAATTCTTCCTGCGGCACCAGGTTAGCGGTGTCGCCAAGGGTAGCGGGAAGGATTTCCGGCGGACTGTCCAGTTTAACCGGACCGCCGCTAGATGGAGTCTCCGCATTGGTAGCCCCGGCAAACGGTACCATAGAAAGCACCATGCACAGGGCTAAAAGAGCGGAAATGATTTTTCGCTTCATTTAAAAGCCTCCTTTTCAATATGCAAACTACGCTGTACGTGCGTTTCGCGAGGGAGTCCCCGCAGGGCGGTTTTGGTCCTTATCGGGCTCCAGCGCAGTAAAGTCCTGGCTTCCGCCGCCCATCGTGCCGCTTGGTCCGTCTCCAGGCCCAGCGTCACTGTGTCATCACCCCCCAAAATTTACAAAATAGTGTACTTTATTGCACGGGCTTTCACCCTTGCTATAACCAGCAGTATATCACAATATCTGGGAATTTTCAAGGGCTTTTCCAACAATTTTTTCCTTTACCAAAATGTACGATATCCTGCAAAACGCCGGGTTCTTTTCGCTGTTTTCCTTTTTTTCCCAGGCCCGGCGGTTCTCCCATAAAAAGGAAAAACCCCCGGCCAAATCCTCTGGCCGGGGTGCTTTTTTGCAAAAAAGAGGGGCTCCCTTTTGGAAGTCCCTCTGGTTTTTATCTTTAATTATGGATGGATGGCGCAAAAGTCAAAGGCCTGGGCTTCGGCGGGCAGACGGGTCAAAAAGGCGCTCAAAAGCCGGATGCAGTCCTCTATATCCTTCCAGCTGCCCACCTCCACAGAGCTGTGCATATACCGCAGCGGAATGGAAATCAGCGCCATGGGTATGCCAAGCCCGGCGCGGTTGACGGTGTCGCCATCGGTGCCGGTGCGGCCGGTGGCAATCTCCCACTGCACCTTTATGCCCAGCTCTTGGGCGGTTTTTTCCAGCAGGGCGTTCATGGGCTTGTTCACCACCGAGGCCCGGCACAGCACGGGCCCGCCGTTCAGCTTAATGTCGCCGGTCTCGCCCGGGTCTGTGCCGGGGGCGTCGCTGGCCCAGGTTACGTCCACCGCAATGGCGCAGTGGGGCTGCACCCGGGCGGCGGCATAGTAAGCGCCCCGGCCGCTGGTCTCTTCGCCCACGGTTGTGGCGGCGTAAATGCCTGCCTGGGCTCCTTGCCGGGCGGCCTCCTTGGCGGCTTCCAGCACCACAAAAGCTCCGGTGCGGTCGTCCAGGGCCCGGCAGGTAAAGCGGTCGTTAAGCAGCTCCCGCAGGGGCGCGTCGGCGCACACAGGGTCGCCAATGGAGACCAGCTCCGCGGCCTCCTCCTTGCTGTTTGCGCCGATGTCCACCAGCAGGTCGGCGGTCTCGGTTTTCTCCTTGCGCAGCAGCGCGGCCGAGGTGGCGGCTACGCCGCTGACCATGCGGTCCCCGTGCCAAACCTGCACCGGCGACCCCAGGTACAGCCGGGGCCGGACTCCGCCGGCGGCGGCCAGGTGAAGCAGTCCTTTGTCATCGATGTGGGTGACCACAAAGCCGATTTCGTCAATATGGCCGCAAAGCAGAACCCGAAAGCCCGCGTTGGGGTTGACCACGGAAATGGCGTTGCCGCTGGGGTCGGTGAGCTGGGTGTGGGCGAATTCCTTGCCATAGGCCAGGGCCTTGGCCTGAATGGCTTCCTCATACCCGCTGACCGAAGGGGTAGCCAGCAGGTCCTTCAAAAATCCACGATCCATGGGGATACCTCTTTTCCAAAAATCAATGTGTAGAGCTGTGCTGTTTTTATTATAACACGGCCCGCGGGGGAATGCAAACCCATCCGCCCTTTCTTAGGCCACAGGCTCCAAAGCATACACCTTGGTAAACTGCTCCCTCCGTTCCGGGGTCAGGTGGTGGCTCACCAGAATCAACGTCAGCTCAGGGTTTGCCAGCAGGCTTTTTTCCACAATGTCCGCGTTTTTCTGGTCTAAGGCGCTAGTGCCCTCGTCCACCAGCAGAAGGGAGCGGTTATGAATCAGCGCCCGGGCGATGGCCACCCGCTGCTTCTGTCCGCCGGAAAGGCTGCCGCCCTCTTCGCCCACAAGGGTGTCAAGGCCCTGGGGCATAGCGGCCAAATCGCCTATCAGGGCGCTGTCCCGCAGGGCCTTTTCCATCTGCTCATGGGTGAAGGTTTCCCCCAGGGTGATGTTGTCCCGGATGGTGGAGTTGAACAGGAACACGTTCTGCTCGATGTAGCTCATCTGCTGCTGGAGCTGTTCCGGGGTGAAAGCCTTGGCGTCTTTGCCGTCAAAGCGGATGCTGCCATCATACTCCGGCAGCCAGCCCAGCAGGAGCTTTAACAGGGTGGACTTCCCGCAGCCAGAAGGGCCGGTGAGGGCATACTTGCCGCCCCTTTTAAACTGAAAGGAGGCATTTTCCAGCACGGGCTTGCCCTCATACTGAAAGGACAGGCCTTCCACAGAAATGTTATCTTGAATGGGAGCCGGACACGCCGGGCTTTTGGCGGCGGGAGCCTCCCTAGAGGGCAGGGTGATTTTCTCAAAGAAGGGCTTTGCCGAGGAGAAAGACAGCAGCAGGCCCGCGATGCCTCCCAGGGCGTTGTGGAACATGCCGCAGAGATTGCCCCCCGCGGCTAGAGAGCCGGGCTGGGTATAGCCCCAAATGGCCAGCAGGCCCACCAGCCCGATGATCAGCACCTGACAAAAAACATTGATACAGCCCACACCAGAGTTTACAAAGCCCTTCACATAGGCCAGCCGGAACCGGGGCTTCTCAATTTGCTCGCTGGCTTGGCGGGAGCCCTCTGCGAACCGGCCCTCTCTGCCGAAGAACCGCAGCACATCCCGGCCGGCGAGAAGGTCCTTCCAGCTGCCGGTGGCGGCTGCCTGCTCTTGGGAGCAGACAGTGCCCAGGCGCTCCATCCGCTTATTGAACAGCTGGGGTACAAAGAGCATCACCACAGCTGTCACAAGAGCCGCCAGCACCAGGGACCAGTGGATGGTCAAGAGGGCCAGCACGCTGAACACCCCCGTGGCGCCCATTTCCACCAGCTGAAAGAAAGGCCTCCAGGCCAAGGTCTCAATCTGATTGATGTCATTGGTAAACTGGGAGAGGTACTCTCCGGTGCTCTTGCTGTGGTACGCTTGGTGGTCCATGTGCAGGAGGGCGGCGGCAATGTCGCCCCTAACGGCATTGTTCAGTTTGCGGATGGCCCGGGCTTGCAGGATTTCCAGCACCACGCCGAGAGTCATCAGGCTGATCCAGATGCCTACAAGCAGAACCACCCACCGGAGCATCCCAGAAAGGCTCCCCTCAAACACAGCCTGGAACAGCTGGGCTGTGGCCAGGCTGGCCCCGGCTTGCCCGCCGCAGACCACCAGCGTTGGGAGAGCCCCCAGCAGCACCGGCCAGCGGTGTTTTTTTAAGTAGTACGCCATCCCGGCGGCATCATTCGTTTTTCTCATAGCTGTCATCCTCCTGTTTTTTCCATTTTTCGCCCCTCAAGAGGGGAACCTCATCGTCGTAGAAATAGGTGTAGTTTATTCCGGTCTGCATAAAGCTTTGGGCGGCATGCAGCAGGGGCACCAGGTTGATGGGCTCTGTCAGCTGGCAAACCTTTACCTCTCCATCCTCCAGCTCCATCTTCATGGAATGGAGTACGCTCATGGATTCCAGCTCCTCCAGCTTCTCAATAAGTTCGTCCACTGGAATGTCCAGCTGTTTTGCCACTACGCTGGGCGCGAAGAACTGGGGCTTCCTGCGGTGAAGCTCCTCGATCAGCTCCAAATAGCCGGGTTTTGCCAAGAGGCCAAACAGCCTGCGGAAGTCCTCCATAGGCGCAAGGTACGCGGTGTAGCCCTCCTTCGGCTCAGGCCAGAGGGTGACAAAGCTCATGTTCTCCGCCTGCACGCCCAGCAGGCTCCCGCCCTCGCGCCTGATCTGGGTATACATCAGCTGGGTTTTCCCCTGGTAATGGACCTGGCAGTTTTTGATATATTCCAGCTTTGGCATTTCCAGATTCCCGGGCAGGAAACAGTAAATCAGCGACAATACCAACCTGCATAGCCGCGCCATCCGCTCCCTTTCCGGGAAACCCCGCAGCCAGCCGCCCACAACTTCCGGCACGTCCAGCCGGTCTCCGCTTTCCAGCCCAAACAGCGCGTCGATGCTTACCCCCAGCTGCTGGGCCAGCACCGGCAGCAGCTCCACGTCCGGCGCGCCGCCCTTCTCCCACTTGCCCACCGCCTGGGAAGATACCCCGCACAGCTTGCCCAGCTGCTCCTGGGTCAGGCCCCGCTCCTTCCGCAGTGCGGCAATGCGTTCGCTCAATATACCTGGCATATGGCCACCATCCTCTCTTGTGTTCTGGTTGTATTATAGCAAAAGCATTGGTTGGATTCAAGCGAGGTGGTTTTGTGCAAATACAACCAATGGTTTCAAAGCGGAGGCGGAAGCCTGACGCCGCGCTTTTGGAGGCCGGTTCTGGCCCCGGTGGAATGGGGCTTGCATTTCCTCCGGTTTTTCACTATAATGGGGAAAAAGGGAAGAGGGTGTCTGTATGAAAAAACTGGTGGTGTTTCTCTACGCGGTGCTGGCGGGAGTGGCGATCTCCATTGGGGGCGTGGTCAATCTGGCCAGCGACAGCAAACCGGTGGGAGCGGCGCTGTTTTCTGTTGGGCTGTTCGCGGTGTGTACCCTGGGGCTGAATCTGTTCACGGGCAAAATCTGTTACGTGTTCGACAACCCGCCCGCCTATGCCGGAGACTGTGCCCTGATCTGGCTGGGCAATCTGGCGGGGGCCCTGCTGGCGGGGCAGGCCCTGCGGCTGACCCGTCTGACCGGAGCGGTGGAAAAAGCGGCGGGCCTGAGCCAGACCAAGCTTTCGGACGGGCCTTTGAGCATTTTTCTCCTGGCGGTTTTCTGCAATATTCTGATTTTCCTCGCGGTGGAAAGCTACAAAAACAACCCCCACCAACTGGGGAAGTACTTAGGCCTTTTTTTAGGCGTGGTGGTGTTTGTGGCGGCAGGATTTGAGCATTGTGTGGCAAACATGTTCTACTTCACCGCCGGAGGGGCCTGGAGCCCCCAAGCGGCTTGGTATATGGTGCTGATGACCCTGGGCAACGGGGTGGGCGGCGTAATTTTTCCCCTGTGCGGAAAGCTGAAAAAGCGGTATGGATGATTTTTTAGAGTGCGGCTGAAAGAACGCGAAAAAGCGGGACTCCCCTGTAAGGAGGCCCGCTTTTTGCGTGTATTCAAAGTCGGAGGCGCGGATTCTATTCAATCACAATGCCCAGGCTGGCCAGCATGCTGGTTACCTCTGGGTAGCGGAACCGGGCTCCTTTCAATTTGTTGGTCAGCGCGTCGATTTTGTAGCCGGAAGCACCCCGGAAGTCGGCCTTGCGCAGGTCGCAGCGAAAGAACTCGGTGCCCTCTAAGGGACAGCCGGAAAAATTGCTTTCGGTCAGGTCGCAGTCCGCGAAGAGGGAGCCGGTGAGCGCGGAGCCCAAAAAGGAGAATTTTCGCAGGGGGACCTCGGTGAAGAAATTGTATTTCAGCTGGCAGTTTTCAATTTTATCAATGGGCTCGCCAAAGCCGTTCATGGGCAGCAGTAGGCTCCAGTTCACATTGGTCAGCTCACAGTGGTCCAGCTCTAAAAAGCGGACCTCAGACTGGTCGCACACAGGCTCGAGGATTTTGCAGCCGGAGAACCGGCACTCGGAAAAAGAGCAGTGGGAAAGGCGGCAGCGCTCGAAGGAGCAGCCCTGAAATTGGCAGTCCACAAAGCGCAGGCCCTGCCAGCTTTCTTCCACGAAGCTGAGGTTCTCGAAAACCTCCCCCTCAAAGTATGAAGCCTCCATGGCGCCCTCCTTCGTCATCAAAGATATTCCGATTCTGGGAATTCCGCCTTTGCCGCGGCCCAGTCGTAATTCCGCAGCTCGCCCCGGCATTCCAGGGCCGGATAGTCCCACTGGCGCAGCACCTCAAAGGCCCCGACGGCCACGGAATTGGCCAGGTTCAGGCTTCGCGCGCCGCCCAGCATGGGGATGCGCACACAGCGCTCCGGGTGGCGCACCAGCAGTTCTTCCGGCAGGCCGGCGGATTCCTTGCCAAAAAACAGGTAGCAGCCGTCCGGGTAGACCGGGTCTGAGTGGCGCAGCTGGGCTTTGGTGGAGAAAAAGAAAAAATTGCCAGTGTTTTTTTGGAAGAAAGCGGAGAGGCTATCGTATTGAAAGAGGGAGAGATAGCGCCAGTAATCCAGTCCGGCATGGCGGAGCTTTTTATCATCGGGCCGAAACCCCATGGGGCCCACCAGATGAAGGGCGGCGCCGGTCACGGCGCAGGTGCGGGCGATGTTTCCGGTGTTTTGGGGAATTTCCGGCTCCACCAAAACGATGTTAAGAGAGGGCATAGCATCACCTGAAATTTTAAATATTACTCCGACAGCTAAAAGTAAGCAATGTGCGCGGTCCAGGTGCGTTAGGCACCTGGCGGATTCTTAAGGCAGAGCCTTAAGCCGCCGGAGGCCAAACCGTATAAAAAGGGCCGCAGGCCCCCTCGGGGCGACTTGGCGGAGCCAACGTCATAAGTCCCGACCCCGGTACCGGCAGAGTCTTTAAAAGCACCCCGAAAAAGCCAGCCCAAGCATCCAGCGCCGCAGAAGCGCCTTTGCCGGAATCCCCCACGAATAAACCCCCAAGGAGGCGGGAAAAATGACCCTGACAGCAGTATTCAAGCTGCTTCATTTCCTAATGATACTCGGGAGGTGTCACGCAATGTACAAGCAGACCATGAGCGTAGCCAAGGGCGTTGGTATGGGTATTCTGGCCGGCGCGGCTGTGGCGGCCTTGAGCACCAAGGCCATGAACGGCAGCCACCGCAAGGCGGCCCACATGAAGAAGAACGCCAGCAAGGCCATCCACACCGTGGGCAACATCATCGGGGATATGGAAAAGATCCTCAAGTGAGCGCGGCGTAAGGGCAGGGCGGGAAGCGGCAAGGCTTCCCGCTTTTTTTATTGGTCCCACTCCGGCTGGGAGAGCTTTTGGTACAGGACTCCGTTGTAATATTTGTCCTCCCGGAACTCTCCATCAAAGACAACGCCGCCATTTTCGTCAAACTGTGTGCCGTGGCCATGGCGCTTGCCGTTTTGCCAGCTTCCATAGTAGAGCAGCCGCCCTTCCCGGTCAAAGGCCGAGCCCAGGCCCGTAGCCTCGCCGCCGGACCACTGCCCCACAAATACCGTGCCGTCCTGGCCGTTGATGACCACCCCGGCTCCTTCCTTTTTGCCGTTTTCTACCCGGCCGCTGTAGCGCAGGCTGCCCTGGGCGTCAAACAGCGCCACCAGCCCGTCCGGCTGGCCGTTGGACCAATGGGCCACATGCATGGCGTGGTCGCTGTCCCGAAAGGACACCCCGGGACCATCCCGGCGGTCGTCCTTCCAGAAGCCGGCATAGCACAGGGACCCGTCCTTATAGTAATGGGCCCCAAAGCCGTGGCGCTTGCCCTCCAGGTAGTCGCCCTCGTAGGAGGTGAGGCCCCCTGGCTGCTGGGTGCGGCCCCGGCCGGTGAGGTTGGAGGCCGCTTCTGGCTCTTGGGAAGCTTCCCTGGGCATGGCTTCCCCGGCCAATTGGGCTTCCGCCAAAATTTCTTCCAAAGCCCCGTCCGGGCCGGAGGCGGCTTCTTCCCGCTCCAAAGGCGGGTCCTCCGCCAAGCTGGGGGAGGCTTCTTCCAGCGGCTTTGAGGAAGCGCCGGCTTCCTCGGGCCCTTCTTCCGGCTCAGGCGTTTCCGGGCCGGTGGACTCCGCCTCTGCCGCATTTGTGGGCTCAGAGGCTTCCGCAGGCTCCGCCTGTGGGGCTTCGGATGCCTCCTGGGCGGGTTTGGGCTCCGGGGCTGTCTGGTCCGGCTGAATTTTGGCGTATTCCTCCAAGCTGGTAAAGGTAATGTTCGCGTCTCCGTCCTGTACCAGCTCGCCCTCCTTAATCTCCCAGGCGGGCATCAGCACCATGGTGCCGCCGGTGCCGTTGGCTGCGGCCTCCCGCCGGGCCTGGGCCTGACTTTGGGGGCAGCAGCAAAGCTCCCCCTTGGTGGTGAGAAGCACCAGCAAGGGCTGGCCCAGCTGGGCGTCGGCCAAGCTCTGCTCCGCCGTGCCGGACTGATAGGGGGCGGGGTAGAGGGGGCTGCTGTGGAAGTCCTTGCGCTGGTTGTCCCAGTCCAGCCGGTCAATGAGGCCAGGGCCTTGGCTGAGGGCAAAAGCCACCCGGGGCACCGAGGAATTCCAGGGCTCATAATATTCGCTTTTCTGCCAGCGCTGCTCCTGGTCAAAGTAGATCCGGCTGACAATGGCCCCGTGCAGGTCCCGGACCACCACCAGCCAGCCCTCGCCGGTGCGGAAAGCCTCTTCCAGGGTGACCCCGCCCCCGGCGGCTCCGGCGGCTTTTTTCTCCCAAAACATACTCCGGCGGGCGATGCGGCCCCGCAGCCTGCCGGAAAAACCCTTTACCGTGGAGCTTTTTCCCGCCCGCACCGGCTTGCGGCCATTGGTGAGGAATTCCCTGCGGGCCAGGGCCAGTTCGCCCCGCAGCCCGTCCAGGCCCTCCCGCAGGGGAAAGCACACCCAGCAGATGTCAAAAATTCGTTCCATACCCTCGCTCCCTCATTCTATTAAGAAAATAAGACCCTTGCTCCCAAGCCGGAACGCACAGCGCGCGCCGGGATGTTCTGGAAAGTAACGCGGCTGGCGTTCAACCCCAAACGCCGCGGCCCTTATAAGCTTTTCCGGCCGCGCTTAGGGGGCCGCGGAGCTTTTTTACCTTGCGCGCGGTCAGCTTTCGCCGAACTCAGCTCTCGCTGCACCTGAGTTCAGCTCTCGCTGCACCTGAGTTCAGCTCTCGCTGCACCTGAGTTCAGCTCTCGCTGCACCTGAGTTCAGCTCTCGCTGCACCTGAGTTCAGCTCTCGCTGCACCTGAGTTCAGCTCTCGCTGCACCTGAGTTCAGCTCTCGCTGCACCTGAGTTCAGCTCTCGCTGAACTCGGACAGTATCAGCCCCTCGTTGCGCTCCAGGGCCCAGTTAATGCTCCACTGGTTGGCGAAGAGCAGCAGGTACCGCCCCCGCAGGTCCTGGACCTTTTTGGTGTCTGAGGTCAGGTTCAGCTTTTTTAGGGCCTGTTCGTCCATGTCCTCATTGCCGATCCACCGGATGAAGGAGTAGGGGAGGGTCTGCATGAGGATATCCACATTGTACTCGTTCTCCATGCGGTACTGGAACACGTCAAACTGCAGGCTGCCCACCACGCCCACAATCACTTCTTCCATGCCCGAGGCAATCTCCTGGAAAATCTGAATCGCGCCTTCTTGGGCGATCTGGTTGGCGCCTTTGACAAACTGCTTGCGCTTCATGGTGTCCTTTTGGCGCACCAGGCTGAACAGCTCCGGGGCGAAGGTGGGGATGCCCTCGAACTTCAGCTTTTTTCCCGGCGCGCAGAGGGTGTCGCCAATGGAGAAAATGCCTGGGTCAAAAATGCCGATGATGTCTCCTGCGTAGGCCTCGTCAATGATTTCCCGGCTTTGGGCCATAATCTGCTGGGGCTGGGCCAGTTTAATCTTCCGGCCGTTGTGCTCCACCTCCATGCCCTTTTCAAATTTGCCGCTGCAAATGCGGATAAAGGCGATGCGGTCCCGGTGGGCCTTGTTCATGTTGGCTTGAATTTTAAAGACAAAAGCGGAGAAGGCCGGGTCAAAGGGGTCTACCGCGCCGCTGGCGGTTTTTCGGGCCAGGGGCGGGGGCGTCAGCCGGAGGAAGTCCTCCAAAAAGGGCTCCACGCCAAAGTTGGTCAAGGCCGAGCCGAAAAACACCGGCGAAAGCTTGCCGTGGCGGACCTTATCCAAATCAAACTCATAGCCCGCGCCGTCCAGCAGCTCCACATCGTCCTTTAAGGTTTCATAGAGGTAGGGGCCAATGGCGGTTTCCAGGCCGGGGTCGTCCAGAGAGTAATCCTCTTCCTCCACCTCCCGGCGTCCCGCGCCGCTCTCTTCGGGCACAAAGCGGAGCACCCGGTTTTTGCCCCGGTCGTACACGCCTTTAAAGTCCACGCCGGAGCCAATGGGCCAGTTCATGGGGTAGGTGCCAATGCCCAGCTCCTTCTCAATCTCGTCCAGCAGGTCGTAAGGGCTGCGGGCGTCCCGGTCCAGCTTGTTGATGAAGGTGAAAATGGGAATATCCCGCATAACGCAGACCTTAAAAAGCTTGCGGGTCTGGGCCTCCACGCCCTTGCTGGCGTCGAT
>Ga0137309_100317_pt1 | contig 36189 bp, 30 predicted proteins | sample NAcewiD2O_June_FD_97179 | JGI IMG/M metagenome (GOLD analysis project Ga0137309, IMG submission 97179) | Mouse cecal microbial communities from Vienna, Austria - N-Acetylneuraminic amended D2O_June | ecosystem: Host-associated > Mammals > Digestive system > Large intestine > Cecum | place... | reverse complement strand
ATGGCCCGTACATGGTTCAGGCTTGTCTCCAGGCAGTCAAAGGGGCTGCCCTGGCACAGGTCCTGTTCCACCAGCAGATGCTTTACCCCACAGCGGGAAGCCGCCTGCAAAATGGCCGGGAAGTTCAAGTTGCCCTCGCCCACCGGGGCCATAATTGGCTCATAGCCCTGCACGGCCATGTCCTTTAGGTGGATGCAGGGAATGCGCCCGCTAAGCTTTTCCATCCACTCCACTGGGTTCGCGCCGCCCATCTGGACCCAATAGGTGTCCAGGGTAAAGCCCAGCTCTTGGGGGGCAAAGGCTTCCAGCAGGGAGTCCATGACCAGCTTGCCATCAAACTTCTGGAACTCCAGGTTATGGTTGTGGTACATAAGCAGCTTGCCCGCGGCGGCAATCTTTTTGGCGGGCTCCCGGTAGTCCTCAGCAAAATGCCAGAACCAGGCGGGAGAGCGGTACTTTTGGGGCATCATGCCAATGCCGATGTAATCGCAGCCATAGAGCTCATGCTCCTGGATGACAGCCTCTGTGTCGTTTAGAATGCGGTTGGGGTCCGTATGGGTCAGCACAATGGAGAGGCCATGCTTGCCGCAGAGTTCCCGGACCGTCTGGGGGGCAATGGGCCCAATGGCGGAGAGCTGCACAGTCTCATAGCCCATTTGGGCCACCTGGGAGAGAGAATAGTCCAAATCCTTCTCGGTTTGGGTAAATTCCCGAAGGGTAAAAAGCTGTGCGCCTAAGGTCATGGTGAATACCTCCTTTTTTGCAATATAGGTAACGCAGTTCAAAAGAGGTGATCCCTCTTTTGAACCTGACGGCACGGACACGCCCGCGCCGCCCTGCTTGTTACTATAATAGCACATTTTGGCAGGAAAAGCAAGGCGGGATGGGCAAAGGGGAACACGAAAAGCTATCCGAAACGGACACTCCCTGGGCAAAGAAAGCCGGGACGGGCAGAGCGTTTGCCCACTTGTTAGCAAAGGCTAATCTTCATCCAAATGAAAAGCGCCCAGCCGCTTTCGCGTCCCGGCGCTTATGTTCCTTACTCCTTCTCCGCCGAGCCTGCCTTGTACAGGTTAAAGCGGAACAGCTTTGACTCGTCTGCTTCCTTCTCGCACATCACAAAGGCCTCGGCAATTTTGCCGCCCTCGATCAGGGCCGTGAGGCCAACCAACTGGCATAGCTTGCTCTTCAGGTTCAGCCGGTCGCCGTCGCGAGTCATCAGGTACACTTCGCCCTCGCAGCTGTCCAAAAGCTTGAGAAAGGACGGAACGTCCACATCGTGCAATTCTACCATCTTCGGTGACATTTGGCATCCTCCTTTTACCGTTGTTTCCCCTTTTTAGGGGGCTTCCCAAGTATACCATAAAGGAGCCGGAAAGGCAAGCAAAAAAGGCGGCAAGGGATTGTACCAACCACAGAGATGATCGTCTGTGTTCCCCCTCCCTACGGGCGGAGGAACACGAAAAGCTCTCCAAAACGGACACTCCCAGGCGGTAAGGCCGGGGCTAACGCCCCAGCAGCTTCATCAGCAGCCCAGAGCGGCCAAAAATCTTTACGCTTTTCAGCCACTCCGGCTCAATTTTTTCTAAAACCACCTGGGGGCAGGCATATTGGTTCAGCTTTTTTTGATACTGCAAATTCTCCAAAATCTGGTTGTACCGCCGCACGCTGATTTCCTCGCAGTCCGGCCGCAGAGAGCGGTAGTTTCCGGGCTTGGTAAACTGAAAGGCATAGAGAAAGTCCGCCCACTCATCGTACTCGGTCAGGTGGACCGCCTCGTCGGGCACGTCCAAAGTCAAGCGCACCGAGCCGGAAACCTTGCCGCCGGTGTTCTGCCTTTTTCCCTTGACCACCGCGAAGATGGGGCACTCGCAGTGCAGGCCGAACATATCAATGAGGGCGTTGTACTGGCCCCGCAGGCCCAGGTTGGGCTTGGCCCGGTAGGCCTCCCCAGCGTGGAGGGTGCGCAGCACCAGCTGGGATTGATAGGTTTGAATGATCATAGAATCGGAACTCCTTTCAGAGTGCGGTCTAATGGCTGGGCCGCAAAGCGCGGCTCCTGGCGAAGGTCCCAAGGGCGCGGGCGGTCCAGCTTTCCTCCTTAGCGCGCCGCGGCACCGGTTGTCTTGGTGGCCCAGTCGTAGAGGTAGGTGTCGAAAGCGCCCACCTTGTTGGGGCGCACCAGGAAACGGCGCAGCAGAGCGTCCTCATCCTGGCCGGTGCCGCCATAAAAAGCGTCGGCAATGCCCCCGGCGATGCAGCCTACTGTGTCCGTGTCGCAGCGGACGCTGAACACGTTTCGGATGCAGCTCTCCCAGTCCTCCGACTCCAAAAAACAGCGGATGGCCAGCGGCATGGTGCCCATGGCGGTTACATCAAACTTGCCAAAGGGGCGGTAGGACCACAGAGGCCGCAAAACCGGATAGCGGTAGGTTCTGTGCAGGTAGCGGGCAATTTGGGCCTTGCTGGAGCCGGTACGGGCCAGAAAAACCGCGGCGGCAGTAGCCTGGGCGGCCTTCACCCCCTCCGGGTGGTTGTGGGTGCAGCGGGAGCTCTCGGCGGCTTGGCGCTCCACCTCCTCCAGGGTGTCGAAAGCCCAGCCAATGTAGCTGACCCGCATGGCGGAACCATTGCCATAGCTGTTATAACCCCGCTCGGACTGGGCGTGGAGCCAGTTTTTGAACATGGGCCCATAGCCCGCCTGCATATACCGCCTGCCAAACTGCCGGTAAGCACGGGCATAGGACACGCCGGTGAGCACGGCGTATTTTGTGGCAATGGTAAGCACGGTGTCATCGGTATACTTGCTCATACCGTTAAAGAGCTCCGCCGTCTGCCAGTCAAAAGACTCGGGCCGGGTAAACTCGAAACGGGAGCCCGCGATGTCGCCCAAAATCGCTCCGTACATGGGAAGGACTCCTTTCTAGGAAATGCTGCGGCGGTCCTTCCGGTTCCAAAGAACAGGGGAGTGTCCGTTTCGGAGAGCTTTTCGTGTTCCCCCGCCCGTAACACAGATGATTATCTCTGTGGTTAGGGCACTCCCAAGAACAGGTCCCGCTTGCATCTTGCTTCAAAATATGCGACAATAGAGTCAGGAGGCCTGGTTGTCTACATGGCGCTGGATGGCGCGGAAGGATTCCTCGCTGATCACATGCTCAATCCGGCAGGCGTCTTCCGCGGCGGTCTGGGGGGGCACGCCCAAGGAGGTCAGCCAGCGGGTGAAAAGCAGGTGGCGCTCGTACACGGCGGAGGCAATGCGGCGGCCTTCAGGCGTCAGGCTGATCTGACCATCCCGGTCCATGGTAATGTGGCCCTTCTCCCGCAGATGCTTCATGGCTACGCTGACGCTGGGCTTGCTGAAGTTCAGCTCGGCGGCAATCTCCACCGAGCGCACGGAACCGTTGCGCTGGTGAAGGATTAGGATGGTCTCCAAATAATTTTCAGCGGACTCCTGGATTTTTTTCATCGCTCCGTGCCTCCTAGGGGAAACGCCATGGAATACTCTAGTTTTCCTATTATATCGTTCTTTTTCAAAAATTTCAAGAGGAACCGGCATTTTGGGTGTGTCCCAACCACAGAGATAATCATCTGTGTTTCTCCGCCCGCAGGGTGGGGGAACACGAAAAGCTCTCCGAAACGGACGCTCCCCGGCATTTTTAGGGCATGGGCGCGGAAGCTCCGCCCTATTCACACAAACTATGTTTCAAGGAGAAAGAGATGAAGCATCGCTATTTTGGAACCTTTGTCCCCGGCGCGGAGCAGATTGTATCCGGGATTTTACAAGAAAGCGGCGCGGCCTGCATTGGGCGGTTGATGAGCGGCGCGGTGGAATATGAGCTGGAAGCGGGAGCGCGGCTTTCCACGCCCTGTCTAAACAACCGGTTCCGGGTGCTGTACCGGGCCCAGGCCAAGGCGGATAAGGCGGGGCTGGAAAAGTTTTTGCGGGCCCTGCCCAGCAAAGAGGTGGACTGGTCCGCCGCCCGGGAGGGGAAACGGGGCAAAAGCTTCCGGGTGGTGACCTCCTGCCAAAACCAGCTCACTGGAGTGAGCAAAGCCGCCAAAGAAGCGCTGGAAAGGCGCATTGCTCAGGAGACCGGCATGAGGGTGGACCGCAGCCTGCCGGACCAGGAATTTTGGGTCCTGGCCCGGCGGGAGGGCGCCGCCTACTTTCTGAAGCGGCTGACCCGGCATAAGGCCTATGACAAACTGCTGCACCCAGGGGAGCTGCACCCAGAGCTGGCCTATCTGCTGTGCTGGCTGGCCGGGCCCGCCAAGGCGGTGGCGGACCCTTTTTGCGGCTATGGGGCCATTCCGGCCTCAGGGCGGGAGTTTTTCCCTTATGAACAGCTATGGGGCTTTGACCGAAACGAAGAGGCCCTGGCCTATGCGAAAAATAAGATAAAGCCCGGCCCTGGCCTGATATTGGAGTGCCGGGACGCTTTCACCCTGGGGACGTTTCTGGGGCCGGGAAGCTTGGACGCCATTGTCACCGACCCGCCCTGGGGGCTGTACCAGGGCTTGGACCTGCCTTTGGAGGAATTTTATGGCCGGATGCTGGAGCAGTTTGCCCTGGCCCTGCGGCCCGGCGGGCGGGCCGTGGTGCTCACCGCCGGAAAAAACGAGCTGGAGGCAGCTTTGGCACAGGCCCCGGCCCTGGCGCTGGCCGCCCGGTACGATATTTTGGCCTCGGGGAAGAAGGCTGCTATTTTTGTGATGGAGCGGCAGGGGGGCTAGGCATGCACTAGGGGCAAGCCCTCTGGGAGGCCCCTGCCCTCGTCCTTTGGACGAGGGGCCAGGGGCCGGGGTCTCTCCCCCGTCCTTACAAAACCGTAAGGCGAAGACAGGGATTCTAAAGAATTCCCGTAAGAATTTCGCAAGAATCGGCTGGTATCATAGGGACATCAAAACAAGCGCCCGGATCTCCGGGCCGAAAGGAGCCGGTCCCTTATGAAAAAGAAACGCTGTGGAAAAATCATTCGAAACACCGTTTTAGCCCTCTTCCTGCTCTGCGTCTGCGCTGCCGGAGCCCTTGCGCTGCGGGGCTACTCCCTGTACACCAGCGCTCTGGCCGCCAAGCCTGTCTCCAAGGCCGTGAAAGAAGTCCGGGAGCAGCCCGGCTTCACCCCATTGGCCAGTCTGCCCGAAACCTATCCCCAGGCCGTTCTCGCTGTAGAGGACCACCGTTTTTATGAGCACGGCGGCGTGGACTTTAAAGCCATTGCCCGGGCGGCCCTCCACGACTTACAGGCCATGGCTCTGGTAGAGGGAGGCAGCACCATCACCCAGCAGCTGGCCAAAAACCTCTATTTTACCCAGGAAAAAGAGTTCACCCGGAAAATCGCCGAAATGTTTATGGCCTGGAAACTGGAAAGCCAGTTCAGCAAGGACGAAATTTTAGAGCTGTATGTCAACAGCATCTACTTTGGCAGCGGCTGCTATAATGTGGGCGACGCCTGCCGGGAATACTTTGGAAAAGACCCCTCCCAGATGGATGACTATGAGGCCACCCTGCTGGCGGGCATCCCCAATGCCCCCTCCGTCTATGACCTGAACGAAAACCCTGATCTGGCCCATCAACGTCAAAAGCAGGTGCTGGGGCTGATGGTGAAGTACTCTGGCCTGGACCCCAACCGGGTGGACAGCATTTTGGCCTGCGCCGCCCCCGCGGCTTGAAAGGCGGCGGGACGATGGAGAAAGCCTTGCTGGAGCAGCTGCGAAAAATTTTAGCTGGAGAGGCTGTGGCCTGGAAGGAAGACCTGGCCGGCCAGGGAATCGCCCTGCGGCCCCAGGTTTTCCGCGCGGCGGTTCCCGAGCACCGCCACGCCTCGGTGGAGCTGCTCTATATGTGCCAAGGCGGCAGCCGCCACCGCATAGACGGCGCCCCTCTGACCCTGCGGGCCGGGGAGTTGCTCCTTCTCAACCAGTCCGTCCGCCACCAGGTAGAGGCTGGGGAAGAGTGCCTGGGCGTCCGCTTTCTCCTGCTTCCTCCCTTTTTCCCCTATGCCCGGGAAATGGCTGGCAAAAGCAACGCCCTGGCGGAGTTTCTCCTAGACGGTCTGCGCAAAAGCAGCGGCGGCATTGGCTGCCTGCACTTTCAAACCGCCGGATGCCCGCCCGTGCAGAACCTGGTGGAAAACCTGCTGTGGAATTTGGCCTTCCCTCATCAAGGCGGAAGCCGGACCGCTTTGGCCACCATGGGCCTGCTGCTGCTTCAGCTGATGGAAGAGCTGCCCACCCTAAACGAGCCGGGGAATAGCGGCCTTGTGCTGGCGGCTCTGCGGGAAGCGGAGGAAAACTACCGGGACGCGGACCTGACCCGGCTGGCAGGCCAGCTCCATGTGTCCCTGCCCTATTTGAGCCACACCATCCACAGCTCCACTGGAAGAACCTTTAAGGAGCTGCTGCTGGAAAAGCGCCTGGAGCAGGCCCGGGTACTGCTGGAGGAAACCGGGCTTCCCATCGATGGCGTGATTGACGCGGTGGGCTATGACAACACCAGCTATTTCTACCGGAAATTCCGGACCCGCTATGGGACCTCCCCCAAGGACTGGCGCAAGGCTCGAAACCGCCAGTAAAAAGACCGCCGGGGCAATGCCTCCAGGCGGTCTTTTTTATAGATCGTTCAAATATAGTTAACGCGGTTCATAAAGAGGTGATACCTCTTTTGAACCTGGCGGCACGGGTGCGCCTGCGCCGCCCTGCTTGAAAATCGGTAAATACCGATTTTCAAGTGCGTTTACTATAAAAAGCATACCAGCAGCCTCCGGCGGCCTAGGGTCACAGAATCTTCGCTATGCGGAGCTCTTCCAGAGCCTTTTCCGTTTCCCCTATTGCCACAGCGCGGCGGAGATCAGGTACAGCGCCGCCCAGTAGAGCAGCATCACCGGCTTCTGCCACTTAGGGTCCAGGCCGGAAAGCTCCCCCTTGGCCACCATCATGTCGGAGACGAAGAAGCACAGCGTCCCCGCCGCCAGGGGCCAGTACTCCGCCCCCGCCGTAAAGGGCAGCGCCAGCCCCAAAGCCAGGGAGGCCCCCAGCAGGGCCGGGTACAGGCAGAAGGGGACCAGCAGCTTTCCCAGCTTGGGCAGCTCCCGCCGGAAGAGCAGCGCCGCCGCCCCATAGGCCAAGGCCCACAGCAGGACGCTCCACCCCGTGACCGGGGCCAGGCCCCACAGCCATAGAATCAGGCAGAAATGGGCCGCGCCGAACACCAGCATCCCCGGCACAAACCAGAGCTCCAAAAGAGCGTCCGCCGCGGTACACAGGGCGAAGAACCAGAAAACCGGCTCCTCCAGGGGATTTCCGCCCTGTTGCAGAATGGCAATCACCGCCGAAGCCACAGCCAAAAAGCTCCCGGCGCACTTGGCCGCCAGACTTTCCCGGCTCAGTCCTGCCCGGCGCAAAATGAAGTACAGGGCGAACTGCGTCCCCCAAAGGGGCAGGGCCAGCAGGGAGTACAGGCCGAAGCTCATGCTTCCAACTCCGCCCGGACCTGCTTGAAGCACTCCACCGCGAAGGCCACGTCCTCCTTGGTGTGGCTGGCGCAGACCTGGGTGCGGATGCGGGCCCGGCCCTTGGGCACCACCGGGTAGGAGAAGGCCACCACGTACACGCCCTTTTCCATCATCCGCTTGGCGTATTCCACGGCCAGCTTCTCTTCATAGAGCATCACTGGCACACAGGGGTGGGTGCCTGGGATAATGTCGAACCCGTTTTCCACCAGCAGCTGGCGGTAATAGCCGGTCACCTCTTCCAGGTGGTCCCGCAGGGCGGTGCTCTCCTCCAGCATGTTCAGCATCTCGATGCTGGCCCCGGCAATGGCGGGGGCCAAAGTGTTGGAGAACAGGTAGGGGCGGCTGCGCTGGCGCAGCAGGTCCACAATCTCCCGCCGCCCGCTGGTGTAGCCGCCGGAGGCCCCGCCCAGGGCCTTGCCCAAAGTGCCGGTGATGATGTCCACCCGGCCTTCCACGCCGCAGTGCTCCGGGGTGCCCCGGCCCGTCTTGCCCACAAAGCCCACGGCGTGGCTGTCGTCCACCATGACTAAAGCGTTGTACTGGTCGGCCAGGTCGCACACGCCCTTCAGGTTGCAGATGATGCCGTCCATGGAGAACACGCCGTCCGTGGCGATCAGCTTGATGCGGGCCCCGGCCTCGTCCGCAGCCTTCAGCTGGGCCTCCAGATCGGCCATGTCGTTGTTCTTATAGCGGTAGCGCTTGGCCTTGCACAGGCGCACGCCGTCAATGATGGAGGCATGGTTCAGCTCATCGCTGATTACCGCGTCCTCCGCGGTCAGCAAGGTCTCAAACAGCCCGCCGTTGGCATCGAAGCAGGAGGAATAGAGGATGGTGTCGTCCGTGCCCAAAAAGCCGGAGATCTTCTGCTCCAGGGTCTTGTGGATGTCCTGGGTGCCGCAGATAAACCGCACGGAGGCCAGGCCGTAGCCTTTCTCGTCATAGGTCCTCTTCGCCGCCTCGATGAGCCGGGGATTGTTGCCCAGCCCCAGGTAATTGTTGGCGCACATGCACAAAAGCTCCCGGCCGTCCTCCATCTTCACCCGGGCCCCCTGGGGCGAGACAAAGGGCGCCTCCCCCTTAAAAAGCCCGGCCTCCCGAATGTTCTCTACTTCCTTCGCGTAAATCTCTAAAATATCATTTTTTCTAGCCATAGCAAAATCCTCCTAAAACAAAAATTACCTTGCAAACTAATTGGCCTCTTGCAAAAATAAATTTTTGACTAATAAAAGGCCTCCGGACCAAAGGGCGGTCCTGCGGCAAGACCTTGGGGCGCTGCCCCAAACCTTGCCAGGGGCCTAACGCCCCTGGACCGCGCAATATTTCTTTCTGTTCAATTTCGAGGTAATCATAAGCCAGCGGTCCAAACAAAACAATTTCGTCGTAAAAGTTTTCGTCCACCTTTTTCAAAAGGTGGTGGGGTTTGGGGCAACGCCCCAAGGTCTTAAAAGCTACCCGTTAACACTCGCCCAATCCAGCACCACCTTGCCGGACTGGCCGGAAATCATGGCCTCGAAACCCTTTTCATAGTCCCGGATGTCAAAGCGGTGGGTGATCACCGGGGCAATGTCCAGCCCTGCCTGGATCATGGTGGTCATCTTGTACCAGGTGTCCCAGACCTTGCGGCCATAGATGCCCCGCAGGTTCAGGCCGTTGAAGATGACGGTTTCCAGGTCCACCACCGCGTCGGTGCGCTGCAGGCCCAGCAGGGCGATTTTGCCCCCGTGCTTCATGTTGTGAATCATATCCGAGAGCCCCGCGCCGCTGCCGGACATCTCCATGCCCACATCAAAGCCCTCGGTCATGCCCACTTCCTTCATCACCTGGGTCAGGTTGCGCTCCTTCAGGTTCACGGTCTCTGTGGCCCCCAGCTTTTTGGCCAGCTCCAAGCGGTAGTCGTTCATGTCTGTAACAATCACATGCCGCGCCCCGGAGAACTTGGCAATGGCCGCCGCCATAATGCCAATGGGCCCCGCGCCGGTAATCAGCACGTCCTCTCCCAGCACGTCATAGGAGAGAGCCGTGTGGGTGGCGTTGCCCAGGGGGTCAAAAATAGCGTAGAGCTCCTCAGGCACATTGGGGTTGCAGGGCCACACATTGGAGGAAGGAATCACCAGATATTCGGCAAAGGCCCCGCTGCGGTTGACCCCCACGCCCTTGGCCTCCTTGCAGTTCTCCTTGTGGCCCTCCAGGCAGTTGCGGCACTTGCCGCAGGTAATGTGCCCCTCGCCGGACACCAAATCGCCGGGGCGGAAGCCCTCCACGCCGGGCCCCACCTCCACCACTTCGCCCACATACTCATGGCCCGCGGTCAGGCCCACCGGGATGGTATGCTGGGCCCAGTCGTTCCACTGGTAGATGTGCACATCCGTACCGCAGATGGCGGTTTTCCGGATCTTAATTTTCACGTCGTTGGGCCCCAGCTGCGGGATGGGGACCCGTTTCATCCACAGGCCCTCCTCCGGCTTTTCCTTTACCAGTGCCCACATTAACCCATCGTTCATGGCAGCGCCCTCTTTTCCCTTAATTTTTTACAAAGCGGCGGAAAGAAGCCCTTCCGCCCGCTTATTTCTGTGCATCCAGTATACCGCAAAGCGCCTGGCTTTTCAATGCTTATTTTTGTATTTTTTCCATGCTTGCGGCTTCCCTCCCGCGTCCTCCCCGCGCCAGGAGCGGTCAAACGCGTGTTTTATATGGAGAAAGCTTCCTAAGTACAACAGGAAAAGTTTCGTCATTCTCGCCTGCCGTCTCGGTCGGCGCTAAACGGCCGCCACTGGCGACCAGCGCCCTTTACAAGAGGTTGACGAGTTATCCTTTGGATAACTCGTGGGTTCTTAGGGGACTTCGCGAAGCGAATGTCATGGGCCCCTAAGCCGCCGGAGGCCACTCCGTAACACTCCCATATAAATGCGCCCACTCCCCCTGCGGCCTGGCTGTCTCAAAAATAAAGAAAGCCCGCGCTCTTTGGCGCAGGCTTTCCCAATATTTTACCTCAACGTGAACCAGTGGCTCAGAAGTTGCCGCCGGTCAGATCCTCCACCACCAAAGTGCGGGGAGAGTTATCATTGGCCGGAGCCGCGGCAACGGGTGCTGCTGCAGGCGCTGCGGGCGCGGCAGGGGCTTCCCGCTTCTCGGGATGATCCCGCCAGTCGAAGAACTTGGAGGCCACCTGGGGGAACAGGGCGTAGCTCAGATAGTCCTCTTCGCAGTGGCCCAGGCCCTTCTCCTTGCACTCGGCCCGGAGCTTCTCCATTTCGGGCTCCAAAAGGTCGGCAGGGCGGCAGGTGATGACTTCATCGTTGCCAATGCACTTTTTGCGCACTTCCTCATTGACCTTGCCGGGCAGGTTGCCGTACTCGCCCCGCAGCAGACCCTTGGACTCCTTGGAGACCATCTTATACCGCTCGCCGGAGAGCACGTTCAGCACGGCCTGGGAGCCCACAATCTGGCTGGTGGGGGTTACCAGGGGCGGGTAGCCAAAGTCCTCGCGCACGCGCGGAACCTCTTCCAGCACCTGATAATACTTGTCCTCGGCGTTAGCCTGCTTCAGCTGGGAGATCAGGTTGCTGAGCATGCCGCCGGGCACCTGGTACAGCAGGGTGTTTACGTCCACCTTCAGCACCTTGGGGTTGATGTCCAGCTTCTCCGCCACGCCCCGGAAGTGGGCGGCGGCCTCGGAGAGCTTGGTCATGTCCAGTCCGGTGTCCCGGCTGGTGCCCTGCAGAGTGGCCACCATGGCCTCGGTGGCGGGCTGGCTGGTGCCGTTGGCCAGGGGAGACAGGGCGCAGTCCACAATGTCAACCCCAGCCTGAGCGGCCATGAGATTGGTCATGTCGCCGGTGCCGGTGGTGTTGTGGGTGTGCAGGTGGATGGGCACGCCCACGTTTTCCTTGAGTTTCTTTACCAGGGAGTAAGCGTCATAGGGCAGCAGCAGGTTGGCCATGTCCTTGATGCAGATGGAGTCAGCGCCCATCTTCTCCAGCTCCATGCTGAGCTTGACAAAATAGTCCTCGCTGTGCACAGGGCTCTTGGTGTAGCTGATGGCCACCTCGGCAAAGCCGCCGTACTGCTTCACGAACTTTACCGCTGCCTGGACGTTCCGGGGGTCGTTCAAGGCGTCGAAAATACGCACCACATCAATGCCGTTTTGCAGAGACTTCTTAACAAAGGCCTCTACCACATCGTCAGCGTAATGGCGGTAGCCCAGAAGGTTCTGGCCCCGCAGCAGCATTTGCAGCTTGGTGTGGGGCAGGCCCTTTTTCAAGGTGCGCAGGCGCTCCCAGGGGTCCTCGTTCAAAAAGCGCATGCACACGTCAAAGGTAGCGCCGCCCCAGCATTCCAGGGACCAGTAGCCAATGCTGTCCAAAAGGGGCAGCACCTTCACCATGTCCTCCAGCTTCATGCGGGTAGCCGCCTGAGACTGGTGGGCGTCGCGCAGAATGGTATCCATTATCTTAAGGGGATTTTTAGCCATAATTTACCATATGCCTCCTTCTCAACCAAATAGCGCCATCAGCACGCCAGCCGCAACCGCGGAGCCAATCACGCCCGCCACATTGGGGCCCATGGCATGCATCAGCAGGAAGTTGGAGGGGTCCTCCTTCTGGCCCACCACCTGGGACACGCGGGCTGCCATGGGAACGGCGGACACGCCTGCGGAACCAATCAGGGGATTGACCTTCTCCTTGCTGAACACGTTCATCAGCTTAGCCAGCAGCACGCCGCCGGCAGTGCCCATGCCAAAGGCCACAATGCCCATGCCCAGAATCAGCAGGGTATCCGGCTTCAGGAAGTTGCCGGCAGTGGCGGTGGCGCCCACAGAGATGCCCAGGAAGATGGTGACAATGTTCATCAGCTCGTTCTGGACGGTCTTATTCAAGCGCTCCACCACGCCGCTCTCCTTCATCAGGTTGCCCAGCATCAGGCAGCCCACCAGGGCCGCAGCAGAGGGCAGCATGAAGGACACGAAGATGGTAACGATGATGGGGAACAGGATCTTCTCGGTCTTGGAAACAGGACGGAGCTGCTTCATCTTGATGCGCCGCTCCTCCTTGGTGGTGAGAGCCTTCATAATAGGAGGCTGAATCACCGGCACCAGGGCCATGTAGCTGTAGGCCGCCACGGCGATGGGCCCAAGCAAGTGGGGGGCCAGCCGCGCGGTGGTGTAAATGGCGGTGGGGCCGTCCGCGCCGCCGATGATGCCGATGGAGGCAGCCTCGGGGCCGGTGAAAATGGTGAGGCGGGCGGCAACATAAGTAATGAAGATGCCCAGCTGGGCGGCAGCGCCCAGCAGCAGGGTCTTGGGGTTGGCAATCAGGGGGGCGAAGTCCGTGCCAGCACCCACGCCCACAAAGATGAGGCAGGGGTAAATGCCCAGCTTCACGCCCAGGTACAGGTAATCCAGCAGGCCGCCGTGGCCGGTGCCCAGCTCCTGCCAGTTGATAACCCCATCGGCGAAATACTCGGCATGGTACATGCCGGCGCCGGGCAGGTTGGTCAGCAGCATGCCAAAGGCAATGGGCAGCAGCAGCAGGGGCTCAAACTTCTTAACAATAGCCAGATACAGCAGCACGCAGGCGACAACGATCATCACCAGGTCCAGGGGCTCGTTGGCCACAATGGCAAAACCTGTGCTCTGCAAAAAGGTCTGTATTGCTTCCATAGGTTACACTCCTTTTTAAATTCATCAGCCAGATAGCTCAGCCGTTTCCTCGTTTCGCTTCCTTCCGCTGGTAAAAGAAATTGGGAAACCGCCAGTTTTCCATTTCCAGAACCGCTGGCGAAGCGCAGCAAAGTTAAGCTATTGTGCAGAGGAGTGCGCCGCTCTCCACGGAAGCGCCCTTGGAGACAGCCACGCTGGACACAGTGCCGTCCTTGGGGGCCATAATCTCGTTCTCCATCTTCATGGCTTCCAGGATCATCAGCACGTCGCCAGACTTAACGGCCTGGCCCGCGGTCACCCGCACGTCCAGAATGGTGCCGGGCATGGGGGCGCTGACCGGCTCGCCCGCGCCAGCGGCGGCAGGGGCGGGCGCCGGGGCGGGAGCGGGCGCGGCCACAGGGGCGGGGGCCGGGGCGGCTCCGCCCTTAACCTCTTCCACGGTAACTTCATAAGCGGTGCCGTTTACGTTTACATTATATTTTCTCATAATGACCATTTTCCTTTCTTGGGTTCTTGGGTTGGGTGGGGCAAAGAGACAGGTTACAGCCGGCGGATGGAGAGAATCTTAATGTGGTCCGCGCTGCCGCCCATATCTTCCGCGATGGCGGCGGAGATGGCCGCCACCAGCTGCTGCTTGTTGGGCTGGGCAGGGGCCGCCGGAGCTGGAGCCGCGGGCCGGGGAGCGGGCGCGGCTGGGGCCGGGGCCTGGTTCTTGCCCATCAGGGCGCCCATGATCTTGATGATGATAATAAGGCAGATGAGCACCACGAACACGGTGACCAGGCCCATGGCGACTACTTGGAGAAAGCTGGGCTCGGCCACGTTGGCAACCTCTAACAATCTTGGCATAGCTTCTTACCTCCTTTCATCGGAAAATTATAAAAACTTTAGAACGAAAACAAAGGATGGACTTTGAAAAACACCATTCTTCCGCATTTTATCAAAATCAAATAAATAATACCACGCCCAGCCCCGTTTGGCAAGGGGGTTTATTCACAATTTTTTAAAAAATCTTCTCCGTTTCCAGGCCCTCGGCGTCAACCAGCCCGGCGGCCCGCTCCCGGGCGGCCTCATAGACGAACTTGTCGATTAAGTAGGGCTTGGTGGGGCGCTCCTCGCTGGGGCTGGCGGGCGTTAGGGCATAGCGCAGCACCCGCTGGTCCTCCTCTTCCCCCGCCTCTTGAAAACCCATGGCCAAAAAGAAGTCCAGGGCCTTCTGGTTCTCCCGGTGCACCCGGGCAAAAACCTCCCGGCGGTTGCCCTCTTCCATAATGTCCCGCATTAGGGACCAAAGGGCCCGGCCCACGCCCCGCCGCTGGCAGTCCTCCCGCACATAGAGCTGAAATTCCACCGAAAACAGGTCCTTGGGCGCATGGCGGTTCTCCGTCAGGTGGCAGAAACCCGCCGGGTGGCAGTCCAGCTCACACAAAAGCCAGCCCAGGCCGTAGGTGTATTGGTCAATGCGCTGGATGTAGGCCTGCAGCTCCGGGGCCTGGGGCTCGGGGGCGGCGGGGGTGCCCGCATAGGGCGTGTAAATCTTTAACATAGACGGGCCATCCCATTCGTTGACCCGGCGCACGGCGACTCTGACCATAGCTTCCGCTCCTTTTTTATAATTATGTATGCTTGCCCGCCTGGGGCTCATCCCGCTCCGCCTTCCCGGCGGCCTGGCGGCTGAAGAAGGATTCCAGCTTCTTGTCCCCGTCAAAGGAATTGTTGTATTGCAGCGCCGCGTAATCCCGCAGCAAGCTGTCATAAGGGCTGCGCTCTCCCGACCGGTACAGGCTGCCCCGGCTGTCCATCATGCCAATGTCCGTAATCACCGGCAGGGTCCGGCGCAGGCCCTCCAGGTACTTGGTGTAGCCCGTGCCCTCCAGCCCCGCCGCCCGCAGCAGCAGGCCGGAAAGGTAATTGAGGCTTACCCGCTGAATTTCCTGGGCCTCCAGGGGGTAGTTGGCCCAGATGAAGAAGGGCACCTGATACTGGGCCATGGTGACCTCAAACCCCCGCTTTTCCCGCAGCAGCTGGGACACAAAGCCCTCCTCCAGCTTGGGCCAGTGGTCCCCAAAAAAGAGGATGACCACCGGGTCCTCCCTGTGCTCAAAGTATTGAAACAGCTCTTTTAGGGCCTGGTCCGAGCTTTTGGTCAGGGTCAGGTACTGCTCCGCCCGGGGCCATTGGCCCTCAAAGCCCTCCACCCGCACCTGGGTCCGGTAGTTCTCGTCCTCATAGCCCCCGTGGTTCTGGATGGTCACATTAAAGAGGAACAGCGGGCTTCCGTCCACCTCGTTCCAGCGCTCATATTCATAAATCAGCTGCTCATAGCAGGACCGGTCGCTGGTGAGGCGGTGCTCGAAGGAGCGCTTTACGTCAAAGATTTCCGCGTCCACAAATTCGTCAAATCCCATGTGGGGGTATGCCTCCATACGCTGCCAAGCGTCCCGGTCCCCTGGGTGAACGGCCACACAGTGGTAGCCGTAGCTTTTCAAAATGGAGGGCAGGGCGGTTTGGGGGCTGTCCACATACTGCTGGTAGGGCTTGCTCCCATTGGGCAGAAAGCTCATGCTGTTGCCCGAGAGAAACTCATACTCGCTGTTGCAGGTGTTGCCTCCATATACCGAGGAATAGGCCGTGCCCCAAATGGCCGTGCCGCTTTTTTGCAGGCCGTGAATCAGCGGCATATTGTCCGGCTCAAATTTCAAGGTGCCAAAGCTGCCCAGGTCCGTCATACTCTCGTTCATGATGGCGATGATGGTGGGCCGCCCCCCGGGGCGGCCCAGAGGCGCGGGCTCCGTATCTTGAGCCTGCGCCTGGGCCAGACGGTTCACCTTGGAGAGGGAGTAGCCCTCGGGCCGGTCCACCAGCATATACTGCACATTGGCAAAAAAGCCCGCCGCAATGCCTGTCAGCTCAGAGCTGGCCTTTTGGTTCCAGGACCAGACGGAGATGCCCATATTTTCCAAGCCGTTTAGGGGCAGCAGCACCACCGTAACCGCCAAGGCCACAGCCAAGGCGCACAGGCGCTCGGCCCGGCGGACCCGGCGGGCGGCCTCCGGCCTACTTTTGGGCGAGAGCTTCATGCAGGCGGTAATGGCGCACAAATAACTCATGACAGCCACGGTCATCTTCCGGGTGGGGGTATATTCGTAGCCCCCAGAGACAGTCAGGGCCGTGGAAAGAGACTGGAAGTCCCAGGGCAAAATGGGCTGGCCCCGAAACTGCACCACGAAATAGTTGGCGATGCCAAAGGTAAGCGCCACGGCTCCGCCAATCGCCGCCGCCCCCCAGGCCCGCCGGGTAAGGGCATAGCCTAGGGCAAACACCAGCAGGTAGCACAGGTAATTGGCGGCCCAGCGGATGTGGGGAAAGGACCAGAGCTTGGTGCCGTTAATCACGTCTACCGTGACGAACGCCCACACCGGCAGAGCCAGCACCAGCGCCCAGCCCAGCCTGTGGCCGGCGGCGGGAGAAATATCCAGCTCCACCAGGCACAGGGCGGCGGAGAGGACAGTGAGGCCGCCATAGGTCCAAAGGTACCACCAGCAAGGCTCCTGATGCCCATCCAGGTTTTCGTAAAAGGCCAGCCGCCACTCCACGCCGAAGATGAAGGCGGAGGCCGCGAACACCAGCGCCGCGGCCAGCAGGTTCCGCCTGCAGGCGCAAAGCCGGAGAAAACGCTTTTCTTTCATATGACTTTTTGCTCCATTGTTGTTCTGATTATTTGCGAAATTGAGCGGCTTAAGAAACTTCTTGAAAGAAGTTTCTTAAGAATTTTCAAGAACTTTTAAACGCTTTACGGGGGTGGGACGCGTTAGCTTAGCGCTCGGTTTGGAGATTGCTGGCAGACGCTCACCCTTTTCAAAGGCTGCGGGGTTATCCGGGGGACTTGGCAAAGCCAACGCATAGCTTCCCGCCTCGAACCGAGCGCCCAGCGCACGCCTCACACCCGTAATAAACGTGTAAAAGTTTTGTCCACTTTTTCAAAAGTGGTAGGGGTGGAGGGGGCAAAGCCCCCTCCCCGCCGGAGGCCACTCCGTATGACTTCAAAAAGCTCCCTTTGGACGCTTGTGGCGGCTTCAAGAGCGTTTACGCGTCATGGCGGGCAAAATATGCCAAAATTGCCTCCGCGATGCGGGCGCTGGCCTTGCCATCCCCATAGGGGTTGCTGGCGCGGCTCATGCGCTGGTACTCGGCCTGGTCCGTCAGCAGCTGCCGCACCAGGCTGTAGATGGCCTCCTCACCGGTGCCCGCCAGCTTTAGGGTCCCGGCCCGCAGGCCCTCAGGCCGCTCGGTGGTGTCCCGCAGCACCAGAACCGGCTTGCCCAGGGAGGGCGCTTCCTCTTGAATGCCGCCGCTGTCCGTCAAAATAAGGTAGGACCGGGCCAGCAGGTTGTGGAACTCCACCACCTCCAAGGGCTCCACCAGCTTCACCTGGGGGCAGTCCCCCAGCTCCTCTTCCGCGGCCTTTTGCACCAGGGGGTTTAGGTGCACCGGGTACGCCACCTTTACATCCGGGAACTCCTCCACCACCCGGCGGATGGCCCGGAACATCCGGTGCATGGGTTCTCCCAGGTTCTCCCGCCGGTGGGCTGTCAGCACAATGAGCCGGGAGCCCGCCGCCCACTCCAGAATGGGGTTGGAAAAGTCCTCCCGCACGGTGGTGCCCAACGCGTCGATGGCCGTGTTGCCCGTGACCACGATGGAGGCCGGGTTCTTGCCCTCCTTGAGCAGGTTCTCCCGGCTGAGCTCCGTGGGGGCGAAATGCAGGTCCGCCATGCAGCCCACAAACTGCCGGTTCATCTCCTCCGGGTAGGGAGAGTATTTGTCATAGGTACGCAGGCCGGCCTCCACATGGCCAATGGCGGTCTGGCTGTACAAAGCGGCCAGGGCCCCGGCAAAAGTGGTGGTGGTGTCCCCATGGACCAGCACCATCTGGGGCTTTTCCTTTTGGATAACCTCCTCCAGCCCTTTCAGCACCCGGGCGGTAATGTCCGAGAGGGTCTGGCCGGGCTTCATCACGTCCAGGTCGTAGTCCGGGGTAATGCGGAAGGCCTCCAGCACCTGGTCCAGCATCTGCCGGTGCTGGGCGGTAACGCACACCAGGGTTTCAAACTCCGGCCGGCTTTTCAGCTCCTCGACCAGGGGGGCCATTTTGATGGTTTCCGGCCGGGTGCCGAAGACCAGCATGACTTTGATTCGTTCCATGACGCTTGCCTCCAATCTCATTCATATTCCCGCGCGGGGAAAAACTTTCCAGCGCGCCGCTTTTGGCCGCCCGGCGCCTTACCGGCCGCCCCGGGCGGCCCGCCGCACCTCGCCCAAAAACTTCACGTTGTTGTTCCAAAAGCGCCCCAGCCGGGAGGGCTCCCGCAAAATGCGGTAGAGCCACTCGGTGTTGGTGCGCACAAAAAAGGCTGGGGCCCGCCGCTTGCTGCCGCTGAGCACATCGAAAGACCCGCCCACCCCCATAAACACGCCTCTGGAAAAATCCTTCAGGCGCCGGTAGATCAGCAGGTCCTGGGCGGGCGCTCCCAGCGCCACCAGGGTAAGGTCTGGGGCGATGGCGGCGATCCCGTCAAAAATTTTATCCTTGTCTCCCTCATACCCGTTGCGGTAGTGCACCGTAACGCCGGGGTACTCCCGCCGCAGCTTTTGGGCCAGGGCAGAGACCACCTCTTCTTTGGCCCCCAGCAGAAAGACGGTTTTGCCTTGGCGTCCGGCGGCCCGCAGCAGCTTGTCCGCCAGGTCCACGCCGGTCACCCGCTCCTGGGCCTCCAGGCCCAGCATGCGCATGGCCTTTACCACGCTGATGCCATCCGGCACAACCTCCGCCTCTTTGGCCCGCAGCAGCCGGTCCACCTCCGGGTCTTTTTGGGCATGCATAATAATCTCCGGGTTAGCCGTTACAACGAACAGCCGCTCTCCCGAGAGCATGGCCCGCTCCGCCCGCTGGGCGTACTCCTCCGCCGTGCCGCCAAAAATCCTCTCCAAATATTCCGTTATCGCCAACAACATCCCATCCTTTCTTTTTGGCCTCCGGCGGCTTAAGACCCTTTCTTCAGAAAGGGTCTTAAGAATCCCCAAAGACTTTTGCGTTGCTATGGGTGGTGGAAGGAGTAGGCCGGGAGCTCATTGGGGGGTCTTTTTTAGACCGCAAGCAGCTGCGGCAGGCAGCGTTGAGCCCCCTCCCGCCTCCGTCCGCTACTTCTTCCTGGCCTTGTCCCGCTCCCGGTCCTCGTCAAAGTCGTACAGGTCCTCCTTGCCGAAGGCCGCCGTGCTCTCCGAGGCCTTTAAAAACACTGTGATGGTCTGGAAAATCAGCTTAAAGTCCTGCCAGATGCTGTAGTTTTCAATGTACATCAGGTCCATGACCAGCTTGTCCTTGGGGGAGGTGTTGTACTTGCCGGAGATCTGCGCCAGGCCCGTCAGGCCCGCCTTCATCCGCAGCCGGTAGGAGAACTCCGGCAGCTCCTCGGTGTACTTCTCCACGTTTTCCAGCATCTCCGGCCGGGGGCCCACCACGGTCATGTCGCCGTTTAAAATGTTGATCAGCTGGGGCAGCTCGTCAATGCGGAACTTCCGCAGCACCCGGCCCACCTTGGTGATCCGGTCGTCGTTCTCCGTCACGGACTTGTTGACGGAGTTCGCCTCTTTCATGGTGCGGAACTTGTACACCTCGAAGACCCGGCCGTATTTGGTCAGGCGCTTCTGCTTATAGAGCACCTTGCCGTGGTCCTCCGCCTTGATGGCGATGGCGCAGCCCAGCATAATGGGGCTGCTGAGCACCAGGCCCACAACGGCCACGGCCAAATCGGTCAGGCGCTTGACGATGCGCTGTTCCATGGTCAGGTCCTTGGCGGTGTACATCACCATGGATTTGTCGTCCAGGGTCACGTACTTGGCCCCCTGGGCCACCACGTCGATGGTCTCGAAATTGTAGTAGATGTTCTTCTGGGTCTGGTAGCAGAAGGCGATCAGGTCGTTGCGCTCCTTTAAAGGCACGTCATAGAGGAACACCGTGTCCGAACGCAGGATCACGTCCAGCACCTTGGGGCTGTCGTAGCGGACGATCTCGTCGATCTCATACTGTTTTTGGAAGCGCTGGATTTTGGGAATGACGCTGCCCAGGCTCTGCCGGGAGGAGGAAATGACGCAGCATTTCTCCGGCGGGGCCAGGGAGAAATAAATATAATTGCCCACATAAGAAAAGAAAATGATGACCAAAACCTGCAAAACCATCACCAGCAGCAGCAGGTGGGGGGTCTCATACACAAAGTGGTCGTTGTTCTTTTCGCTGGTGTTCATAATGGAAAGCTGCAAATGCGTCACCAGGTCCGTCATGATGGTGGCCAGGGCCATGGAGTGCACAATGGGCTTGGACTTCTGCGTGCCCACCGCGTAGCCGCCGTATACCGACATCAGCGCGATGCCCAGCACCACAAAGGTCACCATGGTGACGCCGGTGGTGCGGGAAAGATTGAAGAGCCAGGGGTTGTTGATGCCGAAGACGCCGAAGAATATCCCGAACAGGGAGGCGAACAGGGCCAGCTTTAAAATAAACACCACGGTGCGCTTAAGCTTTTTGATCATTCCATGCATAGGGTCACCTTCTATATTAATTTTTGAATCGTTGTTTTTCGTTTGAAATTATAGAGCCGCAGCCGGGACGTCCGCCCTGCCGGGCAGGGGTACGGTCCCAGCGGCTTTGGGAGCAGCTCCCGCAAAAGCGGCCAAAGCCCGCATACATCATACCACAGAATTCCCCAAAATGCAAAAACTACCTGCTTTCCAGCCAATCCGCCACTTTTTTTGCGGCGGTCCCATCCTCTTTTATTCCAAATTCCCGGCAAAACGCCCCAATCCGCTCCCGTTGGGCGGCTTCGTCAAACTGGAGGATCTCCTGCTCCAGCTCTTCCCTGGTCTCCCCCCGCACAAAGGGGAGCCGGTCCAAATCAAAGTAAAAGTTCCGGTCGTTTTTATAATCTTCCAAATCATTCACATACAAAAAGCAGGGCTTGCCTGTGCAGAGATAGTCGAACATCACCGAAGAATAGTCGGTGACCAGCGCGCCGCTGGCCAGGTACAGCTCTTGAATATCCGCGTACCCAGAGGCGTTCACCACATAGCGGGGGTCCAGGTCCATTTCCGCCGCCTTTGGGGCAATGTTGGGGTGCAGCTTGGCCAGCACCAGCCACCGGCCCCCAAAGCGCTGGGCCAGGGCCTCGGTTAACCGGCGGTAGTCCAGGTCATAAGCCGCCACCCCTTTGTCCTTGCGGAAGGTGGGGGCATAGAGCAGCAGCCGCTTGTCCGCGGGCAGAGAGAGCTCCCGGCGCACCTTTTCCGCCGCCTCCCCGCCGGGGCCGAACAGCAGGTCGTTACGGGGGAATCCGCACTCCAGCACCGGGCCCTCATACCAGAACGCCCGCCGGTAGATTTCCGTCAAAAAGCCGCTGTTTGAGAGAAACAGCCCGCACATTTGGGAGTCCTTCCGGGCGGCTCTCAGGTAGTCCGGGGGCAGAGCGTCCACCGCGTCGCCCTCAATGCGCTTGAGGGGAAAACCGTGCCAGGTCTGCACATAACGGGTAGCGCCCCTTTTTTGGGTATAGGCCCATTTACGGCAGTTGTCCACCCAGACGCCGGCGGTGCACTGGTGGTAGATGGCCCGGGGGCTGTCTACGGCCAGGGGGCGGATTCCCTGGGGGAGGGAGGCCGCTTCCTCCGGGGTTTTCACAGTCCAGTAGACGGTCCAGCCCCGGCGGAGGAGCTCCTGGGCGATGGCCTTGGGGCTGTCGGAAAAGCCCCGGCCGTAGAAGCTTTGGCATACGGCTTTGCGGGGCTGTTTGGGAAGGAGGGAGAGGGTTTGCCACAGGGTGTTGCGCAGAAGCTTGGAGAAAAGATTCATAGGGGTAACGCCTCCAAAATCAGGGGTAAAGAAAGCAAAAGTTAAAATACAAAGCGTAACGCTGGCTATCGCCAAGATGACATTGGCTAAATAAAGTTTCTTTCCACAGAGAAAGAGCACGGGCGGCTTTGCCAAGCGAATGCCAGCGTCTGGCGGCCTCGGGCTAGCCCCTTAGCAGCCTTCGATTCTTCACGATGACCACTACCCGGAACGCCAAAATGGCAAACTCTGTTACGGAGCTCAACAGGCATAGGCTCACCCAATTGATCCCCACCACAAAGTAGGCCAGCGCCGCTCCCGCCAAATACACCCCTGTGCCAAAGGCCACGGAAATGTTGGCGTACTTCACCAGCCCCATTGCCCCCAGCGTTGGGTGGCCCAACACATAGTTGGGAAAACAGAACACCGCCACCGGCATCAGCAGCCGCAGGGGCGCCACCACCTGCTCCCCGTCCGGGCCCAGCCAGAGGGTGAGCAGCGGCTTGGCGAAAACAAAGACAAAGGCGCATCCCGCCAGGATAACCGGGTAGACAAAAAGCAGGGCCTTTTTCACGATTTTAAAATTTTTATGCTTTACCATATGGGGGTACAGGCTGTCCGCAATGGGGGACATACCGCTGCGGGCCACTGCGATCACCCGGTCGGCGTTGGTGTACATGCCCGCCGAGGCCGAGCCCGTAATCTGTTTGAGCAAAATACCGTTTAGGTTGGCATTGACAGCCCCCGCCGCTTTGGAGGCGAAAAACTGGGAGGACTCCTTGATCTCCGCCCAGATCTCCCAAAAGCCCACCCGGCAGAAGCCCACCCCCACCTTGCGGTAGAGATGCCAGTAAACAAAGGCCAGGGCTCCGGCGTTGCCCAAGGCGGTGAACAGGGGAACCAGATAGTAGTCCTCCGGGCGGCGGAGGAACAGGAAGATCATCACCGTGGCGAACACCTTAATGGTTACCGCACGCACGGTGATGGCCGCCATCTGCTCCAAGCCCCGGTAAAGGAAGTCCGGCAGCAGGGCCATCATCACCACGGAAAGCATGTAGAACAGATAGACCAGCACCTCGCCGGAATCCGCCAGACGGGGGCAGATAAACAAAACCAGCACCGCCGCCGAAAGCCCGCTGAACAGGCACTTGGCCGCCACCACCCGGGTTAGGATGCGGGACAGGGCCCCCTTGTCCTCCCGGAACCGGGAGGCTTTGGCCGTGGCGGAGAGGATGAAGCCAAAGTCGATGAAAATTTGAAAAAAGTTGGTGGCGTACTGGGCCGCGCCCAGCGCGCCGATTTTCTCCATGCCCAGCACCCGCTGCTGGTAGCCCTGGGTCACCAGACCCAGGGCCATGGTAGAAAACTGCAAAATATAGAGCATCAGGGTGTTTTCCAGCAGGCTGTGCCGCCGGAAAGCCCCTATCATTTCCTTTATCTTTTGAACCATAACGCCCTCCTCAGCCCTTCAGCCGGAACAGCAGCCGGATGGCCCGGTATTGCCTGTGCTCCAGCAGCCGGAACAGCAGGCGCCTCTTTCTGCCCAGGCGGGGCAGGTATTTGCTGCTCCGGTAGTCTGGGAAGCGCTGCCGCAGCCAGCCGGCGAATTCCTCCAGCAGGGGGCTTTGGGGATCTGCCCGCAGCACCCGCACCGAGGCGGTCAGGTACCCGTGGAACAGCGCCAAATACTCCAGCTCCGGCCGGTATTGGTCCAAAAGCCCCCGCTTTTGGTACCAGTCCAGCAAGTCCTCCAAGGCCTCCAGAATCTCCACGTTCCGGGCCAGGTTCCGGCTGTTCATAATGGACCCGGCCCGCTGCAGGTAGTTAACCCCCACCGTGGGGATGGCCACCACCCGCTCCGCCAGGGGCAGCAGCTTAAAGGTGGTGCGCAGGTCCTCATACCAGGCCCGGGGCGGGTAGCGCAGGCCGGAGTCCCGGAAAAGCCGGGTCCGGTAAAGCCTGCCCCAGGCGCAGGGCGACATAAGCAGCAGCTGGGGATGCTGGGCCAGGGCCAGGCCGGTGTTCTCCGGCAGGTCCTCCCGCATAACGGCCAGCTCCCGCCCCGTCTCGTCCACGGTGCGAAAGGCCGGAACCACCATGTCCGCCCCAGCGCGCTCCGCCGCCTCCAGCGAGTCCGCGATCAGGTCCGCCTCCAGCCAGTCGTCGCTGTCCAAAAAGAGAATCCACTCCCCTTGGGCGGCCTCAATGCCGGTGTTCCGGGCTCCGCCCAGGCCCTGGTTCTCCTGGTGGATCACCCGGACCCGGGGGTCGGTTTGGGCCAGCTCCTCGCAAAGGCCGCCGCTGCGGTCGGTAGAGCCGTCGTCAATAAGAAGCACCTCCAGGTCGGAGTAAGTCTGCGTTAAAATGGAGCGGAGGCATTTTTCCAAATAGTCCTCCACATTATAGACGGGCACAACAACGGAAACGCAAGGCATAGGGACATCTCCTTTCCTATGGGGAGAACCGGCGGCTGCTATACATAACCGCTGGGCGGCGTTGCTTCTTGCTTTACCGCACAGTTCAAAAGAATCTTTTTGACCCCTTCAAGCCCGGCGGCAGGACAGCCAGGCCAGGAAAACGGCCGGTTTTCAAGTGTGTTTACTATATTTCCTCTGATTATACACTGTTATCCAAATTTTTGCAACTTGTATGTGTGTGGGGGGGGACGGCGTGTTTTATGAACAGCAGAAAGCCAGCTGAGCGCAACAGTAAAAGTTTCGTCCACCTTTACAAAGGTGGCAGGGTTCTTAGGGGCAGAGCCCCTAAGCCGCCGGAGGCCATTTAACACTTCCAAAACACTGCCCTTTAAACATCCCCTTAAGGCAAGAGCCGCGTAAAAGCCCCCATCCTTTGCCAAAAAACTCGAAATATAGTTGCAATGTCAACTACTATGCGGTATAATGGAGGCAAGACCAATCCCACGCGAAAAGGAGCTCCCATGAAGACCATCTTCCGCTATTTAAAACCCTTTGTGCCCCGCATGAGCCTGGGGCTGACCATCAAGTTCATCGGGTCGGTGATGGACCTGCTGCTGCCCTGGATCCTCTCCTACATCATTGACGAGGTGGCCCCCACCAAAGACCTGCCCCGGGTGTTTTTGTGGGGCGGGGCCATGGTGGCTGCCGCCCTGCTGGCCTGGGGCACCAATATTTTGGCCAACCGCATGGCCGCCTGGGTGGCCCAGCACACCACCGAGTCCATCCGCCACGACCTTTTTGCGAAAATCAGCTCTCTCTCCTGCGCCCAGGTGGACGCCTTCTCCATCCCCTCCCTGGAGTCCCGGCTGACCACCGACACCTACCAGATTCACCAAATGCTGGGCATGATGCAGCGCATTGGCATCCGGGCCCCCATTCTGCTGGTGGGCGGCGTGCTCATCACCCTGACCCTGGACCCGGTGCTCACGTTGGTGCTGGTGTGCACCCTGCCCTTCATCGGCGTGCTGGTGTACAGTGTCTCCAAAAAAGGCGTGCCCCTCTATGTGCAGCTGCAGCAGAGCGTGGACGCCATGGTCCGCACCGTGCGGGAGACCATCTCCGGCATCCGGGTCATCAAAGCCCTTTCCAAAGTGGACTACGAAAAAGAGCGCTTTGCCGGGGTAAACGCCGGTGTTTCCGCTAAGGAGGCCAAGGCCGGCATCACCATGGCCCTGACCAACCCCCTTATGAATCTCTTCCTGAATCTGGGCCTCACCGCCGTGATTGTGGCTGGAGCCTACCGGGTGAACGCGGGTCTGACCCAGCCGGGGAAAATCATCGCCTTTTTGAGCTATTTCACCATCATCCTCAACGCCATGATGGCCATGACCCGGATTTTCGTCAGCTTCTCCCGCAGCTCCGCTTCCGGCGGGCGCATCGCCCAGGTGCTGGCCGCCCCGGCGGACCTGGCCCCTGTATCCGCCCCCCAAGAGGACTCCCCTTACCATGTGGAGTTTGACAACGTCTCCTTTTCCTACCACAAAACCGAGCCCAATGTGGAGAACATCCGCTTCCGCCTGCGCCCTGGGGAGACTCTGGGCGTCATCGGAGCCACTGGCTGCGGCAAGTCTACTTTGGTCAACCTGCTTATGCGCCTGTATGATGCGGACACGGGCAAAATCGCCATTGGAGGCCGGCCCATCCGGTCCATCCCCCCAGAGGAGCTGCATACCAAGTTTGGGGTGGTGTTTCAAAACGACGCTCTTTTCGCCGACACCATTTATGAGAACATCGACTTCGGCCGGGGCCTGCCCCGGGAGGAGATTGAAAAAGCCGCCCGCTGCGCCCAGGCTATGGAGTTCATCTCCGCGCTGCCAGAGGGCTTTGAACATAGGCTGACCTCCAAGGGGACCAATCTCAGCGGCGGGCAGAAGCAGCGGGTGCTGCTGGCCCGGGCTCTGGCGGGCCGGCCGGAAATTCTCATTCTGGACGACTCCTCCTCCGCCTTGGACTACCGCACGGACGCGGCCCTGCGCGCCGCCCTGCGGAAGGAATACGCCGGGGTAACCACCGTCATCATCGCCCAGCGGGTCAGTTCCATTTACCACGCGGACCACATTCTGGTGCTGGACGAGGGCCGGGAGTTGGGCTATGGCTCCCATCAGGATCTGATGGAGGGCTGCGAGGTCTACCGGGAGATCGCTACCTCCCAAATGGGGCGGGGCTCCGGCTCCGCCGCTTCTACCAATACATCGGAAAGGGGGCTTACCTGATGCCGCCGCGTTTTATGCCCCGAGGGCCCATTGAAAAGCCCAAGGACCGGAAAAAGGTTTTGCTGCGCCTGTGGGGCTACATTTACGCCCGCAAATTTATGGCCCTGGGGGCCTTGGCTCTTACGGTCTCCAGCAATCTGCTGGCCCTTTTGGGCCCCTATCTCTCCGGCCGGGCCATTGACGCCATCGGCCTCTCCCAGGGCGGGGTGGACTTCCCCAGGGTCTTTTACTACTGCGGGCTTATGGTCCTGTTTTATGGCGCCTCCTCCATTCTCTCCTACGCCCTCTCCATTTTGATGATTAAACTGAGCCAGTCCATTGTGCGGCAAATGCGCGGCCAGGTCTTCGACCGCCTGACCACCCTGCCTGTGCGCTACTTTGACCAGCACCAGACCGGCGACATTGTCAGCCACATCTCCTACGACATCGACACGGTAAACGCCTCCCTCTCCAACGACCTGCTGCAGATTGCCGCCTCGGCCATTACGGTCTTCGGCTCCCTGGCCATGATGATCGCCATCTCCCCCATTTTAGTGCTGGTGTTCGCGGTGACCATCCCCCTGTCGGTGCTGTTCACCCGCTATATGACCCGCAAGGTGCGGCCCCTGTTTCACAAGCGGTCCGTTAAGCTGGGGGAGCTGAACGGCTTTGTGGAGGAGGTTATCAGCGGCCAAAAGACCACCAAGGCCTACCACCAGGAGGCCACCCAGACCCGGCGTTTTGACGGCAAAAACAAAGAGGCCGTGGACGCCTATTACAACGCGGACTACTATGGGGCCATGACCGGCCCTTCCGTCAACTTCATCAACAACCTGTCCCTGGCCTTCATCAGCGTGTTTGGGGCGGCGCTGTTTTTGCTGCAAAGGCTCTCCATTGGCGATTTGTCCTCCTTTGTGCTCTATTCCCGGCGCTTCTCCGGGCCCATCAACGAGATGGCCAACATTGTCAGCGAGCTGCAATCCGCCTGCGCCGCCGCCGAGCGGGTGTTTGAGCTTATGGACCAGGACCCCGAGCCCCTGGACCTGCCCGGAGCGGCGGACCTGCGCCAAGTGGAGGGCCGCGTGGAGATGGAACAGGTCCGCTTTGGCTATGACCCGGACAAGGTGGTGATTCACGGGCTGGACCTGCACGCGCCCCCAGGGGGCCTGACCGCCATTGTGGGCCCCACCGGCGCGGGAAAGACCACCCTGATCAATCTGCTTATGCGCTTTTACGACCCGGACAGCGGGCGCATCACCTTGGACGGGCGGGACATTCAAAGCGTCACCCGCAAAAGCCTGCGGCTCTCTTACGCCATGGTGCTGCAAGACACCTGGCTCTTTACCGGCACCATTTTCGAGAATCTGGCCTATGGCCGCAAGGACGCCCGGCGGGAGGACGTGGAGGCCGCGGCCAAAGCGGCCCGGATTCACCGGTACATTATGGCCCTGCCCCAGGGCTACGACACCGTGCTGGACGAAAACGGGGTAAACATCTCCCAGGGCCAAAAGCAGCTTTTGACCATTGCCCGGGCCATGCTGCTGGATGCCAGGATGCTTATTTTGGACGAGGCCACCTCCAATGTGGACACCCGCACCGAGCAGCAGATTCAAGCGGCCATGCGCACGCTGATGCGGGATAAAACCTGTTTTGTCATCGCCCACCGGCTCTCCACCATTCAAAACGCCAACAACATTCTGGTGGTCCGGGACGGAGACATTGTGGAGCAGGGAACCCACCAGGAGCTGATGGCGCGGGGAGGCTTTTACGCGGAGCTGTACAACTCCCAGTTTCAGTAGGGCGGGGCGGACCGGGCCCGCCAGGCCTTTTCCTGGGGAGTGTCCCTTTCGGAGAGCTTTTCGTGTTCCCCCGCCCGGTAGGGCTGGGGAACACAGAGATAGTCCCTTTTCCTGTTTCCGCTTGCATTTTGGAGAAAGTGGAGTATAATGGTATACATTGTCCGAAACACCCCACCAGAGAAAGGACGGGTCCCAAATATGACCACAATTGAACATCAAAGCTTTGACCAAGAGCGGGCGCTCTACGCCAGCCAGGATATCTCTGTTGAGAACTGCTCCTTCGACGGCCCCGCCGATGGGGAAAGCGCCCTCAAGGAAAGCCGGAACATACGGGTGGACCACTGCTTTTTCAACCTGCGCTACCCCTTCTGGCACTGCCAGGGCCTCACCATTGCCAACAGCGAACTGACCGAACTCTGCCGCGCCGCCCTCTGGTACTCCCAGGGCGTTTCCATCACCGGCTCCAAGCTCCACGGCATCAAGGCCCTGCGGGAGTGCGGGGACGTAACCATGCGGGACTGCCATGTGGCCTCCCCTGAGTTTGGCTGGTTCAACCATGATGTGGAGATGGAGAACGTCTGCGCCGAGAGCGAGTATTTTATGATGCGCTCCCGCGGCCTTCGCTTCCACGGGGTTACCCTAAAGGGCAAGTATTCCTTCCAGTACATTGAGGATTCCGTATTTGAGGGCTGCACCTTTGACACAAAGGACGCTTTCTGGCACGCGAAAAACGTTACCGTGCGCAACAGCACCATCAAGGGGGAATACTTAGCTTGGTACTGCGAGAATGTCACCTTTGAGAACTGCAAGATTTCCGGCACCCAGCCCCTGTGCTACTGCAAGGGCCTCAAGCTCCTTGACTGCCAGATGATTGGCACGGACTTGAGCTTTGAGAAGTCGGAGGTGGAGGCCGTTTTGACCGCCCCCATTGACAGCATTAAAAATCCTCTCTCCGGCCGCATTTCCGTGCCCGCCGCGGGAGAGATCATCCGGGACGACCCGGCCTCCCAGGGCCAGATCATTTTGGGCAAGAGCTGCTGCTGCGCCTAAATATCTTCTCCCAGCAAAAAAGACAGGTCCGGAACGCTCCGGGCCTGTCTTTTTTTAGGGAAAAGCGTCAGCCGCACCGGAAAACCGGCTGCAGCTGCCGCCCCTCCAGCGCGGCCTGGACGGTCTCTTCCAACAGGGAAAAATCCGCCACCAGAGAGAAGGGCTTCTTCTCCGGGTCGTCCTGACCCAGAGGGACAAAATAGATGTTTTTGGTGTTCATCAGCCGGGCCGCGTTTTGGCCCGAGGCCGCCAGGGCGTCGTTGCTGGCCAGGCACAGCACTACGGGCTTTCCCACCCGCAGGGTGGATTTGACCGCCATGGTCACCGGCGTGTCTGTAATGCCCAGGGCCAGCTTCGAGAGGGTGTTCCCCGTGCAGGGACAGACCACCATGGCGTCCACCAGCCCTTTGGGGCCAATGGGCTCGGCCTCCACAATGGTGTGCAGAGGCTCCCGCCCGGCAATGGCCGTGGTCCGCCCAATAAACTCCGCCGCTGTGCCGAACCGGGTGTCCGTCTCATAGACGTTTTGGGACATCACCGGCAAAAGGGCAAACCGCCGCCGCAGGCTTTCCATCTGTTCCACCGCCTTGCCCAAGGTGCAAAAGGACCCGCACAGGGCAAAACCCAAGGTCTGCAAGCAAACCATCTCCTTTCTCAGGGCCGCGCCCATAGGCCGCCCCGCTGTTCTTCCAATATATTGTAGACCGCTTCTTTAATCAGCTCGCCGGAGGCCTTGGGAGAGAGCTTTCCCGGCAGGGAGGGCGCGGGCAGAACCCGCAGGCCCAGCCGCCCGGCCGCTTCCAGGTCCACGCCGCCCGGCGGGGAGGCCAGTTCCAGAATCAGCCCCTCCGGGCTTTGCGCGGCCAGAACCCGTTGGCCCAGCACCCGGGCGGGCACTGTGTTGAAAATCAACTCGTACCGGTCTCCCAGCTCCTGGTAGGCTGCCGCCCGGCAGCCAGAGGCCCGGATCAGGGTCAGGTCCTTGGCCTTCCGGGCGGCGCAGTCCACCTGGGCGCCCATGCCCCGCAGCATGCCGCACAGCGCCCGGCCAATGCGTCCATATCCCGTTACCAGGCACCGGGCCCCGCCCAGGGCCCCCTTATATTCTTGAATGGCCAGCCCTATGGCGCCCTCGGCGGTCAGGCAGGCATTGCCCGCCACCAGCTCCTCCCGGGCATAATAGTCATGGCAGTCCGCCGCCCGCCACAAATCCGAGCTGGCGGTCAGGGGCCCCAGCATGCCGCCCAGCACCGTCTTGCCAGAAAACAGCCGGGCAAAGCCGTCGTCCAAAGGAATCTCCCGGCGGGACAAGGGCGCGTTCAGGGTCCGGCCATCCCGTGTGGCGGGCAGGGGGAGGAGAATATACTGGCTCTCCGCGGCCAGTTGGGCCAGGTCTGTCTGGGGCAGCCCGCCAGAGCCCTCTTCCAAGCAGCTGACCCGCACGCTGCATCCATCGGCCATTAAAGAGCGGGCCAGGTAAAGCTGGCGCTGGTCCCCGCCGGCCACGCCGAAATTCCCGCGCATCGCTACCACAATCCTTTCCGTTGCGCCCCCGGCTGGGGGCTTGCCCCGCCAAAGCCCGCGGGGATATTCCATCCTATGGAGATAGGGGGATTTGGTGAAGCCCTTTTCCGTATTTTGGGAAGCCCGGCTTTTTAACGGGAAGGCGGATGCTCTTTTCAAGCCTTTGCCGCCGCGCTGGAAAACCGGCAAACACCCATTTTTAAGCTGGCGCATAGCATGGGAGGAAAGGTGGGATGGCCTATGGCGGACTTTGTGGCCAACGGGATCGATATTTCAGAATTTAACGGGGATGTGAACATCGCCGCCCTAAAGGGGAAGGTGGACTTTATCATCATCCGCTGCGGCTATGGCGGAGACTATGAGAGCCAGGACGACAGCCAATACTGGGCCAATGTGCGCAAGTGCCAGGAGGCGGGCATCCCCTTTGGGGTGTACCTCTACTCGTACGCCCGAAACATGGAAATGGCCATGAGCGAGGCGCGGCATACCCTGCGGCTGATTCATGGCCTGCGCCCGCTGTACGGGGTTTGGTACGACCTGGAAGACGCCAGCCTGCCCACGGGCAAAGCGTTGGTGGACAATGTGCTGGCCTACTGGACCACCATCCAGCAGTGCGGCTACTACTGCGGCATTTACGCCTCGCTTTACTGGATGGAGCGCCGGCTGAACAGCCCCCGGCTGCAGGGGGTGGACCGGTGGGTGGCGCAGTGGGCCCCCCAGCTGGACTACCCGGGCGCGGGCATGTGGCAATACAGCGACCGGGGCGTCATCAATGGAAAGACCTTTGACCTGGACCGGGCCTTTAAAAACTACCCGGCCATTATCAATGGAGAGGAGTGGACGGACATGACGGCGGAAGAGGTGAAGCGCCTGGCCCGGCGGGAGGCCCAGGCGGTGTATGACCAGAACGAGGCCAAATACAAAACCATCAACGATGTGCCTCAGTGGGCCAGGGGCTCGGTGGTGGAGGTGTACGACCGGCTGAAGCTGCTGGGTGTGAAGGACGGAGCCCAGCTGGACGCCAGCGCCACCTATGTGCGGGCGCTGTATGTCATCGCGAAGGTGCTGGAGCTGATGGACGAGAAGGCGATTATAGAGGGAAACTAGAGAAACGCCGGAGGAAAGCCGCCAGCGCGGTAAGAACGCCCCAGGGCTTTTCCCGCGCCGGCGGTTTTCCTTTTCAAAAGGGAGTGTCCGTTTCGGAGAGCTTTTTGTGTTCCCCCGCCCTGCGGGCGGGGGAGCACAAATGATTATCTCTGTGGTTGGGACACTCCCTTTTCAAAAAAAGCCCTACCATTTTGTAGAAATTCGTGGTATACTATTCCCATAGGTTACGTAAAAAAAGCAAGCCCCCCGGGGGCTTTAGGAGGATAAAAACCATGTGTGGATTTGTAGGCTTTACCGGCGACCCCCAGGAAGGGGTTCTGCATTCCATGGCGGACGCCATTGCCCACCGGGGCCCGGACGACGCGGACTATTATATGGACGGGCGGGTTTCCCTGGGCTTCCGGCGGCTTTCCATCATCGACCTGGAGGGCGGACGCCAGCCCATGCGCAATGAGGACGGCAGCAAGGTGCTGGTGTTCAACGGGGAGATTTACAACTACCAGAGCATCCGGGAGGACCTGCTCAAGGCCGGACATGTCTTTCAAACCGCCGCCGACAGCGAGGTGGTGCTCCACGGCTATGAGGAGTACGGCCCCGCCCTGCTGGACCGGCTGCGGGGCATGTTCGCCTTTGTCATTTGGGACCAGGCGAAGGGGGAGCTTTTCGGCGCCCGGGACTTCTTCGGCATTAAGCCCCTGTACTATGCCCAGATGGGAGAGGCCTTCCTGTTCGGGTCGGAGATCAAAAGCTTTCTGCCCCACCCGGCCTTTCGCAAGGAGCTGAACCTCCGGGCGCTGGAGCATTATCTGAGCTTCCAGTACTCCCCAGGGCCCGAGACCTTTTTTCAAAATGTGTATAAGCTGCCGCCCGCCCACTATTTTACCTACCGCCAGGGCAAGCTGAACCTGACCCGCTACTGGCTGCCGGAGTTTTGTGCGGAGGAGGACAAGAGCCTGGATTACTGGGTGGACGAGATCGAGAAGGTCTTCGACAACAGCGTGGAGGCCCACAAGATCAGCGACGTGGAGGTGGGCTCGTTCCTGAGCTCCGGGGTGGATTCCAGCTATGTGGCCTGCTCCGCCCATGTGGACAAGACCTTTACCGTGGGCTTTGACAACGGGGAAAAGTACAACGAAATCAGCTACGCCAAGGGGCTTTCCGAGCGGATTCCCGTGAAAAACATCAGCAAGGTGATCACGCCGGAGGAATTTTGGGGGACCTTCCCAAAAATCCAGTACCACATGGACGAGCCTCTGGCCGACCCCTCTGCCGTAGCCCTGTACTTTGTGTGCAACACCGCCAGCCAGCATTTGAAGGTGGTGCTCTCCGGCGAGGGGGCGGACGAGATTTTCGGCGGGTACAACATCTACAAAGAGCCTTTGGCCTGCCCCTGGTATGATAAAATTCCCTTCCCCATCCGGCGGCTCATCGGCAAAATTGCCGGAGCGCTGCCCGCCCGCCGGGGGCTGAACTTTTTGGTCCGCCGGGGCAAGCGGCTGGAGGAACGGTTTATTGGCAACGCCTATATGTTCACGGAAAAGGGGCGGCGGGCTATTTTGAAAAACCCAACCGGGGCCCCGGCTCCGGAGGCGCTGGTCAAGCCCTACTACGACATGGTGAAGGACCAGGACCCCGTGACCAAAATGCAGTTTGTGGACCTTAACATGTGGATGGTGGGCGACATTCTGCTGAAAGCGGATAAAATGAGCATGGCAAACTCCTTGGAGCTGCGGGTGCCCTTTTTGGACAAAGAGGTCATGGCCCTGGCAGGCCGCATTCCCCAGCGCTACCGGGTAAACGGAGAGAACACCAAATTCGCCATGCGCAAGGCGGCCCTGCGGCGGATGCCGGAGAAGTGGGCGGACAAAAAGAAGCTGGGCTTCCCGGTGCCCACCCGGGTGTGGCTGAAGCAGGACCCGTACTATGAAAAGGTGAAAGCGGCCTTTACAGGCGAGGCTGCGGAGAAGTTCTTCCACACCGGGAAGCTTATGAAGCTCCTGGACGACCACCGGGCGGGCAAGGCGGACAACAGCCGGCGGATTTGGACCGTGTACGCCTTTTTGGTGTGGTATGGGGTGTTCTTTGAGGAAGAGAAGAACGCACGCTGAGAACGTATTACCTCTTTTGAGCCTGGCGGCGCGGGCGTGCCCGCGCCGCCAGGCTTGAAAAGCAGTAAATGCCGATTTTCAAGTGCGTTTACTATCAAGTGATAGAAGGGAAATGTTTTTATGCAGGAAATCATGATTCTTGGCACCTTCCATTTTCACAGCCCGGATAACGGAGACCGATTCCACCAGGGGGCGGACATCCTTTCCCCGGAGCGGCAGCGGGAGGTTTTGCAGGTGGTAGAAGCCCTAGAGGCGTTCCAGCCTACAAAAATTGCGGTGGAGCAAAAGCCAGAGCAAAGCGCCGGACTTCTGCGGCAATACCAGGCGTACGTCCAGGGTGAGGCCGGTCTGGCGGCGGGGGAGGTCCAGCAGATTGCTTTTCGCCTGGCCAAACGCCTGGGGCAGGAACAGCTGTACTGTGTGGATTGGAACGAGGCCCAGCCCCATGTGGGCAGCATCTTTCAGTGGATGGCGGACCACCCCTGCGCGCGCATTCAGGAACTGGACGGCAGGGCGGAGGCCTCCCATGCCGAAGAACAGTCGCATTTAGAGTCCTCCACGCTTCTGGAGCATTTTATCCTTTTGAACCAGCCCGCGCGCGCCCTGGAAGACCACAGGGCCTATCTGAACTATGCTCTGCTGGGGAACGCCCAGGACCCGGCCGGGGCGCAATGGGTGGCCCAGTATTGGTACTACCGTAATTTGCGGATCTGGAAAAACGTGATGGAGCTTTTCCAAGCGCCCGAGGAAAGGGTGCTGCTGCTCATAGGGGCGGGGCATCTGCATTATCTGCGGCAGACGTTCTCCGACGCGGGGCAGGTCCAGGTGGTCGACGCGGCGGATTTTCTCGCAAGGCAGGGAGAATAGTTCCACTGCCGCAAGAGGCCCAACCCTTCGCCAAAGGCGAAGCGTGGAAGAAGGAGGGCCAGGCAAATGCCTGGCCCTCCTTCTTCCACCGCCCGCTGAAAGCGGGCGGTGGGGCCGGGGTCTACAGCAGCACCACGCCCGCCTCTTTACACCGGTTCCGGGTCTCCTGGTCCCACAGGGAGGCCTGCACCTCGCCGATGTGGGCCTTGCCCAAAAGCAGCATACACAGGCGGCTCTGGCCAATGCCCCCGCCGATGGTCAAGGGCAGCTCCCCGGCCAGCAGCATTTTGTGGAAGGGCAGCTCCCGGCGGCTGTCGCAGCCGGCCTCCCGCAGTTGGCGGTCTAAAGACTCCCCATCCACCCGGACGCCCATGCTGCTGATTTCCAGCGCCAGCCCCAAAGGCTCGTGCCAGAAGAGCAGGTCGCCGTTCAGGTCCCAGTCGTCATAGTCCGGGGCCCGGCCGTCGTGGGGCTTTCCGCTTTTCAGCCTGCCGCCGATCTGCTGGATGAACGCCGTGGGGTGCTCCTTCACGAAGAGATTCTCCCGCTCCTTGGGAGAACGCTCCGGCCAGCGGTCTTCCAGCTCCTGTGCGGTGACAAAGGCCACATCCCGGCAAAGCTGGGTGGGCAGGTCTGAAAACTGCCACTGCAGTTCGTCCAAAGTGCCGCAGATGGCCGTGACGATCTTCCGCACCGTGTCCTGCAAAAAAGCCACGTTTCGGGATTCCCGGTCAATGACCTTTTCCCAGTCCCATTGGTCCACGTAGATGGAGTGAAGGTTATCCAGCTCCTCGTCCCGGCGGATGGCGTTCATGTCCGTGACCAGGCCGTTGCCCACAAAGAAGTCGTAGTCATGCAGGGCCAGGCGCTTCCACTTGGCCAGGGAGTGGACCACCTGGCCGGTTCCGCCCACGGCGGGAATGTCGAAGCCCACCGGGCGCTCCACGCCGTTCAGGTCGTCGTTAAGGCCCGTGGCCGGGTCCACAAAGAGGGGCGCGGTAACGCGTTTCA
>Ga0137309_100275_pt2 | contig 36299 bp, 30 predicted proteins | sample NAcewiD2O_June_FD_97179 | JGI IMG/M metagenome (GOLD analysis project Ga0137309, IMG submission 97179) | Mouse cecal microbial communities from Vienna, Austria - N-Acetylneuraminic amended D2O_June | ecosystem: Host-associated > Mammals > Digestive system > Large intestine > Cecum | place... | reverse complement strand
AGCTCCTTAGTAAAGCGCACATTATTGATGACGCCCACATGCTTGGTGTTGTCAAACTTTGACATGGAATTCAAAAGGGCGGTAACGCCGCACTTGTCCGCGCCCAAAGAAGGGCCGTTGGCGTTGGCCATAGGCGCGCCCTTTTTCCGGCCGCAGGCAGAGGCGGAGCAGAAGTTCCCCCACTCGGCGCTCATGGAGTTGTTGACGCTGACAATATTGTACCGGTACAGGCCAGCGTCCTGTCCTGCTTGGGAGGTAATGTCCGCCATATCGTTGAACAGCCGCTGGGCCATGCTGTCAGCCTCGTCATTGTCGTTGCCGTACTTGGGTGCGTCCAGGCAAAGCTTGCGCACGTCCTCCCGGCCTTCAAAGTCCTGATCCAGCACCTGGACCAGCTCTTCCAGAGTCAGGCGCTTCTCCTCATAGACCAGCTTCCGAATGGCCGTCAAGCTGTCCGCGCAGCTGATGACGCCAAAGGTCTCGCTGGAGGCGTTTAGGTACCGCACCCCGCCTTGGAACACAGGCAGCCCCCGTTCCACACAGTCGTTGAGCAGCAGGCTCAGGTGCAGGTAGGGAGCGTTCTCCCCAGCCACCTGATAGTTCAAATATTTGTGCACGGCGAACTGTTCCATTACGGGCCGAAGCTGGGCCAGCACCGCCCCGTACAGCTTCTCGAATGTATCGAACTGAGCAAGCTCCCCGGTGGCCGGACCGCAGAGCACCTGATGATAGGAGTCTGTGCCATTGTGCAGGGCCAGGTCCAGGGCCTTTAAGGCGTTAACGCCGTTGTTGGGCGTGCCCACGCTGTACCCGGCCAGCACATACTCGCCGCAGCCAAAAGGCACATACTGCTCCGCCTCCTCGCGGCTGACCCCGTATACCCGCTCCACAGCGGGCACATTGGTGTCGTCAGAATAGAGAATGGGGAAAGTAACCCCTTCGGCGTTGACCTCCATGGCTTTCTGGAACACATCCTCGCTCATGCCGGTGTAATACCGCAGGGTCAGCTGGGGCACCGCCTCCCGGAAGCGGCGGGTGGCCTCCATTATGGCAATGGCCAGCCGGTCGGCCTCGGCCGGGTGCTGGCGGCCCACGCCGCCAATAATCACCCGGCAGTCGTGGATTTTATTGATCTCCCGGAAATGCTTGTAGAGATAGAGGATTATTTGAACCCCTTCCTCCTCGGTCAGCCGCCCAGCGTCCAAATCAGCGGCGTAAAGAGCCCCCAGGTAGTCGTCCACACGGCCATAGTTCATTAGGTCGCAGCTGACAGAGTAAATCCACATCAGCTGGACCCCTTCCAAAAAGCTCTGGGGCGGCTGGTGCTGGATGTGTTCCAGGGCCTCCGCCAGCGCCAAAAAGCGCTTTCTGACCGGACTGGCTCCGCTGTGGGCCGCTCGTTCCAAAGCCTGCCTGCGGTACTGCTCACAGGCCCCGCGCAGGCTCTCAATCCAGAGCTTGAGGGCCTCATAGAAGGTAGAGGGACCATTTTCCGCCGCTTTCTGGTCTATCTCCCGGTCCAGGCCATCGAAGCCCAATGCCATCAGCTTGTGGAAATCCAGGTTGGTGCCCGCCACCCGGCAGTCGCAGTTGGCCACGCCGGGCGCGGGGTAGCCTTTTGCCGGGACATAGCCATACCGCTGGGCAAAGGCCAGGTCCAGCTTGCGGGCGGTGTTCTCCTCCCGCCAAAACATCTGGGCGGCTTGCAGGGCATAATTCTCCGCAGCGGTCAGTTCCCCGGCGCAATTCTGCATGGCGGCGGTAAACTCGAAGTCCTTGAAGTAATAGGTATAGCCCGCGCCCAAGGCGGAGTACCCTCCCGTCTGGGAACTAAAGCCCAAAAAGCCATGGTCATACCGGCCCGCGATCCCATCCTCTTCGTCCAGGGGAGCCAAAATGTGCTTAAGCTGGTAGTCCAAGCAGCGGGCCTCCCGCAGGCAGATATCATCGCTGTTCTCCTGGTAAACCCGGGTGAACTCCAGCGCTTCCTGAAGCTTCTGCAAATCGGTTCTGCTCATAACTTTCTCCTCTTCTCTTTTATTGATATTTTCTCTTGCCTTTTTCCTGGTCCGCCGCTATAATGGCCTTAGCGGGGTGTTTTCAGAAGGATTCCCGCGCAAAAAGGAGGCGGCATTGTGGCGGACGAAGCTGTTTTACTGCGTCAAACGGAAGATGCCATGCGCCAGGCCGGAGGCAAAGCCCTGTGCCAGCGCGGGGTGCACTCCACCTACCGGCTGCACGCCCACGACTTTTACGAGCTTTTTTTGGTGCCCCAGGGCAGCGCGGTTCATGTGGTGAACGGGCAGGCCCAGCTGCTGACCGAAGGTTCTCTTGCGCTCATTCGTCCAGCGGATGAGCACAAGTATGAGTTCCTCAACAACAGCGATTTCGAGATTATCAACATTGGCATCCCTCTGCCGGTTTTTTTGAGGCTGTGCCAATATTTGGACGTTGACCGATCTCTGTTTGATGAACCAGCGGTGTCGCCCTTACGGGTGCTTTCCGGCGGGGTCCTGCGGGACGCCCAAAAAAAGCTGCTGGAAAACCAGAGTATTCCAGACCCTGAGGTCTCCTACCGGCACATGCTCAGCGTGTTCCCCTACCTGGTGGGGCTGTTTTTGGCTATGCCGGAGGAAACCAACCGGCTGCCCTCCTGGCTGGCCGCGCTGCTGGACCAAATGGACCGTCCCGAGCATTTCATCCCCGGCCTGCCCCATATGCTGGACCTGGCCAATCTTTCTCAAGAACACCTAACCCGGTCCTTCCGGCGGTATCTGGGGGTTACGCCCACTGCGTTCATCAACGCCAAACGCTTGGGCTATGCGGCGGAGCTGCTGATGAACCAAGACCTGCCCGTTATTGAGGTAGGAGCCCAGTGCGGCTTTAACAGCCAAAGCCACTTTTACCGGCTCTTTACCCTGCGGTATGGCTGTCCGCCCAAGGCCTTTCGGGCGGCTTTCGGGGAAGCCCTCCCAGCTGATTCTATTATATAAGACTCCACCTGGCATTTCTACCCGCTCCTTGACCAATTTTTCCACTATATTGATATGCGTTACTCCGCGCCAAAGGCAGGAAGCGGGTTACCACTTTCTCGCTGCCCGGCCTTACTTTTCGCCTTGGCACCAGGGCTGGTTCATCGCGGTTCCATCTGGCATTTTTTCGGGGGAATCCACATATAATCCCTTGTGATATAGTAAACGCACTTGAAAATCGGTATTTACTGATTTTCAAGCAGGGCGGCGCGGGCGTGCCCGTGCCGCCAGGTTCAAAAGAGGTATCACCTCTTTTGAACTGCGTTAACTATAACCCGGGGAACTGAACCAAATGGAAAAGGAAGTGTGGAAAAATGCAGTTTTACCCTGAAGGCCGGCTGCTGGCCTCCCCTGAAAACACCGCCGCCCTCCAATCTCTGCCCGCTCTGACCGAGGCCATGCGCGAGGAGCGGATCTTGGAGGCCCGCGCCGCCATGTGCGACAGCGCCCATAACCTCTGGGTGGACTTTCCCTGCATGCGGGGCATGATCCCCCGAGAGGAGGGTGCGCTGGGCATTCGGGAGGGCTCCGTGCGGGATATTGCCATCTTATCCCGGGTCAACCGTCCGGTCAGCTTTATGGTCCGGGATTTTTTTCGGGACCCGGATGGCAGGCTCACCGCTCTGCTCTCCCGCCGGGATGCTCAAGAAGTGTGCACCCGCGAATACTTGGATAAGTTGGCCCCCGGCGATGTAATCGACGCCCGGGTCACCCACCTGGAGCCCTTCGGTGTGTTTGCCGACATTGGCTGTGGCGTCTCCTCCCTGCTGCCCATTGACGCCATCTCCGTCTCCCGCATTGAGCACCCACGGGAGCGCTTCCAGCCAGGCATGGACATCCGCGCCGTGGTGAAAAGCAAAGAGGGTGGACGCATCACCCTGAGCCACAAGGAGCTGCTGGGCACCTGGCAGGAAAACGCATCCCGCTTCCGGGCGGGCGAGACCGTTGGCGGGGTCATCCGCAGCATTGAGAACTATGGAGTCTTTGTGGAGCTGGCCCCCAACCTGGCCGGGCTGGCGGAGCTGAAGGAGCACATCTACCCAGGCCAGCAGGCCAGCGTGTTTATCAAGAGCATTTTGCCCTCCCGGATGAAGATCAAGCTGATTATCATTGAAACCTTTGACAGCGAACCCAGCCGCCCCGCGCCCCCCGAGTACTTTTTTGAGGGCGGGCATCTGGACGAGTTCGTATATTCGCCGGAAGGCAGCGATAAGTACATAGCGGTTACATTCTAAAAAGCTCCCCCAAAAAAGCCAGAGCCGGTTCCACCAGCTCTGGCTTTCGTATTAAATCCACTTGGAAATATCTGTCACAAAGGCGTAGGGGTTGCTGCGCATCTCCGCCAAGGCCGCTGCCAATAGGGCCCGCGCGTCAATGAGGGTAGAATCCGCCGCCAAAAGCTTGCCCCGCTTAATGTCCGGCTCTTCCAGAATGTCCTCAATGCGCTGGAACTCCGAGCCCCAGCCAAAGTCCCGCCGGACTTGGTAGAGTTCTTCCTTTCCATTGACCATGTAGGCGCACTGGCCGTGCTCTTTGATATAAGGCGGATGGACAATCTCCTCCACGCCGTGCATAAAGGTGCAGGCGTGGAGCACCGGCCCCATAAACAGCAGCTTGCCGCCCACCACCGGCAGCAGCATAAAGGGCGAGTGTGGGCCCACCGCCGTGTCGTCCATGACGTGACCTACGGTCAGCCGGTGGGCCAGCCGCCCCCAGGCGCACACAGAGTGGGTGGGATTCACGCTGCGCTCCACACCGGGACGCTTCCAGAAAATCCGGGGCAGAAGGCCAATGCAGGGCTCGGTGGCCTCCCCATCGAATATTGGGTTTCCCCGGTTCACATTCTCATAGGTCAGGGCGGGGAACAGCAGGGTGCCCTCCTCCCCCACCGTCTCTTGCAGGCAGTCGATGACCTGGTCCGGAGTCAGACTGGTCCCCAAGGCTTTCATAGAGGAATGCACCAATACCACGCCGCCGGGGCAAAGGCCCAAAGCGCGCAGGTCTTCCCGCAGCTTGATGTATTCTGATGATAAATGCGGCATAGACAAATGCTTCTTCCGATCCGGACCGCCTCAACCGTTGGCCTTGCGGATGGCTTCCAGGTCCGCCTTTGGGTTGCGGTCCATGTCCAGCAGGCCGTTTACCTCTTGGAACACATCGGTCAACTGGGTGTAGCAGTAGCCGCAGAAGCCCGGCAGGGCTTTAGCTCCCCGGCTGATGGCCCCAAAACGCTCCAGTAGGGCGGCTTGGTCCGCTACCGCGCCATTGTAGCCCCAGTTGTCCCCACCCTGGTCCTTCTGCATGGCAATGCCCCCAAACTCGCTGAAGATTTTGGGCTTGCCCGCATGGCTGCAGCCCTGGGCGGTCAGCAGCTTGCCGCTGGGCGCGCCCTTCAGCAGGGCCTCCTCGGTCTGGTAGGCCGGGTCCAGGTCCTGGGGCCAGGCAGTGTAGTCGTGGACCGTGAAAATGTCCGTCTCGGCCTGCTCCCAGCCATCGTTACCAGAGACCAGCCGGGTACCATCCAGGCAGTGGACCAGCTGATACAAAAAGGCGCAAAGCTGCTGGGCCTCCTTCTGGCTTTGAATGGCGGGCACGCCCCAGGACTCGTTAAGAGGGGTCCACACCAGAATGCTGGGGTGGTTGTAGTCCCGGCGGATGGCCTCGCTCAGATCCCGCATCAGGTTGCGCTTTTCGCTGTCCCGCAGCCAGTAGGCGCTGGGCAGCTCGCTCCACACCACCAGGCCCAGCTTGTCTGCCCAGTACAGGTAGATGGGGTCCTCGAACTTTTGATGCTTGCGGGCCCCGTTGTAGCCCATGGCCAAGGTGAGCTCCACATCTTTTTTCAATGCTTCCGCGCTGGGGGCGGTGAGCAGCCCATCCGGCCAGTAGCCCTGGTCCAGAATCAGCTTTTGATAGAGATTGTTGTTGTTCAGGGTAATCCGGTCGCCCCAAACCTGCACCTGGCGCATGCCAAAGTAGGTCTCCACCCGGTCGCAGGCCGTGCCGCTGTCCAAAGTCTCAATGGTCAAATCATACAGGCAGGGCGACTCCGGGCTCCAGGTGTAGATACCGTTGATCTCCGGGTTGTGGCCCAGATACAAGGTGGTTTTTACAAAGCGGTCCAGAGCGGAGGCCTCCTGCTGGGCCACGGTCTTTCCGTCAAAGGAGGCGGTCAGCCGCACCGCGCCGTTCACCGGCCGTTCGTTGAGGGTGACCTCCACCTGAAGCGCACCGTTTTCCACATCGGGAGTCAGGCGGAAGTCCACGGGGTAATACTCCCCCACGCCCTCCAGCCACACGCTCTGCCACAGGCCCGTAGAGGGGGTATACCAACAGGCAAAGGGCTCGGGACGGTAACTCTGCTTGCCCCGGGGCTGGTCGGTGTCCAGACGGTCCTCACAGCGCACGGCCAGGGTATACTCCCCGCCGGGCTGGGTAAGGTCCGTTATGTCAAAGAAGAAGTCTGAATAGCCGCCGGTATGGCTGCCAAAAAACTGGCCGTCCAGCCAGACCCCGGCCTCATAGTCCGCCGCGCCAAAGCGCAGCAGGCGGCGGGCTGTCATATGCTCCGGCACCCGGAAGCTGCGTTTGTACCACACCACATCGCAGTGCTCCTGGCGGTTAACGCCAGAAAGGGCGCTTTGGTAGACAAAAGGCACTTCGATGGAGAGGCGCTCTCCATCCCAGGGGTTTTCGGGGCGGTACCAAGCCTTGCGCAGGCCCTGGTTTTGGGGGTCAAAGGCAAAGTCCCACTGGCCGTTTAGGGTCATCCAATGCTCCCGCACCCGGTCCGGGCGGGGATGCTCTGGCCGTAATGGCGCTGACATGATGACATCACAATCCTTTCTGTTTTGAAAGATAGTTTCCGTACCGATAGGAAACGCGCCTCTTTTGAAGCTGGGCCCCAAAGCCGCCGCGTTAACCATAGGCATAGTGTAGCAACTTTTCCCTGGACCGTCAAGAGGGAGATTTGGAAAAAGCCATGCCCCTCTGCCGCCCCTAGAATCTCCCGTTAAACTGCGCAAACTTCTCTGATAACCCCCCCGGCTTTTTGCCATTTTCTCTTGCGGGTTCTCACTTTTTCTGGTATAATATGGTAAAATGCACTGCTTGCTCTCTTACTTTATCATCTGGAAAGGCGGAATATCCTATGGAACACAAATCCTTCGACCCAAAGTCCTACGCCGCCAAAGCCCGCGAAATGGTGGCGGAAGGCGCGGTCCTTCTGCGCAACGAAAATCACACCCTCCCCTTTGGCAAAGGGACCCGGCTGGCGGTGTTTGGCCGCAGCCAATACAACTATTATAAGTCCGGCACCGGCTCTGGAGGCCTAGTCAACACCGGCCATGTGCCCTCTATCCCCGAGGCCCTGGAAGCCTCTGGCCAAGTGGAGCTGGACCAGGAGCTTAAGGCCGTTTACGAGGCCTGGCTGCAGGACCACCCCTTCGATGTGGGTCAAGGCTGGGCCGCCGAGCCCTGGTATCAGGAGGAAATGCCTCTGGACCCAGCCCTGGTGGAGCGCCTCAGCGGCAAAAACGACGCCGCTCTGGTCATTTTGGGCCGCACCGCCGGGGAGGACAAGGACAACTCCGCCGCCGAGGGCAGCTACCTGCTGGCCCAGGCCGAGCGCCAGATGCTGGAAACGGTATGCCAGCGCTTTCAGCGGGTGGCCGTGGTGGTTAACAGCGGCGGCATTTTGGACATGAAATGGGTGGAAGAGTACAAGCCCGGGGCGGTCCTGTACGTGTGGCAGGGAGGCCAAGAGGGCGGCTTGGGCACAGCGGACGTGCTTACCGGAGCCGCCGCGCCCAGCGGAAAGCTCTCGGACACCATTGCCTATGACATTGCGGACTACCCCGCCGCCGGAAACCACGGCAGCGAGACCCGGAACGTATACGCCGAAGACATTTATGTGGGCTACCGTTATTTTGAAACCTTTGCCCCAGACAAGGTGCTCTATCCCTTTGGCTTCGGCCTGTCCTATACCCAGTTCCAGGTGGAGGCCGCTCCGGTGCAATATGACGGGCTTCTGCGTTTCTCCGCCAAAATTACCAACAGCGGCAGCGCCCCTGGCAAAGAGGTGCTGCAAATTTACTGCGCCCCGCCCCAAGGCAAGCTGGGCAAGCCCGCCCGGGTACTGTGCGCCTTTGCGAAAACCCAGGAGCTGGCCCCCGGCCAGAGCCAAGAACTGGACCTCTGCTTCTCCGTGGACCTGCTGGCCTCCTATGACGACAGCGGCGCCACGGGACACAAGTCCGCCTGGGTGCTGGAGGCAGGCGAGTACGCCTTCTTTGCCGGAACGGACGTGCGCACAGCCCAGCCCGTGGGCAGCGTAACGCTGGAGGAGCAGGTGCTGGAACAGCTGGAAGAGGCCTGCGCGCCCATCACCGCCTTTGACCGCCTGCGCCCTGGCCCGGCGGAAAACGGCGTTTACACCAAAGCCTATGAGCCCGCGCCCCTGCGCACAGTCCCCCCCATGGAGCGCCGCGCCGCCCGCATGGCCCCGGAGCTTCCCCAAACCGGGGATAAGGGCTGGAAGCTGGGGGATGTGGCCGCCGGCAAGGTAAGCTTAGAGGATTTTGTGGCCCAGCTTTCGGACGAGGACCTGTGCTGCATGGTCCGGGGCGAGGGCATGTGTTCGCCCAAAGTAACCCCCGGTACGGCAGGGGCTTTTGGCGGCGTAACCCAGCGCCTGCTGGATTTCGGCATTCCCACCGGCTGCTGCGCCGACGGCCCCAGCGGCATCCGCATGGACTGCGGCACCCGGGCCTTTGCCATGCCCAACGGCACCTGCCAGGCCTGCAGCTTCAACACCGCTTTGGTCCAGGAGCTCTATGAATATGAGGGCATGGAACTGCGTAAAAACAAGGTGGACACCTTACTGGGCCCTGGCATCAACATTCACCGCCACCCCCTAAATGGCCGGAACTTTGAATATTTCTCGGAAGACCCCCTGCTCACCGGCCGTATGGCCGCGGCCCAGCTTTTGGGCATGCAGGAATACGGCGTCACCGGCACCATTAAGCATTTTGCCTGTAACAGCCAGGAGTTCCACCGCCACGATGTGGAGGCCGTGGTTTCCGAGCGGGCCCTGCGGGAGCTGTACCTGCGCAGCTTTGAGGTGGCGGTCAAGGCCGGAAAGGCCAGCTCCATTATGACCAGCTATAACCCGGTCAACGGCCTGTGGTCTGCCAGCAATTACGATTTGCTCACCACCATTCTCCGGGAACAGTGGGGCTTTGAGGGCCAGGTGATGACCGACTGGTGGGCCAAATGCAACGACGAGGGCCAAGAGGGCCAGCGCACCAACACCGCCGCTATGGTCCGGGCCCAAAACGACCTCTATATGGTCACAGCCTGCGCCGGGGAGAACTCCGCCCACGACAACTCCGCCCAGGGCCTGGTCCAAGGCACGGTCAGCCGGGGGGATTTCCAGCGCTGTGCCAAAAACATCTGCCGCTTCCTCTTAAACTCCCCTGCCCTGCCCCGCCTGCTGGGCCAGGAGTCTCCCCTGGACAAGGAGCTGGGCGAAGCCCCCTCCTTCGACGAGGGCGAGCCCGCCCAACTGCACTATGTGGCTGTGGACCAGGAAGACCGGGCCCACTTTGACGTGGGGCTCATCGGCCTGGAAAAGGGCCAGAACACCCAGTTCGCGGTCAGCATCAAAAAGCAGGGCCTCTATGCCTTAAAGCTGGTGCTGCGCAGCACGGACAGCAACGATGTATCGCAGCTGCCCCTCTCGGTGTTCCAGGACCGGAACCTGCTGGGTACCGCCACCTTGACCGGGGCTCAGCGGGAGTGGGAGACCGTGGAGCTGAAGGTCATGGGCTTCTCCGGAAACTTCTACCTGCGGTTCTTCGCGGCCCAAACCGGGCTGGAGCTGCAAAGCGTCGAGCTGGAATTCCGTATGTCCCTGGAAGACATGATGAAACAAAGGCCTGAGGGCTAAAATCCAAAGAGAAGCCAGCGCGGTATGAGCCATTCATACCGCGCTGGCTTTTTGCTTTTATTGGGAATGGAAGGAGCTTAAGCCCCCCCTACCTTGACACTCATTGCCTTTTGGACCCCTTCTCGTTCACGCCTCTGGCGGCGTGCCCTTATCTGGCAGCGGTTGGAAATATCCATCCAGCAGCTCCAGCAGCCCGGCGGCATAGCCTGGGGAGAGATACTCCATCAGGGTTCCGTCCTGGCCCGGGCGGGAAACCAGCAGGCAGTCCTGAGAGACAACTGTAACCCGCAGGTCCTTAAGGGCCTCGCTGCTACTGGTAAAATCAATGTAATACTGGTAGCCAACGGCATCATGGCCCGCATTCTCCTCCACGTACCCAAACTGATTCAACGCCCGCACCAGCTTGGCGATTTCCCCCTGACCGGCGATGCTCACCAGCGTGCCGTCACCGCCGTTACGGATTTCCAGTTTTTCCACCTGGTTCGGGTCGATGTCAAACAGCTTATCCACCTTATCCGGAATGGGACGGATGGTCCGTTCCACCAGCTCCCAAAGGGGGGCGTCCGTGCCGCCGCTGGGCATGTACGGCGTGGAAGCCTCCCCCTGGCTCAAGACCAAGTAGGTACCATGGCACAGGCGCAGGGAGGCTCCATTCAGCTCTTCCTTCTGGCTGGAAATTTCCACAATATAGTCCCAGCACTCCGGCAGAACCGGATCCTTGCAGGGGTAAGCCTTCACCTGGCTCAAGGCCTGCGCCGCTTGGGCAATGTCCTCTGGAGCGGTAATATCCGCCTGTGCGCCGGTGGCAAACTCCCGGACGGTAATCTTGTCCACGTCCTCGGGGTTCACATCCAGCAGCTGAACCGCCGCCGGGTCCACAAAGGGCACGTCCTTAAAGCACTGCTCCAGGTAGCTGGTCAGGCCGGTCAAAGGCTTGCCATAGTAGAAAACCTCCTGGTCAGAATCTTCCACATAGAGGGACTGGTCGCTGCAAAGAACCACCCGCAGCTCCTGAGCCTGGGACCCGACAGTAAACTCCATGGAATAGTCCCAAGCCAGGCTGGAAACCTCCGCCTCCACAGCCTCCCATACGGGGAACTGGTTAAGCCAGTCCGCAATCCACTGGATTTGTTCCGCAGTGGCGTTGAGGTCATCCCGTCCCTCTCCAGAACGAAGGGTCAGCTCCGTAATCTGATCCGGGTCCAGGCTGAAGACGGTCTCGGGCTCCCCATAAAAGGCCCTGAGAATGGAAGCCAGCTGCCCCCGGGTCACCGGCTCCCGAGGGTGGAGCTTCTTTTCCCCATCCAACCGGAGGATCCCCTGGCGGTAGGCCCAGGCCACCGCGTCCTGAGCATAGGGGGCCACGTCCGCCCCATCGGCGGCAAAGCTTACGTCTCTGTCTACCTCATCGCAACAGGCCTGGCGGCGGAGCATTAGGGCCAGATCCTGGCGGGTAACCGCTAAGCCGGGAGAGAACATGCCTTGGCCCGTACCATTGATGTACCCATGATACGCGGCCCAGCGGACCGCCGCGCTGTACCAGGCATTGACGGGAACGTCCCCAAAATAGGTAGCGGGCATGTCCACCGGCTCCCCGCCGCGGAACAGCACTGCCGCCGCCATGGCCCGGGTAACCTGCCCCTGGGGGTGAAAGCGGCCATTGCCCACGCCTTGCAGCAGGCCCTCGTCATAGCACCAGAGAATGGCCTCTTGGTTCGGCTGGTCCTGGATATCGTCAAAGGGCGGGGCCTCTGCCGCCAGGGCGGCCGGCGGACAGAGAGCCAGCGCAAACAGCAAGGCCAAAAATAAGGCGGTCCATTTCTTCATAGTTTTTCTCTCCTTTTCGCAAATATGGCCGGGGGCTGCGGGGCGGGTTCCGTAGGCGAAAGCGCCAAAACCAGTCCGCTGCGCCGCCCCCGGCTTTGTGAGTTTTATTGTAACACAAGAAAGCAGAAAAGTAAAGGTAAAATTTTACGGCGCTTTTTTCGCAGTAAATGCTCTTCTTGCTCTGCCCCCCTACCCTACACCAGCTTATCCAGCAGCCGGACCTTCTTCAGCACCAGATGGATTACCGCGCACAGGGGCACGGAAACCGCCACAGCAATGGCCGCGTTGATGCTGGACGTAACCAGCTTGGTGGCCAAAGCGGCCACCACCGCGCCCATCTCGCTGCCCAGCAGCAGCCCTTCCACAAAGGCCTTGCCCAGGTACAAAATCATGTAAACCAAGCTGCCGCACACCGCCGCCGCAATGTTTTTGCCCTGGTTCTCCCCGTTGGAGCCCTTGCTGTGGGCAATCCACCCGCACACAGCGGCCAGCAAAAACTTGAAGGCAAAGGTAAAAGGCGCGCTGGCCACATAGGCCGGGTTGGTCAGGTCATAGAGCCCGGAGCCGATGCCCGCTGCCAATCCGCCGCCCACCGGCCCCAGCATGAAGCCGGAAAACAGGCAGAAAATGTTGCCGAAGTGGATGCGGCTTACATCGCCAATGGCCACGGGAATGGGCACGCTGATGTAGTTGGAGACAAACACCAGCGCCGCGAACACCCCGGAAAACACCACCCGGTACAGTGTGGACTTGTTAGACTTGGACATGGGAACCATTCCTTTCACACTAGATTGTAGAGAATAAATCAGTCTTTTGAGAGCAGAAAAATTCGTTCCGCAAAGCCGCCCCGCTCCTGGTTTTTCCGCTGGTAGGCGGCGGTCAGTTCCTCTAAGCTGTGCCCGTCCGCCTGGCACAGGGCGCACACCACTTCTAAAATATCCGCCAGCTCGGTGAGCTCCCGGCTCTCCAGATATTCGGCGGCCTCCTCCTGGAGCTTGCGCTCCAAAGCGTCGTGAAACTCCGGGCCTTCCAGCACCCGGATGTGGGGCGTTTCCCCCTGAGCCCGGATGATCTGGGGAATTTTGTCCCGCACCAGCTTACCATATTCCGTCATGCCGCACCTCTCAAAGCCGGGCCACGCCGGTTTTCCGGGCGGCCTCCGCCACAGCGGCCGCAATGGCCGGGGCTACCCGCTTGTCAAAGGCGCTGGGGATGATGTTATCCTCCCGCAGCTCGCTGCCTGTGATTATGCCCGCCAGGGCCTGTGCCGCAGCCACCTTCATTTCATCGTTAATCTCCCGGGCCCGCACATCCAAGGCCCCCCGGAAGATACCCGGAAAAGCCAGCACATTGTTGATCTGGTTGGGCCGGTCCGACCGGCCGGAGCCCGCCACCCGGGCCCCGGCTGCCAGAGCCTCTTCCGGGAAAATCTCCGGGGTAGGGTTGGCACAGGCGAAGACAATGGCGTCTTGGGCCATGGAGGCTACCATCTCCTGGGTGACACAGCCCGGAGCAGAGAAGCCCATAAACACGTCCGCCCCACGGATGACTTCCGCCAAAGAGCCCCGCTGGCCCGCCGGGTTGGTAACCGCCGCCAGCTCCGCCTGGGCGGGAGTCATGCCGGGCAGGTCTGGGTGCAGGGCCCCGTTTCTGTCGCAGACTACCACATTCTTTAGGCCCAGGGCCATCAGCAGCCGGGTGCAGGCGCTGCCCGCCGCCCCCGCCCCGTTGACCACGGCGGAGACCTGCCCCAGCTCCTTGCCCACCAGCTTTAGGGCGTTGAGCATCGCGGCCACCGTGACCACGGCGGTGCCGTGCTGGTCATCATGAAACACCGGAATGTCCAGGCGCTCCTTGAGCCTTTGTTCAATCTCAAAGCACCGGGGGGCGGCGATGTCTTCCAGGTTGATTCCCCCAAAAGAACCGGCCATAAGCTCCACAGCCCGAACAATCTCGTCTACGTCTTTGGTCCGCAGGCAAATAGGGAACGCCTCCACCCCGGCGAAAGCCTGAAACAGGGCGCACTTGCCCTCCATCACCGGCATGCCGGCCTCGGGGCCGATGTCGCCCAGGCCCAGCACGGCGGTGCCATCGGTGACCACAGCCACCAAATTACCCCGGCGGGTGTATTCGTAAGATTTTTCCACGTCTTTGGAAATTTCCAAACAAGGCGCGGCCACGCCGGGGGTGTAGGCCACGGAAAGGTCGTCTTTGTTTTCCAGAGCGCGGGGGGTGGTCAGGCGGTTTTTCCCCCGCCACTGGCGGTGCATGGTTAAGGCTTGCTGCGTATAATCCACAATGGTCCCTCTATTCTATGTAAATTTATTTCGGACGCCACGCGGCGGTAAAAGGCTTGGCCGCTTCGCTTAGTATAGCACTTTACAGAAGTAAAAGCAACAAAAAAGTGGAGCTGAGGCCAGGGTGGCCAACCTCTTGGAACGCTCTTTTCTCAGCAAGCGTCCCGCTCCCCGCGGCTTACGATCCGGGGATGAGCTTGCTTTTTTCTTTCCCCCACGCTATAATAAAACCAATCCCTACCTCATATGTAAAGGAGGCTCCCCCACCATGAAAACTCCCATCATGGACGGCCACGAACGCGCCGATTTCTTCCTTGACCTCTACAAACAGCTGGAAGACGAGCTGGAAGACAAATACCGCAATGCCCGCCGCCATTTCTCCAGCGTGGTCTTTGAGTTTGCCAAGGACCGGGAAAGCGAGCCCGTGCGGGATAAACTGGACGTCTGCCGCCAGATTCGCAATCTGCTGGCCCACACCGCCAATCTGGGGGGCCAGCCTGTGGCCGAACCCTCCTGGGCCGTGGTGGAGGCCATGCAGGAGGTTTTGGACTTTGTGCGCCGCCCGCCCCTGGCCATAGAATTCGCCACCCGGGGGGACCGGGTGCTGCGGGTGGGACCAGACCAAAAGGTGCTGCGGGTGATGGAAGTAATGGACAAAAATGGCTACTCCCATGTGCCGGTGATGCAAGAAAACCGCTTTGTGGGCGTGTTCAGCGTGGGCTCTGTGTTCCGCTATGTGCTGCGCACCGGGGGGCAGGCCCTAACCCCCGATACCACCATCCGGGACATGCGGGGCTACCTAGCTGTGGAGGAACACATCGAGAACTATGAGTTTCTTCCCCATGACGTCACCTACATTACAGTAAAAACCCGTTTCGAGCAGGTCCGGGCCAAAAACAAACGGGTTTCGGTGATTTTCATCACCCAGGACGGCCGGACGGACCAGCCTCTGCTGGGCATGCTGACCCCCTGGGACGTGCTGGGCGAGGAATGAGGAGCGGGCCTGCCAGGGCCCTGGATTGGCTTCCGGTCAGGCAAAAAGGCGTGAACCGGTTTTAGGGTGTTTCCTATTCCACATAAACCGCGCCGCCTGGAGAGTGTCCATTTCGAGGAGTTTTTCGTGTTCCCCCGCCCTACGGGCGGGGGAACACAGATGATTATCTCTGTGGTTGGGACAATCCCCGCCGCCTGACCATGCTTGACAATTCTCCCCTTTTCCCGTATACTTTTGAAAGATTGATGTCATATTTCCAGCTGTGATGGGAGCTTTGCTCATGAAAACAGGAAACCGCCGCGCCCTTTGGCGAATTCTAACTTATCTGCGCCCCTTTAAAAAGGAGCTTCTGCTGGCCGGGCTCCTGCTGGCCGCCGCCACGGTTATTGGCTTTTTGCAGCCATTGGTCATCCAGCAGATTACCGATGGCGGCATGCTGGCCCAAAACCTGCCGGTGCTCTGCCGGGCCGTGGTGGCGCTGGCCCTGCTGGTGGCGCTGAATCAGGCCGTGGAAATGGTCCAGACCCGGCTTTTTGTGAACATCCATAACCAGTCCTACTACACCGTATTCCATCAGGTTTTTCAGAAGCTGCTGCGTCTAAAAAAAACATATTTTGAAGATAAAAACAACGCGGAAATTCTCAGCTTCCTACAGATGGACGTGTCCCAGGTGGCCTCCATCACCGACCGCTATACGGTGATGAGTGTCAGCTATGTGTTCCGCATTGTCAGCGGCCTAACCGGCCTGCTCCTTATCAGCTGGAAGCTGACCCTGATTGTGCTGGCCATGGCGCCCCTAAAGGCACTGCTGGTACAGCGGCTCTCCAAACGCCGGGAAAAGGCTATGGACCAGATGCTGGAGAGCAGCCGGGATTTTTCCCGCTGGTTTGGGGACAATTTGGAGGGCGTTGACGAAATTAAGCTGTGGGACCTGTTCCAAAGCCGCGACCGGACCTTTCAAGCCAAGCAGAAAGCCCTTTTGAAACTGGAAAAGGATAACGCCATGATCGACGCTTGGAACAGTTTGTGGGAATCCCTGCTGGAGTGGAGCGTTACCATACTGCTGTATCTGGTGGGCGGTCTTTTAATCTGTCAAAACGATTTGACCATTGGCGCGGTGTTTGCTTTTGTCTCCTATTCCTGGTACGTAACCGGACCGGTCTCCGCGCTGCTGAACCTAAAAATGTACTTTGCCCGCATTTTACCATCCGCTAAACGGTTATTTCAATTTTTAGACATGGAATCGGAGCAGGACGCTGGAATAGGCCGTGTAAGCGGCGGTCCGCCCCTGCTGGAATTTCGGAATGTGGCCTTTGCCTACCAGAAGGAGCGGCCCATTCTGCGGGGGGTGGATTTCCAGGTGGCCCCTGGGGAAAAGGTGGCCATCATCGGCCAAAACGGCAGCGGAAAGTCCACCATTTTGAATCTGCTGCTCCGCTTTTACCAGCCGGATTCCGGGGAGATTACAGCGGACGGCCTGCCGGTTTCTCAGCTTTCTTTGACAGAGTACCGTTCGCTGTTTTCCGTGGTGAGCCAGGAGCCCTACCTGTTTTTGGGGGACATTGCCGGAAACATCGACCTGACCGGGCAAGCTCCGTCCGAAGAGGTAGCCGCCGCCCTGGAAACCAGCGGCGTGGCCGGGTATGCCGGACGGATGCCCCAGGGGGTGCACACTCAAATCGGCCGCAACGGAGCCCGGCTTTCCGGGGGCGAAAAGCAAAAGCTGGCTGTAGCCCGGGCCCTGCTGAAGGACGCGCCGGTGGTGATTTTGGACGAGGCCACTTCCGGCTTCGATGTGGAGTCGGACGCATACCTGCACCAGGTCATCGTCAACCAAATGGCGGGCAAGTCTGTTATTATGATTACCCATCACTATGAAAACCTGGCCGGAATGGACCGGGTCTACCACCTGGAGGACGGGCTGCTCCGTTTGGCGGAGGACCGGTAGCCAGAGAGAAGCCCCCTCCCCTACACCTGTTCGATCCAACATCGCAAAAAGCCCCCGGCTTATGGCCAGGGGTTTTTTTATTGAGAGTGTTCGAGGGGCTTCACCCGCCTCAAGCGGTCTCTTTGTATGCTTTTGCCCGCTCTCATCACATTTTTACGGTTTTACCAGCTCATATCCTTTGCCTTTGAAAAAGCCCCGGTCTCCGGCGTAGCGCCGGACCAGCTCCGGGTCATTGTCCAAAAGCCCTTCATACAGTTCCGGCGAGAGCTTTTCCGGGGAAATTCTCTCATAAAGGGGGATGTTCCAGGTGTGGCCGCACCGCTGGCACCGGTAGATGAGCCAAACATCCAGCCGGCGGCCGTTGGCGTTCACCCGGAATTTTCCCGCGCACTCAAAAACCATTTTCTTTCCGCATCCGCCGCACCGGCGGATCATTTTGCATTGCTTTGCATAGCGCATGGCGTCTCCTGTGTAACTGGATCCGCGGCGGGTGCTCCGCCGGACGCGCTGGGCTATTGCATAGTAGGACCTTCATACCGGAAGAAACTGGCGCGCCTTGTTCCAGGGAAACCGCTTGGAAAGGCCCGCGCATAAGAAACCGGTACAAGTCCTTAAATGTTACTCCATATGTTTATTCAGATTTGCAACAGCAAGCGCTTGATGCAAACCACTGGGGTTCTCGTCCTTTGAAGGCTCACGCACTTCCTTTCATTTTGTCAAATCGCATCCGCCGCTTCTAAGGAAACGGCGGTTTCTGGGGGCGGGGCTCCGTAATTTCTCCGCTTACACATCGCATAATTCTGACGCGGCAGCACCATGCTCCCCTGCCTTCGCCGCGCAGATTACGTCAAAGGTGTAGCTGTTCAGCTCCCGGCGCACGGTTTCGCTGACCTTTTCATATATGTTGTGCAGGCGGCAGTGCTCCCGGCCGCAGCTGTACTCGTCCTTTTGGCAGCGGCTGAGCATATAGGGGCCCTCCACGCTTTCAATCACCTGCAAAAGGGTAATCTCCCCCGCGGGACGGGCCAAGCTGTAGCCGCCCTTGGACCCTTTGAAGGAGCAGACCATTCCCGCCCCCACCAGGCCCCGCAGAATCTTTAGACAAAACCGCATGGGCACCTGCATCTGCTCCGAGATGGTCTTCGCGTCCCAGCGCCCTGGGTGCTTGGTGAGGTATTCCACAATCCGCACGGCGTAGTCCGCCTCTAATGTCATTACCATATCGTTTCTCCGCTACCTTTCATCCTCTGCTCCTTTGCTTGGGGAACCGCCGCGCTCCCTTCCAGTGGGGCCTCAGTCCAGAAAATCCTTCAGCTTTTTGGAGCGGCTGGGATGCCGCAGCTTCCGAAGGGCCTTGGCCTCAATCTGCCGGATGCGCTCCCGGGTTACATTAAACTCTTTGCCCACTTCCTCCAGGGTCCGGCTCCGGCCGTCTTCCAGGCCAAAGCGCAGGCGCAGCACTTTCTCCTCCCGGGGGGTCAGAGAATCCAGCACATTGCCCAGAGTTTCCTTCAGCAGCGTGTGGCTGGCCGCCTCCTGAGGAGCGGGGGCCTCGTGGTCCTCAATAAAGTCGCCCAAATGGCTGTCCTCCTCCTCGCCAATGGGGGTCTCCATTGAGACGGGCTCCTGGGCCACCCGCATAATCTCCCGCACCTTGTCAATGGGCATTTCCAGCTCCTCGGCAATTTCATCTGCGCTGGGCTCCCGGCCATTGACGTGCAGCAGCTGGCTGGAGGCCTTTTTCACCTTGTTAATGGTCTCCACCATATGGACGGGAATGCGGATGGTCCTGGCCTGGTCCGCAATGGCCCGGGTAATAGCCTGGCGGATCCACCAGGTGGCGTAGGTGGAAAATTTGAACCCCTTGGTGTAGTCAAACTTCTCCACCGCCTTAATCAGGCCCAGATTGCCCTCCTGGATCAGGTCCAAAAACTGCATGCCCCGGCCCAGGTAGCGCTTGGCAATGCTGACCACCAGCCGCAGGTTGGCCTCGGAAAGGCGCTTTTTGGCCGCTTCGTCCCCGTTGATGATGCGCACGGCCAGCTCCACCTCTTCCTCCGGGGTCAAAAGGGGCACCCGGCCAATCTCTTTGAGGTAGACCTTTACCGGGTCGTCAATGGCCACGCCCTCGCCGCCGGCTTCCAGCTCCACCGCCTCGCTGGTCTTCACCAGGTCCGCGTCGTCCAGCTGCATCTCGTCAAAGTCTTCCACAATCTCCACCCCTTGGCTTTCCAGGGTGTCGTAGAATTTTTCAATCTGCTCCGGGTCAAAGTCAATCTCCCCCAAAGCGTCCAAAATTTCTTTGGTGCTCAACTGGCCCTTGGCCTTGCCCACCTCCACCAGGTCTCGGATTACGCTTTTCTTGTCCGGCTGTGCGCTCATAGTACCCATCCTTCCTTTTTCATTTCCCAGAAAATGAATTTCCATACAACTGCTTCCCAGCCCGCTGGGGCCGCTTGCGCCGGATATAAAACCGCCGCGCTGTTTTTTTGCTTGGGATAATCTCCACAGCCTCACCGGCGCTGCTTCTGCTCCCGACCCCGGCGGGCAATGTCCTCTAAAATCTCCCCGTCCGAGGCGGTTTTGACCCACTGAGTCCCAGTCCGGCCCGCCTCCCGCAGAATGAGCCTGACAAATTCCTTGGCGTCCGCGCCGCTGACCGGCGGGTCCCGGTGCTGGGCCAGCATGCGGCTCAACTCCCCCATCTCCGCCTGGCTCAGCTCCTCCCCCAGGCCGGTTAGGGTTGCCGCGCCATGTATAGTTTTGCCCAATAAGGCGGCGTATACTCTGCGGTTAAAAGCGGTGACGAATTTTTCCGGCGGCAGCAGTTTTTGCAGGGCCTCCGCCTTGTCCTGATGCAAAAACAGGTAGGCAATCAGCCCCTCTTCCGCCAAAGCCGCCCGCATATGCTCTTTTTTCTCCGGGTTCAAGGCGGCCCCGGCCTCCAGGGCGGCCACCTCCATTTGGGCCCGGATGAGCTTCTTTTCCTCTTTTTTGGCCTCCCGGCGGGCCGGTCCCCCTGCCGCCGCCAAAATGCGGTCCTTGCCGACCCCGGTCTCCTCCGCCAGCTTTCCGGCGTATACATCCTGCTCCATGGGGTCCCGCAGCTTGCCCAGCACCTGTTCTACCGCCTCGCTCAGGTAGCGGGCGCGGCCCGCCTCGGTCTCCAGGCCGTACTGGTCCCGCAGCTTTTGCAGGCGGTACTCCACGTCCGTGCCGCCCCCTTCCAGCAGCTGCTTAAACCGCAGGGGCCCGTCCTTGCCGTAGTTGCGCATAAACTCGTCCGGGTCCTTGCCCCCGGGCACCGTGACCACCCGGACCCGCAGGCCCGCGTTTTTCAAGATGGGAATGGCCCGCTGGGTGGCTTTTTGGCCCGCCTCGTCCGAGTCATAGCAGATCACCGCCTCATCGGCATAGCGCTTCATAATGCGGGCCTGCTCCTCGGTCAGGGACGTGCCCAGGGAGGCGATGGCGTTGGAAAAGCCCGCCCGGTGCAGGGCGATCACGTCCATGTAGCCCTCGGCCAGAATGAGCTGCCGGGAGTCGGAATTCTTGGCCAGGTTCATGGCGAACAGCCCGCTGCTCTTGTGGTACACCGGCGTGTCCGAGGTGTTGATGTACTTGGGCTTTTCATCCGTAAGCACCCGGCCCCCAAAGGCCACCACATTGCCCCGCAGGTCGAAAATGGGAAACATCACCCGCCCCCGGTAGCGGTCGTAGGGGTTGCCCCGCTGGGAGAGCCGGGCCACATCCGCCTGGGTCATCTCCTCCACGGTATAGCCCTTGGTCCGCAGGTGGTTCACCAGGCCGAAGCCGTTCTCTGGCGCGTAGCCCAGGCCAAACTTCTTAATGGCGGCCGGGTCCAGCCCCCGGCCCTGGAAATACTCCAGCCCCGCCCGGCCCTCGGGAGAGACCAGGGTTTGGTAAAAGAACCGCCCGGCCTCCCGGTTCACCTCCAAAATCCGCATCCGCAGCTTGGAGAGGCTGTCGTCCCAGCTCTGCTCCGGCAGGGCCATGCCCGCCCGCTGGGCCAGCCATTTCACAGCCTCCACAAAGTCCAGCCGCTCCGCGTCCATCACGAAGTTGATCACCCCGCCGCCCTTGCCGCACCCGAAGCAGTAGTAGGAGTTATTCCCCGGGTAGATGTTGAACGAGGGGGTCTTCTCGCTGTGGAAGGGGCACAGGCCCGTCAGGTTTTTGCCCCGCCGCTTTAAGTTTACATACCGCCCCGCGATCTCCTCGATCCGGCTGCGGTCTTCCAATTCCCGCAGGAATTCCGGGGGAAATGCCATGGCGCGCCTCCTTCCGAATGAATATTACTTTTGCCCCAAACGATTAGGAAAAGCACAGTCGAAACTAGGTCCCGAAAGGGCCTACGGCCCAGGAGGTACTATTAAGGCCTCCGGCGGCTTAGGGGCTTTGAGTCTCGCCTACCGGCTCGGTCGGCGACGGGAAATCGCCACCGGCGATTGTCGCCCCCTAAGAGCCCCACCAGGGCCTAACGCCCCTGGACCGCGCCTTATTTCCTACAGTTTAGAGCATGGAGTAATAACCCTAGGGGTTCCAGGACTTGGGGATGAACAGCTCCTGATAAGCCGCCACGGCAAAGTGGTCGCTCATGCCCGCCACATAGTCCCGGGCGGCCATGTCCGCGCCCTCTTCGGCGGCGATCTTCCCCATGTAGTCCGGCAGGCGGGCCGGGTCCCGGTAGTGCCGCCACAGGCTCTCGATGATGTGGGGGACCTTCTTCTCCTCGCTTTTGGCGTACTCGTTGCGGTACACCTTGTCATACATAAAGGCGTGCAGGGCCTGGTAGGCCTCGAAGGAGGCCGGGTCCATGCCAATGCGCCCCTCCCGGCTGTTCTCCACCAGGGAGAGGATCAGGGACGTGATGCGCTGGGTCTTGCTGCCGCCCAGCTGGGCCACAATGTCCCGGGGAATGTCCGCCTCGGTGAGCACCCCGGCCCGGATGGCGTCGTCGATGTCGTGGTTTATGTAGGCGATCTTGTCCGCCCAGCGGACGATGCGGCCCTCCACGGTAGCGGCCTCGGCCCCTTCGGTGTGGCAGGCCACGCCGTTGAGCACCTCCCAGCAGAGGTTCAGCCCCCGGCCCTCCTTTTCCAGCCGGTCCACCACCCGGACGCTCTGCAGGTAGTGGTGGAAGTCCCCCGGGGGCAGGGCGTTCAGGGCCCGCTCCCCCGCGTGGCCGAAGGGCGTGTGGCCCAGGTCGTGGGCCAGGGCGATGGCCTCGGTCAGGTCCTCGTTGACCCGCAGGGCCCGGGCAATGGTCCGGGCGATCTGGCTCACCTCCAGGGTGTGGGTCAGGCGGGTGCGGTAGTGGTCCCCCTCGGGCGCCAGAAACACCTGGGTCTTGTGCTTCAGCCGCCGGAAGGACTTGCAGTGGATGATCCGGTCCCGGTCCCGCTGAAAGGCCGTGCGCAGGGGGCATTCCGGCTCCTCCCGGGCACGGCCCCGGCTCTGGGCCGACTGGGCCGCCCAGGGAGCCAGGGTCTGGCTTTCAATCAGCTGATACCGTTCTCTTACGGTCATGGTTCCCGCCTCCCTTGGTCCATATTCGCGCGGGGACCGCCAACAGCGGCTCCCGCGCGGCGCTTCATCTTGTTATACGTGGAAAGGAGCTGAAAATACTTCTTTTTTCCAATGATTTTATTCGCCGCTATTTCTAATGAAAATCCCCGGCGCTTACATCGCGCCCTTTGCCCAGCCAAGGGCCAAACCCGGCCCCGCCTCAGCCCACCGGCTTGCCTAGTCTGCCTCCCCCAGCGGGAAGGGGTACCACCCGCGCCCGGCCTCTTGCAGGGCGGCCCGCCCGGCCGTGGAGTCGGCCAGACGCCGGGCCAGGGCCTCCCGGGCCTCCGGCTCCAGCCGGAAGCGCACCGTGACCTGCTCCAAAAAGGCCGTGTCCTCCACAATGCCCCCGCACTCCGGCACCAGGGCCTGGACCCGCCCATATTGGTCGTACCCGCAGGAGGCCTCCAGCAGCAGGCACTCCTTCATGCGCACCTTTTCCGCCGCCGCCAGGGCGATGCTGGCCGTGTGGGAGTAGGCGCGGATCAGCCCCCCGCCGCCCAGCAGAATGCCCCCAAAGTACCGGGTGGCCACCACCACCGCGTCCACCACCCCGGACTTTTTCAGGGTCTCGATGACCGGGATGCCCGCCGTGCCCTGGGGCTCCCCGTCGTCGGAAAAGCGCTGGATTCCGCCCTCCCGCAGCACATAGGCGTACACATTGTGGGAGGCGTCCCAGTACTGGGACTTCTTCGCGGCGATAAAGGCCAGGGCCTCCTCTTCGGTCTTCACCGGCCGGCAGGAGCCGATGAACCGGGACTTGCGCTCGATGAACTCATCCGCGCCCTCTTGGCGGACGGTAATGTATTCCATATTTCCACCCCGCTGTGTAATAACCTGTTATTCATAGCTGGAAATTCCTGGACGAGGGGCCCCGCCGTGTAAGGCCGCTGGGGCGGCAACCCTGCGGGCTAAAGCGGAAGCGCCGCACACAAAAAAGACGGCGCGATCATCACGCCGTCCTCTTGTCTATCTTGGTACCGCCGCAGGCCCCTGCTGGGCTGGGCCGCAAGCTTCGCCGGACCGCCGGTAAGACCGGCCATAGGGATCCCGGTCTAGAAAACGGCTGTCATACAGGGCGCGGCGCAGGGTTGCCGGGTCGCCGAAGGTGTGCCAGCAGCCTAACAGCTCGTTGACCTGCCTCTCGGTGTACTCCGCCTCCGGCTGGAACTTCGCCGCCAGATAAGCAAGGGCCTCTTGCTGCATGGCCCGCTTGGCGGGAAATTTCACCAGCCTGCCCTGGCTGTCGAGGAAATTGCTCAGCTGTTTCATAAAGCTTACCGCTTATTACTTCAAGCCGTAGCGCTTCTTGAACATATCCACGCGGCCGCTGGTGTCTACCAGCTTCTGCTTGCCCGTAAAGAACGGGTGGCATTTGGAACATATTTCGACTTTGATGTCCTTCTTGGTGGACCGGGTGTGGATCACATTGCCGCAGGCGCATGTGATGGTGGTCTCATGGTAGTCGGGATGTATATTCTCCTTCATCGCTCTGATTTCACCTCTTTACGGTCAAAAATGGGGGCGCGGGCCCGCCAACGGGGCAAAAAGGCCATAAGATCCCCTTGGGCGCGCGGTGCGCTGAGGGTATTATAGCACGAAGTTTAGAAAAAGGCAAGATAAAGTTTTAGCGGAAGGCGGCAAGGAGGAAGAAAACCGCCCTGGTCTCCTTCCTTTTGAAAAAAATTGGTAAAATTCAAAAAACAAGGTTTGAATCTTAGAGAAAACTTTGGTATAATCAGAGCAGAGATTCTTCACAGGAGGGATTTGCTTGAATAAAAAAAACGTCCCGAACACCGGGGCGGTCATCGAAATAGGCACCAACCACGTAAAGCTGCGGGTTTCACAGCTGGTCAAGGGCAAAACCCAAACCCTGGACTACCTGGAATACCCGGTCAGCCTGGGCCAGGATGTATACGGTTCCGGCTCGGTGAGCTTTGAGAGCCTGCGGGAGCTTTCCAGCGCCCTCTCCAAGTTCTCCGCCGCTTTGCTCTCCTATAATATTGATAAGCCTCGGGTGGTCTCCTGCACCACCCTGCTGGAGGCCAAAAACCGCGCCCTGGTGGCGGACCAGCTACGGGTGCGCAACGGCCTGGATGTGGAGATTTTGGGCAGCAGCCAGGAAAAAGCCTACATCTTCTCCGAGATGCTGCACCAGCTGGCCCAGGAAGAGCTGGCGGGCAACACCTTTGCCGCCTACATCGGCTCGGGCAGCATCGGCCTGGCGGTGTTTGACGGAGAAAAGGCCCTGTACTTCCAGAACATCCCCGTAGGCACCCGGAAGCTTTACGATGTACTGGGCGAGCTGCGGCGGCAGGCCCAAGATTTCCATTTTATTATAGAGGAATACATGCAGGCCCTGCTGGGCCGCATGAACCTTTCCGGCATTCCCTTAAAGAACCTGGTGCTTACCGGCTCCCGCATTGAGCAGATCGCCAAGCTCTGCGGGGCGAAGAAGGCCGGGGGCCTGTACCGCATAGAGGCCCAAAGGCTCCAGGCCCTTTATGAGTCCCTGCGCGCCATGACTGACGGGGCCATTGCCGCCCGGTACGGCATACCCGAGCGCCAGGCCGCCCTGCTGTATACCGCCGTGTTCCTTTACCGGGGCCTAATGGACTTCTGCCCCCAGGCCGTGGAGATTCTGGCCCCGCCGGTGGACATCTCTCAGGGGGTGGCCCGCCAAATGCTCAACCCCAAAGCCGGGCCCGAGTGGGTGGCTTTTCTGCGGCAGAACGCCCTCTCCTGCGCCCAAACCGCCGCCCAGGCCTTCCGCTGCGACCCGGTCCACAGCCAGCAGGTGGGCAGCTATGCCTGCAAGCTTTTCGACCGGCTGAAAAAGCTCCACGGCCTGCCCGCATCCAAACGGCTGATTTTGGAGCTGGCCGCCGTGCTGCACAGCTGCGGCAGCTTTGTCAGCGCCCGGCAGCACAGCCGCTGCACCTTCGACATCATCCGGGGCATGGACCTGTTCGGCCTCTCCGCCCAAGAGGTGCTGGAGGTGGCCCTGGTGGCCGGCGGGCCCGGGGTGGACCTGGACGCGGAAGCCGCCGGGCTCCCTCAGGGAGAGCGCATCACCATCTCCAAGCTTTCGGCCATCTTCCGCCTGGCCAACGCCCTGGATAAATCCCACCAGGGAAAGCTGCGGAACCTAAAGGCCAGCCTGGACGAGGACCGGGTGCTGCTGAAAGCGGAATCCTCCAAAAACACCTTGCTGGAACGCTGGGCCTTTGAGCAGGCCGCGGGATACTTTAAAGACGTCTTCGGGCTTTCGCCCGAGCTGGCGGTAAAATTCGATATGATTTGAGGTGCGCCCTATGGCGGAAAAAACCGAAAAAAGCCTTGAGAAAAAAATCCCCTACTACAACCGGGAGCTTAGTTGGATGGACTTTAACGCCCGGGTGCTGGAAGAGGCCATAAAAAAAGAGAACCCCCTGATGGAGCGCCTGCGCTTTTTGGCCATCACCGGCTCTAACCTGGACGAATTCTTTATGGTGCGGGTGGCCGGGGTCAAGGCCCAGGTGAACTCGGGCTACAAGCCCAAAGGCGGCCTGGACCTCTCGCCCGAAGAGCTGCTGCGGGAACTGGAGGAAAAAGCCCACCGCTTTATGGAGCGGCAGTACTCCTGCCTGCACCGGTCCATTCTGCCCGCTTTGGAGAAAAGCGGCATTCGCTTTCTGCCTGTGGAAGAGATGAACCCCGCGCAGAAGGAATATGTGTCCGCCTATTTTCAGCATGTGCTCTTCCCTGTGCTCACTCCCCTGGCCGTGGACGGCAGCCGGCCCTTTCCCCTGCTGGCCAACAAATCCTTGAACATCGCCGTGGCCCTGGAAAGCCGGGAGGACAAGGAGGCGGAGACCATGTTCGCCATTGTGCAGGCGCCCGCCATTCTGCCCCGGTTTTTGGAGCTTCCCACGGAAGAGGGCCGGGCCTTCGCCCTGTTGGAGGATGTGATTACCGCCCACCTGGACGTGCTCTTCGAGCTGCACCGCATCCACGCGGCCTGCCCCTTCCGGGTTACACGGGACTCGGACCTGGAAATTGACGAAGAGGCCGAGGACTTTATGAGCGAGGTGAAAAAGTCCATTAAAAAGCGCAAGCGGGGCAAGCCCGTGCGCCTGGAACTGCCGCAAAAATGCAGCAAGGCCATTCGGGGCTTTTTAATTGACATGCTTAAAATTAAGAAAAACGAGATTTACCAGCTGCCCGGACCCCTGGACCTGACTTTCTTCTCTAAATTTGCCGGGATTAAGGGCTGCGAGGACATGTGCTTTAAGCCCATTGTGCCCGCGCCTCCGGCGGATTTTTGGGGCTATGACGATATTTTTGAGGCCATTCGGGACAAGGACCGGATGGTGCACCACCCCTATGAGAGCTTTGACTGCGTGGTCAAGTTCATCGAGCAGGCCGCCGAGGACGGGGATGTGCTGGCCATTAAGCAGACCCTCTACCGGGTCAGCGGCAACTCCCCCATCATCGCCGCCCTAATCCGCGCCGCGGAAAACGGCAAGCAGGTAACCGTGCTGGTGGAGCTGAAAGCCCGTTTTGACGAGGAGAACAACATCAACTGGGCCCAAAAGCTGGAAAAGGCCGGCTGCCACGTAATCTATGGCCTGCACGGGCTGAAAACCCACTGCAAAATCGCCCTGGTGGTCCGCCGGGAAGAAGAGGGCATCCGCCGCTACCTGCACCTGGGCACCGGCAACTACAACGACTCCACCGCCAAAATTTACACGGATGCCGGTCTTTTTACCTGCAACCCCCAGTTTGGCTCCGACGCTTCTTCCCTGTTTAACGTTATCACCGGTTACTCCCGGCCTCCGGAGTACCAGCACTTTGCCGTGGCCCCCCACGGCCTGCGGAGCTTTTTCACCCGGCGCATTTTAATTGAGACGGAAAACGCCCGGCAGGGCCTGCCCTGCGGCATTACCGCCAAGGTGAACTCCCTGGTGGACCCAGAGATCATCGGCCTTTTGTACCAGGCCAGCCAGGCCGGGGTGCCGGTACGGCTGATTGTGCGGGGCATTTGCTGCCTGATCCCCGGGCTGCCGGAGGTCAGCGAGAACATTGAAGTCATCAGCATTGTGGGCCAGCTGCTGGAGCACAGCCGTATTTTCCGCTTTGAAAACGGCGGCGACCCGAAAATCTACATGGGCAGCGCCGACTGGATGCCCCGAAACCTGGACCGCCGGGTGGAGCTGGTGTTCCCCATTGAGGACCCGGACCTAAAGAAGCGGGCTTTTGGCATGCTGGACACCCTGCTGGGCGACAACACCAACGCCCGGGTGATGCAGCCGGACACCAGCTACCTCCATGTAAACCGCCGGGGCAAAGCGGCCTTCAGCAGCCAGCTCAGCTTCTACCGGGAGGCCCAGGAGCGGATTAAGGCCTTGCAGAAAATTGAGCACGACAGCCCCTTGATTCCCATTCATTCGGCGGAAGAGGCGGGATCGCGGGAATAAAGCGGAAAAGAAAGGGTGGTTAGGATGAAGCTTGTGCTTTTGTTCGGCAATGCCGCTGTGGGAAAGATGACTGTGGGACAGGAGCTGATGAAACGGACCGGCCTGCGGCTGTTCCACAACCATATGACGATTGAGCCGGTGCTGGAGGTGTTTGGGGATTTCCACAGCGCCGCCATCCAGCGCTGCCGGGAAGCCATCTTTGAGGAATTTGCCAAGACAGACCGGTATGGCATGATTTTCACCTATATGTGGGCCTTTGACCAGCAGTCGGACTGGGACTATGTGGAGCGCATCAAGGAAATCTTTGCGCCCTATGGCACGGAATTCTATTATGTGGAGCTGACAGCCTCCCAAGAGGTCCGGCTGGAGCGCAACGCCAGCGAAAACCGCCTGCGGAACAAAAGCTCAAAACGGGACATCGTCAGCTCCAACCAGCGGCTGCTGGACGATGACGCCCGGTACAGGCTGGAAAGCCGGGAGGGCGAGATCCCCTTCCCCAACTATATGCGCATTGATAACACCGAACTGCCGCCGGAAACCGTGGCGACCATGATCCAGGAGCGCTTTGCCCTTTAGCCGGCTTTTACCAGCGGCGTGTAAAACCAATTTATCAGGAGGAATGCAGTATGAAACGAGTAGGAATCCTCACCAGCGGCGGCGACTGCCAGGGGCTGAACCCGGCGATTCGGGGCGTGGCCAAGGGGCTTTACGAGGAATTTGGCAAAAACGTGGAGATTTACGGCATCAAGGACGGCTATAAGGGGCTGATCTTCGGAGAATACAAGCTCATGAAGCCCTCGGACTTCTCCGGCATTCTCACCGAGGGGGGCACCATTTTGGGCACCTCCCGCCAGCCCTTCAAGACCATCCGCGTAATCGATGAGAACAGCGTGGATAAAGTGGCCGCTATGAAGGACCACTATAAAAAAATGAAGCTGGACTGCCTGGTGATTCTGGGGGGCAACGGCACCCAGAAAACCGCCAATCTTCTGCGGGAGGAGGGGCTCAATGTCATCCACCTGCCCAAGACCATTGACAACGATGTGTGGGGCACGGACGTGACCTTTGGCTACCACAGCGCGGTGGAAGTAGCCACCAATGTCATCGACTGCCTGCACAGCACCGCCACCTCTCACGGGCGCATTTTCATTGTGGAGGTAATGGGCCACAAGGTGGGTTGGCTCACCCTTTCCGCCGGCATCGCGGGGGGCGCGGATGTAATTCTGCTGCCGGAAATCCCCTATGACATTGACAAAGTGGCCAAAACCCTAAACAGCCGCATTGACAACGGAAAAAAATTCTCCATCCTGGCTGTGGCCGAGGGCGCGCTCTCCAAAGAAGAGGCCAAGCTCTCGAAAAAGGAGTTCAAAAAGGCCCGGGCCGCGGAAAGCTACCCCTCCATCGTCTACCGCATCGCCAAGGAGCTGGAGAACAAAATCGACAACGAGATTCGGGTGTGCGTGCCTGGACATTTCCAGCGGGGCGGCAGCCCCTGCGCCTACGACCGCATTCTCTGCACCCGCCTGGGCGCTACCGCCGCCCGGTTTATTAAGGAGAAGACCTTCGGGGTTATGGTGGGCATGGTAAACGGCCAATGCGCGCCCGTGCCCCTGGCGGACGTGGCGGGCAAGCTTAAGTCTGTGCCGGTAGACTGCGGGGAAATTCAAGCCGCCCGGCAGATCGGCATTAGCTTTGGGGACTGACTTATTTGGCCTCCCCTTGTGATTCAGCAGGCCATTCCCTGCTATTTTCAGCGCTACAAAGAATCATAATATACAAGAAGGAGAACACCTCTATGGATTTTCGCATCATCTCCCTGCCGTCCTTTACCGCGGTGACCTCCGGCCCGGACCCTCAGTTTGACTTTTCACCAGAGGGCGTGCTGGGACGGTTCAACGAGTTTTTCAGCGGCATAAAGCCCTCTCCCAGAGACAGCTTTATGCCCCGGGACTTTCTCTTTTTCAACAAGGAGGCCGGCGGGCTGGAGTGGTGGTATGCCATCGAAGAGGGTATGCCGGACGGCGGCTTTTCCAAAATCTCCTTTGAGGGCGGCGTTTACCTGACCTATTTTTACTGGGATCATGACGAGGACGCCAACCAAAAGCTGTACCAGCAGGCGCTGGACTATATTGCGGCCAGCGACGCTTTCCAGCTGGACGAGCGGCCCGGACACTATTCCATGGGCCACATCATCACCCCGCCGGAGTTTATTGAGGCCCTGGGCAATGGGATGATGGAGGCCTTTGTGCCGGTTAAGCTGAAAACCGCCCACTGACCTAACTTTGCTGCCCTACCCACCAAAAATATATTTTTACCAGAAAGGAACCTAGTTATGAAATTCTCAGTTAGCCTTTACAGCTTTTTCTCCGCCCTGCGGGCTGGAGAGATTACCCTGTTGGAGTGCGTGGACAAGGCCAAAGAAATGGGCTTTGACGCCATCGAGGCCGTGGACTTCGTGATGGGCTGCCCCCCCGAGGAAATGCCTGAAATGGCCAAAAAAATTAAGAAGCGGGCGGACCAGAACGGGCTGGAAATTTCCTCCTTTGCCGTTGGCGCGGACCTGCTGAACGGCCAGGACGGCTCCGGCGACAGCCAGAAGGAGATTGCCCGGGTTAAGTCCATGGTAGACATTGCCGCTATTTTGGGCGCGCCCCGCATGCGCCACGACATCACCATGGGCCAAAAGGGCAGCCCCAAAAGCTATGCGGCCCTGGTCCCCCAGCTGGCGGAGCTGGTGCGGGAGATTGCGGACTATGCCCAGAGCAAGGGCATTTTGACCATGACCGAGAACCATGGGTTCTTCTCCCAGGACTCTGAGCGGGTGGAGCTGCTGTACAACACGGTGAGCCATCCCAATTTCGCGCTGCTGTGCGACATCGGCAACTTTACCTGCGCCGATGAGAACCCCGCCACTGCTGTGGCCCGGGTGGCCCCCTATGTGAAGTATGTGCACGCCAAGGACTTTATCATTAAGAGCTACTATGACAACGACCCCGGCGAGGGAGCCTTCCAGACCCGGGCGGGCAACTACCTGCGGGGCACCATCATCGGCCATGGCAATGTGCCGGTGAAGCAGTGCCTGCACATCTTGAAAAAGGCCGGGTACGACGATACCATCGCCATTGAGTTTGAAGGCATGGAGCCCGCCCTCACCGCCATCCGCGTTGGTCTGGCTAACTTGAAGAAGTACTGGGCGGAAGCCTGATCAGTAGAAAAAGCCTTCCCGGCGCAGGAGCTTGGCGAACTGGTATAAAGCGTCCGCGTCTGTGTCAAAACCAAAAAGAAAGGAAAATCCCAGTGACGTCTCCTGGGATTTTTCCATCTTGGTCCAAAGCTCCTCCATGGATGTCTGGGCGTTGAAATAGTCCTCGCCCAAATAGCTCTCTATGCGGAAGCACTCGAAGGGGACGCCCTCGAATTTCTCGAAGGAATACTCCAGAGTATCCAGCCGCCGCCTTTTGTTGGAGACGGTTACCTGGTCCAGGCTGATTTCCACATCGCAGAGCCCTTTGACGGAAATCACGGGGATGGGGTATTCCACGTTGAAATCCTCCTACAATTCCCTTGTTTTATCAGAATTTCTATTTAAATAACGACCTTGTGATTTTTTGGAACCAGGCGGCAGAGCCGGGAGTTCCGTTTCGGAGAGCTTTTCGTGCTCCCCCGCCCTATGAGCGGGGGAACACAGATGATTATCTCTGTGGCTGGGACACTTCCGGCAGAGCCGCGGGACTTGAAAAGTAGAGTTTCAATCCTTAAGTTAATTCACTATACTATATCATTTATCATTCGGAGAAAGCCGTTTCAAGGCGGCTGCTCCCCACAGAAAGGAGCATCATAATGCTGCGATTTGGAACCATCGGCACCGGTTGGATTACAGACGAATACATTCGGGGCGCCAAGGACAGCGGGCTGTGGAAGCTGGCCGCTGTCTACTCCCGGGACCTGGCCAGGGCCCAGGCCTATGCCGGACAGCACGGCGCGACATACGCCTACGACACAGTGGAGGCCCTGGCCCAGTCGGACAAAATTGACGCGGTTTATGTGGCCAGCCCCAACGCCCTGCACTATGCCCACTGCAAGGCCCTGTTAGAGGCGGGCAAGCATGTCATCTGCGAAAAGCCCCTGTGCGCCCAGGCCGCCAAAGTGGAGGAACTGAACCGCCTGGCCGCCAGCCGGGGCCTGGTGTTTTTAGAGGCCATCATGTTCCTGCATCAGCCCCAGCTGCGGAGCCTGGAGCTGGCCCTGGGACAGATTGGAACCATCACCTTAGCCAAGCTGGACTTCTGCCAGCGGTCCTCCAAGCTGGACCGCTACCTGGCCGGGGAGCTGCCCAACATCTTCAACCCCCAGCTGGAGACCGGGGCTTTGATGGACCTGGGAATCTACTGTGTGTACCCCGCCCTGTACCTGTTCGGTAAACCCGAGAGCGCCCAGATTTGCAGCCATCTGCTGAAAAGCGGCGCGGATGGCTGCGGCGTGGCCACTTTGCGCTACCCGGATAAGCTGGTCACCCTTACCTACTCCAAGCTGGGCCAGGCCGGGGCGGACTCGGAGTTTCAAGGCACAGAGGGCACCGTGGCGGTCCAGTCCATCTCCCGGCTGGGGGGTATAACCCTGCGGCGTAAGGATGGCTCCGTGGAGGAAATCCACGGTCAGGACGAAAAATACCAGCTTATGGGCTGGGAGGCCAAGGACTTTTACCGCTACATCACCAGCCCCCAGGAGACCAGCCAGGAATATGCCCGCTGTGTGGAGCTGAGCCTGGAGGCCGCCCAGCTGATGGAAGCCCTGCGGCGGCAGGCGGGGGTTCGCTTTGCCAGCGACGGGGAGAGCCTGTGACCCTGAGCAAAAAGAAGCTGGCCTGGATTTTGGCCGGTGTGCTGGCTCTGCATCTGGTAATCGCCGGGGCAAAGCGCATGGGCGATTTTATGGCCTTTTTCTACGGGAACCATCCCAACAACTATTTCTCCCTGCTGGCCGCCAATGGCTGGCAAGAGGTGGAGGTCATTGAGGATGTGGCCAGCCCGGTCAGTGAGCGCCACGGGGGCTGGGCTGGCTGTACAGGCCTGACCCGGGTGCTGCTGGCGGAAAAGGCCGGTAAGACCCACTTGATCTGTGTAGACCGCAGCCACCTGGAGGACTGGTCCGGCCCGTCGGAGGCCGAGGCCCTGGAAGGGGAGTTTGCGGGACTGGAGCGGATCTGCTTTTCCCGGTACCCCCTGCAAAACACCTATGGGGGCTTTGGGGAGCAGGAACTGATCATGCGCTGGGATTGGTTTTATTACGGAAGCAACGCCGCAGCCTTGCTGGACATTCCAGACGAGGCGCTGCCCCAAGACGCTACGGTGCAGATTTGGCAGCGGGGGGCGGAGTATGTGCTGCATTTTACGGCCTATTTGAAGAAGAACGAGTACCGGGACGGAGGCTTTATCCAGGTATACCGGGCGCTGCGGGACAGAGGGATGCTGGAGGAGTGAGCGCCCCTCTCCCCTGCCGTTGACAAACCCCACTCCCCGCTCTATAATGTTCCTATGATATGCGCCTAATTTCCGGCGGGGGCCGCCCGCCGCTTCAAAGGAGTGCCGCCTATGAACGGTTTTTTCGTCCGGCTTAAGCCCTTTCGCGTCTTTTCCCTGCCCCTGTTTTTTCTGGCTCTGGTCTTTTTGGACTATGCCACCCGGTTCGTCTACGGCTTTGCCGGGCCCACCCGGCTGCTGGCCCTTTGGCCCATGCTCTTCACCGGGGGCTGGGCCCTGCTGCTCACCGCCCTAACGGCCCTGCTGCCCCGGCTGGGGCGGCGCATCGCCATGGGGGCCCTGGGGCTCTTTTACAGCTTTTTGGCCCTGCTAAACGGGGTGATGTTCAACATCTTCGGCCACTTTTTCAGCTTTGCCGACATGAACTTTGCCGGGGACGGGGCCAAGTTTTTCAGCTGGACTTACCTGCGCCTGCCCAAGAAATTCTGGTTTTTTCTGGGCGTTTTTCTGCTGATGACAGCTCTGGCCATTCTTTTGGCCGGGGAGCCCGGCGGGCGCTGGAAGTCCTGGAAGGTCCGGGTGGGGGCCCTGGCCCTGGCGGGGCTTTCCCTGGCCCCTCTGGCCTGGGCGTCCCACAGCCTGACCCCCAAAGAGGACGCCATGTGGTGGGGCAGCACCTATGACCCCAACGACGAAAAGGAGATCTACCGGGCGTTTACCGACACCAACCGCTGCCTAAAGCTCACCGGTCTGTACCAGTATACCTTTCGGAACCTGACCACCTCCTTCGGCCTGGGAGCGGAGGGCGGCAGCCGGGAAGAGCTGGACCAGTACTACGCCCAGCGGGCCGGAGAAATCAGTGGGGACAACCCCATGACCGGCACACTGCGGGGCAAAAACTTCATTATGGTGATGATGGAATCCATTGACACCTGGCTGGCTGTGCCGGAGTATATGCCAAACCTGTGCCGCCTGCGGGAGGGTGGGGTGAACTTTACGGACTTTTACACCCCCCTCTTCCTTTCGGCGGGCACCTTCAATACAGAGATTATCTCCCAGACCGGCCTCATTCCGCCGGTAACAGGCATGTCCAGCGCGGGCTACTCCACCAACGCCTTCCCCCTCTCCCTGGCCCATCTGTTCGCAAAGGAGGGCTATACCGCCAACTCCTTCCATTCGGCCAGCCCAGCCATCTATTCCCGGGGCAGCGTCCACCAAAACCTGGGCTTTGCCCAGTACCACTGCTATGAGCAGATGGGCATGGAGGACTATCAGCTGGACTCCCAAATGATGGGCGGCTATGAACAGATGACGCCCGAGGGAAAATTTTTCACCTATATTATTACATACTCCGGCCACGGACCCTACACCGAGGAACTGGCAAACATTGCCGCCCCCCATTATGAGGCGGCCCAAAAGGCCGTGGCGGCCTCAGGGGTGGCCAGCACTCCGGCCAACCTGGAGGAATACACCCGGGCCGTGGCCCACGCTATGGAGACCGACCAGTTCATCGGCGAGCTGGCGGACCGCTTGGAGCGGGAGGGCCGCCTAAAGGACACGGTGCTGCTCTTCTATGCGGACCATTATGGAAAATACATGACGGATAAAGAATTCCTCAGCCAGCTCAAAGGCGTACAGGAGCCCGCCAGCCTGTACCGGACCCCCTGTTTCCTGTACGGAGCGGGCTTGGAGCCCGCCACGGTGGACAAGCCCGCCTCTTCGCTGGACTTGGTCCCCACCTTGGTGAACCTGTTCGCCCTGCCCGCAGACCGGAAGTACTATGTAGGCGACGACCTGTTTGGAGACCAGGGCGGAGTAGTGATGCTGCCCAACGGAGCCTGGTGGGACGGAACCTCCACCCACTCCGGCAGCGCTTCGGGCAGCCGGGAGGCGGAACTGGCCGCCCAGCTGAAGCAGCGGGAAAACGCCTCTATGGAGACAGTGCACAGGGACTATTTTAAAAACTGGGCGGAATGACCCAGGGCCGGGCGCTGGGTACGCCATAAAATGATCCTACAGCTTCCCCCCGGGCAGCGTTGTAAACGTCTTTCAAAATGTTCAAAGGCCATCAACTAAATTGAGAAAGAAGGGGTATTATGACAAGGCAGGAAGCGAAGCTGGAACAAAACTGGACTACGGATAACCAAGGGGTTCCCCGGATGGACCGGGAGGTGCGGCGCTACCTGCGGGTGCGGCCCTCAGAGGCCCAGCTGCTCCAAAGCCAGCGGCCCTTTTACTGCTTCGTCCACTTTGGCATGAACACTGCCACCGGCCGGGAATGGGGCTGCGGCCAGGAAACCCCTGCGGACTTTGATCTGCGGGAGGTCCACCCGGAACAATGGGCACGGGCGGTAAAATCCGCCGGAGCGGCGGGGCTCATCCTCACCTGCAAGCACCACGATGGCTTCTGTCTGTGGAATACGGCGCAAACCGATTTTTCTGTGATGCACAGCGCCTTGGGGCAGGACATTGTGGCTCTGACCGCCCAGGCCTGCCAGAAGGAAGGGCTGGCCTTTGGGGTCTACCTCTCCCCCTGGGACATGCACGAGCCCAGCTATGGTTCCACCGCCTATAACGACTTTTTCTGCGCCCAGCTCACCGAGCTGCTCACCGGCTATGGGCCTGTGTTTGAGGTGTGGTTCGATGGGGCCAAAGGCCGGAACGCCAAAGACTTCTCCTACGACTGGGACCGGTACTACCAGCTGGTGCGGCGGTTATAGCCCC
>Ga0137309_100313_pt1 | contig 36369 bp, 33 predicted proteins | sample NAcewiD2O_June_FD_97179 | JGI IMG/M metagenome (GOLD analysis project Ga0137309, IMG submission 97179) | Mouse cecal microbial communities from Vienna, Austria - N-Acetylneuraminic amended D2O_June | ecosystem: Host-associated > Mammals > Digestive system > Large intestine > Cecum | place... | reverse complement strand
ATCCGGGCCAGCAGAACGGGAACGCTGTATGGCTTGGTGATGTAGTCGTCCCCGCCCAGGCTCAGCGCCCGCACCTCGTCCGTACCAGCATCCCGGCTGGTAACAAAAATTACTGGCGCAGGAACAACTTTCCGCAATGCGGCGCACAGAGAGAAACCATCTTTACCCGGAAGTCCGATATCCAAAAGGATAAGGTTTGGGTGTTCCTGCGCTGCTTGAGCAGGTATATCTGTAAACATCTTAATTACCAGAGTTGCATACCCCTCGTTTTCCAGGAGCAGCGCCAACTCTTCCCGAATGGCTGGGTCATCCTCAATTATCATAATTTTTTGCATATGGCTGTTACCGCCTCATCGTTTTCCCTATATTAACACAAGTGGAGCGTATTTGTCCAGAAGTGATAGCCTTGGGGGATAAAATCAATCCCAGGGCAATATCCGTACCGTCGATGGCAATCAGGCGCATGCCCGCATAGGTGGGCGCGTCAGAAGTCTGCGCATGGATCTCTGCGATTCCATCCGCGAATTTTCTCACATATTCTGGATTCAGGTTGGACCGCGCCTTGGAAAACGCCTGCTTGCTCACCGGATCTTCCTGGAGAAAATCATAGTAAGCATCAATTCCAAGCTGCAATGCGTCTACCAGTCGATGCGGCAAGATGCGCTTTTGTGCGCCAAGCCTGCGCTTCCGGGTGAAAGCGGTTTGTTTTAAGCGTAAATCCTCATTGCTTTCACAGGTTTCTATCAGATGTATTTCGACGATGACTGCCTTAAGTTGGATTCAGCGATATATATAGCTATAATATATTATTAGATAACTTATTCCCGTCAATACCATATTTTTAGGCGCTATGCTCCCGCTTGGGTTGCATAGCGCCTTATTTTGTCTACAGCCGCTTTGGTCATACCGCCGCAGCTGGTATGCTCACTGCCACAACAGACCGGCCAGCGCAATTACCAGCGGCAGAGTCCCGATGGAGAGCAGGGTGCTCAGACACACGCTTTTGCTGGCATATGTATAGTCCAAATGGTTCAGCTGGGCATAAACGGCCACGTTGGCTCCCACCGGCGCACTGGCCGCAATCAGCAGCGCCAGCCGGGCCTCCCGCAAGGAGGCGGGCAGCAGGCCAAACAGCGCCAGTGTCAAACCAGGGATCAGCAGCAGCCGGACGGCGGCATTGGCGTACAGCCTGGGGGCTGTAAACAGCGAGCGCAGGTCCGTCTGCGCCAGATAGACGCCGAGGATAATCATGGCAGCCGGCGAGTTCATTGCCGCCACCGAGGACACCGTTGTGGACAGAACGTCGGGCAGCGTGATGCGCAGGTAAAAGCAGGCCAGACCGGCGGCAAGACTGAGCAAAATGGGGTTTGTTACGGTTTTCCGCAGCGTCAGTCCTCCCTTCTGGCCGGTCAGCACAGACACGCCGTAGGTCCATTGGAGGAAATTCAACAGCGCAATGAAGGGGGCGGAGTAGATGACCGCCTCACTGCCCAGCAGCGCTTGGATCAGGGGCAAGCCCATAAAACCCGCGTTGGAAAAGGCCGCGCCAAAGTGGTCGATGGGATGCCGGCGGAAGATCAGCCGGGAACCCAGAACCGCCAGCAGCAGGGCTGCCAGACTGAGTCCGAAGGCGCAGAGCAGGCGGCGGCTTTTTTCAGCCGTGTACTCGGTGCAGAATGCGTTCAAAATGGCGCTGGGAAGAATCACATAGAGCAGCAGATTTGCCAGCTCCCTGCTGCCGTCCCTGCTGATCTTTCCGCCGCGGCAGAGCGCCCAGCCAATCCCCATCAGCAGAAACATCACCGCCGTCTGCCGGAGTGCAATCAATGCTAATTCCATATCGTTTTATCAGCAATGAACCGCCGGATCACACATAGCCGATGATCTGGCAGACGGCGCAGACAACGCAGCCCGCGGCAAACCAGATGGCAAACAGCTTCAGCATAAACTTCATCCACTTGTCGTAGGGGACGCCGGTGACGCCCAGGAAGCCCATCAGCGCGGCGGCGTGGGGCAGGACGTAGTTGCACAGACCGTCGCCCAGCTTGAACGCCATTACCGCAGTCTGCCGGGAAACGCCGATGACGTCGGACAGCGGGGCCATAATGGGCATAACCACAGCCGCTTGGCCGTTGCCGGAGGGAATGAAGAAGTTAATAATGATATTGGCCGCGAACATAGCCGTGCCCCGCAGGGCGCCGGGTACAGCATTGAGCATCTGGGCCAGCCCCATCACGACGGTATCAATGACGCCCGCCTCGTTGAGTACCAGGGAGACCGCCGCGCCGAAGCCCACCACCAACGCCGAGCCGGTTGCGCCGCCGCAGCCCTTGATGAAGGTTTTGCACATCTGTGAAGGCCCGATGCCGTAGACCAGACCGCTGAGGATGCCCACCCACAGAAACAGAATGGAGGTCTCCTGGAAGGACCAGCCTTTTTTCAGGCAGCCCCACATCAATACGCCCAGCCCGGCGGCAAAGATGCCCAGCACCAGGAAATGACGCCAGTTGATAGCAATTTCCGTCTCAGCGGGGTCAAAATCCATCACGCCTTCCACATTGTGCAGGTAGCTCTTGGCGGGGTCGTCCTTGATCCGCTTGGCGTATTGGCAGATGTAGAGGGTTGTAATCAAATAGAAAATGATGGTGACAACAACCCGCACCCCGATGCCGGAGTAGAGGTCCAGACCGGAAATCTGCTGGGCCACGGCGGTGGTGGTATGGAGCGCGCCCACGCTGAAGCCAACGCCGACGCCCAGCAGGACAATGGCAATCCCCACAATGGCGTCATAGCCCAGGGTGACGGCCAGCATGACGCCGATAGGGCCGAAGGCGATAAATTTGTCCGTGGACTGGGTCAGGCCAATCAGGGTAAAGATCAGCGTAATGGCGGGAATAAACAGAATTTCCTTCCCGCTCTTGGCACAGGCTCGAGACAGCTTGTTGCAAAAGGCGTGGAACATGCCGGTGGAGAGTATAATCTCCAGCGCTCCCGCAATAATGATGATGGAAAAGATCAGGGAGGCGTTCTTCTCAATAGCCTTGACGATCATGGAGGGAATCTGGAGAATGGATACCGGATTGGATTCCCCCGAATAGGCAAAGGCGCCGGGGTCCACTACGCTGCGGCCCGCCTCGTCCTCATAGCGGGCGTAGGAGCCCGCGGGAATAAAGTAGGTCAGCAGGGAGACAACTGCCAGCAGCAGTACGATAATGACATATGCGTGGGGCATTTTGAAGGAGCGGTTTGTTTTTGCCGCCGTATTCTGGTCTTTCACGTTTTCTTCCTCCTCTTTTGTAGCTGGCCGCTATTTCGGATTCAGCGGGTATTTCTGTGTTCAAAACGGTCCATGCGCAAAAGCGCGTTTGCAAAGAGCTTGGCACGCTCATAGAGCGAGTCTGCCAGGGCGTACTCCCGCACGGTGTGGTTCCACTCCCCCATTGTGCCGCAGGAGCAGACGGTGGGGACGCCGGCCATGGTCAGATAGGCCGCGTCAGAGCTGCCGCCCAGACGGGCCTGCTCCAGCGGCTGCAGCCCCGCCTCCTCCGCAGTTTCCCGCAGGAAGTCCCACAGCGCCAAACCGTCCTCCGTGGTCTCAAAGACGTGCATGACGTCGATATACTCCATCTCGGTCTGTGTCCCCTCGATGTACGTCTTCCGGCAGACCGCCGCCAGATTCTCCTTTGCTTTTTCCATCTCCTCGTTTTTCTCAAACCGCATATCCACCACAATCTCACACCTGGCCGGAACCGCGTTGAAGATCGTCCCGCCCTGGATGGTGCCGATGTTCATAGTGGTACCTGCGGAGAGGTCCGTCAGGTTGTGGATCTCCACTATTTTGCGGGCCATCTCCACAATGGCGCTGCGGCCCTTGGTGAAATCGTTCCCCGCGTGGGCCTCCACGCCGGTCACAGTGATGCGGCAACGGGTACCGCCCTTTCGGAAAACCGCCAGCGCGTTGCTGCGCAGGCCCGTCTCCATATTGAAGGCGCAGAGTCCGCCTGCCGCCTCCTCCATGAGAATCCCGGCGGCCCTGGAGCCCGCATGGTTGATCTCCTCGTCCCCCGCCAGCAGCAGGCGCACCGGACGCCGCAGGCCAGCCTGGACCGCTGCACGGACGGCATACAGGGCAACGACAATGCCGCCCTTCATATCCAGCACGCCGGTACCGAAGACCATGCCGTCCTGCACCCGGAACGGGTTTTGCCCGGACAGGTCCCGGTAGAGCGCCGTGTCATAGTGCCCGGAAAAGATTACGGGCCGGCCCTCCTCCTGTCCCTCCAGGTCGGCGACAATCACAGGCGAATTGCCGCAGCCCACCTCCCAGGTGCGGACCCGGTACCCCTCGTTTCTCAGCAGGCGGCAGACCCATTCCACTGCCGCCGGCATGACCTCCGGCTCCCGGCTGCAGCTGGGCAGCTCCACAAATTCCCGCAGAAGGCTCAGAATTTCCTCCTTTCGGTTTTCGACATAAGCCGATGCGGACGGCAGCTGTTGCTTTTGTATATTCACCCCTCAAACGCTCCTTTCTTTGACACTTTTTTTGGGAGATACTCACAGTATACCATGGATTTCCGGCGGGCGTATCTCGCGGTTTTTGATAACGTTATAGCAATTATGAATAATAAAAAAACGGATAATCGCCTACCATTACAGCAAAAATGTGCTATAATAATGAAATAATGGAGATGCGGCGGGAGCAGGATTGTTCAGCAGGGAAACCGTACAATACGGACCCTCTCCGGGTGCGGCGGCGTTGTCCGGCTTACCCCTTTTGATATAGATGAAATTCCGGATACGTTGGACCAATACTCATTTGCAAGGAGGCCGAACTATGGAACTTTATCAGCTGCGCTACTTCTCCTACGCTGCTAAATGCGAAAACATCTCCGAGGCATCCCGCCGCCTGATGGTCGCCCAATCGTCTGTGAGCAAGGCGATCACCGGGCTGGAGGCGGAGCTGCAGACGGACCTGTTTATCCGCAACGGCAAGCACATCCGCCTCAGCTCCAACGGCAGGCTGTTTGCCGCCAAGGTTGCGCCGATTCTCTCGGCGGTGGACGCCCTGCCGGAGACCTTTTCCTCTGAAAAGGAGAATGCGGTCCGGCTCCGCGTCCTCTCGGCCTCCGAGCTGCTCCCTGATATTCTGGCCCGGTTCCGGCAGATTGAACCCCAGACCCGTTTCCATCTTTTGCAGTCCGCCGGCAGCGAGGAGACGGATCTCACCATCTTCTCCTCTCCGGACGAGGTTGCCGATATGGGGACCGTGTTTCTGACACGGGAGGAGATCATGCTGGCAATCCCGGTCTCCTCCCCCCTCAGCCTCCACAAGGAGGCCGAACTGGAGCTGCTGGGACGAGAGCCGATTGTGATGCCCACCGAAGACCAGCTGCTGCGGGAGCAGATCGAGCGGCTGTGTACCGCCTCCGGATTTAAGCTGGAGGTGGATTTCGAGTGCGACAGTCCCTTCCTGGTCCGGATGCTGGTGCAGCGGGGGCTGGGCATTACCTTCTGGCCGGTCCAGACCTGGCGGGTCTACTCCAGCGACAGCCTGACCTTCCTGCCCTTCCGCCAGCCCCAGATTTACCGCAATGTCTATATGCGGGCAAATCCGGCCCGGCAGCCGCACCCGGCGTTGGAGCGGTTCATGCGGTACCTGGTGAGGTATTTCACCGCGATTCCGGAGGCATCCCCCTGAAAAAAGGCGATGCCCCGATCCGCAGCCGGCAGAAGGCGGCAGACCGGGGCATCTATAGCCGTTATTAGGAGAGAGGGTAAGCGTGAATGATCAGGCGGCGGGCTTATTCAAAATAATCGTTGTACGCCGCATCGTAGAGGGGGAACTTCTCAATCAGCGACCGTGCCTCCTGCTTGCAGGCATCCAGCACGGCCTGGTCATCGCTGTGACTGGCAACTTTGTCCATGATCTGGGCAATGACCTCAATATCAGGCGTATGGAAACCCCGCTGGGCAGTGGAGGTCAGACCGATGCGCACGCCGCTGGTGACGTTGGGGGAGGCGGTGTCGCCGGGAATCATGTTCTTGTTCACCGTAATGCCCACATACTCCAGCGCATCCTGGAACGCCTTGCCGGAGATTCCCTTGGGGCGCAGGTCCAGCAGGACGATGTGGTTCTCCGTGCCGCCAGAGACGACCCGGAACCCCTTCTCGGTGAGGGACTTGGCCAGATACTTGGCGTTGGTTACAACGCGGGACATGATCTCATGGAACTCCCCGCTGGCGGCATACCGGAAGGTATACGCTTTCGCGGCCATGGTCTGGAGGTGGATGGAGCTGACAGAACCGGGGAACACACCGGCATCCAGCTTCTTGGCATACTCCCCTTTGCACAGGACAAAGCCGCCGCGGGGGCCGCAGAGGGTCTTCGCCATGGAGGACGTCACAAAGTCCGCATAGGGGACCGGGGAGGGAATCACCTTCGCCGCCACAAGGCCGGAGATGTGGGCCATATCCACCATGTATTTCGCGCCGGTCTCCTTGGCAATCGCGCCGATGCGCTCATAGTCGATCAGCTGGGGATAGGCGCTGCCGCCGGCGATAATCAGCTTCGGCTGCACTGCCTTCGCCTTCGCAGCCAGCCCCTCGTAGTCGATCTGCTCCGACTCCCGGTTGAGGGCGTAGTGCTCAAAGCGGAAGAACTTGGACATGAAGTTGGCGGGACTGCCGTGGGTCAGATGGCCGCCGTCGTCCAGGCTCATGCTGAGGATGGTGTCGCCCGGCTCCATCAGGCCCAGGCGCATCATGGCGGAGTAGACGCCGTAGTTGGCGGAAGAGCCGGAGTAGGGCTGGACGTTGATATGGTCCGCGCCATAGAGGGATTTGCCGCGTTCCATCGCCAGCAGCTCCATCTTGTCGGCAATCTGGGAACCGGCCTGGAACCGCTTGCCGGGATAGCCCTCGGTGGTCTTGTTGTTGAACACGCAGCCTGCCAGCTCCAGGCACTCGATGGGGGCCGTGCTCTCGGAAGCGATCATTTCAATGTTGTATCTCTGGCGGACGTACTCCTCCCTGACAATGCCATACAGCTCAGGATCATTTTTTTTCGTAGCTTTCATAAGCCAGTTACCTCCGTATTTTGTGTGTGTGCAGAGCACATAAGCAGCGCATATCTTAATTATCCACATTTTCTGTGGGATTTCTATTCAGGATCTTGCGCTTTTTATACGGGTTTTCTGCAATCGCACACACTCCGGCACGGAGGCGGGCCGTTAAATGGGGAAGCTCAGGCGGCAGCAGGTCCCCTCTCCGGGGCGGCTGGCAATGTCGAAATGGAAGTCCTGGCCGAAGACGCCGGCCAGCTTGCGGTTGACCATGGACAGGCCGTGGGCCGCGCCGGAATACAGGGAGCTTCGCAGACGCTCCAGCGTCTGGGCGTCCATGCCGCAGCCGTTGTCCTGGACCCGTACCACGCTCCGCCCCTCCTCCAGCGCCGTTTCAATCAGAAGCTCCCGCCGGTCGTGGCCGTTGTAGCCGTGGAGCAGGGCGTTTTCCACTATGGGCTGGAGGAAGTTGTGGGGGACGAAGGTCCGCTCCGCCGCGGCACAGCGCCGCCAGGTTACTTGGAGGCCGTCCTCAAAGCGGAGGGTCTGGAGATTGATATACCGCTGCAGAAAGGCAATTTCCTCGCTCAGCGGCACGCGGGCGCCTTCCCGGCGCAGCAGGCCCCGGAGCAGCTCGGCCAGGTCGATGATCGCCCGGTAGGTGTCCATGGAGCCGTCCCGGACGGCCAGGGAAGCAATGGAGTTCAGGGTGTTGAAAAGCAGGTGGTTGCGGATCTGTATGTTCAGGGTGTGGGTCCGCAGCTGCTCCACAATGCCGGCGGCCTCCCCTGCGGGCAGGCCGGGAAGCGGAGGCCGCTGCCGTTTGCGCTCCTGGTAAAAGGCGGCGAGGTAGCTGCTGATATCCTGGAGGAAAAAGCGGGCGGCGTTGACCGTTGAGTCCGGCACATCGTAGACCTCCCCCGCCGCGGGGATATTGGGGTACTGCCGGAAAAGTCCGCCCTTGATGAAGCCGCAGGCCCGGTTGTCCAGCATCACCGGCTGCACCAGCACCGTCAGCCCGCGGGGGCAGACCACAGAGCTGCAGGCGGCGCAGTGGTCGCTGTGCAGCTCGTGGACACTGCGGCGCAGAGGACAGGCCGGTTCCTCACATCGCCGGCACAGGGGCGGCAGACCCTTGCAGTAGATGATGTCCTGACTGCCGCCGGCCAGGACCACCGGCATGTTGACATGGTCCAGGGTGTCGCGGGCGAGCTGGCCGATGCCGTCCAGGAGCGCGGCCTGGGCGAAGTCCGGGTCAAAGGAGGAGCCGTCCTGGACCGGCGCCACATCCCGGCACAGGTGGATGGGGATGGAGACAATCAGCTCCTGCATGACCTCCTCCCCCCGGTTGATGGTGGCGTGTACCACGCCGCTGTCCATCAGGAAGTGGTCGCCGGGGCCGAACTGGTATCGCTTGCCGTTGATAATGTGCTCCCCATAGCCGGTGATGGTGTAGAGGAACTGGGCCTCCGAGTGGTGGGTGTGCTCGGCCTGCCGCTTGCCGGGCAGCAGGTTGACGAACCCGATGCTGGCGGGGAATCCGCCGCCGGACGGCTCCCGCTGAATCCAGTCGATGTAGCCCCAGGAGTTCATTTGCCGGTCTTTTCCCATAATTGCCTCCCTGCCGGTTTTACCGGCTTTGTATGCGTCTGCTGTATTTTAACAATTTGTTTTTCATGATATCATATCCGCTAAAAAATGCAACCGGGTAAAAACCGGCGGAAAACAGGAGGAGGAACGAACTATGCTGTATGCAGTGATTGCGGACGACGAGCCCGCTGTGGGCAAGCTCATCCGGTATTTTTTGAAGGAGGAACAGCTCCCCATATCCATCGCCGCAGAGGTGGGCGACGGCCAGGCCGCGCTGGAGGCCATCCGGCAATACGACCCGGATCTGGTTTTCATGGACATCCAGATGCCGGTCCTGACAGGACTGGAGGTCATTGAACAGGCCAGGGCGGAACAGAGCCGGGCCAAATTCATCATTGTGACCGCCTACAGCATTTTTGAGTATGCCCAGACTGCCCTGCGCCTGGGAGCCAGCGACCTGCTGCTCAAGCCCATCAGCGGTGAAAATCTCATTGAGTCCATCAACCGGGCCGTAGGGCTGGAGTTCTCCTCCAACTGGCAGGTCAACGAGATTTTGCTCTATATTGACGGACACCTGGGGGAAAATCTGACCCTGGAGAGCATCTCCCAGAAATTCTATATCAGCACCTACCACCTCTCCCACCTGTTCAAAAAGCACATGGGGATGTCCTGCGTGGAGTGCATCCACTGGCGGCGGATCGAGAAGGCAAAGGAGCTGATGAAGAACAGCAGCAAGAGCATCAAGGAGATTTCGGAGATGATCGGCTATCCCAATCTCAACAATTTTTATACCCGCTTCAAAAAGCGCACCGGCATGACGCCCAAAAGCTATATGATGCGGGGCAGGAAGCAGCCGGATTAACCGCGTCCCGGCGGTGCGGAGGCGTCAGATTTATCATCCGATATTGCGCATTTTTTCTCGTATTCGATGATTATGCGTTTCAGGGGAATTGGTACTATTTTACAATAACAGCTATAATTTTCCGCAGTGCAAAAACAACTGGTTGCAGCATTGTTTTTGTACTGCGGATGTTTTTGCCGGTTTCCACAAATCCTTCTTTCCAAGGGCAGGAAAAGAGCCGGTAGACAACGCTGTGGAACTGTGATAAATTTGGAGCGTAATTCGACGGTCTTTTCTGGCAAAGTTGCCGAAAGAAATGGCCGGCCTAAACAACTGAAGGAGGTAAAGAAATGAAAAGAAGGATGATTGCTCTGGTAATGGCTGTGTGTGTACTGGCTCTGTGCGCCTGCGGCAGCACGGGCGGCAGCGGTTCCTCCGGTTCCTCTGGCGACACCGTGAAAATCGGTATCTTCCAGCCCGCGTCCGGCGACAACGGCGCGCCCGGCAAACAGGAGACCCTGGGTTCCCAGTACGCCAACTATGTCACCCCCACTGTGGACATCGGCGGCAAGACATACAACGTGGAGCTGGTGATCGTGGACAACGAGAGCTCCAACGACAAGGCCGTCTCCGCCGCCTCGCAGCTGGTCTCTGCCGGCGTCAGCGTGGTCCTGGGGTCCTACGGCTCCGGCGTGTCCATTGCCGGGTCCGACACCTTCGGCAACGCCGGCATCCCCGTTATTGGCGTCAGCTGCACCAATCCCCAGGTGACGCTGGGCAACGACCACTATTTCCGCGTCTGCTTCCTGGACCCCTTCCAGGGTACCGTGCTGGCGAATCTGGCTGTGGATGAGTACAGCGCCAAAAAGGCATATATCCTGACCAAGCTGGGCGACGACTACTCCGTGGGCGTGGGCAACTACTTCAAGGAAGCCTTTGAGGGTCTGGGCGGCTCCTGCGTGGTGGAGAGCTTCCAGGAGGGCAACTCCGACTTTACTTCCTATATCACCACCGCCAAGAACGAGGGCTGCGACATCTGCCTGGCCCCCATCTCCGTGGAGGCCCTGGCGCTGTTCCTGGAGCAGGCCAACACCCAGGGTCTGGGAATGCCCGTTCTGGGCGGCGACACCCTGGACTCCAACGTGGTGGCCGGCGTAGGCAAGGGGACGGACCTGGATATCTACTGCTCCACCTTCTATGCGGTGGGCGGCGACCCTGCATTTGACGCGGGCTTCACCAAGTACATGGAGGACAATGCCACCGCAATGGCCAACAATGGCGGCAACACCACCATTGCGGCCTGTTCCGTCCTGGGCTACGACGCCTACTATGCCGCTCTTGAGGCTTTGAAGGCCGCCGGTTCCACCGCCCCCGCCGGCGTAATGGCCGCCCTGCCCTCCGTCAGCTTCGACGGCGCGACCGGACACATTGCCTTTGACGAGAACGGCGATGCTATCCGCGACGCCGCCTTTGTCAAACACCTGAATACCGCCAGCGGCGAGTATGAGATGTACGGCGAGGTCAAGGTAAAATAACAGCTCTGCGGCGGGGCGCCGCCCTGCCGCAGTATTTATCCTGCTGTTTGGCCCAGCCGGTCAAACGGCCATGGGAGGATTCATATATGCAATGGATATCCAACAACCTGCCCTATCTGCTGGCAGGTATCTCGGTAGGCGGTCAGTATGCGCTGATTGCCATCGGCTACAGCATGGTGTACGGCATTCTGCGCCTGATCAACTTTGCCCACGGCGACATCTTCATGGTGGCCGGGCTGATGATGGTCTATGCGTCCGCCTCCATGCCCTTCTACGCTTCCATCCCACTGACCCTGGCGCTGACAGTTGCGCTGGGCTTCGCCGTGGAGCGCATTGCTTATAAGCCGCTGCGCACGGCTCCCCGCATGTCCGTTATGATCTCCGCCATCGGCGTGAGTTATCTCCTGCAGAATATCGCCCTGTATGTGACCGGCGGACTTTCCAAGGAGTACCCCGCCATTCCCTGGCTGAGCGACTCCGTGGTGGTCCTGGGCGCTACCACCAAGCGGGTGACGGTGATTACCCCTGTTCTGACAATTGTTCTGATTGTACTGCTGGTCCTGCTCATCAACCACACAAAGGTGGGCATGGGAATGCGGGCCGTATCCAAGGATTTCGAGACATCGCTGCTGATGGGGATTCAGATTGACTCCGTGATCTCCGTCACCTTTATCATCGGCTCGTTCCTGGCGGCGGTAGGCTCCCTGCTGTTCTTCTCCAACTATACCGGCGTTACGCCCACCGTGGGCGCAATTCCAGGCATCAAAGCTTTTATTGCCGCTGTGTTCGGCGGCATCGGCTCGGTCCCCGGCGCTGTCATCGGCGCGTTCATCATCGGCATCTGCGAGAACATCATCAAAGCGCTCCACCTGACGACCTTCTCCGATGCGTTTACCTTTGCGCTGCTGATCGTGATCCTGATCTTCAAGCCCACCGGCCTCTTCGGTGAGAAAACCACAGACAAGGTTTAAGGAGGTGCACAGATGCTCCAACAGAAAACAAGCGGCAAGGCAAATATCATCTTTGTCATTGCCCTGCTGGCGGTAATCCTGACGCTGGAACAGGCGCTGCCCAGCTCCTCCATGCTCTTTACCGTCTTGAAAAAGAGCGCCATCTACGCCCTGGCCGCCGTGTCCATGAACCTGCTCAACGGCTTCACAGGGCTGTTCTCCCTGGGACAGGCGGGCTTTATGCTCATCGGCGCTTACGTCTATGGAATGCTGAACATTGCCGTGGCGGACCGGGCGGCTGTGTACCAGTATTTTGACGGCGGCATCATCCAGTTCTCTCTGGTGGAGGGCATCACCGCCGCGCTGGGTCCCGTGGCCGGACTGATCCTTGGGGTACTGCTGGGACTGCTCGCCGCCGGTCTGGCGGCGGCTGTGTTCGCCTGGCTGATCGGCCTGCCGGCGCTCCGGTTCCGCAGCGACTATCTGGCCATTGCCACCCTGGGCTTTGCCGAGATCATCCGCGCCGTTTTCCAGTGGGACGGCCTGGGGCCGCTCACCAACGGCTCCAATCTTCTGCGCAAGTTCACCAACTTTGACAACTTCAATATCCGCAGCGGCGGCAAGGTGGCGGTGAATCTGTCCACCACAGTGACGGTTCTCATCGCGGCGCTGTGCATTCTGTTGATTATCCTGGTGATCAACTCCACCTATGGCCGGGCCTTTAAGGCCATCCGGGATGATGAGATTGCGGCGGAGGCCATGGGCATCAATCTGGCCCGCCACAAGATGCTGTCCTTTGTCATCAGCGCATTTTTTGCCGGCATCGCCGGCGGAATGCTGGCTATGTACCAGACTACGGTGCAGGCGCTGGCCTTTAAGACGGCCATGACGTATGAAATTCTGCTGATTGTCGTCATTGGCGGCATCGGCTCCGTCACCGGTTCCTGCATCAGCGCCTTTATTTTCATCGGCGCGTCGGAGTGGTGGCTGCGCTTTTTGGACATGGAGACCTCCAACTTCATTCCGGGTCTGAACATAATGCGCCCCGGCTTCCGGAAAGTCGTGTTCTCCGTTGCCATCATGATTATCGTGCTGTTTTTCCGCAAGGGAATCATGGGGGAGAGGGAACTGAACATACAGGGGGCGGGCCGGCGGCTGAAACAGAAGCTGGGCGGAAAACCGCCTGCCGCAAAGGAGGCTGAGTGAGTATGGGGGAGAACGTCCTTCGGCTTGAAAACGTAACCATGCAGTTTGGCGGCGTGGTGGCTGTCAACAATCTCAGTATGGAGATCAACAAGGGGGAGATCGTGGCCCTCATCGGTCCCAACGGCGCCGGGAAAACCACCGCGTTCAACGTCATCACCGGCGTCTACGCGCCCACCAACGGGCAGGTCTCCTTCAACGGCAGGGCCATTGTCCGCAACCATCCCCAGGGCAAGATGAAAAAGCTGTACAAGGGCAGCGATCCGGACAAATATACGGGACACGTTCTGGAGCCGACGCCGGACAAGATCACCGGATGGGGCATGGCCCGCACCTTCCAGAACATCCGCCTCTGGTCCAGCCAGACGGTGTTTGACAACGTCCTCATTGCGAAGCATCTGCGCAGAACCAGCAATCTGCTTACAGCGGCATTCCGTCTCAACAGAGCGGAGGAGGCCCGGCAGCGGGAGGAGGTTATGGAGCTGCTGAAGGTGGTCGGTCTGGACGATGTAAAGGGCGAGCTGTCCACCAGCCTGCCCTATGGCAAGCAGAGGCGGCTGGAGATTGCCCGCGCTCTGGCTACCGATCCCACGCTGCTGCTGCTGGACGAGCCAGCCGCCGGTATGAATCCCCAGGAGACCGATGAGCTGACCACATTCATCAGCGAGATTCGGGAACAGTTTCACACCACGATTCTGCTCATTGAGCACCATATGAACCTTGTCATGGATATTTCCGACAGGATCTATGTCCTCGACTTCGGCAAGCTCATCGCCCACGGCACGCCTGCGGAGATCCAGAGCAACCAGCACGTCATTGACGCATACTTGGGGGTGAGTGAAGATGCTTAAAATCGAAAACCTGCGGGTGGCCTACGGCGGCATCCAGGCTCTGTCCGGCATCAGCCTGGAGGTCCCGGACGGCAAAACCGTCACCCTGATCGGCGCCAACGGCGCGGGCAAGTCCACCACCCTGCGCACCATTTCCAGCCTGGTCAAAGCGCAGTCCGGCTCCATTACATACGGCGGTATGGAACTGCTGGGCCTGCCCAGCAATAAAATTCTGGAGGCCGGGATCGCCCAGGTTCCGGAGGGCCGCAGGGTCTTTCCAAACCTGACGGTGCTGGAAAATCTGAAGGTCGGCGCCTATCTGCGCAATGACAAGGACGGCATTGAGAAGGATGTCAAATGGGTCTATGAGCTGTTTCCCCGGCTGGAAGAGCGGCACTGGCAGCTGGCGGGGACCCTCTCCGGCGGCGAACAGCAGATGCTGGCCGTAGGGCGCGGGCTGATGTCCCGGCCCAAGATGATGATGCTGGACGAACCCTCCCTGGGCCTGGCCCCGCTGGTGGTGCAGGATATCTTTACCATCATCCAGGAGATCAACCGGCAGGGCGTGACCATCCTGCTGGTGGAGCAGAATGCAAATATGGCGTTGAAAATCGCAGACTACGCCTATGTTCTGGAGACCGGAGTGATTACCAAGTCCGGCGCCGGACTGGAGCTGCTCAACGATGAATCCATTAAGGAGGCTTACCTCGGCAAAGCCAGAAATTAGACTGCCGCCATTATCGGGGCTGGGAGGACAGCCCGAACTGAACGCTGACCGGCAGCAGCCAAGTCCGCAGATGCGGACTTGGCTTTTTTATCCGGACAGGACCTCTGCATCCCGGCCAAAGAGGGACCTGCCGTCTGCTCTGACAGCAAGTCCCTCATAATGCGCCCCATTATACCGCTCTTGGAATCGCCTTCTGACGCACTTCCGTCTCCCGGACTTCCGGTTCCTTAACCGCCGGTCTGGCGGCGGCCCGCTGCGCGGACTGCTGCTTCTGCTTGGCGTTGGCCAGCATCAGCTTCAGGCGGTTCTCCTGATTGACCCTGGTAGCTCCGGCGTCATAATCAATCGCTACAATATTGATATCCGGATTCTTGGCCTTAATGGGCTTCATCATACCCTTGCCGCAGATATGGTTGGGCAGGCACCCGAAGGGCTGGGTACAGACGATATTGCTGACCCCTTTATCCGCCAGCTCCAGCATCTCCGCCGTCAGCAGCCAGCCCTCCCCCATCTTGACCCCCATGCTGATGGTTCCCTGTACCAGCTCCATGGTGCGGGTAAAGAGGGTAGGCGGGGTAAACCGGCCATGGGCTTCCATCGCCGCGATCAGATCCCGCTCCTTATTCAGCAGGAACCGGCAGGCAATCCGATAGGCCAGCTGCGCGCTCTTCTGCATCCCGTAGAGCTTGTGGTCCAGGATATTGTTGTAGACGCAGTACAGGCAGAAGTCCAGCAGTCCGGGAATCACCACCTCCGCGCCCTCATCCACCAGAAACTGCTCCAGATTATTGTTGCCCAGGGGGGAGTATTTGACGAAAATCTCTCCCACCACGCCCACCATGACCTTCTCGGATTTCTGCATGGGAATCCCGGCAAAGCCGTCCAGAATCAGGCGGTAGTTGGCCTTGACCTGCTTGTACCGCACCCCCTGTTCCGCCATCTCGCGGGCCAGGCGTTCGGTCCAGCAGTCCGCCAGGGCCTGGGCGGAACCCGGCTCCAGCTCGTAGGGCTTGCACTGGTTGACCAGACTCATCAGCAGGTCGCCGTACAGCACGCCGTACATCATCTTCTGCAGCGTGGGCAGGTTGAGCTGAAAGCCGGGGTGTTTCTCCAGCCCCGCCAAACTCAGGCTGATAACCGGCACATGGCCCAGTCCCGCTTTTTCCAACGCCTTGCGCAGCAGATGGATATAGTTGGACGCCCGGCACCCGCCTCCGGTCTGGAACAGAATCAGCGCCACCCGGTCCGGGTCGTACTTCCCGCTCTGCAGGGCGTCGAGCAGCTGGCCGATGACCAGAATGGCCGGATAGCAGGTGTCGTTATGTACATACTTCAGCCCCGTCTCCGCGATCTGCGGTCCGCTGGTCTCCAGCAGCTCCACCTTGTAGCCCTGCTTTTCCATGACCTTGCCGATGAGCCTGAAGTGCATGGGCAGCATATTAGGCACCAGAATGGTGTGGGTCTCCTTCATCTCTTTGGTGAAGACGACATAGCCTTTTTCTTTGTCCGTCATCTTCCTCACACTCCTTTTTCTTCCAATGCGCCGATCAAACTCCGCAGACGGATTTTCACCGCGCCCAAATTGGTAATTTCATCTATTTTGATCTGGGTATACAGCTGGCCCGCCTCCTCCAGAATCCGGCGCACCTCGTCGGTGGTAATGGCGTCCACTCCGCAGCCGAAGCTGACCAGCTGCACCAACTGTACGTCCGGATGCGCGCAGGCGTAGCGGGCGGCCCGGTAGAGCCGGGCGTGGTAGGTCCACTGGTTGAGCACATGGACCGGCGCAGGGTCCGCCAGATGGCAGACGCTGTCCTCGCTGACCACCACAAACCCCAGGGAGGAGGCCAGCTTGTCGATGCCGTGTCCGATTTCCGGGTCAATGTGGTAGGGCCGTCCGGCCAGGATCATCACCCGCTTGCCGTGCTCCCTGGCCCAGGCCACTGCCTGCTCGCCCTGCCGCCGCACTTCCAGCATATACGTCTCATAGGCGGCAAAGGCGCGGTCCACGGCCTTGCGGACGTCTCTTTTGGGGATGCCTGGGAATACGGGGTCCAGACAGCGGGAGAGTTCCTTGGACAGCTCCTTCTTGTTATTAATATTCAGGAAGGGGTACAGGAAATGCGTCTGGTCCAGGTCGTCCATGTTGCCCCGGAGCAGCTCTGAATAGTAGGCCACCACCGGGCAGTTGTAGTGGTTGTCGCTCTCCCGCTCATCCATGTTGTAGGTCAGGCAGGGGTAGAAAATGGCGTCCACGCCCTTCTCCAGCAGCAGCTCGATATGGCCGTGCATAATTTTTGCGGGGTAGCAGGCCGTGTCGGACGGAATGGAGAACTGGCCCTTCTCGTACACACGGCGGCTGGAGAAGCCGGAAACCTCCACCCGGAAGCCCAGGGCGGTGAAAAAGGCGTGCCACAGGGGAAGCAGCTCGTACATCCCCAGAGCCAGCGGCAGGCCGATGGTCCCCCGGATGTCCGGACCGGGCGAACAGGCGGCCAGAACATCCCGTTTCCAGGCGTACAGGTTGGGCAGTTCCTCCGCGCCGGACAGCCCCAGTCCCTTTTGGCACCGGTTGCCGGAGATATATTTCTTGCTGCCGCTGCCGAAGCTGTTGACAGTGAGGCGGCAGCGGTTGGCGCAGCCCTGGCAGGCGGCGGCTTTGGCGGTGTGGACAAAGCCCTCCAGCCCCTTTTTTGTAATGATGCCGCTCTCCTGCAAATCCATGGCGTACAACGCTGCGCCGTAGGCCCCCATGAGTCCGGCAATGGCGGGCCGGATCACCTCCCTGCCCAGCTCCTGCTCAAAGGCCCGGAGGACCGCGTCGTTATAAAACGTGCCGCCCTGTACCACCACATGCTCGCCCAGCTCGCTTGCGCTTCCGGCGCGGATAACCTTATAGATTGCGTTTTTGACCACGCTGACGGACAGTCCGGCGGAGATATCCTCCACCGTAGCCCCATCCTTCTGGGACTGCTTGACGGAGGAGTTCATAAACACCGTACAGCGGCTTCCCAGATTCACCGGCGCGCCGCTGTGCAGGCCCTTTTCCGCAAACTCCGCCACGCTGCAGCCCATGGACCGGGCAAAGGTTTCGATAAACGAGCCGCACCCGGAGGAACAGGCCTCGTTGAGCATGATGGAATCGATGGCGCCGTTTTTGATTTTGAAGCATTTGATATCCTGCCCGCCGATATCCAGGATAAAGTCCACCTGTGGACAGAAATATTTGGCGGCGGTATAGTGGGCAATGGTCTCCACCACGCCCCGGTCCACGCCGAAGGCGGCTTTGATCAGCTCCTCCCCGTAGCCCGTCACGGCGCTGCCGCAGATGGAGACGCGCCCGCCGCACAGCTCATAGATTTTCTCCAGCTGCTCCCGGACGATCCCCACCGGATCGCCCCGGTTGGAGCTGTAATAGGTGTACAGCAGCTCTTTCTCCCCGCTGAGCAGCGCCATTTTTGTGGTGGTGCTGCCGCAGTCGATGCCCAGCCAGGCTTTTCCCGTGTAGTCCGCAAGCTCCCGCCGGGCAACGCCGGCGGCGGCATGGCGGGTACGGAAAGCCTGGTATTCCTCCTCCGAGGCGAACAGAGGCGGCAGGAGGTTTGCCTCAGAGCGGACGGGCGCGCTGTGTTCAATTTTATCCATGAGGCTGGCAATGGTATAGATGCCGCCGGAGCCCTCCGCATACAACGCCGTACCCATGGCCACGGCAAAGCGTCCGTAGGAGGGGAAGACGGCGTCCTGGTCCGAGAGCTTCAGCGTCTCCTGAAACCGGCGGCGCAGGCCCTTGCAGTAGTACAGCGGCCCGCCTAAAAACAGCACCTTGCCGGTGATGCGCCGCCCCTGGGCCAGTCCGGCGATGGTCTGGTTCACCACGGCCTGATAGATACTGGCCGCGACGTCCTCATGCTTGGCCCCCTGGTTCAGCAGCGGCTGCACGTCCGTCTTGGCGAACACGCCGCAGCGGGAGGCGATGGGGTACAGCCGGACGCTTTTGAGGCTCAGCTCATCCAGCTCGTCCGCCGTCACATTCAGAAGCATCGCCATCTGGTCGATAAAGGCCCCCGTGCCGCCGGCACAGGTGCCGTTCATGCGCTCGTCGATGCCGCCGTCAAAAAAGATGATCTTCGCGTCCTCCCCGCCCAGCTCAATGACGGCGGAGGCGTCCGGCTGCAGGCGTTTGACCACCTCTCCGGTGGCGAACACCTCCTGCACAAAGGGAACGCCCGCGCTCTGGGCCAGGCCCAGGCCCGCCGAGCCGGAAATCGCGGCGGTAAAGGGCCGGTCCCCCACCTGGGCGGCGGCTTCCTGGAGCAGCTCCAGGGTTTTCCGGCGCACCTGGGAGAAGTGACGCTGATATTGTTCAAATACGATTTTTTTGTCCTCCACGACAACGACTTTCGCCGTGGTCGAGCCGATGTCAATGCCGAGGGACAGCCTGCTGCGTTCTTTCATGCTGTTATCCTACTCCGATTCGATTAGACATACAGGCGGCCCACAGAAGCCGCCGCGCTTTTATCTGGCATTATAGCACAAAATCGCGCCGTTGTTTATGACCAATTTGTTAAAGAACTGTTAAGGATTCAACGACTTTTTATCCAATTTCCCAACAGATTCCACAAAAACAGTAGGCCCGCCGGCAGTTTTTTCCTGCCGGCGGGTCCGCCGTTCCACACTGCCGCAGATGGCAGAAGCGCGTTTAAGGCTCCACACGGGGGTTGTAGTAGCGGCCCCGGTCCTCATCCGCCGACTTCCAGCGGATAGCCTTAGCAGGACAGCGGTGCAGACAGCCCAGGCACTGTACGCACCGGGGCTTCGTCCACGACGGCCTGCCGCCAAAGAGGGAAATCGCGCCGCAGGGACAGATCTCCTGACACAGCCCGCATTTAATACACTCGTCGGTAACAAGGAACGGTTTAGTAGACCGGCCATGGGCGTAGAGCGGGTAGGCCGCGGCGGTCCGCACCGCCGGCAGCCTGCCCTGACAGCGGTTGTAATCGCCGATTCCCAGTGCGCGGATGGCCCGTGCCGCTTCGTCGATATACTCGTCCGCCAGGTCCAGCTGTTCCGCAATGACGCCGTCCTCCGCAATTTTGAACATGGGGATGTAGTTGTCCACCATGGGAATGCCGAATTGGGCGGATAGGGTGACGCCTTTGCTTCGGAGCATCTTGGCCATCTGCCCTGCGGCATCGCCGGTGCTCTCGCCGCAGGTGAGGACCACATAGGCATACTGGTCCGCATAGCCTGTGAGGCGGAGCTTATTCAGGAAAAAGGTCAGGATGCTGGGCAGACCCTGGAAATAGGTGGGGACCACAAAGCCGATGCGGGTCTCATGGGATACGTCGTACTGGTAGCTGCGGCTGCGGATGGCGTCCCGGAGAAAGACAAGACGGTCATCCGTAGCCGCGGCGATGCGCTCAGCCGCGTATTTGCTGTTGCCTGTGGCGGAAAAATAAAAGATCATGGGTATTCCCCTCTCGAATATTATGTGTTGACCATCATACTACGGTTGTCCGCAAATTTCCACTGCTTTACAAAAAGTTAACATTCTCGTCCCTGCGCAGGCCCCGCCGGCAGCCATGCGCCCCCCAACCCATGCCTCTCCAGGCCTTTCCGCCCGGACGCTGCGCCTCAGTCACCCCCACAGATTCTCTGGATACTGTCCGGCTTCCGTCTTCTGCCGCAGGGCCTCGACGACCGCCGGCTTGTCCTCCCGGTATGTAACGCCGAACCACTTCTCGTCGCAGGAGAGGACCCGGACCTTTGCTTTCCCGCGCTCCAGCAGGTCGGCCACCAGCAGCGGCAGGAAAAACTCCCCTTTTTCCGGATTCTCCGCCATAATCTTGTCCAGGAAGTAGGGGAAACGGGCCTCTGCCTCCTCCAAAAAGCTGTGCTGGAAACCCCAGAAGTTCATAGACACCGGCGTGGCAGCGGGCAGATGCTCCCAAGTTGCGCCGCCGTCTACGCTGAACCGGGCGTCCTGGCCGTCCTTCTCAATGCAGGTGCGCTCCACCACGTCCTGTAAGTACCCGTCTCCGTCCACCTGGCAGATGCCGCGGGCCACGCTGCCGTTCTCCGTCACGGTGTTGCCCACGCGGTAGCCGATCATCGCGTATTGATAGCAGTCCGGCTCGTCGGCGTGGGTGGAGAGGTAGTTGTAAATAATCCGGAATGCCTCCGGACCGTAGTAATCGTCCGCGTTGATAACGGCAAAGGGGCCGTCCACCACGCTCCGGGCGGCCAGGACCGCGTGGGTGGTGCCCCACGGCTTTTTCCGCCCGTTGGGGACGGCGTAGCCGGCGGGGAGGTCGTCCAGAGCCTGGAACGCATACCGAACATGCATCCCCTTGCTGATGCGGTCGCCCACAGCCTGCCGGAAATCTGCCTCCATCTCCTTCTTGATGACAAAAACAACGGTTTCAAACCCGGCCTGCCGGGCATCATAGATGGAATAGTCTATGATGCTCTGTCCATGTCCACCCACCGGGTCCATCTGCTTCAGCCCGCCATAGCGGCTGCCCATACCCGCAGCCAGAACTACCAGAACTGGTTTTTGCATAGCGCTTCCCTCCATCATTCAGTTTACGGCCCCCGGACCGCTCCGGCAGGCCGCATCTGATGATACCATACCATATTCTGGGTCAATTGTAAAGCGGGCCGTCCGGCAGCAGGGCATCCGCCGGCAGATTTTTCCGATTGACGCGCCTGGGACTGCCGGACGGCGATGGGTGACGGCAAGCCCTGGTTAGGCTTCCATGTGCCGGCCCAGAAAGGCGGCGATGGTCTGGGCGAGCTTGTACTCCGTCTCGCCGGTGACAAGGGCCTCGCCATCCTCCACAAACAGCACCAGTCCCAGCACATCGCCCTCCGCAATGATGGGCGCGGCCACGGCGGCGCAGTATTTGTCGCCGGTGTCGGTGATGAAGATCCGGCGGTCATCCCCCTCGTGCTGGTAAATCCGGCGGTCCTCCATAATCTGCTCCAGCTGCGGGCTGATCCGCTTACCCAGCAGCTCCCGCTTGCCGCCGCCGGCGACGGCGATGATGGAGTCCCGGTCCGTCACCGCGGTGATGGAGCCGCAGCTCTTGGAGAGCGTCTCGCAAAACTGCGCCGCAAAGTCGTCCAGACCGCCCATAAGGGAATACTTCTTAAAAATAACCTCCCCGTCCCGGCTGGTGTAAATCTCCAGCGGGTCGCCCTCGCGGATACGCATAGTGCGCCTGATCTCCTTGGGGATCACCACCCGGCCCAGATCGTCGATCCGGCGCACAATTCCGGTTGCTTTCATGCTTGATTCCTCCCTTGTTTTTCTTGGAAAACATGGATAGTATCCGCAGATATTGGGAAGGTATTCAGGTTTTCCAGCTGGAATCCTTTGCCTGTATCCATCCCGCAGTCCGCAGCGCGCCCTCGCGCAGGCCTGTTAAATTTTTATGAAAACTGAATTTTTACCGTTGTGTTTCCGCGCATTGTGTGCTATGCTATAGTCATCAGGAATCAACCAATTATAAGGAGGAGTGATTTCATATGGTTAAACTGATTATGAGCGGCTCAGGCGAGGGGAAAACAAAACAACTGCTGGCCCTGATGGACAGCGCCGCTGAAACTGAGGTTGGATGCATGGTGTGCATCGAGCCGACCCGGAATATGAGCTTTAATCTGCGCCATCAGACCCGGCTGGTTGATGCGTCCGAATTCGCTATCGGCAACTTTGACGCCCTGCAGGGGTTCATCTGCGGTCTGTACGCAGGCAATTATGATATTTCCCACATCTTTATTGACAACCTCTCCAAGATTGCCCACAGCAAGGACCTGGAGAGAACCGGCGCGTTCCTGGATTGGCTGGACGGTTTCTGCACGCCGCTGAACATAAAGGCCACCATTACCATCAGCGCCGACCCGGAGAGCGCGACGGAAACCATGCGCAAATATCTGTAAGAGCGTAGATGCATAGAGAAACGGCATGACTTGAGAGCGGTCATGCCGTTTCCTTGCCGTTACGGGGAGAGGAGGCGCAGAGCGGTGACGGTGGGCTGCATTGTAATGGCGGCGGGAAATGCCAGCCGGTTCGGAGCGGATAAGCTGGAGGCCCGGTTTCGGGGGAAAAGCCTGCTCCGGCGGGCGTTGGAGGCAGTACCCAGGGACCGGACCGGACCGGTGGCGGCGGTGGTCCGGTCCCCGGCGGCGGAACGGCTGGCGGAGGCGTTCGGCTTTCTGCCGGTGCGCAACGACCGTCCGGACCTGGGCATCAGCCGTACCATCCGCCTGGGGCTGGACGCCCTGGGGCCATGCGCCGCCGCCATGTTTCTGGTGGCGGACCAGCCGCTGCTGCGGCGGGAGACAACTGCCGCAGCGGTGGATTTTTACCGCGCCCATCCGGACCGCCTGGTGGGGGTGGCTCACGGCGGCGCGCGGGGGAATCCCTGCATTTTTCCGGCCCGGTTTTTTCCCGAACTGCGGCAGCTGCAGGGCGATCAGGGCGGCGGGGCTGTGATCCGGCGGCATTTGGACGAATTGCTGCTGCTGGAGGTCCCGGCCTGGGAGCTGGCGGATGTGGACACCGTTCAGGCTCTGGAGACGCTGGAGGGATTATAGGCCCAGACCGTATATGCGGTTGGCATTTTGGAAGAATACGCGGTCCCAGTACGTCTCAGGGACGATGCGCCGTACCCATTGGATGTACTCCGCCAGATTGACAATGGGCCAGTCTGTGCCGTACAGAATTTTGTCCCAGCAGCTGATAGCGGTCAGCCACGTCCGCAGCAGGCCCGCGTAGCCTGACTGGACGCGGAAATATTCCGCAATGTCCACCCGGCCATCCAGGAAGCCGGACAGGTCGGCGGCTACATTGGGATTCTTCTCCACCACCGCCGCCGCGGCGTCAAAGAAGGGATTCCCAAAGTGGCACATCACAAAGCGGGTGCGGGGATGGTCCGCCGCCACCTCGTCCAGAGCCAGGGGGTGGCAGTATTTCAGGTGCGCTCCGGCAAAGGCGGTCAGTCCCATATGGACCGCCACCGGCTTGTCATAGCGGGCTGCCAGCTGGTAGATTGGCTCGTACAGCGGGTCGGAGAGCCAGATTTTGTTATAGCCGGGATAGAGCTTGACCCCGCAGCAGCTCTCCCGCTTCAGATGCTCCTCCACCCGCTCCGTCAGGTCCGGGGGGATGCCCTCTCCCAGCAGTCCGCTGTCCAGGCCCGCGCAGTAATGGAAGAGATCCGCCGGGTAGTTGTGGACGGCGGTATCCAGACTGTGGTTGCCCATGACAACGCCGTGGACCATGTTCAGCTGGCCGTAGACCTGGCGGAGATGGGCGATGTCGTTGTGGTGGCCTACCTTCTGCGCCATTTCTTCGGCAGACGGGCTGGCGAAGATGTGCAGGTGGGCGTCGATGATTTTCATGCGGGCAGTCTCCTTTCCGGCTGGGAAGTCCGGCTTCCCGCCTCCTCCGCAAACGGTCCCTCCAGGGCAAAGGCGTGATTGACCGGTCCTGAACCGCTCCCCAGGTCCAGCATAGCCGCCAGTGCGCCGGAGAGATAGTCCTTCGCCCGCCGGACGGCATCCTCCAGGGCAAATCCCTTTGCCAGATTTGCGGCAACGGCGGAGGAGAGGGTGCAGCCGGTTCCGTGGGTATTGGGGTTGTCGATTCTGCGGCCCATGAGCCAGAGGGCCGCGCCGTTCTGATAGAGAAAATCGTTGGCGTCATGGATGCGATGCCCGCCCTTGAGCAGAACCGCGCAGCCATAGGTATCGCCGATACGCTTGGCGGCGCTTTCGATTTCCTCCCTGCTGCGGATGGACATGCCGGCCAAAATTTCCGCCTCCGGGATATTCGGCGTGACCAGGTCCGCCAGGGGAAACAGGCGGGTTTTCAAGACATCCACCGCCTGTTCGGAGATGAGCCGGTCTCCGCTGGTCGTCACCATCACCGGATCGGCCACGATGTTCCGGGCGTGGTAGAATTGCAGCCGTTCCGCAATTGCTTCAATCAGGCCGCAGGAGGACGCCATGCCGATTTTCACCGCGTCAGGCGGGATGTCCTCAAACACCGCGTCCATCTGCTGGCCCAGAAATTCAGGGGTCAGCTCCACAATGGCCCGTACGCCGGTGGTATTCTGTGCGACCAGAGCGGTGATGACGCTCATGGCAAAAACGCCGTTCATGGTCATGGCTTTCAGATCGGCTTGAATCCCGGCCCCTCCGCTGGGGTCCGTCCCGGCGATTGATAGCGCTGTTCTCATTGTATGATCCTCCTGCCCTTTTGAAACATGGTTTTTATAACTGGGAGGCGAAATCCCAAAAGGATTTCCAGTCGGTAAAATCTGTGATGTAGAGGTCCGCGGCGGCCCGCAGCTCCGCCTGACGCTTCTCATATGCGTCATAGACGGCGGCGGTGACGAAATTGTCCCGCTTGGCGGTTCTGGCGGCGTAGAGGGCGTCTTCAAAGACAATGGTTTTCGCCCTGCCGGTCTGGAGATGCTCCAAAGCTGTGCGGTAGATGACCGGCTCATCCTTGCCGTGGCCCACGGAGAAGCAGGTAAAGATATCGGAGAAATACGCCAGTACGCCGCACCGCTCCAGAGCGGCTTCCACCAGCGGACGGCCGGTTGCGGTGGCGATGCACATTTTTACGCCCTTTTCCCGCAGCTGCCGGAGGAAACCGGCAACACCCGGCTTCAGTCCGGCTCTTTCCCGGTAAAACTGTCCGATCCGGTCGTTGACACCGGCGATAATTTCGTCTGTGGAGAGCGTCACGCCGTACTCGGACTGGTAGTAACAGGCCGCCTGGTACAGACTCATGGACTTGAACGTCTCGTTCAGATTCTCGCGGGGTTCGTACCCCAGGAAGCGCAGGTAGTCCGCCCCGATATTGGCCCACACCGACATGGAGTCCAGCAGCGTGCCGTCCACGTCAAAAATTGCCCCCTGCATCATATTCCCACAACCTCCTCTGCTAATCTGCGCAGTACGCTGCACGCCTCCAGCCGCTTACTGGAGGGCAATCAAAGACGGAAGCCGCCGGATATGGGCAGCTTCCGCTGAAATACTTGTATGCGTCATAAAGCATCCCTACGTTGGCATTATCCAAATCAGGTTCACCGGTCGAAGGCAGCGCCTTCCTCTCAGCCTGTCCAACAAGCTCCCGTTTGTCTATTTGATTGTCTTGGGCCTATTATACACCCTTTTTCAAAAAAAGCAAGGATAATCTCCCCCATAAAATTCCTGCTATTTCCGTGGAGCCGCGGCCACAATCCTCAATTTTGCCCGGTACAAAATTCAGCCGGCAGCGCCCCCGCCCTGGTCCGTCGAAAAAATTTCTTCTTTTTCAACCCCTTTTCAGAAAAATTCTTCTTCCAATTCCATATAAAATATGGTAAAATTCAGATGATAGGAGAACCGGCGTCTCCGATTCTCCAAAACAGGAAGAAGGCGGATAAAGGTGATCATAGGCATTGACCTGGGGACGACTAACAGCTTGGCGGCAATCTGGCGTGACGGCAGGCCGCAGCTGATCCCCAACAGCCTGGGCGAATACCTCACGCCCAGCGTAGTCAGCCTGGACGACGACGGTACAGTGCTGGTAGGCCGCGCCGCCCAGGAACGGCTGATCTCCCATCCCCAGCGCACCGCCTCCTGCTTCAAGCGGGAGATCGGCACGGATAAAACCTACACCCTGGGCGGCAGGACCTTCACGCCGGAGGAGCTGTCGGCGCTGGTGCTGCGGCAGCTGCGGGAGGACGCCGAGGCGTGGCTGGGCGAGCCGGTGACGGAGGCCGTGGTCAGCGTACCGGCCTACTTTGCCCAGGCCCAGCGGGCGGCCACCAAGCGGGCGGGCGCGCTGGCGGGCCTGCTGGTGGAGCGGCTGGTGAACGAGCCGTCTGCGGCGGCGGTGTCGGCCCGCATCGGGGAGGGCGGCGTGGATAAGCTGTGCCTGGTGTTCGACTTCGGCGGCGGGACGCTGGACGTGAGCCTGGTGGAGCGTTTTGAAAATGTGGTGAGCGTCACCGCCGTCAGCGGCGACAACCGGCTGGGAGGCCGGGACTTTGATATGGCGATTGTCCGGGGCTTCTGCGACGACTGCGGGCTGGATTACGAGGCGCTGAACCAGCAGCAGCGGGAGATGCTGCTGCGGCAGGCGGAGAGCTGCAAGATTGCTCTGACTGCCCAGCGTTCGGTGCTGATGGTGTACACCGACAGCGAGGGCGGCTACCATGCGCTGCCCCTGACCAACGAATGGCTGATCCGCAAGAGCAGTCCTCTCTTCAAGCGGCTGACCACCCCCATCCGCAAGGTGCTGGTGGACAGCGGCACCCCGGCCTTTGCCGTGGATGAGCTAGTGATGGTGGGCGGGTCCAGCCGTATGCCCGCCGTGCGGGGGTATATCGCCAAATCCCTGGGCCGGGAGATCAGCGACGGCTCCCAGGCGGATACCGCCGTAGCCCTGGGCGCGGGCATCTGCGCGGGGATGAAGGCCCGCGCAGAGGGCCTGCGGGAGCTGGTGCTCACGGATGTGTGTCCCTTTACCCTGGGCATCAGCATCTGCAACCACAACGTCCCCAGCCAGCCGGTGATGTCCCCCATCATTGAGCGCAACAGCGTACTGCCCACCAGCAAGATGGGGGTGTACTGCACGGTGCGGGATAACCAGACGGTGCTGGATGTGGACGTCTACCAGGGGGAAAACCGGTACTGCAAGGATAACATGCTCCTGGGCTCCCTGAAGATCAGCGTCCCCCCCGCCCCCAAGGGGCAGCAGTCCATTCAGGTGCGGTTTACATACGACATCAACGGTATTCTGGAGGTGGAGGTGCTCTCCGAGGGGGATAAAACCTCCCGGCTGCTGCTGAAGAACGACGGCGTCAGCGACAGCGAGGCACAGCGGCGGATCGAGGAACTGGCGGGCCTGAAGCTCCACCCCAGGGATCAGGAGCGCACCCGCGCCATCTCCGCCAGGGGCGAGCGGCTGTACGCGGTGACGGTAGGGGATCTCCGGCGGCGGATCGGGGAGATGCTGGAGTGGTTCGGCCGGCAGATTGAGAGCCAGGAACCGATGCGCGTGGCCAAAGCCGCCCGGCGGATTACGGATTTCTTTGACCAGGTGGAGGCGTTTACCGGTGAGATCGACGTCTCCGACCCGGACGACTGGGAGAGCCTATGAGCTGGCCGTGGAGCGAGCTGGGCCTGGAGGGACCCAGCGGTTCCGGCGAAGTCAAACGGGCCTATGCCCAGCGGGTGAAGACCGTCCACCCGGAGGAGGACCCGGAGGGATTCCAGCAGCTGTACGCCGCCTATCAGACTGCCCGCCGGATCGCCCGCGCCGCAGAGCAGGACGCCCGCCTGCTGATGGAGGAGGCGGCGTCGGAGGAGCGGCGTTATGATTACAATACACTCTTTGGAGAGGACCCTGCCCAGCCACCGGAACCGGAGCGGAGCGGGGAATTTGATTACGACGCGCTTTTAGCGGAGGAAGGCGCCTCCCGTCCCCCTCCGGAGTCCCTGCCGCCGGAGACCGAAGGGATTGACTACAGCAGAATCCTGAGCGGAAGCGGCGGGGAACCCCTTGGTCTCCACCCCTGGCAGTCTGCCGGGCCGGAGGTCTGGGATTATGAGAAGCTCTTGGCCGAGGGGGACGAAGAACGCCGTCAGGCCCGTCTGCAGGAGGACCGGGAGCACAGGGACGGCTCCGCCCCCCGGAAGCCCGTGCAGACCCGCCGGACGCCCTGGCAAAAGCGGGTATTCCGCGAGGAGCGTGCGCCGCTGCTGCTGCTTTGGATTCTGATGACGGCGCTCTTTTTCAATTATTTCTTTTTCCTCAAGCCCCATGAGAAGGCGGGGCCTGTGCCGGGTACCATCAGCATTGACCAGCCGGCCAACCGGCAGGAGGCGGAAATCCCGTCTGCCAGCGACAGCCCCGTATCCGAGGAGCAGCATGGTCTGGACGCGGTCCGGGACTTGGCCGTCTCCCTGGCGGCGCAGGACTACCCCAGTCTGTACGCAATTACCAATGTGGGGCTGTCGGAGCACGGGGAGGAGCCCTGCTACTGGGCGCAGTGTACCGGTCAGAACAGCGGCGGGGAGACGCTGGTGATGAACTATTTCCTGACGCTGGACGGCGCCCAGGTCTACTGCGTATCAGAGGCGGACCGCGCGGAAGCCCTTCTTATGGAGCTGACAGGGGCCGCGGCGGCAGGGGGAAAGACGGTGTCCGTATACCGCTGCAAAAAAGCGGAACCGTGATTGCAGACAATACGAAAGCGAGATACAACATGATCTGTACACTCTGTCCCCGCCGGTGCGGGGCCGTCCGCACAGAGACGGCGGGAGAAGGCTTCTGCGGTATGCCTGCGCTCCCGGTGGCAGCCCGCGCGGGCCTGCACTTCTGGGAGGAGCCCTGCATCAGCGGTACGAACGGAAGCGGCGCGGTATTCTTTTCCGGCTGCGCGCTGGGATGCGTGTTCTGCCAGAATGGGAAAATCAGCCGGGGCCGGTGGGGGAAAACAGTCACGTCCGCCCGGCTGCGGGAAATTTTCGAGGACCTGACCGCCCAAGGCGCACACAATATCAATCTGGTCAGCCCCACGCTCTATGCGCCCGCTATCCGGGCCGCGCTGGACCCGCCGCTGCCGGTACCCGTGGTGTGGAACACCGGCGGGTACGAGCGGGTGGAGACACTGCGGAGTTTGGAGGGCCGGGTGCAGGTGTGGCTGCCGGATCTGAAGTATGCGGACGCTGCTCTGGCGGCGCGGTACAGCGGCGCGGCGGACTATTTCGAGTATGCCGCCGCCGCAATCCGCGAGATGTACCGGCAGACTGGGGATTTCGTGCTGGAGGACGGCCTGCTGAAACGGGGCGTGATGATCCGGCACCTGTTGCTGCCAGGGGCGTTGGACAACGCAAAAGCCGTCATGGACTGGGTGGCCCGGACATTCCGGCCGGGACAGGCGCTCTTCTCCCTGATGGCGCAGTACACCCCCCAGCCGGGGGCCGGGGGGCTGCTGGCGCGGCGCGTGACCGGCGGGGAGTACCGGGCTGCGGCGGCATATATGGAGAATGTGGGGATTGTGGACGGATATTGTCAGGATGTCTCGTCCGCCCAGGCGGAGTTTACGCCGGAGTTTGATGGGGGCGGCATTTGAGGGGGAGAAAAGCCGGTTGGGGAAGCGCGGCGTCTCTTGCTCACAGCGTCAGCAGACCGGCGTCGGCCATTTTCTGCACCGACAGCAGAATTCCGAACTTGGCGTGCTGCCAGGTCAGCCCCCCCTGGAAATACACCGCATAGGGCGGTCTGACCGGCCCGTCCGCGCTCAGCTCGATGCTGCTGCCCTGCACGAACGCCCCCGCCGCCATAATTACCTGGCTGTCGTAGCCCGGCATGTCCCCAGGGATGGGGGCGGCAAAGCTGTCCACCGGGGCGGCGGACTGGATGCCCTTGCAGAAAGCCAGCATAGCCGCTTCGCTGCCCAGCTCCACCGCCTGGATAATATCATTGCGCGGCTCCACGCTGTTGGGAACGCACCGGAAACCGAAGCTCTCATACAGACTTGCCGCAAAAATCGCGCCCTTCAAGGCCCCTGCCGTCACGGTGGGGGCCATAAAAAATCCCTGGTACAGCGCAGGGAGCAGACCCAGATTCGCGCCGACCTCCTGTCCCAGCCCAGGGGCGGAGAGCCGGTAGGCACAGCGGTCCACGCAAGACCGGACGCCGCAGATATAGCCGCCAATGGGGGCCAGACCGCCGCCGGGATTCTTAATGAGGCTGCCCACCACCATGTCTGCGCCTGCGTCCGACGGCTCCACTGTGTCCACAAATTCGCCGTAGCAGTTGTCCACCATGCAGATGACGTCCGGCTTCACCGATTTGCAGAAGGCGATCAGCTCCCCGATCTGGGCCACGGAGAAGGAGGGCCGGGTAGCGTAGCCCTTGCTGCGCTGAATCGTCACCAGCCTGGTTCTTTCGTTGATAGCGGCGCGGATGGCGTCATAGTCGAAACTGCCGTCGGGCTTCAGGTCCGCCTGCCGGTAGGAAACGCCATATTCCGCCAGGGAGCAGGGGGAGGGGCGGAGGCCAATGACCTCCTGTAATGTGTCGTAGGGCAGACCCACCGGGGAGAGCGCCTCGTCGCCGGGCAGGAGGTTCGCGCTGAGGGCAACGGCCAGCGCGTGGGTTCCGCAGGTGATCTGGGGGCGGACCAGAGCAGCCTCGGTGTGGAAGACGTCTGCGTAAACCTGTTCCAGACGGTCCCGGCCCTCGTCGTTGTAGCCGTAGCCGGTGGTGGCGGCAAAGTGGTTGGCTCCGATACGGCTGCGCTGCATGGCGGCCAGAACCTTGGCCTGGTTGTACTCTGCGCGGCGGTCAATGGACTTAAAGCGTTCCTCCAGCTGCTCCAGGATCTGCTCCCCACGCCGGTACACGGCGCCGCTGAGTCCCATTTCTTCATATAATTGCAGTAATTCCATCTCTATATTCCTTTTTTAGTGATTTTAGATGTCCAGTTCCCCCAGAATATCCCGGTTGACCTGGTTGCTGGCCCAGCAGCTGCACCGGCGGTCCAGAGACAGAGGCGCACCGTCCAGCGTGCTGACGACGCCGCCTGCCTCGGTGACAAGCAGACTGCCCGCCGCGTAGTCCCACGGACAGAGGCTGTATTCAAAGAACAGCTCCGTCCGGCCACAGGCCACATTGCACAGGTCCAACGCCGCCGCGCCCATGCGGCGGAAATCGCAGCTGCGCTCAAAAAGCTGCTGGGTCAGGCGCATGGTGGGCTCCAGATACTGCCGCTGGTAGATGGCGGTCCCCATGCCGAATACGCCTTGGGCCAGCGGACGGCTGCTAACATGGATGGGCGCGCCGTTGAGAAACGCGCCGCCGCCCCGCCGGGCGGAGAACAGCTCTCCTTTATAGGGGTCCAGAACAACGCCGTATTCCACAACGCCGTCCTTCGCCAGACCCACGGAAACAGCGCTCTGGCGCAGACCGCGGACAAAGTTAGTCGTGCCGTCGATGGGATCGACAATAAAGGCCCAGCCGGTATTGGGTCCGGCGTTTTCCCGCTCCTCCTCGCCGTAGAAGATGGAGCCGGGAAGCAGCGGCGGAAGGCGTTCTTTCAGAAAGCTTTCCACGGCCAGGTCGTATTCCGTGACCAGGTCCGCAGCAGACGATTTTTCATGGGTCCGGGCGGCAATGTCGTGGGCGGAGAGGACAATCCCGCCGGCCTCTTTTACAATTGCAATGATTTGATCCAACATGGGGCGTTCCTTCTTTCCTATATATATCATGGCATGACAAACAGCGTCCCTCACTTTACCACATTCATAGATTATTTACAAGTCCCTACTTGACAAAGAGGCAGAATTATAGTATAGTCTCGTTGTAAGGACTCAATCCCAATTAGGAGCGATAGTAATGGAGGAAAGAAATACCCTGCAAAAAGAAATTATCCTCCGGACCCTCTGCCAAATGAGGGAACACCCTACCGCCGCGATGGTATATGAGGCGGTCCACCAGAACCACCCTACCATCAGCCGCTCTACCGTATACCGGGTGCTGGCCAAAATGGCCAGGGAGGGAAAAATCCTGCGTCTGGAGATGGCCGCCTGCGACAGCCGCTACGACGGTCAGACCGCGCCCCATCACCACGCCCGCTGCCGCCGGTGCGGCGCGGTGGCCGATATCCCGGCTGTGGAAATCGCCCCGCCGTCCTCTACCGCAGGCTATCTGCTGGAGGACTGCAGCGTCGTCTACCGGGGCCTGTGTCCTGCCTGCCAGACGGCGGAATTATCTGATAGCAACGCCCTGACCGGGTGTCTATAATGCAAGTATAATAAATTTTATTGTGTAAAGGAGATTTACAAGTATGAAGAAGTGGGTTTGCTCTGTCTGCGGTTACGTCCATGAGGGAGATACTCCCCCCGATGTCTGCCCCACCTGCAAGGCTCCCGGCTCTAAGTTTTCCGAGATGAAGGGCGATGTCAAGCTGGCCGCCGAGCATGAGTTCGGCGTGTACGGCGCCACCGTGAAGAACAACACCGATATCAGCGCAGAGGATAAGAAGTATATCTTCGAGCAGCTGATGGCCAATTTCAACGGCGAGTGCGCCGAGGTCGGTATGTACCTGTGCATGGCCCGCATTGCCCACCGGGAGGGCTATCCTGAGATCGGTCTGTACTGGGAGAAGGCCGCCTTTGAAGAGGCCGAGCACGCCGCCAAGTTTGCCGAGATCCTGGGCAAAGACCTGGAGGCCAACATGGGCGACACCAAGCAGAATCTGTCCTGGCGCGTGGACTGCGAGTTCGGCGCTACCCAGGGCAAGTTCGATCTGGCCGCCTGCGCCAAGAAAAACGGCCTGGACGCTATCCATGACACCGTCCACGAGATGGCCAAGGATGAGGCCCGCCACGGCAAGGCGCTCAAGGGCCTGCTGGAGCGTTACTTCAAATAATTTATTCTAAAAATAAAAGCGGAGGGATTGTATCATGAAAATCCGTATCAACAAAGATATTGTTGAGATTACCCCGGAGCACGCCGCCGAGGCGGCGGAGCTGGAGGCCCTCTGGGTCAAGATGGGCAACTGCGTAGGCGGCAACAAGCGTCTGGAGCCGCTGGGTGTGTACGTTCCCAGCGAGAACAAGACCGCTACCTTCCGCATCGACGGTCTGACTAAGGAAGAGGCCGACAAGGTGCCGGAAATCCGCGCCCCCTATGACACCGACGTCTATTGCGTTACCTGCAATAAGACCCAGCATGTCAAGGCCGGTGAGCCGATCCCCTTCTGCTGCGGAAAGCTGATGGAGATCCTGGACTGAGGAAAACTGCAGCGCATGAAAAAGGGGACGGGTTCAGCCCGTCCCCTCAAATATTGTACGGGCGGACCCGCTCTGAGCATGGTCCGCCCGATTAATTGTGCATTCCTACAGTTTTATCCTTTCCACTGTTCCACCTGCGAAAAAAAGCGTGAAATATTTACAGAAATGTGCTATAGTAAAGAAGACAGAGGGGGCTGTGCGGATGCAAACGAACGACTATATTTCTCAGGAGCTTTTGGACAAGTTCGAATTTTATAACTATAATCACGCTCTGGAAATCCTTACGCAAGCCTTTTCGGAGGAATGGGGAGAAGTTACAGATTGCCTCCGGCAGCTTAGTATTACCACCGGCGATCTTCGGGTGGCTGGAGGAAACGAAACCAATATCCCCAAAAAATTTGACGACATGCTCTATCCGTGCGGATGGCGTGAAATTCGGATTACCGGCGACCTGCATATTAAATTTTATCCCCGCAGAAGCCAGCAGCGGGGCCGCTTTTCAGACACGCACAGCGATGAAAAAGTGATTACCGGCCACATTGATGGACATAATATAGATTTTCTGAAAAACAGAGTTGCTTTTGACCTGGAATGGAACAGCAAGGATCAAACCTTTGACCGAGATCTTTTGGCTATGCGCACCTACTATGACTGCGGCCTTGTCAGCGTTGGCATTATTATTACCCGTGCCGAAGAACTGAACGAAATATTCAAAACCGTGTATGACTACGATGGCAGAACCCGCGAGTGGAAGCCTATTATACGGAAATACGGGGCAAGCACCACTTGGATGGGAAAACTGCGCTACCGGCTGGATTCCCGCAGAAATGGCGGATGTCCCATTTTGGCAGTGGGCATAAAGAAGCGATGCGTCACAGATTGGAAAGAGGGATATATAGATGTACACAACCCAAACAGCCCAGATCACGGCGGATGATTTGCTGCGTTTCTGCGGCAATCAAAAATTTGCCACAGTATATGCGGATCCTCCCTGGAGATTCCAGAACAGAACCGGGAAGGTTGCGCCGGAGCATAAGCGGCTGAACCGTTATGAAACCATGGAGCTGGAGGAAATCAAGGCCCTGCCCGTCTCCCAGATATCCGCCGCAAAAAGCCACCTGTATCTTTGGGTACCCAATGCGCTCCTGCCCGATGGTTTGGCGGTTATGCAAGCTTGGGGGTTTGCGTATAAAGGGAATATTGTTTGGGAAAAAATCCGCAAGGATGGCGCGCCTGACGGACGGGGCGTTGGCTTCTATTTCCGCAATGTGACGGAAATCCTGCTTTTTGGCATCCGGGGGAACCATAACCGAACCCTTCCCCCTGCAAGGTCACAGGTCAATTTGATTCGCGCACAGAAGCGGGAGCACTCGCGGAAACCGGATGAAATTATTCCGATTATCGAGAGCTGCTCTCCGGGTCCCTTCATTGAGCTGTTTGCACGCGGAGAACGCGACGGCTGGGCGATGTGGGGCAATCAGGCGACAGGCGACTATGAACCGACATGGAGCACCTATAAAAACCACACGCAGAAAAGTATCGAACGATTATAGAAGGCAGGGCGGACATCCACCCTGCCTTCTGTCTTATTATTTCTCTGAGAATCCCACGATTCCAAACGCGCTGGGACCGCCGTGGGTAGTAATCACATCGCCGGTCTTCATCCACGTCACTTTCTGGAAGCCGCAATTTTTCGCGGCCTTCTCCACTGCCGCTTTTACCTCGTCCGGGAAGCCCGGCCCCCAGATAAGCCACAGCTCGTCCCGTTCCAGAGCGTTGGACTCGGCGTACCTGGACACCAGGCGGGGGGCCAGGACCGACATCTTACCACGCGGCTTCTTGGTCGCGGTCAGGTATCCGTCTAAAAGCTCGATGAGGGGATGGATACCAAGCAGCCGTCCGCACAGTGCGGCAGCGTTGCTCACCCGGCCTCCGGCCCGCAGATACTCCATATCATTGGGGATAAACGCCATTCTGGTCCGGCGGATGAGGGCGTTGGCCGCAGCCACAGCCTCCTCCATACCCCACTGGGGATACTGCTCCAGCAGCTGGGCCATCTTCAGCACGATCACGCCCTGTCCGGCGGAAACGAACTTGGTGTCGATACTGGTGACGTAATCCCGGCCCTCCGCCGCAATCTGCGCGCTCTGATAGGAGCAGGTGGTAACGGAGGAATAGGCCAGATATAAAATCTGCGCATCCGGCTGACTGGCGTGGATATCGTCAAAGACCCGGATAAAATCCTCCGGCACGCTGCCGCTGGTCTTGGGCAGGACGCCGGTCCGCTCGTAGTAGGCGCAGATTTCCTCTGGTGGGAAAGTGCCGTCGTCACGGGTTTCGCTGCCGAAGGAGACGTGCATAGGGACAATCCGGATGCCATAACGCTGGGCCAGCTCCGGCGGGATGTCGGCGCCGGTCTCGGCGACAAGAATAATGCTACTCATAGACAATCCATCCTTTTCAGTATATCCGGACTTGCATCCGGTAACGCGGCCTGCGGCCAGACCGCGGCAGAGTCATAGACATTATAGCACAGGCTAACCGTTAAAATGTTGACAAATTGTGTACAAAAGCGGATTGCTGAAATTTTCTGCCTGAGCGGAAGTACGGTCTGACCCGATCGAGAAGGAGGGTACCGGCGAAAAACCGGTACCCTCCCTTTTAGCCTGTATTCATGTAGCAGCTGACGCAGCCATTCCGCCGCTCTCCAATTCTTTGTCCTGCGCCGGCCCGGATATGTACATTTCCTCACATTCCCGCTGGGCCTGGATGAGAGCCTGTCTGACGTTCTCCAAAGCATTGATTGCATCCTCGGTGGCATTGAA
>Ga0137309_100308_pt1 | contig 36487 bp, 31 predicted proteins | sample NAcewiD2O_June_FD_97179 | JGI IMG/M metagenome (GOLD analysis project Ga0137309, IMG submission 97179) | Mouse cecal microbial communities from Vienna, Austria - N-Acetylneuraminic amended D2O_June | ecosystem: Host-associated > Mammals > Digestive system > Large intestine > Cecum | place... | reverse complement strand
TGGACACCGCCCGGCGAGAGCTGGGCACTACCGAGAGTCCTGCCAACTCCAACAAGGTCCGCTATAACACCTGGTACTATGGCCGGGAGGTCTCCGGCGATGCGTATCCCTGGTGCATGGCGTTCGTGCAGTGGGTGTTTGCCCAGGCGGGGAAGGTATTGCCCTACAAGACCGCCTCCTGCTCCGCTCTGCTGAGCTGGTACCGGCAGAACAGGCCGGAGTGCATCGTCAGGGACCCCATGCCCGGGGATATCATCCTCTACACCTTCAGCCACACCGGCATCGTGGAAAGCGTGCAGGGTAGCACCGTCACCGCCATCGAGGGCAACACCTCCGCTGGGAGCAGCGGCAGTCAGGCCAACGGCGGCGGGGTGTTCCGGCGCACACGGAACAAGAGCCTTGTCAGGGCGTACATCAGACCCTTCGGGGAAGAAATGGAGGAAGACATGGACATCGACAAGCTGCTGAGTGAAATGACGGACGAGCAGGCGTACCGGCTCATGGCGAAGGCCCAGGCCCACGCCGCCTCGCTCCCGGAGCAGGAGTGGAGCATCAAGGAGGGTCACTGGGCCCGGGCCACCGCCGCAGGGATCGTCAACGGCGCAGCGCCGGAGGGGCTGGTCAAGCGGTGCGAGATCGCCGCTATTATGGGGCGCTGCGGGATGCTGGGATGAAGAAATTCATCTTTGCCAACATCATCATCGTGGCCTGCATCACCCTCAGCGCGGCAGTGACGGCGGCGGTGGTCTACGAGTACCACCGGCTGGATACCGTCATGCCCGCAGGCGTCGTTACGGCCCTGCTGGGGCTCTGGGGAGGGGAACTGCTCATCATCGCCCTGCGGCAGATTTTCGGCAGTGACGTCATGCGGAAGCCGCCGGAGGACAGGCCTAGTATATAAAGCAAATCCAGGCTGTCAGGGGATTCAACCTCAGACAACCTGGATTTGCTTTTTTGATAATAGTTTATTGATATCAGGTCCTCCATACTGACTAATAATCACCGACGCCAGCTTCGGGTTGGTATTTTTGATCTTGACAGGGTACTGGAGCCGTTTTTCATAGACAAACATTACTTCCGTCCTCCTTCATAATCCCAGGGCCAGGGGTCGTTGAGCCAGGTATAGCCGGCATCCGTGACAGCGCTCTGCTGGATGGGGCCGTAGGCGGCCTCGTAGCGTTGTCGGCCCTCTTTGAACAATTTCACATAATCTATATACAGGGCCAGTGCCTCCTGATCGTCCTGGTGGGTATCCAGGTACAGTCCCAGCTCGTTGATGGCAAAGCCCAGCGCCATCAGCTCACAGAGGGCGGTGTTGTCACAGTTCATCCTGCTCTTGACAGCCCGGAAGAAGGGCAGGTTCAGTCCGGGGAAGAGCGTACCGGCGGCCAGGGCATCCATCTGACTGTACCGCTCGGCATTCCTGCTTTGCACAGGGATATAGGGAAACGCCAGACCAGCGCATTTACCGGGCAGAGAGCCCTCCATGACGCCGCAGGCGGTGGGAATTACATTCTCCAAGGGGATCACTCCTTCAGGAAAGTGGGGCGCGCTTGCGCCCGTAATTCATCCTATGCCCACCGGCAGGAAGTGTGCGCATAAGCGAGGGAGGGGACGCATAGAGTGCAGGGAGGTGGTCACATGTTCATCACATTCAAAAAGTGGAGCGCACTGTATATTCTGGTGCTGTTGGTCCTGTTTGCGGGGTTTGCGGCCATTTTGTGGCGGGGGAGCGCCATCAATGCGTCCAAGAACCTGATCCTGGAGCAGGCGGGGGAGGCCGTGCTGGTCATCGACCCGGGCCACGGAGGTATGGACGGCGGCGCGGTGGCGGCAGACGGCACCGTCGAAGCGGGGATCAACTTGGCGGTGGGCCTGCAGATGGAGGCGCTCTCAGAGCTCCTGGGCCGGGAGGTGCTCCTCACACGGCGGGAGGACGTGTCCCTCCACGACGAGGCCGCCGGTTCCGTGCGGCAGAAAAAGGTGTCCGACCTGAGGAACCGGGCGGACTTGGCCAACAGCGTCCCCGGAGCGGTTCTGATCAGCATCCATCAGAACAGCCTCCCGGAGGCGAAGACCGTCCACGGGGCCCAGGCCTTCTACAACCCCGGCGGAGAGGCCCTTGCCCAGGGGGTTCAGGCGGCGCTCAATACTGCGATCAATGACCGCCCCAAAGAGCCCAAAGCCGCCGGAAGCGGCATCTATCTTCTGGAGCACACCCAAATCCCGGCGGTACTGGTGGAGTGCGGGTTTCTTTCCAACCCCGATGAGACGGCTCTGCTGAACACCGAGGCCTATCAGACCCGGTTGGCTGTCACGATCCTGGCGTCGGTGCTGGAAAATTTGCCTTGAAAGGGGCTTCCCAAATCGAAACGTTTGTTGTATAATAAGGGGAAGTAAAGAGCCGGGAGGTACCCCATGGCAAAAAGCAGGACGATATTTTATTGCACTGAGTGCGGCAACGAGACACCGAAGTGGGCGGGGAAGTGCCCCGCCTGTGGTGCGTGGAACACGGTCGTGGAGCAGGAGGCGGCGCCAAAAACCAAGTCCGGCCGCTCCGCCGGGACGATGCGCGGCGGCTTTCACGCGGTGAAGGCGGTGTCCATCACGGAGGTGGACGCCCAGGAGGAGATCCGTTTCTCCACCGGCATGGGAGAGCTGGACCGGGTCCTGGGCGGCGGCGCGGTGAAGGGCTCCCTGGTCCTGGTGGGCGGTGCGCCTGGGGTGGGGAAGTCTACCCTGTTACTGCAGATTTGCGGCAGTCTCTGCCGGTCCAGCCGGGTGCTGTACGTGTCCGGGGAGGAATCGGTGCGGCAGCTGAAGCTCCGCTCCCAGCGGCTGGGGGTGGCCAGCGGGAGCTTACTGGTGCTCTCGGAGACGGGACTGGAGGATATCCTGCAAGCCGTAGCGGCGGAGGAGCCGGATATCCTCATCATCGATTCCATCCAGACCATGTATAACGGTGCCCTGGACAGCCCTCCCGGCAGTATCGGACAGGTGAAGGACTGCACCATGTCCCTCATGCAGATTGCCAAGAGCCGGGACATCACCGTCTTTGTCATCGGACATGTGAACAAGGAGGGCTCCATTGCCGGGCCCAAGGTCCTGGAGCACATGGTGGACTGTGTGCTCTACTTTGAGGGGGAACAGCACAGCACCTGCCGCATCCTCCGGGCGGCGAAGAACCGCTTCGGGGCCACCAACGAGATCGGCGTGTTCGAGATGCTGGATACGGGCCTCGCGGAGGTGGAGAATCCCTCCCAGATGCTCCTCTCCGGCCGTCCGGACGGCGCGCCGGGTACCTGCGTCACCTGTGTTATGGAGGGGATGCGGCCTGTTTTGGCGGAGATTCAGGCCCTCTTGGCCCCCACGGCCTACGGCAACGCCCGCCGCTCCAGCAACGGCTTCGACTTTGGCCGCGCCGCCATGCTCCTCGCGGTATTGGAGAAGCGGGGGGGACTGAAGGTCTCCGTCTGCGACGCCTATCTGAACATCATCGGCGGTCTGAACCTGGACGAGCCCGCCGCCGACCTGGCGGCGGTGCTGGCGCTGGCCTCCAGCTACCTGGACCGCCCCATCCCCGCCGACTTCGCCGCCATCGGCGAGGTGGGCCTCACCGGAGAGCTCCGGGCCGTCAACAACCTGGAGCAGCGCCTCAGCGAGGTGCGCCGCCTGGGCTTCAAGACCTGCGCCGTCCCCCGCCGCCGCTCCAAGCCCCTGCCGTCCCTGGACGGCCTCCAGGTCCTGGAGTCCGCCAACATCGTTGAGGCCATCCGCGCGGCGCTGGGGAAGTAGGCAGTCTTCTCTTTTCTTTTGTGTACAAAAGAAAAGAGAAGCAGAAAAGAAAAAACTTTTTGCGGCGAAACGTTGTTTCGCCTTTGGAGAGGCTATGTACAAATGTCTATGCTGTGGGTGGTACACGCTCCCGGTGCCGCCAGAGGAGGCGGTCGCCTTCATCTGCCCGGTCTGCATGTGGGAGAACGACGTGTTTACTGCCAACGTGGACGAGCCCAGCGACGAAAACCACAGTCTGACCCTGCGGCAGGGGAGGGCGAACTACCAGGAATATGGGGTATGTGACGTAAGATTGAAGCAATACGCCCGGGAACCAACAGAGGAGGAGCAAATGAATTACCATAAGATTAACCACCAGGGGTCCAAAATCCTGGAGACAGAGCGCCTGATTCTGCGTCCCTTCACATTAGACGATGCAGGGACAATGTTTCGCAACTGGGCCTCCGACCCGGAGGTGACGAAGTTCCTCACGTGGCCCACCCACGCCTCCCGGGAGGTGTCGGAGGAGGTCCTGCAAGACTGGGTGGAGCAGTACGAAAAGCCGGACTGCTACCAGTGGGCCATCGTGCCCAGGGAGCTGGGGGAGCCCGTTGGCAGTATTGCCGTGGTCGGTCAGGACCAAAGGGCGGGGAAGGCCACGGTGGGGTACTGCATTGGACGGGGGTGGTGGCATCAGGGGATCACCAGCGGGGCTATGGCGCGGGTGATTGATTTTCTGATCGGGGAGGTTGGATTCAACCGCGTTGAATCTTGGCACGACCCGCGCAATCCAAACTCCGGCGCGGTGATGGCCAAGTGCGGCATGACGTATGAGGCCACGCTCCGTCAGGCGGACTGGAACAACCAGGGCATCTGTGATCTGTGTATGTATGCAATCCTCGCGGAGGATTGGCACAGGAGGGACATGGGGAGAACAGAAAGGCAAATAATTGAACAAAACGGTATGTTATGAATGATACAACTCTCCGGGAGCTGTTGGGTGGTGTTGGTGAGAATGAGGCCGTCGATACACCGGTTCACTGGATCGGCGGCGGAAGCATCATCCAGCCGGGCGTGACCATTGGAGAAAACAGCGTGATCGGCGCTGGGAGCGTGGTGACACGTTCCATCCCGGCAAATTCTGTCGCAGTGGGTAATCCGTACAGGGTTGTCCGGTGCCTTGCTGCGAATGATTAGGCCGGCCGCAGGTCTTGTTCCGCAATGCGGCAGGCCGCGATTGAACAGAAGCATCTATTTTACTCAGCCGCCTTGCTTCCGGCGGAGCGGCGTGCTATAATATTCCAAAAGCTAGGAAAGGGGAAGATGTGGGGATATATGGAATTGAACAAAATAAAAATTTTGTTCAATTCAGAGGAGGGCAACCCCGGTTTTGTGCTCTGGGAGCCCCTCCGGCCATTCCCACGGCCTCACGGCAAAACATATGACAAACTACCGAGACGAAGCGCCGCAGGTCCTGTGTGATTTTCTCTCGTACCACGAGACCATCAAGGCGCACTCACAGAAAACTGTAGACGAATACTTCCTGGACCTGCGGAATTTCTTCCGATACATGAAGCAGGCCCGGGACCCGGCGCTGCGGGACAAGCCCTGGGATGAGATATCCATCCTGGACGTTGACGTAGCGTTCATCCGTTCCATCACGCTGACGGACATTTATGGCTATTTGACCTATCTCAGCCGGGACCGGGCCCAGCAGCCCAACAGTGACCGCACGGAATACGGCCTCAGCGCCACCACTCGGGCCCGGAAAATCGCCACGCTCCGCTCTTTTTTTAACTATCTGACCCAAAAAGCCCACCTTTTGGAGGTCAATCCGGTCAAGGACCTGGATTCTCCCAAGCTGATGAAGACCCTGCCCAAGTACCTGACCCTGGACGAGAGCATGGAGCTTCTGGAGAGCGTGGACGGAACCAACAGTGAGCGGGACTACTGCATCCTGACGCTCTTCCTCAACTGCGGCCTGCGAATTTCCGAACTCATCGGCCTGAACCTCAGCGACATCCAGGATGACGCCCTCCGGGTGCTGGGCAAGGGCAACAAGGTCCGCATCGTCTACCTCAACGACGCCTGCAAGGACGCCCTCTCCTACTATTTGGACGTGCGCCGTCCCATCAGCGGCAGGGACCAGAACGCCCTATTCCTCTCCTCCCGGGACCAGCGCATCAGCCGTTCCACCGTCCACGCGCTGGTGAAAAAACACTTGGCCCGGGCGGGGCTGGACAGCACCCAGTATTCTGCCCACAAGCTCCGCCACACCGCCGCCACCCTCATGCTGGGCAGCGGCGTGGACGTGAAAGCGGTCCAGGAGGTCCTGGGGCATGAACATCTGAACACGACGGAAATCTACACCCATATCGACAACGAGGCCCTCCGGGTGGCCGCCCGGGCGAACCCCCTGGGGAAGGTTAAGAAAAAATAGGGGCCGGGCGCTGGGCCCTCCCCTATTTTCTGACCCCTAAAAAGTGCAGGAACCGGATCGCCTGATAGTCGTAGGTATCCAGCGGCCGGTTGTCGGCATCGTAGCTGTGGGCGGCGATAAGCACATCCCTGGGACTCAAGGCGGGAGTCCGCAGCAGGGAGACCACCACGGGCGAGTGGTTCCACGCCTTGCCGGAGAAGGACAGCTGCACCACGTCCCCCGGCAGGATCTGACGGATGCCGGTCACCTCCGCCACGGGCCCCACGGTGGCCTCTTCCCTGGTCATGAAGTTGTAGAAGTATTCCACCCCGGTCCAGGCTGGGGCCTTATTGTTGGCGTTGATGTAGTACCACCCCAGGTCCTTGGTGAAGTTCATCACCCCGCTGCCCGCATAGACACATTGGGAGGCGAAATTGGTGCAGTCCCCGCCGATATGCTCGTAGTCGTAGAAGGCAGGATTCCTGCCGTAGGCCCACCGGCGGGCGTACCGGACAGCGGCGTTGCGGTCGTAGGCCTCCAGCGTGCTCGGGTCGAATCGGTCCAAAAAGCATCACCCCTTCCGCACAGTCTATGCGGAAGGGGTGATGATCGTTCAGGTATTCCAGAGAAAATTTTGTTCAATTATTTCCGGTTGATCCGCAGGGTGTTGAGGATGCAGATCATGCAGACGCCCACGTCGGCGAACACCGCCGCCCAAAGCTCCACCTGGCCCAGCACCAGCAGGAGCATCACCAGCACCTTGACCACGATGGAGAACACGATGTTTTCCGCAGCGATCCGGGTGGTGCGGCGGGCGATCCGGATCCCGCTTGCGATCTTCCGGGGCTCGTCGCCCATGATGACCACGTCCGCCGTCTCGATAGCCGCGTCCGCTCCCAGGCCGCCCATGGCGATGCCGATGTCTGCGGCGGCCAAAACGGGCGTGTCGTTGATGCCGTCTCCTGCGTAAAGGAGTTTTCCTTTACTGGATAGGCCGCTGCGCAGTTTTTCCAGCTCTGTGAGCTTATCCTGGGGCAGGAGCTCCCCGATGGCGGCGTCCAGGCCCAGCTCCCTGCCGATCTCCTCCACCGCCTGGCGGGTGTCGCCGGAGAGCATGGCCGTGCGCCGCACCCCAAGCTCCTTGAGCTGCTTGATGGCGGAGGCAGCATCGCTCTTGGGCGCATCCCGCAGGAGTACCGCCCCCTGGTACACGCCGTCCAGGGCCACATGGACCGCCGTCGCAGCGCCGGTATCCAGCTTGGGGACGCTGATACCAAGCTCTGTCAAGTAGTCTGCCTTTCCAGCTAAGATGTGCCGTCCGCCTGCTGTCACGGACACGCCGTGGCCCGCGTTCTCCTGGGCGCCGGTGATGGTATCCACCGCCACCTCCCCTGCCGCGGCAAGGATCGAGCGGGCGATGGGGTGGTTGGAGCGGCTCTCTGCCAAGGCGGCAAGCTCCAGGAGCTTTTCCTGGGAAATCCCCGGGGCGGGCACGCACTTGGCCAAGGTGAAGCGGCCTTCCGTAAGCGTGCCGGTCTTGTCGAAGGCCACCACCTCCGCCTCCGCCAAGGTCTCAAGGTGGTTGCCGCCCTTGACCAGGATGCCCTCCCGGGAGGCGCGGCCGATCCCGGCGAAGAAGCTCAGAGGCACGGAGATCACCAGCGCGCAGGGACAGGACACCACCAGGAAGCCCAGGGCGCTGTAGACGGAATCCCGCCAAGTCATGAGCCCTGCGAGAGGCGGGACCACCGCCACCACCGCCGCCGCGAGACAGACGATGGGGGTATACACCCGGGCAAAGCGGGTGATGAACTTCTCGCTTGCGGCTTTCTTCTCCGAGGCGTGCTCTACCATCTCCAGAATTTTGCTTGCAGTGGACTCTCCGAAGGACTTCTCCACACGGAGCTCCAGTGCGCCGGTGAGGTTGATGCACCCGGCCATCACGCTCTTTCCAGGGCCGATGTCACGGGGCATGGACTCGCCGGTGAGGGCCGCCGTGTCCAGCTGGGACGCGCCGGAGACCACCACGCCGTCCAGAGGGACCTTCTCCCCTGCCCGGACCAGGATGGACGCGCCCACCGGCACGTCCCGGGCCTCCACGGCGCGGGCCTCGCCGTTCTCCAGGAGGTTGGCGTGGTCGGGACGCACGTCCAGCAGGGCGGAGATGGACTTGCGGGAGGAGGAGACGGCCTTGGTTTGCAGATACTCCCCCAGCCGGTAGAGGAGGAACACCAGCACGCCCTCGGGAATCTCGCCGATGAGGACCGCGCCGATCCCGGCGATGGTCATCAGGAAGCTCTCTCCGAAGATGTTCCCATTTTTGATATTGCGCACCGCCTGCACGGCGATCTCCCCTGCTACCACCAGAAACGCCGCCAAAAGGACGACGGTGCCCCACATGGGGTTCGCCGTATAGAAGCTCCGCAAGAGCAGTCCGGCAACCAGCAGGACCGCGCCAATGCTTAGAGTGATGAGCTCCTTCCGGGCCTCCTCCGGGGCCTGCTCGTGGTTGTGGTCGTGGCCGCAGCCGCAGGTATCCCCGTGGGCGTGATCGTGGCCGCAGCAGTCGTGGTCATGGTGGTGCTCGTGGTCATGACCGCAGCCGCAGGCATCCCCGTGGACGTGATCGTGGCCGCAGCAGTCGTGGTCGTGATGGTGCTCGTGGTCGTGGACATGACCGCTGTGCTCGTGGGTATGTCCGTGCTCATGATGGGCATGGTCGTGGTGCTCATGCTCGTGGGTGTGGACTGCCTCTCTGGTCTTTTCATCCATTTTGTTAGCCCTCCATTTCTTCCATCACATGGTCGAACGCCATTGCAAAGATCTGCGCGATGTGCCCGTCGTCCAGGGAGTAGTAGACCACTCTCCCCTCCTTGCGGCTTTTGACGATGCGGGCGGCCTTGAGCACTCTCAGCTGGTGGCTGATGGCGCTCTGGGTCATGTTCAGCAGTGCCGCCAGGTCGCACACGCACATCTCCTCGATGTTCAGCGCGCAGAGGATGCGTGCCCTGGTGGAGTCTCCGAAGACCTTGAAGAGCTCCGACACCTCGTACACCGGCGTTTCGTCCGGCATCTTCTCCCGCACCCGGGCGAGGACGTCCTCGTGGATGACCGTTACCTCACACAGCTCGACGGGGTCTTTTTCCCTGACCATGGATCGCTCCTTTCCTCCGAGATGGAAAATTGAATTGTTGAACATATGAGCAATTATTCACGTTTTTATTATACACCGCAGCCGCCATTTGTCAAGAGGGAACTTTCCATTCCACGCCGCTTTTTCTCTCCGGCAAAAAACCGCCCGAGGGCGGTCCCCCGGGCGGTTCGGTCATAGTTTGGTGATATGGGCCCCTGCGGCGCGGAGCATCAGCTTTTTGGTCCCCACGCCGTCGAAAGCCACCTCCACCAGCGCGTCGCCCCCCATGGGCCGGACGCTGAGCACCATCCCCTCTCCGAAGGTCCGGTGGCGGATGGCGTCGCCCTTGCCGAGCTCCAGCATGGGCGCGGACTGGGCCGGGCTGGGCTGGGTGAAGCCCGGGTCCCGCTGGGGCTTAGGAGCCCGGGTGCGGGGGCGGAAGAAATTGGCGTTGTGGGCGGGCGCAGCGGTGGAGCGGGCCTCGTCCTCATCCGCGGCGGCGATGGAGCCGGGCTTGCTCTGCCAATCAATGGCCCCCTCCGGCAGCTCCTCCAGGAAGCGGGAGGGCTGGTTGCTGTTGGTGCGGCCGTAGAGCATCCTCTGCCGGGCGCTGGTCATGACCAGCTTCTCCCGGGCCCGGGTCATGGCAACATAGCACAGGCGGCGCTCCTCCTCCATCTCCGCCTCGTCGCCGATGGCGCGGATGCCGGGGAACAGCCCCTCCTCCATGCCAACCACGTAGACGTTGGGGAACTCCAGCCCCTTGGCGCTGTGCATGGTCATGAGGGAGACGCAGTCGCCGTTCTCATTGGCGTTGTCCAGGTCCGTGTAGAGGGCCACGCTGTCCAGAAAGCCCGCCAAGGACGCCTCCTCCGGCTCCCCCTCCAGAAAGCCCAGGATGCTGGAGCGGAGCTCCTTCACGTTCTCGATGCGGCCCCGGCTCTCCATGTCCTTCTTCTCCTCCAGGGCCTTGATGTACCCGGTCTTCTCACAGACCGCGTCGTAGAGCTCCGGCAGGTCCTCCGTCTCCTCCAGGGCCCTGAGCGCTTTGATGAGGTCCGTGAAGGCCTGGAGCTTGGCCGCGCCGCTGCGCACCTCCGGGTACTCCCCCGCCCGCTCCATGATGTCGAAGAAGCTCTTCCCCTCCCGGGCGGCGATCTGCCCCACCCGGTCCAGGGTGGTGGCGCCGATCCCCCGGGCGGGGACGTTCACGATCCGGCGCAGGCGCAGGTCGTCGGCGCTGTTGTGGATGACGCAGAGGTAGGCGAGCATGTCCTTGACCTCCGCCCGGTCGAAGAACTTCATACCCCCGTAGACCTTGTAGGGGATGCCGTTGCGCTTGAGGGCCATCTCCAGGGCGTTGGACTGGGCGTTGGTGCGGTAGAGGACGGCGCTGTCCTTCCAGTGCCCCCCCTGGGTGCAGGAGGCGAGGATCTTCCCGGCCACGAAATTGGCCTCGTCCCCCTCGCTGTGGACACTTTTCACGAGCACCTTCTCCCCCGCCCCGGCCTGGGTCCAGAGCTCCTTCCCCTTCCGGCCCACATTGTTCTGGATGACAGTGTTGGCCGCGTCCAGGATGTTCTGGGTGGAGCGGTAGTTCTGCTCCAGGCGGATGGTGCGGCAGGCAGCGTACTGCTTCTCAAAGTTCAGGATGTTCTCGATATTGGCCCCCCGGAAGCGGTAGATGGACTGATCGTCGTCGCCCACCACGCAGATGTTCTCCCGTCCCCCGGCCAGGAGGCGGGCAAGGAGGTACTGGAGGTGATTGGTGTCCTGGTACTCGTCCACCAGGACGTAGCGGAACTTCTTCTGGTAGTAGTCCCGGACCTCCTCGTCCTTTTGCAGGAGGTGGACGGTGTGGAAGATGATGTCGTCAAAGTCCAGGGCGTTGGCCTCCCGGAGGCGGCGCTGGTAGCCGGAGTAGATCTCCACGATCCTGGGCATCCTCCAGTCCTTGGAGGCGGCGGCCTCCTGGGCGAAGCGGTCGGGGCCCTGGTCCTTGTCCTTGGCGTTGCTGATGATGGAGAGCACCGAGCGGGGAGCGAAGTCCTTCTCGTCCAGGCTCATGTCCTTGACGATATCCCGGATGACCCGCTTGCTGTCCTCGCTGTCGTAGATGGTAAAGGAGCTGGTGAAACCCAGGTCCAGCCGCTGGATGTCCCGCCGGAGGATGCGGATGCAGGCGGAGTGGAAGGTAGCGGCCCAGATGTCCTTGGCGGCGGGGCCGCACATGTGCTCCAGACGGTCCTTGAGCTCCCCCGCGGCCTTGTTGGTGAAGGTGATGGCGATGACGGTCCAGGGTGCGGCGGGCTCCAGGGCGCAGAGGCGGCGGGCACGCATCCAGTCCTCCGGGGCGGGCTCCGCCGGGAAGGCCTCCAGAAAGGCCAGGTCCTCCTCCCCCGCCCACTCGGGCACCTCCGGGCTGTCGGACCCCCGGCCGAAGGTCAGGAGGTTGTCCACCCGGTTGATGAGTACCGTGGTCTTCCCGCTCCCCGCCCCGGCGAGGAGGAGCAGGGGGCCCTCGGTGGCGAGCACGGCCTCCTGCTGGCGGGGGTTCAGATGCCGGTAGCGCCGGGCGATCACGGCGCGGCGGGCGGCGGCATAGCGCTGTTCAAAGTTCTCTCTCATGTCTTTTCCATCTCTCTCCCCAAAATATAGTCGATCATACCCCTATTTTAGTATATTTTGGCGGCTGGGTCAAGGAGAGATTTTGAAAATATCCCCTGTGGGAGAACTTTGGCATGTGGATTTCTCCCTGGAGGAGACGCTGTGATCCAGCCGCCCGGGGCTTGCTTTTTGACCGCGCCTCTGCTATACTGCGGATATCTCATAAATTGAAGAGGTAATTTCCCATGATAAATTTCCGCAACGACTACAGCGCCGGGGCCCACCCGGCGGTGCTGGAGGCCCTCTGCGCGACGAACATGGAGCTCACCCCCGGCTACGGCACGGACACCTACTGTCAGGAGGCGGCGGAGGCCATCCGTGCCCTCTGCGGCGCACCGGAGGCGGCGGTCCACTTCTTCGCAGGCGGCACCCAGGTGAACAAGACGGCCATCGGGGCGTACCTGCGGCCCTGGGAGGCGGTCATCGCCGCCGAGACCGGGCACATCTGCGTCCACGAGACCGGCTCCGTGGAGCAGGACGGCCACAAGGTCATCCACTGCCCCGCTTCGGACGGCAAGCTGACGGCGGAGATCATCCGCTCTGTCCTCGCCTCCCACAGCGGGGAGCATATGGTGGTGCCCCGGCTGGTCTACATCTCCAACACCACGGAACTGGGCACCGTCTACACCTGCTCGGAGCTGGAGGCCCTCCACGGCATCTGCGCGGAGCAGGGCCTCATCCTCTACTGCGACGGGGCCCGGCTGGGCAGCGCCATGGACGCCGGAGACACCGCCTTCGCCCATTACGCCCGCTTCTGCGACGCCTTCACCATCGGCGGCACCAAGAACGGCCTCCTCTTCGGCGAGGCTTTGGTGGTCACAAATGCCGCCCTCTTCCCCTTCTTCCGCCACTGCATGAAGCAGCAGGGGGCCATCCTCGCCAAGGGACGCCTGCTGGGGGTCCAGTTCAGGGCGGTTTTGAAGGATGGGCTCTACCTGGACCTCGCCCGCCACGCCAACGCCCTTGCCCGCCGCCTCACTGGGGGCCTGCGGGCAAAAGGCGTCCCCCTCCTGGTGGACAGCCCCTCCAACCAGGTCTTCCCCATCTTCCCCAATGAGACGGTGAAGCGTCTGGAGGAGCAGGCTGTCTTTGAGGTCCAGCAGCCCGTGGACAGCGGCCACACCTGCATCCGCCTCGTCACCGCCTGGAACTCTGCGGAGGAGGATGTGGAGCGGTTTTTAGCCCTCCTCTGACCCCCCGCCTCCCCCGGGAAAGGCCCCGCCGGAGCGGGCCCGATAAATTCGGGCTTGTCATTGTCCCGCTTTTTTGGTATACTTGTACCAAAGGAGATGAGAGAATGATTACAACAATCCTCTTCGACCTGGACGGGACCCTCGCGCCCTTCCTCCAGGACGAATTCATCGAGGCCTATTTCGCGGCCCTCACGGCCCGCCTCAAGCCCATGGGGTATGACCCCCAGGCGCTCATCGACGCCCTCTGGAAGGGCACGGCGGACATGATCGCCAACGACGGCGGCGCTACCAACCGGCAGAAGTTCTGGGAGCGGTTCACCTCCCTGCTGGGCATCCAGGCCCTGGGGCTGGAGCCCATTCTGGAGGACTTCTACACCCAGGATTTTGACCAGGTGCGCACCGTCCTGCGGGAGCGGCCTGACCACGGGCCCCTCCTCCGCTCCCTGCGGGAGAAGGGCTATACCCTGGTCTTGGCCACCAACCCCATCTTCCCTCGCGCCGCTGTGGAGACCCGGCTCCGCTGGGTGGGGCTCACGGCGGAGGATTTCGCCTGCATCACCACCTACGAGAACTCCCGCCGCTGTAAGCCGAACCCGGACTACTACCGGGATATCCTCCAGCAGATCAATGTCCAGCCCTCCGACTGCCTCATGATAGGCAACAACCCCGTGGACGATATGTCCGCCGCCCAGGCCGGGCTGAACGTCTTCCTGGTCACCGACTGCCTGGAAAACCCCAAGGGCCTCCCCATTGCCCCCTACCCCAACGGCACCTTCGACGCCCTCCGTCAGCGCCTGGAGAACGCCCCGCGGATTGCCTGAGGGCAAATCGTACAGAGAAAACCCCCCGGAACCATGCAGGCCGCTGGTCCCGGGGGGGTTTTGTCTGCTCTCAGCCCTCTGACGCCGGGGCGCACTCCAGAAGCCGGGCCTGTACCGCCTCCGGAAGCTCCGCGTTTTGCACGGCCCCGCGGTACGCCGCGCCGGAGCGCACACGGAGGTCCTCATACAGCGCGTTCTTCTCTCCGCTGTCCATCTGAAGCCGGGTGATGGTCCGGCGGAGGCTCTCCAGCCGCTTCTCCTCCGCCTGGTCCTGAAAGTACACGGCAATCTCGCAGAGGGTCCGGGGCAAAACGTCCAGCTCCACCCGCAGACGCCCGTTATCGCTCACTGCGGCGGGGCAGGACGCCCCGTCCACAAGGACCTCCACCTCGCCGGTGGGGATGTTGCAAAAGCGCAGGTCCAGATGCCGCACACCCCGCCCCTGGGGGCAGATGGTCACAAACTGGACCCCCTCCCCCTCCTGGGAGGCGAAGGTGGTGGCATAGCGCTCCCCGTCCTGGTCCTCGTGGAGGGTGTAAGCGCCGCACCCGTTCGTTATGTATATGACAAGCCGGTCGGGGACCTCCGTATCGTTGGTGAAGCCCCTGCCGTCCAGGACGAAGAAGCCCCCCTCCTTCAGCAGGACCGGCATCTCCTCCAGCCACCGGGACAGCGTCAGCTCCCGGCCCCCCTCATACTCGTCTCCGGTGAAGAAGTCGGTCCACCGGCCCGCCGGAAGCCATACCCGCACCCGGGCAAGGCCCTGCGCCCCGCTCCGCTCTGTCACCGGGGCCACCAGCAGCTGCCCGCCGAAGAGGTACTCGTTGGGATAGCGGTAGGCCGCCTCCGCCATGGGCCAACCGTAGTACAGCGGCTCTACCAGGGCGCGGCCCCGCTCCGCAGTCTCCCGGGAGGCGGAATACAGAAAGGGGATCATCCGGTGGCGCAGGCGCAGAAACTCCTCCGCCACCAGCCCCGTGCCCCCCATGAAGGCCCAGGGCTCCTTGGTGAAGGTGGGGGAGTTGGTGGAGTGGAGGCGGTTGATGGGGCTGAAGACGCCGAACTGCAAAAAGCGGACATAGAGCTCGTCGTCCTTGCTCCCGCCCATGTGCCCGCCGATGTCGTGGCTCCACCAGGCGTATCCGGCGTTGGAGGCGGTGGCGGTGAAATAGGGCAGGTAGCGCAGGGTATCCCAGGTGACGATGGTGTCCCCGGAGAAGCCCAGCGGATACCGGTGGGCCCCCGCCCCGCAGTACCGGGAGAGGATCAGGGGCCTTCCGGTCTCCCCCTGGTCCAGGAAGTGGTAGTGGTTGAGGGCCCACAGGGGGTCCAGGCCCTCCAGCTTGGAGGAACTCCCCTGCTGCCAATCAATCCACCAGAAGTCCACCCCGTCCCGCTCGTAGGGCCGGTGGAGAATGCGGAAGTAGGCGTTGATAAAGCGGGGGTCCGTAAAGTCGAAGGGAATCTGCGCCTCCGTCTCCGGGTCCACCCCCATGGCCGCGCACATCTCCGGATAGGCGTCTTCAAAAAAGCGCACGCCCAGGGCCGGGTGGAGGTTCAGCGTCACATGGAGCCCCCTCTCATGGAGCTCCCTGAGGAACCGGCGGTAGTCCGGAAAGAGGTCCGTGTTCCAGCTGTAGCCGGTCCAGCCGCTCTTGCCGCCGTGGAGGGCGTCGTCCTTGCCCTGGGCGGTGAGCTGCTTTTTCTCGTCCAGGGTCTCGGACCAGTGCCAATCCATGTCCACCGTGGCCACGGTCAGGGGCACCTGCCGCTGGGCAAAGCGGTCCATAAGGTGGAGGTACTCCTTCTCCGTATACGGGTGGTAGCGGCTCCACCAGTTGCCCAGGGCAAAGCGGGGGATGGGGGGCGTGCCGCCGCAGAGGGCGAAAAGGGCCTCCACCGCCCCCCGGTAGTCCCTGCCGTAGGCGAAGACGTAGACATCCAGCTCCGCCGCCGCCCGCCGCTCCAGCATCCCGTCCGGGCGCAGGACCAGGGAGGCGCTGTCATCCAGCACAGCCGCGCCGGTGGCGGACACCACCCCCGGCGAGAGCTCCACCGGCTGGGGCGGACGGCGGCTCCCCTCCCAGGGAACCCACCGGTCCCCGTCGCACTCGTCCAACGTCCGGCAGGTGCCCAGGAGGTTCCCCTCGTTGCCGAGGGGCGCTTCCCCCATGCTCTCGGGCACCGCGCCGCTCTCCTCCAGGGACCCCCTCCAGAGGAGCGCGGCCCGCTTTGTCTCAATGCGGAGGACCTCCCCGGCCTCCTCCGCCCGGAAGTCCACCGCCCCCAGGTCCCGGAACCAGACGGCCTGGGTGGCCTGGTCGCAGAAGCGGCCCTCCGGCGACACCTCAATCCGGAACAGCCGCTCCGTGAGCACGGTGATGCGGACCGTGTCCAGGGTGATCTGGTTCTCTTCTCTTGCGGCAGGGGCCGTTTTTGCAATCAAATGCTTGTCAAGCATGACGTGATCCTCCTCTATTTTCACTCATCCAGCAGGGGCAGGTCTACTTCATATTCGGAATCCAGGGCGTTCTGCTTGTCCGCCGCCTTGCTGTACCTGCCGATGGCGGCGATGGACTTGTCCACCGGCGCGATGGTCCCCGCTCCGGCCACACATCCGCCGGGACAGGCCATGCCCTCCAGCAGGTAGCCGTCGTACTTCCCGGCCTTGGCGAGGAGGAGCATCTTCCGGCACTCCTTCAGGCCCTCGGCGGAGGCCACCTTCACCTCCCTGCCCGGCTCCATGCGCTCGATGGCCTTCACCACCGCCCCGGCCACGCCGCCGGTTACAGCAAAGCCCCGGCCCGCGCCGGTGGCCTCACTGAGGGGGACCTCCTCCTCGGGCGGGATGGAGGCGAAGCCGACGCCCTTGGCCTCGAACATGCCCTGGAGCTCCTCGAAGGTCAGCACGAAGTCCACGTCCGAGCGGATGGTCCGGCGGCTGGCCTCCAGCTTCTTGGCCGCGCAGGGGCCGATGAAGGCGATGCGGCACCCCGGGTCCTTCTGCTTTTGCAGGCGTGCGGTGAGCACCATGGGGGTGAGGGCCATGGAGATATAGTCGGCAAACTGGGGGAAAAGCTTCTTCGCCATGACGGACCAGGAGGGACAGCAGGAGGTGGCCATGAAGGGCTGTTCGGCGGGGACCTTCTCCATGAAGTCCTTGGCCTCCTCGATGGTGCAGAGGTCCGCGCCCACGGCCACCTCCGCCACCCCGGCAAAGCCCAGGCGCTTCATGGCGGCGGTGAGCCGTTCCGGAGTGGCGTCGGGGCCGAACTGCCCCAGGAAGGCCGGGGCCACAATGGCCACCACCTTGTCCCCTTGGAGAATGGCGTTGATGAGCTGGAAGATCTGCCCCTTGTCCACGATGGCCCCGAAGGGGCAGTTCACCAGGCACATGCCGCAGGAGACACACTTGTCGTAGTCGATCTTAGCCCGGCCGTGCTCGTCGGAGCCGATGGCGTCCATGCCGCAGGCCCGGGCGCAGGGGCGGTCCAGCTGGATGATGGCGTTGTAGTTGCAGGCGGCGGCGCATTTGCCGCATTTGATGCAGGCGTCCTGCCGGATGTAGCACTTGCCGTTAACAAAGCGGATGGCGTCCTTGGGACAGACCTGACGGCAGGACTGGGCCAAACAACCCTGACAGTACTCGGTGATGCGGTACTGCCTGGTGGGACAGGCGTGGCAGGCGTAGTTGATAATATTGATGAGGGGCGGCTCGTAGTACTTCTCCGCGATGGCGCTCTCACTGAGGCCCTCGCTGACCAGGACCCGCTGGTCCACCGGACGAAGCGGCAGGCCCATGGTGAGCCGCACCCGCTCCCCGGCGATGGCCCGCTCCAGGAAGATGGATTCCCGGTACATGGCCTCCTCGCCGGGGACGATCACATAGGGCAGGTCCTCCATCCGGTCGTAGTCGCCGTCGTAGGCAAGCCGGGCCACCTCGGTGAACACCTTCTTCCGGATGTCGGTCACAGATGACGGGAATCCTCGCATAACTTTGTACCCCCTGCGTTTTTTGGTTTCCTCCTTATTATAAGAAAAAGGTGGGCCGCTGTCAATCCCGGCGGGGAAAAAAGAAATCTTAAGGCAACCTTAATAACTCCCCCCTTCCCTTCTCAACCATCCTGTGATAAAATCTTAAAGAAAGGTGGGAAAAGCGCACTATGCCGAATATTTTGATCTGCGACGACGAGCGGGACATCGTGACTGCTCTGAAAATCTATCTCTCCGCCGAGGGCTACGGCCTCTACGAGGCCTACACCGGCCGGGAGGCCCTGGACATCGTCCGCAAGCACACCATCCATCTCATCCTCATGGACATCATGATGCCGGAGATGGACGGCATCTCCGCCACGGCGAAGCTCCGGGAGGAGTACAACATCCCCATCATCCTCCTGACCGCCAAGAGCGAGGACACCGACAAGGTTCTGGGGCTCAACGTGGGGGCGGACGACTACATTACCAAGCCCTTCAACCCCATTGAGGTCCTCGCCCGGGTCCGCTCCCAGCTCCGGCGCTACACCACCCTGGGCGGCATGGAGCAGAAGCCCAGCAAGCTGGTCATCGGCAGCATCACCCTGGACGACGAGGCCAAGACCGTCACTGTGGACGGCGAGAACGTGAACCTCACCCCCATCGAGTACAACATCCTGCACCTTCTTATGCGCCATCCGGGCCGGGTCTACTCCTCCGCCCAGATCTATGAGCAGGTCTGGAACGAGGCCGCCTATGGCTCCGAGGGCGCGGTGGCCGTCCACATCCGGCACCTCCGGGAGAAGCTGGAGATCACTCCCTCCGATCCCCGGTATTTGAAGGTGGTCTGGGGCCTGGGGTACAAGATGGAGCCGTGATCTTCCTTTTTCTTTTTGAAAAAAGAAAAAGGAAGCGAAAAAGAAAAACTTTTGTTCGCAAGGCTTTGCCTTGCTCATGAGGAGGCGGTTTCATGAAGCATCGGGACTTGCGCACATCCCTCCCTGCTAAATGCCTGGTTATGGTGCTCTTGCTGCTCTGCGCGGCGGGGGTGATGCTCTTTGGCGCGGCGGCAGCGGCGATGTCGGCAGGCTGCGGCGTGTACGACAGTTTTGAGCAGGACCCGCTGTGTACCAATACCATGGACGGCGCGGCCCGGAGCGTGGTGGAAGCTCTGGAGAGCGGCAGCGACTACGCCCGCTACCAGCTGGAGGAGCGCTACGCCGGATACAGCGCCCAGGTCTACCGGGACGGGAATCTGACAGGCGCCTGGGGCGACATCCCCTCCGACCCCCTCGCCCGAAGGGAGAGCCGCGTCGATGACGCCTGTACGGTCGTGGGCTACCTCTCCCCGGACCTGCCACTCCACAGCGTCTTTGACCGGAACCTGGACCTCTACAACAGTCTCCACTCCATGCATCTCAGCGCCGTGGTGTTCTTCACCGCTCTTTTGGCGCTGTCGGGGCTTGCGGCGCTGGTATTCCTCCTCTCCGCCGCCGGGCACCGGGCCGGACGGGAGGGCATCGTCCTGGGCTTCCAGGACCGCATCCCCCTGGACCTCTACCTCTCCTGCGCCCTGTGCCTCTTCGTGCTGTGCATAGCCATGCTGGACCGGGGGTACCACATCGACTCCCCCTTCCTGGAGCTGTATCTCGCCTGGTACGGCACCTGCCTGATGGGGGCCGTGGTGGTGGCGCTTGCCACGCTGATGACCCTCGCCGTCCGCTTCAAGAAGGGCCGCTGGTGGCGCAACTCCATCTGCTTTTTCCTCATCCACTGGTGCTGGCGCATCTGGAAGCGGGGCTGGGATGCCCTGGCGGAGTTCGCCCACGCCCTGCCCCTCACCTGGAAGGCGGTGCTCTTCACCGGCGCTGTCCTCGCGGCCCAGACCTTCCTGACCCTCATCATGTTCGACAGCTACGACAGCGGCTTTTTCTTCCTCGTGGCCCTGGTGATGGACATCACCCTGGTCATGGGCGCGGCGGCGCTGTCCCTCCAGCTCCAGAAGGTCCGTGATATGGGGCAGGCCCTCGCCGCCGGGGACCTGGACGCCCAGCTGGATACCCGGAAGATGCTCCCCGACATCCGCCGCCACGCCGAGAACCTCAACGCCATCGGCGTAGGCATGAACCGGGCGGTGGAACAGCGCATGAGGAGCGAGCGGCTCAAAACAGAGCTCATCACCAACGTCTCCCACGACATCAAGACCCCCCTTACCTCCATCGTCAACTACGTGGACCTTCTGAAAAAGGAGGACCTCCCCCCTGCGGCGGCGGAGTACGCGGCGGTGCTGGACCGGCAGTCCGCCAAGCTGAAAAAACTCACCGAGGACTTGGTGGAGGCCAGCAAGGCGTCCACAGGAAACGTCTCCGTGAGCCTTGCGCCCATCGTGGTCAACGAGATCATCCTGCAAGCCATCGGCGACTACGACGAGCGCCTCACCAAGGGCCGTCTGGAGGTGGTGGTCAGCACCTACGAGGGCAGTCTCATGGCCATGGCCGACGGACGCCTCCTGTGGCGGGTGCTGGACAATCTCCTCAGCAATGTCTGCAAGTACGCCATGCCCGGCACCCGGGTCTACGTGGACCTGGGCACCCGGGAGGAGCGGATGTTCCTCACGATGAAGAACATCTCTCAGGACCCCCTCAACGTCAGCGCTGAAGAGCTCATGGAGCGCTTCGTCCGGGGAGACGCCTCCCGTCACACCGAGGGGAGCGGCCTGGGGCTGAACATTGCCCGCAGCCTCATGGACCTGATGGGGGGCACCTTCGACCTCTCTATCGACGGCGATCTCTTCAAGGCTGAGCTGACCCTCCCCGCCGCCGGGCCCGCCCTGTAGCGGGAAACGCGCAAAGAAAGAGGATACAGTCCTATGGGCTGTATCCTCTGATATTTTACTCTTTTTGGGCGGACAGGACGGCCTTCACGGCCTCATACTGCTCCCCCTCGTCCAAAAGGCTCAGCAGCTCCTCCAGCCACTCGGCGCACAGATAGTGCATCTTATAGCGCCGGTCGTAGTCCTCCGGGGTCTCCAGTCCCTCGTCCTCACAGACCTTCCGGAAGCGCTCAAAGGCCTGCCACAACAGCTTCCGGGCCTCTGCAAAGGACTTGCGGTCCACCCTCCGCCGTCTCCTCAGCTTCTTCATCCCCCGGTAGGCGAGCTGATCGACCTCGACGGCGCGCCGGTCGTAGAACTCCAGCAGTCCGGGCCGGTCCCCCCGCCTGTCCAGCTGGGGGTATTCGTCCTGCGGGACCCACTCCCGGTTTATGGAGAGCCGCAGGGCCTCCTGCTTGGGCAGACAGCACTTTTTGAACTTCTTCCCGCTCCCGCAGGGGCAGGGGTCATTGCGCCCCGCGCTCCAGCTGAGGAGCTCCTCTGCGGACGGACCGGTCTTCCCGCGCTGGAAACAGCTCCAGCCCTCCAGCTCCGCCGCCGTGTCCTCCAGCAGGTGCGTATGCTCCCGGGGGCCGGTCTCGTTGTAGAGGGCGTCGAAGAAGTCGTCGAAGTCCCCGAAGAAATCCACCTCCACCTGGTCCTGACGGTAGGCGCTCCGGACCTCCTCCACCAGCTCATAGAGGTTGTTATTGGCGGCGAACCTTACAAGCAGCGCGCCGAAGAGCTGTTCCGCCTCGCTCCCGCCCAGGGCGGTGAGCCGCTCCCGCAGGAAGCGCACCGCGTCCTCCCGGGAGAGCCTGCCGTCCCCCAGGAGCCCGTCGAGCACATTCAGCGCTGCGCTCCGGGCGAAGGGCTCCAGGCTGGTGTCGCAAATGACGGCCCGGAGGCCGGAGAGGCTTCCGTCATACGTGCCGTAGAGCGCGCTGGAGAAGCCATCATCCGTGAGGAGGTCGCCCAGCATCAGGTCCAGGCGCTCCTCGTCCAGCGTCAGGATGCGCAGGAGCTTGGGGAACGCCGCCTGCTCCCGGAATTGGCCCAGCAGGAAGATGCCGTAGTAGGAGAGGTCATAGCCCGGCTCTTCGCAGAGCGCCTCATATTCCTCGGAGTGAAGCTTCTCCCACGTCCGGTCCAGCGCGTCCAGCAGGATGGGCGTCACTGCCTCCCGCTGACGTGCCGCCTCCGCCAGGGCTTCCCGGGGCACGGGCCGGTCATGGCCGAATACACTGAGCTCTTCTAAGATATTTTCGAGTTTCATCGTGTGTTCCTCCCTGTTGTGAGTAATGGGGCCGGGCTGAGGTGCCTGCTCCACTGACATGATACCACATCTCTCCCCATTTTTACAGCATTATTTTCATCGGACGGCGGTTTTTTTGTCCGGATTGCTTTTCCCCCGCCGGTCTGCTATACTGGTGGGTACCGCGGTGGGGCGCGCCGCCGCAGATTGATACAGGAGGCCAAACGGCTATGATTGATTTTGAGAACGCGGAGTACCTGAAGCTCCGCCCTGTCAAGGACAACGCTTTTGAGGACCTCATCCGCCCCATGTTCATTGGCGGCGAGGAGATCATCCAGTGCTTCCAGACCGTGCGCGACGGCGTAGTCTTCACCAACAGGCGGATCTTCGCCATCAACATCCAGGGCCTGGTGGGGAAAAAGAAGGACTTCACCATCCTTCCCTACAGCCGCATCCAGGCATTCTCCGTGGAGACCGCCGGGGTGCTGGACCTGGACAGCGAGCTGGACCTCTGGTTCAGCGGCCTGGGGCGGGTCCGGTTCGAGTTCGTCTCCAACGCGGATATCCCCACGATCTGCCGGACGATCTCCGAGCGGGTCCTCTGAGCCCACAGTCGAAAGGGCCGGCACAGCGTCACGCTGTGCCGGCCTTTTGGGTCGATGGGTTTATGTTCCAGAGATCAGGGGATCAGGAGCTCCTGACCGATGTAGATCATCTGGGGGTTCTTGATAGCGGCCTTGTTGGCCTCGTAGATCTCACCCCAGCGGTCGCCGTCGCCGTAGAGCTTGGCTGCGATCTTCCACAGGCAGTCGCCTGCGATGACCACGTAGGTGGTACCCTCGGCGGGCTCTGCGGGAGCGGGGGTCTCAGGCTGGGCAGGGACCTCGGGCTCGGCGGGAGTCTCCGGCTGGGCGGGAGTCTCGGGCTCGGCAGGGGTCTCAGGCTCAGCAGGAGTCTCGGGCTCAGCAGGAGCCTCGGCGGCGGGGGCCTCCACCTTCACGGCACGGACGGTGGTGTCCAGCTCCCAATCCACGCCCTCAGCCTCGCGGCGGGCCTGGAGGCAGGCGATCATGCTCTCGTTGTCGATGGGGCAGGCGTCGTGCTCCTGAAGGGGCTCCATATTCTCGAAGACGGAGCCCTCGAGGGTGGCGTTGTACTGGTTGACGCAGACGTTGAAGGTGGTCTCGGTATCGGTGATATCGATCTCCTCCCCATCGTCGGTGGTGATCTTGGTGACCTTGATGCCGGTCTTCTCACCGTTCTCCATCACATCGTAGTACTCGGCCACGATGCCGGAGAACTGGTCGCCGAAGTTGGAGTTCTCATAGGAGCCCTGGAGGGCGTTCTCCAGGTGGGCGGCAAGCTGAGCGCCGTTGATGGTGTAGGTGTAGAAGCGGTTGGAGAAGGGGGAGATGGTGTAGACGTCGGCGACAGTGATGTCGCGGCTCTCAGCGCCCTCCTCCAGGGTCAGGCTGGTGCGGATGCCGCCGGAGTTGGTGAAGGCGGCGATGGTGTCCAGCCCGGCGGTGGCGTCCAGCATGAGGCCGGTGATCCAGTTGCCCGCCACGGAGGTGGTGGTCTCCTCACTGATGGGGTCCTTGGAGACATCGCCGGTGACGGTGGCCAGGACCTCGGACATGCCGTCCTTCACGGCGTCCCAGGCGGCCTGACTGATGGCGGCGATGCCGGCATCCAGGGCCTCGTTCGCGCCGTCATTGTAGTAGAGGGTCTCCACGGCTTCGCTGTCGTAAATGGTCTCAACGGCATTGTTCACAACGGCGACTTCCTTGGTCTCGGGGTTGATCTTGATCTCGGCAGCGGCGAAGTTGCGGGCCTTGTCCCTGCTCTGGATGTAGGGCACGCCGTTCTCGGCAACGCCGGTCAGGTTCTGGTGGGTGTGGCCGCCGGCCACCAAGTCCACCACCTCGGGGTCCATGGCCTCTGCGATGTGGGCGGGGTCGGCGTGGGCCAGGACCACCAGAACGTCAGCCTCGGTCTCCTCGCGGACCTCGGCGGTCTTGGCGGCAAGCTTCTCCAGGTCCTCGTCGATGGTGTAGGGGGCGATCTTGGCGGCCATGATGTCGGCGGAGTAGTCGTCCGCGTAGCCGACGACGGCGACCTTGTAGCCGCCCTTCTCCAGGACCACGTAGTCCTGGGTGAAGTTCACCCGCTCACCGGTCCCGGCGTCGTAGAGGTTGCTCATGAGCACGGGGATGTCGCTGTCGCCCTTGTACTCGCCGATCTCGTAGGCGGGCATGGTGCCCTCCTCGTCAGCGGCGTACTTGGTGACGTCCCAGTCGAACTCGTGGTTGCCCAGGGCCACGGCGTCATAGCCCATGGCGTCATAGGCGGCACGCAGGGCGGCGCCATAGGTCAGGTTGGAGTGGGGAATGCCCTGGTAGATGTCGCCGCCGTCCAGCAGCAGGACACCGGCATAGTCCTCATTGGCCCGGGCATCGGCCACGATCTTGGCCAGATAGGCCAAGCGGTACTGGAAGGTCTCCTCCTTGTAGCTGGACACATCGGTGATATGCCCATGCACGTCCGTGGTCTCGAAGACCTTGATGGTGTCCCAGCCCTCATAGTCGGCGGCGGTGGTCTCCGCTCCCTCAGCGGGAGACGTATTCTCCGCGGCAAAGGCCGTGGGGACCAGCGCCAGGACCATGATCATGGCCAGGACCAGGGAAATTGCTTTTCTGATACGCTTCATGTCTTTCCTTTCCTCCGTTTTTCTTGCTCCGGGGCGAGGCCCGGGCGGGACAGCCCGCTGGGGACAGCAAAATCTCCCCAAAAGACTGTGCCAACATTATAGCAATCTTTGTCAAAAAAAGCAAGAGACGGATGAAGAAAAACTGAAACTTTTATATTTTATTGCAGGGGGAGCGTCCCCCACAGGTCCATTTGCTGTTCCCCGGCGTTCTGCGGGCCCTCCAGCATGGCTGCGAATTCCTCCTCCGTGAGCACGGGGATGCCCAGCTCATCGGCCTTTTTCAGCTTGCTCCCAGCGTTCTCCCCGGCGACAACATAGCTGGTTTTCTTGCTCACAGAGCCGGCGGCCTTGCCCCCACGGGCCTCGATGAGGGCGGCGGCCTCCTCCCGGGTGAAGCGCTCCAGCGCGCCGGTGAGGACGAAGGTCAGGCCCTGGAACTGGTCCCCGGCGCTCACCTGGGCGGCGTCCATGGACACCCCCGCCTCCCTGAGCCGGGCGATAAGGTCCTGGGACTGGGGGCTGTCCAGCCACTGCCGGATATAAGCGGCGGTGACGGCCCCCACGTCGTCGATGGCGGTCAGCTCCTCCTCCGAGGCGGCGGCGAGGGCGTCGAAGGAGCCGAAGCGGGCGGCGAGGATCTTCCCCGCCTTCTGCCCCACCTGACGGATGCCCAGGGCGAAGAGGAGGCGCTCCAGGCCCCGGCTGCGGCTTGCGTCGATGGCGGCCACGGCGTTCCGGGCGGACTTCTTCCCCATCCGCTCCAGGCCCTCCAGCTCCTTGGCGGTCAAAAAGTACAGGTCCGCCGCTGTCCTCACCAGCCCCCTCTCAATGAGCTGGCTCATCACCGCAGGCCCCATGCCCTCAATATCCATGGCGTCCCGGCTTGCGAAGTGGGTCAGGTTCCGGTGGAGCTGGGCCGGACATTCGGCCCCCGTACAGCGCACCGCCGCACCGTCCAGGTCCCGGGCCACCGGTGCGCCGCAGACCGGACAGTTCTCCGGCAGGCGGTAGGGCACCGTGCCCTCGGGGCGCTTCTCAAGGAGCACCTCCACCACCTCGGGGATGATCTCCCCCGCCTTTTGCAGCACCACGGTATCCCCCACCCGGATGTCCTTCTCGTCGATGAAATCCTGGTTGTGGAGTGTTGCGTTTGTCACGGTTGTCCCCGCGAGGCGCACCGGCTCCACCACCACCTTGGGGGTCAGCACCCCCGTCCGGCCCACCTGGACGGTGATCTCCAGCACCCGGCTGGGCTTCTGCTCCGGCGGGTACTTGTAGGCGATGGCCCACCGGGGGCATTTGGCGGTACTTCCTACGGCAGAGCGATCTGTAAGGGAGTTTACCTTCACAACCGCTCCGTCCATGTCGAAGGGCAGCTCCTCCCTGCTCTCCCCCAGGCGGACGATCTCCGCGTTCACCTCAGCCGCGCTGGTGAGAACCTTCCGCGGGATCGTCTGGAAGCCCTGGGAGGCCAGGTAGTCGATGCTCTCGCTGTGGGTGGCGAAGGCGCGGCCCTCCACCAGCTGGAGGTTGAAAACCCGGATGTCCAGCAGGCGCTTGGCACAGATTTTGCTGTCCAGCTGACGCAGGGACCCGGCGGCGGCGTTGCGGGGGTTGGCGAAGAGGGGTTCGCCGTTTTCCTCCCTCTGCCGGTTGAGCTTGTGGAAGACGTTCTTGGGCATGAACACCTCCCCCCGGACAATCAGCCGGGGGAGCTTCTCCGGCAGGGTCATAGGGATGGACTTGATGGTGCGGAGATTTTCCGTCACATCCTCCCCCGTCCTGCCGTCGCCCCGGGTGGCCCCCTGAATGAAAAATCCATCTCGATATTCCAGCGCCACGCTCAGGCCGTCCACCTTGGGCTCCACGCTGTATTCCACCTGCTCCAGAGCCTCCGCCATCCGTCCGGTGAACTCCTCCACCTCCTCCGGGGAGAACACGTCCTGCAGGCTCTCCAGCGGCACCGGGTGGGCCACCTCCTGGAAGCTCTCCAGCACCGCGCCCCCCACCCGCCGGGTGGGAGAATCCGGCGTCACCTCCTCCGGGTGGGCGGCCTCCAGCTCCTCCAACCGGCGCAGGAGCCGGTCATACTCGTGGTCCGCCATCTCCGGCGCGTCCAGCACGTAATACTTGTAGCCCGCCTCGTTGAGCGTATCCCGCAGCTGCCGCATTTCACTTTTGTAGTCCATAGGATGCTCCTTTTATGGTCATTGTCATTGGCTCGGGTACGGCTACCCGTTGTTCATCGTATAGTCTAAGGCGTCCTCCTCGATGGGGTTTCCGGAGTCGAAGTAGGTGTAGCTCTCCGGCACATCGCCGACGATGACCGTCTCGGCCACGGAGAAGGACGCGTCCACCTGCGTACTGGTCTGAAACCCCGGGAGAAGGATGCTCATATTGACCTCCACGCAGAGGATGATCCGGTGGGTGGTCTGGTTGATGCCCGCCTGGGAGAACCGGTTCTCAAACCGGGCGGAACAGCTCCCCACGGACTGCATTCTGACCGTGAAGCTGGGCCCCCGTCCGGCGAGGAGGGCGGACCCGGTGAGGGTCCCCAGGGGGATGACAAGGTCCCGCTCCGCCACCTCGCCCAGGCGGGTAAGGACCTCCTGGGTGATGCCCGCCTGGAGGCGGTTGAACTCCGCCATATTGCTGTGGAGGGCGGTGATATCGCCGTTGTTGTCCTTTTCAAAGGAGATCAGCCGCTCGTACCGGATGTCACCGTTGGCGATGGTGTCGCTGACCGCCTCCGTCACCACTTGGCCCACCATGTTGGAGACTGCGGTCTCCGCCAAATTTCCCAGCAGGCACCGCAGATGGACCGTCCCCACCACGCCCAGGGTGATGAGCACCACGGCTAGAAAAAAGCAGAACACCCGCACCCGCTGAGCCCCCGTCATCGGGGGCCGGTACCTCCTGCGCATCGCCACCACCTCCCCCCTATGCTATGTGGGGAGGGCTTTTCCTTATTCCGGGAGGGCGTTGACCAGGTCCTTGAAAACGCGTCCCCGCTCCTCGAAATTGCGGAAGCGGTCAAACGAGGTGCTTGCCGGGGAGAGCAGGACCACATCCCCCGGTCCGGAGCGCCGGTCCGCAAGGGAGACGGCGGCGGGGTAGTCCGGCACCTCGGCGATCTCCAGCCCCCGGAAGTTCTCCGCCTGCTCCGCCGCCGCCCGGATGGCCCCGGCGGTGGCCCCGCAGAGGATGAGGAGCTTCACATGCTCATTGACCACCGGGCCCAGGGGGGCGTAGCTGACGCCCTTGTCCTTGCCCCCGGCGATGAGGATGACCTGCTCAGGGAAGGAGCGCAGGCCCGCCATGGTCCGGCTGGGGCTGGAGGCGATGGAGTCGTTGTACCAGCGCACGCCCCGCCGCTCCCGGACCAGCTCGATGCGGTGCTCCACGCCGCCGAAGGTCCGGGCAAAGTCCCGGATCACGGCGTCCGGCACCAGGCCCTGGACGGCGCAGACAGCGGCCATGTAGTTTTCTACGTTGTGGCTTCCGGGCAGGAGGATGTCCGTCAGGGGCAGGACCTCCCGCTCCGCTCCGTCCTCCCGGAACCAGATGGCATCACCCCGCAGGAAACAGCCGCGGCGGAGATTTTCAGGAGATCTTGCTGTAAAGCAAGATACCTTGCCAGTCGCTGTGCTGGAAAGGGACCGAGTGATTTCATTGTCCCCGTTGAACACCGCACGGTCTCCGGGGCCCTGGTGGGCGAAGATGGCGGACTTGGCCCGGATGTACTCGTCCATGTCCGTGTGGACATCCAGGTGGTTGGGGGCCAGATTGGTCAGCACCGCAATCTGCGGGCTCCGCTCCATGGTCAGGAGCTGGAAGGAGCTGAGCTCCACCACCGCCCAGTCCGTGGGCCGGATGGCCTCCGCCTCGCTGAGGAGCGGGCGGCCAATGTTCCCTCCCAGGTGGACGGTGTGCCCCGCCCGCTCCAGGAGGCGGGCGATGATGGTGGTGGTGGTGGTCTTCCCGTCGCTCCCGGTCACGGCCAGAATGGGACAGGGACAGACCTCAAAAAACACCTCCATCTCCGAGGTGATCGTACTGCCCCGGCTCTTGGCCTCCTCCAGATACCGGGGGTGCAGGCCGGGAGTGCGGAAGATCACGTCGTGGTCCAGCCCCTCCAGGTAGTCCGCTCCCAGGCGCAGGGCACACCCGGCGCGCTCCAGCTCCTCCGCCATAGCGCCCAGCGCCGTGCGGTCCTTTCTGTCGCAGGCCGTCACGTCCAGCCCCGCCTCCAGCAGGAGCTTCAAGAGCGGCTGGTTGCTCACGCCGATGCCGATCACTGCCAAGCGCCTGCCCCGCAGGCTTTGCAGATATTCCTGTAATGTCATGGGTCCATCCTCCCCCAAATTTTTTCGATCCGGTTTATTATACCACCGGCCTGGAAAGAAAACAACAGATTTTCTTGACAAGCCCCCTGTTCTCCTGTAAAATAGACGGGCGAGTAAGCGAGACAGTCGCGTGGCAGGGCCGAAAGGCCCGTCATGAGGAAAGTCCGGGCTCCACAGGGCAAGGATAACGGGTAACGCCCGCCGAAGGCGACTTCAGGAAAAGTGCAACAGAAATAGACCGCCGGTATCGGCCCCGCTCTGCGCGGCCAATGCCTGGTAAGGATGGAAAGGCGAGGTAAGAGCTCACCCGCCGGCTGGAAACTGTCCGGCGCTGTAAACTCTATCCGGAGCAACACCGTGGGAGGACAAGAGGGCCGGCCCGGCCCGTCCTCAAGGAGGTGGCTGGAGCGGTCTGGCGACAGGCCGCCTAGATAGATGACTGTCATATACAGAACCCGGCTTATTGTCTTGCTCGCGCCCAAGATAGGGAGAGGGACGCCCAGGCGGCGTCCCTCTCCCCGTAAAGCAGAACAGCGCACGCCCCCGGCAAACAGCCGGGGGCGCTTCTCTGCCCCGCTCACCAGATCCCCTGGGCGGCCAGCGCCTGCGCCGCCGCCTCCCGGACCCTCTGCTCCAGCGCGCCTGGCACGGGCGCTGTCTCCGACGCCCTGGTATAGCACCGGGAGCGGCCCAGAGGGCTCTCGAAGCTGGTGAGCGCGTCGATCAACACTGTTTTTCCGTCCACCTCGATCGCCTGCCGTCCCGCCTGCCGGGTGATGGTGAGAGGGTGCTCCTTCCCGCTCACCACCTCAGCAGTCTGTTTTATGCGCATCTGCATACCGCACCTCCTCCCCGCTCCATCCCTATGCACCGCCCTCCCTGGTCTATGCCGCCGCCGGGGACATATGGATAGAGGGAAGCGCAAAAAAGGAGGCGGATCACTCATGACACCAGTACCAACCCTCTCCGGCCTGCGGGCCGGATGCTACCTGCGAAAATCCCGGATGGAGGAGGGCCTGGACACCGGCGAGGTTCTGCGCCGCCACCGGGAGAGCCTGCAAGAGTGCGCCCAGCGCCACGGCCTCGCCGTCGTGGACTGGTATCCCGAGGTGGTCAGCGGCGAGAGCCTCTACGCCCGGCCCCAAATGCTCCGTCTGCTGGCGGACGTGGAGGCGGGGCGCTTCGGCGCGGTGCTCTGCATGGACCTGGACCGCCTCTCCCGCGGGCGGATGAAGGACCAGGGCATCATCCTGGATGCCTTCCGGGACAGCGGCACGCTGATCGTCACCCCGGAGAAGGTCTACGACCTCTCCGACGAGATCGACGACGAGCTTGCGGAGTTCAAGACCTTCATGAGCCGCCGGGAGTACAAGATCATCAACAAGCGGCTGCGCCGGGGGCTCCGGCGCTCCATCCAGGACGGGTGCTATGTGGCCAACGCCCCCTACGGCTACCGGAAGGCCATGGCAGGCCGCCGCCCCACCCTGGAGGTCTGGGAGCCGGAGGCCCGGTTCGTGCGCATGATGTTCGCCCTGTACGCGGAGGGGTACGGCTGTACCGCCATCGCCGGACATGTCAACGCCCTGGGGGCACGGCCCCGCCGCTCCGCCGCCTTCTCCCGGAACAGCGTGGCAAAGATCCTCCAAAACCCCACCTACACCGGAAAGATCGTCTGGGACCAGAAGACCCGTATCAAAAAGGCCGGCAGTGCGAAGCCCATGACCATCCGCAATCCCCCGGAAAAGTGGACGGTCACCGACGGCCTCCATCCCCCCATCATCACCCGTGAGGACTTTGACAGGGTGCAGGAGATCATGTCGGACCGCCGGCGTCCGGTCCGCAGGGACGGCGGCATGAAAAGCCCCCTCTCGGGCCTCGTCCGCTGCGCCGGCTGCGGCGGGACCCTCCAGCGGATCGTCAGCAAGGGGGAGCCCTACCTGGTCTGCCTGCGGAAGGGGTGCTGTGCCGGGGCGAAGCTGGAGCTGGTGGAGCGCCGCCTCCTGGAGCACCTGGGGGACACGCTGGAGCACCTCCGGCTCACCGCCCCGGACCGTGCTCCGGACCTCTCCCCCCTCCGGGAGGCCCTCGCCGCTATTGGGCGGGAGACCGCCGCCGTCCAGGGACAGAAGGCCCGGCTCCACGAGCTGCTGGAGCTGGGCGAGTACAACCTCGCCACCTACCGGGAGCGCATGGCCGCAGTGCAGGCGAAGCTGGACGGCCTGGAGCGCCGGGAGGCCGGTGTCCGCGCCCGCCTGGAGGGGGCTCAGCGTGCCAAGTCCACGGCCAAAGCCGCGGGCATCCGGACCGCCCTGGACGCCTACCGGGCCTGCGATGCCGCCGGACGAAACGCCCTGCTCCGCGCCGTCCTGGAGGCCGTTATCTACCGCAAGGCCAAGAGATCCTCCCCCGCCGCCTTTGAACTGGAGTGCATCCCGCGCTCCGGCTGATTTTAGGCGCAGGCTCTTTTAACGCGCCCGCTCTCTCTCCCGGCAGCTGTCGTAAACTTTCTTCGTATGGATGCAAACGGCCTCGCAGTTATCCTTGCCGGAAACCGGGCCGGGGGCGATACGTTCAGGCATAATGGACCTCCTAAATCAGTAACTCTGGAAGGCGTCTGCCTTCACCCTCATAGTATGCGCCCGGGGACCAGGTGTGAAAAATTTGGCTGTACAAATCGCTCCCGGGCAGATATAATAGAGGACAGAACCATCCGGGAGGTGTGCCATGAACGGCTTCGGATTTATCAGCGACAAGCTGGAGATCAAGTTCCTCATCCTCTATATCGCGGCACGGGTAGTTGGGCCGGTGCCCTTCGAGGTGCTCCAGGACCTCTCCATGTGCGACGGAGGGGTGGACTACTTCCGCTTCTCCGAGTGCCTGGCGGACCTGGTGCGCACAGAGCACCTGACGCTGGACGCCGCGGGGCTCTACGCCATCACCGAAAAGGGGCGGCAGAACAGCGCCGCCTGCGAGAGCAGCCTGCCCTACACCGTGCGGATGCAGGTGGAACGGAACCTGGTAGCTCACAACGAGCGGCTCAAGCGCCGGGAGCTGGTGGAGGCCCGGGTGGAGGAGCGCAGCGAGGGGGGATACATCGTGGAGCTCTCCCTGCGCGACGAGCTCGATGAGCTCATGGGCCTGCGGCTGCTGGTCACCCGGCAGGAGATGGCCCAGGACCTGCAAAAGCGGTTCCAGGACCGGGCGGAGGAGCTCTACACCAAAATCATGGGCGTCCTCTGGGAGGAGACTTGACCGCCGGTAAAATTTGCGCCGCCGCGCTCTTGCAATCTCCGTCAAAATACGGTATAATGGCGAAGTGACAACGTCTATTCACGGCGGCAGTGCCTGCCGCCCATCCCAGATATTCTGAACTCGAGGTGGGACCATGGCAAAGAAGAACGCTGAAAAAGAGCCCAAGCCGGTAAAGGAAAAGAAAACCAAAGAGAAAAAGCCCAAGGCGAAAAAGGCGGCGGCGGAAAAGCCGTCCAAGAAGAAAAAGGGCAAGGGCAAGGCCGAAGAGACCTCCCCGGAGACCGCCGCGGCCGCCGCTGAGACCACGGCGGCAGAGGGGCAGGAGGAGGAAAAGCCGGAAAAGCCACGCCGGAGCATCCTGCAGCCCGTGATTTGTGCGCTCATTGGACTCTTGGCGGTCTTTGAGGTCTTTATGATCTTCGTGTGGCTCACCAACCCCACGTCCGAGGAGCTCCAGGCTCAGCGGGAGGCCGCCGCGGCCCCGCCCCAGGCCTGGTCCCTGTCCGCTTACTCCAACCGCCACGGGTATTACCAGCCCCCGGAGGCCTCCTCGCCGGTGTCGGTCTTCGCCACCAACAGCGACGTCCCGGCCACGGCCCAGCCCCGGGTCCAGGAGCAGACGCCTGCCGGCTCCGAAGAACCGGCGGACGCGTAACCCCGCAGACTTCCTTCAGGGGAGCAGAGAGGTCTCTGCTCCCCGCTTTTTAGCTGCGCTGGCCAAGAAAACTCTTGCAAAACCGTCCGTCCTATGGTACAGTTTGAAGGTCTGTAAAAACGAGGAGGCTCACCTATGTCTGCCCTGAAAGAAGAGATCGCCCGGCGGCGCACCTTTGCCATCATCTCCCACCCCGACGCCGGGAAAACCACATTGACTGAAAAATTCCTGCTCTACGGCGGCGCCATCGCCCAGGCCGGGGAGGTCAAGGGCAAACGGGCCCGGGCCGCCACCAGCGACTGGATGGAGATCGAGCGCCAGCGGGGCATCTCCGTCACCAGCTCTGTCATGCAGTTTCAGCACAGCGGGTTCTGCGTCAACATCCTGGACACCCCCGGCCACCAAGACTTCTCTGAGGACACCTACCGCACCCTCATGGCCGCCGATTCCGCCGTGATGGTCATCGACGGGGCCAAGGGTGTGGAGCCCCAGACTCGTAAGCTCTTCAAGGTCTGCGCCCTGCGGCACATCCCCATCTTCACCTTCATCAACAAGATGGACCGGGAGACCAAGGACCCCCTCTCCCTCTGCGAGGAGGTGGAGCGGGAGCTGGGCATCGACACCTACGCCGTCAACTGGCCCATCGGCTGCGGCAAGGAGTTCCAGGGAGTCTACGACCGGGAGCGGGACCGCATCCTCTTCTTCTCCGTAGAGGGCCGCGGGAAAAAAGCCGCCGCCACGGAGGTGGCCCTGGAGGACCCGGCGGTGGAGGAGGCCATCGGCGAGAGCCGGGCCCGGACCCTCCGGGAGGATGTAGAGCTCCTGGGCGCGGGCCGGGAGTTCGACCTGGACGCCGTCCGGGCCGGGACGCTGAGCCCGGTGTTCTTCGGCTCCGCCCTCACCAACTTCGGCGTGGAGCCCTTTTTGGAGGCCTTTTTGCGCATGACCACCCCTCCCCTGAGCCGCACCGGCGACGGCGGGGAGATCGACGCCTTCTCCCCCGACTTCTCCGCCTTTGTCTTCAAGATCCAGGCCAACATGAACAAGGCCCACCGGGACCGTATCGCCTTCATGCGGGTCTGCTCCGGCAAGTTCCAGCGGGACAGCGAGGTCTACCACATGCAGTCCGGCAAGAAGCTGCGCCTCAGCCAGCCCCAGCAGATGCTCGCCTCCGAGCGGGAGATCATCGACGAGGCCTACGCCGGGGACATCATCGGTGTCTTTGACCCGGGGATGTTCTCCATCGGCGACACGGTCACCGTTCCGGGGAAGAAGTTTAAGTTCCTGGGCATCCCCACCTTTGAGCCGGAGCACTTCATGCGGGTCAGCCCCGTGGACACCATGAAACGCAAGCAGTTCATCAAGGGCACCGAGCAGATCGCCCAGGAGGGCGCCATCCAGATCTTCAAAATCCCCTATGCGGGCATGGAGGAGGTCATCGTGGGCGTGGTGGGCACCTTGCAGTTCGACGTGTTCCAGTACCGGATGCGCAGCGAGTACGGCGTGGAGCTGCGCATGGCGGGCCTCCCCTACGACCACCTGCGCCACATCGCCGCAAGCCCCGTGCCGCCCAAGGACCTGACCCTCTGCGCCGACGCGGCGCTGCTGGAGGACTTCAAGGGCCGCAGCCTCATCGCCTACGCCGGGGAGTGGCCGGTGGGCTACCTCCTCAAGCACAACCCCGGACTGGAGCTTGCGGAGTCCATGACTGTATAAACCAGAGGACGCGGGAGCAGAAGCTCCCGCGTCTTTTTTACTGATTTGAGCCGTCAGGGACCGGCGAACAAACTTCCTGGGGCTATTTGCGGCGTATTATCAAACAAATTGTCGCATTTTCGTATTGACAGCCCCTATTACCACCTGTATAATGAAAATCATCCAAAAAAACAGATGTTTTATGAAACAGGAGGTGCGCCATGATTGTTGTTATGTATCGGAAGATGTACACCACCCTGTACAATGCCGTCACGGATGCGCTGGAGGACCTTGCCGACGCCGACTACGCCGGAGCGGCGGAGCGTCTGCGGAGGGCGCAGCGCGAGACAGAAGAGATCTTCGTGCTCTGGGAAGAGGCCTGCGGCTGGGAGTCCGAGGAGCAGGACGGATGCGAATGAAGATGCGGAAAAACGGAGGGGGATGGGTCCCCCTCCGTTTTTGCCGTTACTTCCGGCAGTTGCAGTACTGCTTGGTACCCTCGTAGTCACAGGGGGTGTTCAAGCTGTTGGGGGGAAAGAATTCGTCCACAGGGAAGCTGATGTTCTGGAACAGCTCGCAGGGGTCCTCACAGCCGCTGCCGCCGCAGCCGTTGGTGCAGTCCTTGCAGGGCAGGCAGTAGTCGTACATGGGGATGAGCAGCTGACTCTCCCGCTCCAGCTTGACGATGGAGAACTGTCCCAGGGTCACAAAGGCCCGGCGGCAGTCGTCGCCCATGGTCAGCTCCCCGCCGAAGCACTGGCACACGCAGGGCGGAATCTCGCAGATGTCGCAGTCGCAGCACCGGCTCTCGCAGCACTCCACCAGCTTGGCGTCCAGGAGGATGGGGTCGACGGCCTCCACCACCGCGATGGGCATGTTGCTCCGCTCCAGCATCTGCCGGTCCATGCCGTCGATGCGGACCCTGGAGGAGAAGATTTTGGCGTTGCCCTCGCTGCCGAAGAGGATGACCCGCTTGTCGAAGACGCACAGGCCCTCTACCTCCACCGGGCGGGGGCAGGCGCAGTAGGCGTTGAGGGTGACGTGGTAGAAAAAGCGCATATCCACCGTATAGAAGCCGCGGTTGAAGACCACGGGCTCCACATCGATGTACGTATAGAGCAGTTCCACCTTGCCGCCCTTCACCGACTGGGCGCGGTTGAGAATGTCCTGCCCGCAGGCGGTGGGATAGAAGCGCAGGTCTTCAATGCAGTCTTTATCGGAGGACCTCCCGCTTTGAAAGAGGCACCGCAAAAAAGCAGGTTCCCCCGGTCCAGGCCGGGGAAACCTGCTGATTATCCATTGTTGGGGCGGTAGGTCTTGAAGGTCAGGCCGGAGACGGTCTCCGTGCCCAGCTGCTGTTTCTCCTTCACGGAGCGGTTGAGGGTCAGGGTGTTCAGGTTGGTGAACCCCAGCCGGTAGTAGAGCCGGATGGCCGCCGCGTTGGCGGGGACCACCTCCAGATACATGGTCTCCAGGCCCTGGGCCCGCAGAAGCTCCCAGGCCCGCTCCATGGCGGCGCTTCCGATGCCCCTGCCACGAAGCGCCTCCAGAACAAAGATGTCCTCCAGCCAGTCGCACTCAGAGCCCCGGCTCCCCATGTGGAGAAATCCCGCCGGTTCGCCGTGGGAGAGGATCAGGTAGAGAGTGTGGCCCTCCCCTGTCCAGGCGTCCAGGTCCTTCCGGGCCTCCTCCGCGGTGACATTGGCGTGATGGGTCCGCCAGA
>Ga0137309_100137_pt1 | contig 36871 bp, 37 predicted proteins | sample NAcewiD2O_June_FD_97179 | JGI IMG/M metagenome (GOLD analysis project Ga0137309, IMG submission 97179) | Mouse cecal microbial communities from Vienna, Austria - N-Acetylneuraminic amended D2O_June | ecosystem: Host-associated > Mammals > Digestive system > Large intestine > Cecum | place... | reverse complement strand
TTGGAGCCTCACCGTAGCGATTGTGCGGCGGATTGCCACTGAGAAGTCCCGGATGAAGGGCTAAGGAGGGCCGCGCTTGGATACCATATTGGTGATTGACGATGACCTGCACATCGGCAATCTGTTGGAAGAACTCTTGACCCGGGCGGGCTACCAGGTCAGGCGGGCCTATTCCGGCACAGAGGCCCTGCTGCTGCTGGAAAGCGCCCCGCCGGATCTGGTGCTCCTGGACCTGATGCTTCCCGGCCTCTCCGGGGAGGAGCTGCTGCCCCGCATAGAGAATATCCCGGTCATTGTGGTCAGCGCCAAGGCGGGGGTGGACAGCAAGGTGGAGCTTTTGCTGGGGGGCGCGGCGGACTACATCACCAAACCCTTTGACACCCAAGAGCTGCTGGCCCGGGTGGCGGTGCGGCTGCGGGAGGCCTCCCGGGAGGGCGTCCGCCGGGAAAAGGACCGGCTGCGCTGGCGGGACCTTACCCTGCGCACAGACGCCCACAGCGTCTTTTTGGGGGGCCGGGAGGCGCGGCTGACGCCCACGGAATACGCCATCCTCCGCCAGCTGATGCGCAACCCCTGGCAGGTGGTTACCAAGTCTCAGCTGCTGGACAGCATTGCCCAGGACACCCCGGACTGCACGGAAAGCTCCCTAAAAACCCACATGAGCAACCTGCGCCGGAAGCTGCGCGCGGCGGGGGAGCGGGAGTACATTCAGGCGGTGTGGGGCATAGGCTTCAAGATGAACGGGGAGGAAAAATCTTGACCAAATCTTAACTGTTTTCTTAACCGGTTTCTTAACCCTTTGGGTGTATCCTGTTCTCATCAACACAAGGAGGTATCCCAATGGAATATGTACTGCAAACCCAGGCCTTGGGCAAGAACTACCGGAAGTTCACGGCGCTGGAAAACCTGACCATGTCTGTGCCCCGGGGGGCAGTTTATGGTCTGGTGGGCAAAAACGGCGCGGGAAAAACCACCCTGCTCCGGCTCATCTGCGGCCTGCAAAGGCCCAGCTACGGCACCTACAGCCTCTATGGCCACAACCAGGAGGATCCGGATATTATCAAGGCCCGCCGCCGCATGGGCGCGGTGGTAGAGACCCCCTCCATCAGCCTGGACATGAGCGCGGAGAACAACCTAAAGCAGCAGTGCCGGGTGCTGGGGCTGCCGGATTTCTCCTGCGTTCCGGAGCTGCTGGAGTTGGTGGGGCTGGGCGGCGCGGGGAAGAAAAAGGCGAAAAACTTCTCTTTGGGCATGCGCCAGCGGTTAGGCATTGCCGTGGCCCTGTGCGGGGACCCAGACTTCCTGGTACTGGACGAACCGGTCAACGGCCTGGACCCCCAGGGCATTGTGGAGGTGCGGGAGCTGGTTCTCAAGCTGAACCGGGAGCGGGACATTACCGTGCTGATTTCCAGCCACATTCTCGAGGAGCTCCACAAGCTGGCCACCCACTACGGCTTTATTGATTCCGGCCGGATGCTCCGGCAGATCAGCGCCGAGGAGCTGGAGGCCACCTGCCGCAAGTGTGTGCGGATTGACGTCTCCGATACCCAGGCCGCGGCTCTGGTGCTGGACGGAATGGAGGCTGAGTACAAAATTCTGGATGGCAAGCAGGTGGACGTATATGACGCGGCCAACACCGGCAAGCTGGTGCAGGCTCTCAGCGAGGGAGGCTGCGAGGTCTATTCTGTGCAGAACCACGACGAGAGCCTGGAGAGCTACTTCCTCAGCCTGGTAGGCGCCGGCAAAGGGGGCGAGGGCCATGCGTAAGCTGCTTTCCGCCAACCTTTACGCCATGTTCCGCTCCAAGCGGTTCTGGATTGGCCTGTTCATGATGGCCGCCACGGCGGTGTACATGGTGGTGGACATCAACAAAATGAAACGGCTGGCCGCCGAGCTGGACTCCGGCCTGTTCCAGTCCGCCATTTTGCTGTTTATTTTGCTGCCTGCCCTGGGGGCCCTGTTCATCAACACAGACTACCATGACGGCACCATCCGCAACAAGCTCACCGTGGGCCACACCCGCGCCAGGATATATCTCTCCAACCTGATCACCAACTGCGCGGCAGGCGCGATCTATATCGCCGCCTATGAGATTATCTACCTGCTGGTGGGCTTCCCCCTTTTGGGGGGCCTCTCCCGGCCCCAGGAGTTCTTAATCAAGCTGGGAATACTGCTTCTGGTGTTTCTGTCCCTCACGGCAATCTTCACCCTGCTTGCCACGATGATTACCAACCGCTCCGTGCTGCTGTACTGCGCCCTGCTGGGCGTTGGACTGGTCCTGGCCGCCCAGATGCTCAACGCCAGACTGGCCGCTTCGGAGATGGTGGACGATTACGGCGGGGTGAGCTTCACCACCAACGAGGACGGCACCGTAACAACCCATTATTTGGACAAAAACGGCAATCCTATCAAGCCGGAGGACATCCCCCGGGTGCCCAACCCCTCGTATGTGAAGGAGCCCATGCGCAGCTTTCTGCGCACCGTGAACAACATCCAGCCCGGGGGGCAGCTGGTGGAGATTTTGGAGGACGGCCATGAGGAGCCGGACGGCTCCAAGCCCCAGACCCCCTACTGGCAGCTGGCGGCCTATGCCCTGGCCACGAGCCTGGTATTTACCGGCGCGGGAATCCTGCTGTTCCGGCGCAAGGACTTGAAATAGGGGGGCGGCAGTATGCTTCATCTGTTACACAGGAACTTTTACGCCCTGCTCCGCTCCAAGCGCTTCTGGCTCTCGGCATTCATCCTGACAGCCGGCGCGGCCTGGGACGCAATAGCCCAGCGGGGAATGGCCTCTTTAAACGGTGGAGCCCTGCTTGACAACACCATTGTCAACTGCGCGGCCTGGCAGTTCATCCTTCTGCCCTGCCTGTGCGGCCTGTTCATCAACACCGACTATCACGACGGCACCATCCGCTGCAAGCTCACGGTGGGCCGCAGCCGGACCGCGGTGTATCTCAGCAACTTCATCACGGTCTACGCCATGGAGCTGTTCTTTATGGCCCTGTCCGTGTCCGCGGTGCTGATTGCCGGCGCGGGGCTCACCATCGGCAACCCCGGGAACGTGGTTTTGCGGCTGGCCGTGCTTCTGATGCTGTTTTTGGCCCTCACCGCCATCTGCGTGTTTGCAGCCATGCTCATCGCCAACCGCTCCGCCCTGGTGGTCTGCGCCATGGTGGGCCTGGGATTGATGTTCGGCGGGCAGGCAATCTGCCTGTCGCTGGAAAGTCCCAAGGTGATTCCGAATTACGGCAGCGTGATCATGACCACCAACGAGGACGGGGAGCAGACCATGCAGTACCTGGACAGGGAGGGCAACCCCATCTCAGCGGACGACATCCCCATGATTCCCAACCCCAGCTATATTGACGAGCCCCTTCAGTCCGTTCTCCGCACCGCCAACAATATCCAGCCCGGCGGGCAGCTGTGGGAGATTCTATGGGACGGCCACCGGGTGTTCAGCGACGACGGCGCCCAGGTGGAGACCATAGAATATACGCCCCGCTGGCAGCTGGCCCTGTACTCCGCCGCCGTGACGCTGCTCTTTTTGGGCCTGGGCCTGCTGCTCTTCCGCCGCAAAGACCTAAAATGACATAAGTGAGGAATGAACATGGAGTTCTTGTGGGTTCTGCTGGGGCTGGCGGCGGTGGTGATCGGGCTGCTGGCGGCGAAGATTTTCCTGATGCGTAAAGCGGCGGGGGAGATTGCCCAGAGTTTGGGGGAAAAGCTGCGCGCCGACACCAACACCCTCATTGACATTTCCACCCGGGACCGGGCCATGCGGGCCCTGGCGTCCCAAATCAACGGGGAGCTGCGCCGCTTGCAGGTTTTGCGCCGCCGCTACCGCCAGGGGGACCTGGAACTGAAAGCCGCGGTCACCAACATTTCCCACGACCTGCGCACGCCTCTTACAGCCATCTGCGGGTACCTGGAGCTTTTGGAAGGGGAGGAGAAGGCCCCGAAAGCGGCGGAATACCTGGAAATCATCCAGGGCCGGGCCCTGCTGCTGCGCCAGCTGACGGAGGAGCTGTTCCGCTACTGCATGGTGCTCAGCGACCCGGGGGACCTTGCGCCGGAGCCCATCAGCCTAAACGCCGTGCTGGAAAGCTCCCTGGCGGCGTTCTACGCGGAGCTGACCGGGCGGGGCGTCCAGCCGGTGGTCCATATGCCCCCGGAGAAGGTGGTGCGGCGGCTGGACCGGGCGGCCCTCTCCCGTGTGTTCTCCAACCTCTTAAGCAATGCCGCCAAGTACAGCGATGGCGACCTGGAGATTACCCTGACCCCAGGCGGGGCGGTGGTTTTTGCCAATTCCAGCCGGTCCCTAAGCAGCGTGGAGGTGCAAAAGCTCTTCGACCGCTTTTACACGGTGGAGGCGGCGCGCAAGTCCACTGGGCTGGGGCTGTCCATTGCCCGTGCCCTGGCCGAGCGCATGGGGGGCGAGCTGGCGGCGGAGTACCGGGAGGGGAAGCTGTACATCACCGCCTATTTCCCCTTATAGAGCAAACAAGAAGACCGCAGGTCCCAAAAGGGCTTGCGGTCTTGCTGTATGCTTGGTCAAGGGAAAGCCAGGGGATCAGCCTCCGGTCATTTGTCCCCCAAATAGTTCAGCATCATCTGGGCGATTTCCACCCGGGTGGCATAGCCCTTGGGGTCCAGGACTCCGCCGCCCTTGCCCTTGAGAATGCCCTGCTCTGTGGCCCAGCACATGGCGTCCCAAAAGTATTCCGAAACCTTCCAGGAATCCGTGTAGGCCAGATGGTCCGAGATGGGCTTGGGCGTGCCCGCGTGCCGCCAGAGAATGGCCGCTACCTGCTCTCGGGTTACCTTGTCGCTGGGGCCGAAATAGCCGTTGCCATAGCCATTGACAATGCCAGCCTTGGTGGCCCAGGTTACGCCCTTGTAGAACCACTTGGTGGCGGTTACGTCTTTATAGGGGCGCTCCAGCGCGCCGGGAGGGGCCGGGTTAGGGCAGCCCTCCGCCCGCCAGAGGATGGTGGCCAGCGAGGCCCGGTCCGTTTTGGAGTTAAGGGAGTAAATATGGTTCCGGTCGTCCACGCCGGTAATCAGCACATTGTCCAGGCAGTAGTGGACCGCGTTGTGGTACCAGGAGGTGGGGTTCAAGTCAGTAAACTGATCCAGAGGGCAGTGCAAATCCTTGCCGCACGCCAGGTAGCCGGGCAGTGCCTCGGGCAGAAACACTGCGTGAATGGTGTGGTTTTCCTCCACCCGGCGGAACACATAGCTCTCCAAGGGGCCAAAGTCCTCGCCATCCACTTCCAGGCGCACCAGCTCATAGCCGGGCTTTATGGTGATCTGAAAAGCCTGATCCTTGCCCTTGTCCACCGTAATGGTTCCAGCGGGGCTGATGCTTCCGCCGGAGGTGGCGCTGGCGGTGATGGTGATGGGGGTGTCCTTCCAGTGGGCATACAGGGTGGTGTTAGCCGTAAAGGTGTGGGTAGAGCCGGTAATCTCCGGGCCCATCTCGCTGCCAATGGACCAGTGGCTGAAAGCCATGCCCATAGGCGGGGTGAAAGAGCAGGCGGGCAGGGTAAAGGGCTTGCCGGCCAGCGCCTTGCTTTGGGGCATGGAGCCAGTACCGCCGTTGGCGTTGTAATCCACCGTAAAGCCCCAGCGGGCGTAGAGGGTGTGGTCTTTGGGGATGCTCACCACCGTATCAATGGTGACCTCTTCGCCGTCCTCTTTCTCCGTGAACCAGCCCACAAAGCTGTAGCCGCCCCGGTGGCAGGAGGGCAGGCTGCCATATTTGGCGCCAAAGGCGTACAAACGGGTTACCGGCCCGCCGGAAGCGCCGTTAAAGTCAAAGGTGACGGTATATTTTTTCGAGGTCCAGCAGGCGTACAGGGTCTTGGGCACAGTAGAGCCCACAGAGGAGCCTTCCTCCACCTTGGTGTCCAGGTTATCCTTTTCAAAGACCCAGCCCTCGAAGGTGTAGCCGTCCCGGCTGGGCGTGGGGATGAGGGGGTATTTCCCGCCGGCCAAGGCGTTGATGGTGGTCTTGGCTCCGCTGGGCAGGGCGCCGCCGTTGGGGTCCAGGGTTACATTGCCCAAGGGGACCCAGTGGGCGTAGAAGGTGCGGTTTTCCGGCGTAACCAAGGTTTCCGCCGTAATCTGCTGCCCGCCGGTTTTCGCATCGTACCAGCCGTCAAACTCATAGTTGGCCAAGGTGGGGGTGGGCATATCCGTGTAGTAAGTAGCGGACAGCGAGTTATAGATATAGCTCTTGGTGGTGGGGCTCACCGTGCCGCCGTTAGGGTCAAAGGTAATGGTAAAGGCGTTGGAGCCCCAGCGGGCATAGAGGGTGTGGTGCTCGGTGGTGGTTACCAGGGTATCGGCCTCTACCTTCTCGTTTTCCTTATAATCTTTGCTCAGGTACCAGCCCAAGAAAGTTTGCTGCGGGTGGGTGGGCTTGGGCAAAGCGCCGTTCTGGCCGTACTTTTCGCCAGAGGCCACCTCCCGGACAGCGTCCGGCAGAGAGACCCCGGGCAGCACGGGGTCCAGGGTAACCTGAATCCCGCTCCAATGGGCATAGAGGGTGTGCTCCGCCGCGTTGTCCACAAGAGTGGTATCGGTTACCGGAAGGCCGCCGTATGGGCCGGTAAACCATCCCACAAAGCTCTGCCCCTTGTGCTTGTCATCCGTACCGGCGGCGGGGGTGGGCAGGAGACCGTAGACCTGGCCGATGGTTACGTTTTGAGAGGCCGGGCTTACCGTGCCGCCCAGAGCGTCAAAGTTGACGGTAACGCTGCTCCCGGTCCAGTGGGCGTATAGGGTGTGGGCGGCGGTGTTGGTGACCGTGTCGCCAGCCGCCACTTTTGTGCCGTTATCCGCGGCGGTGTACCATCCGTCAAAGGCGTAGCCAGCGCGGGTGGGGGTAGGCAAAGCGGGATAAACCCCGCCGGCATATACCGTCAGGGAAGTAGGGTCCCCGCTGGCCAGCTGGCCGCCGTTGGCATCCAGGCTGACGCTGTAGTTTTGCGCCCAAAGGGCATACAGTATCACTTCGGTATCGCCGGAGTTGGCCAGAGCAACGGTTGAGTCTTTGGTGATGATTTTGTTTTTGTCATTTAGCGCCGTGGTCCAGCCCAAAAAAGTATACCCAAGTTGGGCAGGGCCGTTGTTAACAGTAGTCTCATCATATTGCGCACCGGCAATGTATTTGTTTGTTGTGCTTTCGATGATTGCCACGGTCCGGCCAGTATCACTTGGATCAAATGATGGAACGGTGCTTCCAAAAATGTAGCCGCAGTCCGTAGGGAAAGCTCCCCCGTTGGCGTCAAACTTTACGGTAACAGAAGCTCCCGCGCTGCGGGGTGCCGCCGCCCCCGCCGTCACACAGGTCCCCAGCAGCAGCGCCAGGCAAAGCACCAGGCTTAGTATGCGTTTATACATAAAAGTTCCCTCCAAAACCATAAAATAAGTAAAACAATTATACCCTCCACCCCCTGGAAAGTCAACCCTGAAAAACTGGAAAAAAGCGGCAGGAGCTCTCCCGCCGCTTTCCTCTATTTTGCCAGCAGCCCGTCCACAAACTGCCGTGCCGCCCGGGCCGACCGGCTGCTCCGGTTCAAGGCAAAGACCTCCGCCTGGGCGCAGAGCTCTTCTTCGGGCAGGTCCAGCCGGGCCTCCTGGGCCAGCCGCTTCACAATGTTCAAATAAGTGGCCTTGTCCGGCCGCTGGAAGGTCACCCGCAGGCCGAAGCGTTCCGAAAGGGACACCGCCTCCTGCATGGCGTCCCGCCGGTGGACCTCGTCTCCCTCCCGGTCGGAAAAGCACTCCTTCACCAGATGCCGCCGGTTGCTGGTGGCGTAAATAACCACATTTTTCGACTTGGCCGACACCGAGCCCTCCAGCATGGCCTTGAGGGCGCTGAAATTGTCGTCGTTCTTCTGGAAGGACAGGTCGTCAATAAACAAAATAAACTTGAGGGGATTCTCCGTCAGCTGGTCCAAAATGCCGGGCAGCTGATGGAGCTGCTCCTTGCGCACCTCTAAAATACGCAGGCCCCGGTCCCGGTACTCGTTGGCCACAGCCTTCACGGTGGAGGACTTGCCTGTGCCCGCATCCCCGGTCAGGAGCATATTGGCGGCGGGCTTGCCCTCCAGCAGGGCCAGGGTGTTGCCGGTAATGAGCTCCTTTTCCCGCTGGTAGTCCACCAAATCCGAAAGCCGGATGGGATCCGGGTGGCGTACGGGAACAATGTCCCGGCCCTCCAGACAGAACATGGCATGGCGGGCGTAAATGCCATAACCATACTGGCCAATTTCTTTGGCCCGTTCGCCATATTCGTTGGTCAGGTTGATTTTTTTACCCTCAAACCGGGCCAGAGGCAGGGTGCAGCCCGCCTCGGCCAGCAGCCGCTCGCTGTTTAGGGAGGCGGTGTCGCTCAGGGTTTCCAGGTCCAGCACCGCCCCGTCAATGAGCAGCTTGTCGGGCAGCCGCCCGGCCGCCTTCATGCGGATGTACACATTGTCGCTGTCAAAAGTCCGGTCCCGCACATAGTCGGTCAAGCTCACATAGCCCTCCCGGTACAGCCGGGAGACCAGCTCCCCATAGACCGGCACAAAGCGCTCCGCCCCCTGGGAGATCCGTTCCAGGCAGCGCGCCAGCGCCGCGATCACCGGGTCGTCCAGCAGGTCCCGAAAGACCGTCAGGCTGCGAAGCCGCAGGGCCAGTTTGGATAATTTTTTCGCCATTAGTTTAACACCGCGCCCTTCGCGCCGCTGGACACCAAAGCCGCATAGCGCTTAAGATAGCCGGAAAGCTCCTTCTGTTTGGGGACAAAGCCTGCCATCCGGCTCTGGAATTCCTCTTCGCTGATTTTCAGTTCAATTCTATTCTGGGGAATATCAATGCGGATCAGGTCCCCTTCCCACACAATGCCAATGGGCCCGCCGCTGGCGGCCTCGGGGGACACATGGCCCACGCAGGCCCCCCGGGTGGCCCCGGAGAAGCGCCCGTCGGTAATCAGGGCCACGGAATTGCCCAGCCCCATGCCCATAATGGCAGAGGTGGGGTTCAGCATCTCCCGCATGCCGGGACCGCCCTTGGGCCCCTCATAGCGGATAACCACCACGTCGCCGGGGTGGATATTTCCCGCGTTGATAGCCGCCTGGGCGTCTTCCTCGCACTCGAAGACCCGGGCTGGGCCCTCATGGACCAGCATCTCTTCCGCCACGGCGGAGCGCTTCACCACGCTGCCCTCCGGGGCCAGGTTGCCCTTAAGCACCGCAATGCCTCCGGTCTGGCTGTAGGGGTTCTCAATGGGGCGGATCACCTCGGGGTTCAAATTGGGGGTGTTGGCGATGTTTTCCCCCACGGTTTTCCCGGTGACAGTCATGCACTCGGTATGCAGCAGGCCCTTCTTGTTCAGCTCGTGCATAATGGCGTACACGCCGCCCGCCTCGTCCAGGTCCTCCACATAGGTGCGCCCGGCAGGGGCCAGATGGCACAGGTTGGGGGTCTTCTCACTCATGGCGTTGGCAATGTCCAGGTCAATCTCAATGCCGCACTCATGGGCAATGGCGGGCAGGTGCAGCATGGAGTTGGTGGAGCAGCCCAGGGCCATGTCCACAGTAAGGGCGTTCTGGAAAGCCGCCTCGGTCATAATATCCCGGGGCCGGATGTCCTTTTTCAGCATGTCCATCACCGCCATGCCCGCGTGCTTGGCCAGCTCCACGCGGGCGGAGTACACGGCGGGAATGGTGCCGTTGCCCCGCAGGCCCATGCCCAGCACTTCGGTGAGGCAGTTCATGGAGTTGGCGGTATACATGCCCGAGCAGGAGCCGCAGCTGGGACAGGTTTTGCATTCATACTCCCTAAGCTTCTCCTCGGTGATCTTCCCGGCGTTAAACTCTCCCACCGCCTCGGAGATAGAGGAAAAGCTGGTTTTCTGGCCATCCACATGCCCCGCCAGCATGGGCCCGCCGCTGACGAACACGGTAGGCAGGTTCAGCCGTGCGGCGGCCATCAGCAGGCCGGGGACGTTCTTGTCGCAGTTGGGCACCATCACCAGAGCGTCAAAGCCGTGGGCCATGGCCATGGCCTCGGTGGAGTCCGCAATCAAATCCCGGGTAACCAGGGAGTATTTCATGCCCACATGGCCCATGGCAATGCCGTCGCACACGGCGATGGCGGGGAAGACAATGGGCGTTCCCCCGGCCATAGCCACCCCCAGCTTGACGGCGTCCACAATCTTATCGATGTTCATGTGCCCGGGCACGATCTCGTTATAGGAGCTGACAACGCCCACCAGGGGCCGGGCAATCTCCTCCTCGGTGAGGCCCAAAGCGTGGTACAGCGCCCGGTGGGGGGCGTTTTGGGGCGTCAGCTTGATGTTGTCGCTTACCATGTGAATTCCTCCTTCGAAAAACAGGGCGGCGCCGCCCGTTGTCCCGGGGACAGGCGCAGCCCTGTTGGGGTTTATTCTTGGCTTATTTCGACTGGCTCAATTTGAACTTCCTCCAGCCCCACGCTGGCAAACAGCTCCGCCAGCGCGTCCAAAGAGGCTTTTGTCAAACCGCTGTCCGGCAGGAGGAAGGCGTTGGACTCAATCAGGTTGTCCGAACTGTAGAAGCACACCATTACCGGACAGGCATCCGGGTACAGGTACAGGAAATAGCAGGGCTTTTCCAGGTTTTCGCCAATGTAGTTGCCAGATGCGGCGCAAATGCTGGCGGCGGCCAGGGTCTCGGTCCCGGCAAAGCCGTTGAGCATGGTGGGGACGGATACCAGCATCTTTTGGATGAGGTGCCGCTGCAGGGTGGAGGAAAAACCGGCCCAATCCAGTTCCGCTGTCTGGACCAGCTGAAGGAGCGCATCTTCCTCCACACTGGCTTTATAGACGCTCTCAGGCTGGCCGAAGTCCTTGCCTTGCAGGGGCTTCAAAACATCCAGAATAGCGGGGGACGCGGACATGATGTTCAGATATTCGGGCTGGTCCACCATTTCTCCCAGCAGCAGGGCCAGCCGCAGCCCCTCGCTGTACAGCAGCTCGTCGCTGGCGTAACCGGCTGGCGGAGCGATGCTGTCGTGACGTCCGCCATCCCCATGGGAGCAGCCCCCAAACAGGGCCGCGCACAGGCAGGCTGCCAAAAGCAAAACCGTCAGTCGTTTCATGGTTTTTGCTCATCTCGTCTCTTTGTTTTAGTTGTTAATGAGCTTATCCTCATCGCTCCAGCTGTACAGCTTGCGGATGTCCTCGCCCACCTTCTCGGAGGGATGCTCGCTGGCCAGCTTGCGCATGGCGTTGAAGTGCACCTGGCTGCCCGCGCCGGACATGTCCAGCAGGAAGTCCTTGGCAAAGGTGCCGTCCTGGATGTCCTTGAGAATCTTCTTCATGGCCTTCTTGGTCTCTTCGGTGATGATCTTGGGACCAGTGATGTAGTCGCCGTACTCGGCGGTGTTGGAAATGGAGTACCGCATGCCCGCGAAGCCGCTCTGGTAAATCAGGTCCACAATCAGCTTCATCTCGTGGATGCACTCAAAGTAGGCGTTGCGGGGGTCATACCCGGCCTCTACCAAAGTCTCAAAGCCCGCCTGCATCAGGGCGCACACGCCGCCGCACAGCACCGCCTGCTCGCCAAACAAATCCGTCTCCGTCTCCGTGCGGAAGGTGGTCTCCAGCACGCCGGCCCGTGCTCCGCCAATGCCTAAAGCATAGGCCAGGCCGATGTCCCAGGCGTCGCCAGTGGCGTCCTGCTCCACGGCAATGAGGCAGGGCACGCCCTTGCCCGCCTGGTACTCGCTACGCACCGTGTGGCCCGGGCCCTTGGGGGCAATCATAATCACATTCACATTCTTGGGGGGCTTGATGCATCCGAAATGGATGTTAAAGCCATGGGCAAAGGCCAGGGTTTTGCCCTCGGTCAGGTTGGGCTCAATGCTCTCCTTGTAGAGCTGGGCCTGCTTCTCGTCGTTAATCAAAATCATAATCACGTCGGCGGCCTGGGCGGCCTGGGCGGAGGTCATAACCGTAAGGCCCTGGCTCTCTGCCTTAGCCCAGCTCTTGCTGCCCTCATACAGGCCCACAATCACCTTTACGCCGCTGTCCTTCAAGTTTAGGGCATGGGCGTGGCCCTGGGAGCCATAGCCGATGATCGCCACGGTTTTGCCGCTGAGGCGCTGAAGGTCGCAGTCCTGCTGATAAAAAATTCTAGCCATGATAAAAACCTCTTTTTTATAATATTTACCTTTCGGCAGTATGTCCTAAAAGAAACGTTGAAAAAGAACCCAAAGCAAGCTGCTGGAGGCCGTCAATAAATCTCGGTCCGCTTTTCCATGGGGATGCTGCCCCGCTCCAGGGAGATCACGCCGGTGCGGCAGATTTCCAACACGGTGTAGTCCTGCATCACCTCAATAAACGCGTCGATGCTTCGGGAGCTGCCCACCATCTGCAAAACCACCGAGTCCCGGGTGTAATCCACAATCTTGGCCCCAAAGGCCTCGGCGGCGGCGTGTATGTCGCTGCGCAGCTCCGGACGGTTTTCCACCTTTAGCAGCAGCAGTTCGCTGGTGATGCACTCCTCCTCCTTGATTTCCAGAATGGAGACGACCACCGGCAGCTTGTAAAGCTGGTCGATGAGCTGGTTTTTCTCCCGTCCGCCTCCATCGGAGACAATGGTGATGCGGGACTTTGCCGTGGTCTCCGTCTCGCTGACGCTTAAGCTTTTGATGCTGAACCGGCGGCGGCGGAACATGCTGGTCACCCGGTTCAGCACGCCGAATTCATTTTTCACCAGAATCGCTAATGTAAACCCTGACATTTCAGTCGCCCACCTTTACTATAATGTCATCCATGGAGCCGCCCGGCGGCAGCATGGGCAACACAAATTCGTCCTTATCGATAAGGCACTCCACCACATAGGGGGCCCTGGCCGCGAAAGCGGTTTCCAAAGCGGCCTCCAGCTGGTCCAGGGTCTCCGCCCGGGCGCCCTGCGCGCCGAAGGCTTTGGCCAGGGCCACAAAGTCCGTCTGCCGGTCCAGCACGGTGTTGGAGTAATGCTTGTCAAAGAAGAGAGTCTGCCATTGGCGCACCATGCCCAGCACGCCGTTATTCATCAGCAAAATCACCAGGGGGATGCCCTCATGCACCGCCGTGGCCAGCTCGTTCAGGCACATGCCGAAGCCTCCATCTCCGGTGATGAGCACCGTCTGCTCGCCCGAGGCGATCTGGGCCCCAATGGCCGCGCCCATGCCAAAGCCCATGGTGCCCAGGCCGCCGCTGGAAATAAAGCGGCGCGCCCGCTTAAAATCCAGATTCTGCGCCGCCCACATCTGGTGCTGGCCCACATCCGTGGCCACAGGCAGCAGGCCGCCGGTAAAGCGGTTCAGAGTTAAAATGGCGTTGCGGGGGGTCAGGCCCTCCCGGTGGTCCAGGGACCAGCGCTCGTCATTGCGCAGCTGCTCCAAGGCCTTTTGCCACTGGGGATGCTCCGCCGGCTTAATCAGCGGCAGCAGCTTTTGCAGGGTCAGCTTCAAGTCGCCCCGCAGGGCGTGGGCGGGGGAGATGTTCTTGGCCAGCTCCGCTCCGTCCACATCAATGTGGACAATCCGGGCCTTGGTGGCAAACTTGGCCCGGTTGCCCGTTACCCGGTCGTTAAAGCGCACGCCCAGGGCAATGATGCAGTCCGCGTTGTGCATGGCCATGGAGGAGGCATAGTGCCCATGCATGCCCTGCATGCCCAAAAACCGGGGATGCTGGCTGGGAACGCCCGAGAGGCCCATAAAGGAGCAGCCCACCGGCGCGTCGATTTTGTCCGCCAGAGCCAGCAGCTCTTCCTGGGCTCCGGAGCTCAGCAGGCCGCCGCCAAAGTACACATAGGGTCTCTGGGCCTCGTTGATGCACTGGGCCGCGGCCTCAATGCGCACATCCTTGGCCGGAAACTTGGGGTCCGGCCGCACAGGGGGCAGGGGCTCATAGCCGCACTGGGCGATTTGTATGTTTTTGGGCACATCCACCAGGACCGGCCCGGGCCGGTCGGACATGGCCAGCTGAAAGGCCTCCCGGATGGTGTCCGCCAGCTCCTCCACCCGGCCCACTATGTAGTTGTGCTTGGTGATGGGCAGCGTAATGCCGGTAATGTCGATTTCCTGGAAGCTGTCCGTGCCCAGCTGCGGGGCGGGCACATTGCCGGTAATGGCTACCATGGGCACGGAGTCCAGGTAGGCGTTGGCAATGCCCGTAACCAGATTGGTGGCGCCTGGCCCGCTGGTGGCAAGAACCACCCCAGGCTTGCCGCTGACCCGGGCATAGCCGTCGGCGGCGTGGGCGGCGCCCTGCTCGTGGGCGGTGAGCACATGCCGCAGCTCGTCCCGGTATTTGTAGAGGGAGTCGTACACATTGATGATCTGCCCGCCGGGGTAGCCGAACACCACGTCCACGCCCTGCTCAATCAAGGTTCTGACAATAATATCCGCGCCAGAAAGCCTCATTGGCACGCACCTCCTTTTGTGTTTTCATAGTCTTCTTTGAGGATGGCATAGAAGGCCGCGTCGCCGATGCCGGAATTATCCCACTCGTACCCCTTAAACGTGCCCTCGTATTGCATGCCGCACTTTTTCATCACATCCCCGGAGTGGGGGTTTTTCACATTGTGCCGGGATTCTACCCGCAGATACCCCTCGCGGAACAGATACTTGATGACAGCCCCCAGCGCCTCGGTCATAATCCCCTGATGCCACCAATCCTTGCCCAGGCAGTAGCCGATGTGGGCCCGCCGGGCCCGGTCATCCCGCTGCACCACGCTGATATTGCCGATGGGCTCCCCCAGCTCCTTAAGCTCAATGGCCCAATTGTAGTAATTCCCTTTTTCATACTGGCTGACCCAGCTGTCGATGATCTCCTCGCTCACGTCTACATCCTGGTGGGGCGGCCAGGTCAGGTACTTGGTAACCTCCGGGTCATGGGCCCAGTTTTGATACATAGGCTCTGCATCCTCCAGGGTGAAGCGGCGCAGAATCAACCGTTCGGTTTCCAGGACGGTGGTGCCGCTGTGCCGGAGCCCCTGGGGGTCCGCGCTGCGCGCCCCCCGTTTTTTCGAAAGCTTCGCAACCGCGACTCCCACCGCGGCTCCCGCCGCAATCCAAGTCAGGCGTTTGGCTAGTTTATTCATGATGCAGTCCTCCCTTAGTGTTGTGGTTTTCCAATTAAAATGGGCCCTTGTTCTCGCCCCAAACAGCCTTGATCAGCTGGCTGGCGTCAGGCTGGCAGCCATCCGATGTGTCAATGCGCCAGGTAGGAACGTTCAGCCGGGGCTCCAGCCGCACGCTCCAAACCGGGTGCAGAAAAGCCGCCTGGGAGAAGGCCTTGGCAAAGGTGGTTTTTCCAGCGCCGGGCCGGCCGGTTACAATAAAAAGATACGGTTTTCCCATAACGCCGCTACGCCTCCCCGTTCTTTCCAATCAGCTTAAAGCCGTTGTCCCGCAGGGCTCTGGCAATCATCTGCACATGGGCATAGTTCCGGGTCTCCATGCCGATTTTTAAGTAGCAGCCATTGATGCTCTCAATCTCTCCGGCCCGCTCATACTGCACGCTGGTCACATTGCCGCCGCAGTCCGCGATAATCCGGGAGACGTTTTGCAGCTGGCCGGGCTTGTCAATCAGCTCGATGACCAAAGTGCTGGACCGGCCGGACTTCATCAGGCCCCGCTCAATCACCCGGGAGAGGATGGTCACGTCAATGTTTCCCCCAGAAACCAGGCTGACCACCCGCTTGCCCTCAATGGGGAACTTGCGGAACATGGCCGCCGCCACGGACACGGCACCCGCCCCCTCGGCGATCATCTTTTGCTTTTCCATCAGGGCCAGAATGGCGGAGGAGATCTCGTCCTCGGTGACCAAAGCGATGTCATCTACATACTTCTGCACCAGCTGGAAGGTATGTTCTCCCGGCTGCTTCACGGCGATGCCGTCCGCAATGGTGGAGACGCTTTCTAAGCAGCCAATGCTTCCATTGTGAACGGACTGAAGCATGCTGGGGGCGCCCGCCGCCTGCACGCCGTACACCTTAACCGAAGGGTTCATGGACTTGATGGCGCAGGCCACCCCGGAAATCAGCCCACCGCCGCCAATGGGCACAATCACCGCGTCAATGTCGTTGATTTCCTGGACAATTTCCAGGCCAATGGTGCCCTGCCCGGCGATGACGTCCTCATCGTCAAAGGGGTGCACAAAGGTGTAGCCCCGCTCTTCCTTCAGCTCCAGGGCCCGGTTGTAAGCGTCGTCATACACGCCTTCCACCAGGCAGACCTGGGCTCCGTATTTTTTGGTGGCCTCAATTTTCGAAATGGGGGCGCTGTCCGGCAGGCAGATTAGGGATTTTACCCCGCTCTTTGTGGCGGCCAGGGCTACCCCTTGGGCGTGGTTCCCCGCCGAGCAGGCAATCACGCCCCGGGCCTTCTCCTCATCGGAGAGCATGGCGATTTTGTAGCCGGAGCCACGCAGCTTAAAAGAGCCGGTCTTTTGCAGGTTTTCCGGCTTAAGGAAGAGGGAGCATTCCTCGGTAACGCCCTCGGTGTGGACAATGTTAGTGGCCCGGACGATCTGTTTCAGCACCACCGAGGCGTGAAAAATTTTGTCGATAGTAAGCATGCGGTTCTCCCCAATCTGCAAAACTCCCGGCGTATATGCACAAATAAGAATCATGCACCCGATCAAATCGCTTTGAAAGGGTGCAGCTTTCTTGCCGGCAACATTCAAATGCTTCAATGCTTTCGCCTGTTACAGCGCCGAAATGTCTAATATGTCTCTAGGAAATACTATACCATTGATAGTCGATTTTGTCAAGCGCGGGGCCAGAGATTGACAAAAGCTTGCGGCGGGCTAAGCTTTTGGTTTATGATTTTTTTATCGGGTAGCGCAGGAAATAGACGTCGTTTCCTTCCATATACTTCGTTTTCACAAAGCCCTGGCGCAGATAAAAGCGCTGTGCGGCCCGGTTGTCCCGGTGTACTCCCAAGGCGATAGGGCGCGCCCCGAACTCTTGGTACACCCGCTGAACCGCCAGCTCCAAAGCCCGGCCCCCCAGTCCCCGGCCCCGGTACTGCCGGTCCATGATAAAGCCCATCAGCCGGTAGAAGGGCTCCCGGGCCATTTCCGGCGGGTCGGTCTCCCAGGGAATGGCCTCGCCCAGCAGCAAAACCCCCACGCAGGCCTCTCCCAGCATGACGGCAAAGGTCCGGCCAAGGCAGCCGTGCTCCGCGCCATATTGGGTCAACTCCCACAAGCTGGCAGCGCTGTCCACAAAATCCTCGCTCACGTCTTCCCGGCGGATGGCCAAAACCACCGGCAGATTTTTTTCCGTCAGGGGCTCCAGGACCAGGGAGGGCCCCACAAACGTTCCCTCAGCCAAAGGGCCGCTCCCCAGTGAGCTCTTTCAGGTCGCCGGTTTCAAAGTGGGCTGCCAGCTTTTCCGCCCGGTCCAGGGCCTCTTCATACAGCTGGAAAAAATCCTGGCGGCTGGTCTGGTCCTGCCAGCTCCACTGGCTGTGCTGGGTGTTGGCATAGTCCGGCTCCGGGTCCTCGGTAAGGGGGATGAGATGGGAGGTCACATAGTGGGGCCGGCCTTTTTCCAAAGCGCTGAAAATCCGCCGCTTCAAGCCGGAGGGGTCGTTGCAGCAGGCGAAAATAAAGTGGGCGTCCCGGGTGGCCCGGTAAAGCTCCTCCTCGGGCACATGGTTCCCATAGACCGTGAACAGCACCTCCCGGTACAGCACGGCGATTTTTCGCTGTACGCCCTCGTTTTTGGGGAACATATTCTTGGTGTGCACCTCGCTGGGCAGCTGGCCGGTCTTCCAGCGCAGAATGACAGCGTCCAAGGAGGCCTCAATCTCCCCGTGAAGGGTGGAGGCGTTCTCCCAGGGCTGCGCCTCCAGCAGAGCCTGCGCCCGGGCGTTTACATAGGGGTGCGCGGTGGAGTCCAGGGCATAGTGGCACAAAAAGCCCAGCACATAGGAACGGTAGGACCGGTCCGGGCGGCGGGCCAGAAACTCCCGCATGGCCCGCAGGGTGGCGGTGGGGGAAGTCCGGTGCAGGGCGGAGCCGTACTCTTTCAGCGATTTCACGTCCTTTTTGGCCGCGGCCTGGATGTACCGGTGGCAGAAGAGAAAATCGGGCCCCTGGGCCCCCCAGAAAAAAGCGCTTTGGTCCACGGCCTCCGAAAGCCGGGCCAGCAGGTCCTGGGCAAAAAGATGGTGGGTGATGCATGCGGGCATAGGCTCGCCTCCTTAAAAAAGTAGGTAGAAGAACAGGGCGGCTTCCTCGCGCTTGGGGGCGGGAAGGGGATAGTAGCGCAGGTAGTTGGCCCCGCCGGTTTGAAAGCCCTACAAGCTTTCGCGGTTTTCCCTTTCCAACGGCTGAAACAGCGCGGGAAAGGCCCCTTTCAGATCCTCCGGCGGCTCTCCCCAGAAAGCCCGGTCCCAGCCCAAGGCCTTGCACCGGACCGTTAAAGCCTGGCAGTGCAGGGCTTGGCGGCCCAAGCGCTCCCGGCTTCCCCCGTACAAATCGTCCCCAGCCAGGGGATGCCCCAGGGCGGCCATATGGACCCGAATCTGGTGGGTCCGGCCGGTTTCCAGCCAAAGCTCCAGCAGAGTGTGGCCCTCTTCCCAGGCCAAAGCCCGCCAGTGGGTGACCGCCGGCCGGCTTTCCGCCAGCTTTGCCCCGCAGGCGCGCTTGATTTTGCTCCCAGGCTCCAGGCCGATGGGCAGGTCCACCGTGCCCCATCCAGCCACGGGGCCCTGGCACACGGCCAGGTAGCGCTTTTCCAGCCGCGCTCCGGCGGCAATCCGGTTTTTCCCGAAGAGCAGCAGGCCGCTGGTGTCCCGGTCCAGCCGGTAGAGAGGCCGCATCCGGCAGCGCTGGCCGGTCCGCTGGTAATGGCAGGCAAGGCCGTTCAGCAGGCTGTCCTGGTCATGGCCGGGGGAGGGATGCACCGGCGTACCGGCGGGCTTGTCCAGCAGGAGAAAGTCCCCGTCCTCATACAGAATCTTTAAAGGCAGGGGAGCGGACGGGTAGTCCGCCGTTTCCTCCGGCAGAACCAAAGCCAGCAGGTCCCCGGCCTCCAGAACCGCGTTAGCGCGGCAGGGCTGGCCGTTCACCAAAATGCCGCCCTCATATTTAAAATCCTTCCAGGCCGAGGCGGAAAGCTCCAGAAAGCGGCGGGCAAAGGCGCTGGCCGGAGCTCCGGCCCAGTCTTCGGGCACTAGGTAGGAGAGGGTCCGCACTAGCTGTCCCGGTTGGCCAGGGCCTGGGCCAGCTCCGCCAGGAAGCTCTGATCCTGGGGGAAGATGCCCAGAGCGTCCACCGCCTGGCCGGTGTAAGACTCCACCAGCTCCTGGGCGGTCTCCACGCCCAGCAGGCTTACATAATTGCGCTTGTCCCGGGCCGCGTCCATGCCGGTGTTTTTGCCCAGAGTCTCCGCGTCGCCCAGCACGTCCAAAATGTCGTCTCGAATCTGAAAGGCCATGCCCACCCCCTGGGCATAGCGGGAGGCGGCGGCCAGCTGGGCCTCTCCGGCCCCGGCGGCGATGCAGCCCATGCGGCAGGCCGCGTCAATGAGAGCCACGGTTTTGCCCTGGTCCATCTCCTTAAGCAGGCCGATGGTCACCTCCTGCCCGCCAGCGCTCAGGTCAACGCACTGGCCGCCCACCATGCCCTGGTACCCGGCCAGCCCAGCCAGGCATTTGGCGGCGGCCGCGGCTTTTACCGGGTCGGGGAAAGCCAGCACGGTCTCAAAGGCCTGGGTCAGCAGACCGTCTCCGGCCAGCAGGGCCATGGCCTCCCCATAGACCTTGTGGCAGGTAGGCCGTCCCCGGCGCAGGCTGTCATCGTCCATACAGGGCAGGTCGTCGTGGATGAGGGAATAGGTGTGCACCATCTCCACCCCGCAGGCAAAGGGCAGGGCGCTGTGCCAGTCCTCGCCGCACAGGGCGCAGAAGGCCAGGGTGAGCATGGGGCGCACCCGTTTGCCCCCGGCCAGCAGGCTGTACCGCATGGCCTCCGCCACAGGAGCGGAAGGGCTGTCTGGCTCCGGCGCGGGCAGGGCGGCTTTCAGAGCCCGCTCCACAGCCTCCCGCAGCATAGTTTCATTCATGGCCGCCCGCCTCCCCAGGAAGGACCGTGAGCTCCCGCACCTTCTGCTCGGCCCGGTCCAGCGTGTTGTAGCACAGAGCGGAGAGCTTCGCGCCCTCCTCAAACAGGGCCATGGCCTCTTCCAAAGGGGCCTCGCCCTCTTCCAGGCGGGCCGTAATCTCCTGCAGCCGGCCCATGGCGTCCTCAAATTTCAGCTTTTTCGCAGGCATAGTCATGCTCCTTTCTCTCGGTCAATGTTACGTGCTCCCAGTCCTGCCGGAGCATGCCGTATAGATACAGGTCCGCCCAGCCGCCCTGGTTGGCCGCGCGGAACGCCTTCCCGAACCATGCCCAGCTTTTCCATCCGCCCCACGGGCTTTACCGGACCGGTGGCTCCGGCCATCCGCACCGCCAGCCGGGCCGTTGCTATTATTTGCATAAATTTCCCCTTCTACACCATCCGGGCCTGCCGCTTGCCTTTTTCCGCCCGCAGAGTCACTTCTTCTCCTGCGGGCAGGGCGTCCAGGTCCCGCACGGCTTTTCCCTTATGGAGCACCACCGCGTATCCCCGTGCCAATACCTTCAAAGGGCTCAGGGCGTCCAGCTTCCCGGCGGCCAGGGCCAGGGCGTTCCGCCGGGCCTCCAGCAGGGTTTGGGCCGACTGCTCCAGCCCGCCGGCCAGCCGGTCCAGCCGTTCCCGGCGCAGGGCCACATACCGTTCCGGTCCGCCCAGGGGCGAGTCCTGCACCAAAATGTCCACCGCCTGGCGCAGAGACTCCACCGTTTCCACCGCTTTTCCTTGGAAATACCGGTGATAGGCCAGCACCCGCTCCCGCAGGGCTTCCCGCTCCGGCGTGCACAGCTCGGCGGCGGCGCTGGGGGTGGGAGCCCGCAGGTCGGCGGCAAAATCGCAAATGGTAAAGTCCGTCTCATGGCCCACCGCGGACACAACCGGAATGCGGGACCCAGCCACCGCCCGGGCCAGGGCTTCGCTGTTAAAAGCCCATAAGTCCTCCATAGAGCCGCCGCCCCGGCCCAAAATGATTACATCGCAGGAGCCCTCCGCGTTGAGGGCCCTTACAGCGGCGGTAAGCTGGGCGGGCGCGGCCTCCCCCTGGACCAGCACCGGGCAGAGGAGAATCTCCGCCACAGGCCAGCGCCGGGCGGTAATTTGCAGAATATCCCGAACCGCCGCGCCAGTGGGGGAGGTGATTACCCCAATGCGCTGGGGAAAGGGGGGCAGGGGCCGCTTGCGGCTGGGGTCGAAGAGGCCCTCTTCCGCCAGACGGTTTTTCAGCTGTTCAAAGGCTAAGGCCAAAGCGCCCAGGCCATCCGGCTGCATGTCTCCGGCGTAAAGCTGATACTGCCCCGCGGCCTCATAAAGGGACACCCGGCCCCGGATCACCACCCGCATGCCATCGGCCGGGCGGAAGCGCAGGCGGTTGGCGGAGGAGGCGAACATCACCGCCTTGATGAGGGAATGCTCGTCCTTTAAAGAAAAATACAGGTGCCCGGACTTGTAGTGGCCGGAAAAGTTGGAGATTTCCCCGGCAATGAGAATATCGTTCAGCCGCCCGTCCCCCTCAATGAGGGAGCGGGCAAAGCGGTTCACTTGGGTCACGGTTAAGGGCGCGGCGCTCATGAGCCAAACCTCCCACGGTATGCTAAAATAGCCGCTCCGGCGGCGTTGTCGGCGGAAAACTCCGGCGCGGCGAAGGCGGCGCCATATTTTCCCCCCAGGCGGTCCCGCAGCAGGGAGCAGGAGCAGACCCCGCCGGAGAATACCACCGGCAGGGGCCCCAGTTCCCGAAGCAGGCGGCCGCACATTTCGTCCAGGGCGGCGGCGATGGAATCCAGGCAGAAGCGGGCGATTCCGGCGGCGGGCTGGCCCTGCTCCACCATGGCGCGGCACTGGTTCTCAATGCCGGAGAGCGAGCAGTCCGCTCCCTTCATGGAGGGCCTGGACGCCGCGGCCTGGGGCCAGGTTAAGGCCAGCCGCTCCAGCTGGGGCCCGCAGGGGAAGCGCAGCCCCAGCATCAGCCCCACCCGGTCCACAGCCTGTCCGGCCTTAAGGTCCAGAGACTGGGCCGCCAGCTGGGTTTTAGGGCCCTCCCGCCCGCCGGGAGAGGCCAGCACCGCCTCGGTGGTGCCGCCGGAGACGTGAAAGGCCAAAAACTCCCGCTCCAAAAGCTCCAGCCGCCCAGCGGAATACAGAGCGGCGGCAATGTGCCCCTGCTGGTGAGAAAACCGCAGCACCGGCAGGCCTAAAGCTGCGCCCAACACTTGCGCATGGCCCAGGCCCGTTAAAAAGCAGGGCATATAGGAGTCCTCCATCTGGCGGGGCCGGTGGGAAACGCCCACCACAGCCAGGTCCGGGTCTGGCAGAAGCTCCGCCAGCAGGGCGGGCAGCTGCCGGGTGTGATGAAACACCGCGTCGCTTTGGCGCAGCCCCCGCTGGCCGGGGGCCACAGGCAGGGGGAGCTTCCGGTTGGCCCCCACCAAAGCGCCGTCATACCGGGCGGCGGAGGTGGTGTAGTTGCTGGTGTCAATCCCCAGCGCGTTCACGGCTTATCCCCGCCGGGACAGTGATTTTTTACCACCGTGGCCAGCACGCCGTTGATGTAGGGAGCGTCCCCCTGGCCGCCATAGGTTTTGGCCAGCTCCACGGCCTCGTTTATGGTGACGCTGGCGGGGATGGAGTCCAGATACAGCAGCTCGAAGACCGCCATGCGCAGAATGGCCAGAGCCACCTTGGAGAGCCGCCGGAGGCTCCAGCCCTTGGCGGCCCCGCCGATCATCTCATCCAGCTGAGACTGATGCTCTTCCGCGCCGTAGGCCAGCTCCTCGGTAAAGGAGTTGGGGACCAGGTCCCGGGCTTCGGCGGCAGCGCGGATGATCTCCTCCACATCCTCGCCGCGCACGGCCTGTTCGAACAAAATGCAGAAGGCCTGTTCACGGGCTTCCCGTCTTGTCATAGAATTTCCTCCCATACTGCCGGGGCGGTCCCCGGCGTGATACCCCTGATGCAATGGTGTATAGCATGATCGATCCGCTGGGAGAAGTCCGGAAGCGGCTTACGCACCCGGACTTCTCCCACTATACACTCATTATACCCTGTTTGGAAATTTTTTGCAATAGGGCACAGCGGCGAGGGTGTGTACCAACCGCAGAGATAATCATTCGTGTTCCCCCGCCCTACGGGCGGGGGAACACGATAAGCTCTCCGAAACGGACAGTCCCCGGCAGCGAAGAAGGCGGCAAGCGGCCTCCACGCCCTATGCAAAGCCCTACTCTTCTTTTTCCCTCTTGGGCATGCTCTTTCCCATAGCCGCCAAGGCAATGGCCACCAGCGGGTTGATCCACCCGAAGAAGGTGAAGGGGCCGTACTGCCAAGCGGATACGCCCAGCATGTTTTCGGTAAACCCGGCCCCCGTGCTGTAGGGCACAATTCCTCCAAAGACCGTGCCCGCGTCTTCCAGGGCCCGGCTCAGGTTCTGGGGCTTCAGCCCGCGCTCCTGGTAGAGGGGCCGGAACAGCCGTCCGGTCATAATAATGGCTACATACTGCTGGCCGGTGCCCAGCAGCACGCCCCAGGCGGTGAGGATGGTGGCAATCACCAGCCCCCGGTCCGACTTCACATGGCTGACCACTTTTTCCAAAATGCTCCCAGCCATCCCGGTGCGCTCAAAGATGCCCGCGAAGCTTAACGCAATGAGCATCAGCGCCACGGTGCGCATCATGCTGAGAACGCCGCCCCGGTTCAGCAGGGTGTCTACCGCCTCCACGCCGGTGCTGGCGGAATAGCCGCTCATCACGCCTCCCAGCAGGGCGTTGAAGTCCGCGCCCTGCACGGCCAGAGCCGCCAGATATCCCAACAGGGCCGCGCCCAGCAGTCCCGGCAGGGCGGGAACCCGGAAGACCACCATAACCAGCACCAAAAGAGGCGGCAGAAGCAGCAGGGGATGAATGACGAAATGCTCCCGCAGAGCCGCCAAAGTGGCCTGTACTTGGGCGGAACCGGCGGAACCGCCCCCAAAGACAAAGCCCAGAACCCCATAGATAACAATACAGATCACATAGGTGGGCGTGGTGGTCACCATCATGTGGCGGATGTGGTCGAACACATTGGTGTCCGACACAGAGGGCGCCAGATTGGTGGTGTCGGAGAGGGGGGACATTTTATCGCCGAAATAGGCCCCGGACACAATGGCGCCCACAGTAATAGGCGCGGGAATGCCAATGGCCTCCCCAATGCCGAACAGGGCCACGCCCACGGTGCCGATGGTGGAAAGGCTGCTGCCAATGGCTAGGGAGACCAGGGAGCAGAGCAGCAGAGTGGTCACCAAAAAGAAGCGGGGGGAGATGATTTGCAGGCCGTAATACACCATGGAGGGGATGATCCCCCCAGCCATCCAGGCGGCAATGAGCACGCCGATGGACATGATGATCAAAAGGGCTGGCAGGGCAGGGGTAATGGCCTGGGTGATACCCTCCAGCATATTTTGCCAGGAGAAGCGGTGGAACGCCCCCACAATGGCCGCGAAAGCCGCCGCCAGCAGCAGGGGGACATGGGGGGCGCTGCCAAGCCCAGCGGTAAAGGACACCACCAGGGCGATGAGCACCGCGAAGGTGGCCAGGGAGAGCCGGGAGCCCACCGGCCGGGGGGCTTTGTGTTCCTTGTTCAACATGAGTTCCTCCTCAAAAGGGTTTTCTGTTCCAGACAAATTATAGCACAAAGGGGCGGCGGGCGCAATGAGAAGCTGCGGCGGAGGAGTGTCCGTTTCGGAGAGCTTTGTGTGGTTGGGGCAATCTCCTGGGGCGGGCCAGCGCCTCATCGCGGTGGTAACGATGGAAGACGGGCCGCGCTCTGGAAAGCCCCCTTTATGCCCATTCTTCGCTTTTTAGACAATTTTTCTTCTGTTATAGCAAGAAACACCAGGATGCGTGTAGAAAAAATCTTCAGGTCCCCTTGACGCGGCTCCCGCCGCATACTATAATGATTGTCCCTGCCTCAAAAGGCGGGCCCCGTGTTCCGCGGCTGAACGGGGCGTCATCCATCCGAAGCACCGGAAAATGAAAGGAGTGTTCTGTATGATTGAAGTGCAAGACCTGTGCAAGACCTTTCAGGTTGCCCGCCGGGAGGGCGGGCTGGGTCAGGCGGTGAAAGCGCTGTTTCACCGGGAGTATGAAACCATCCGCGCCCTGGAGGGCGTCAGCTTCACGGTAAAAGATGGGGAAATGGTAGGCTACATAGGCCCCAACGGGGCGGGAAAGTCCAGCACCATCAAGATTTTAAGCGGCATCCTGACGCCGGACAGCGGCACGTGCCGGATTAACGGCCGGATCCCCTGGAAGGACCGCCGGAAGCATGTGAAGGAGATCGGCGTGGTCTTTGGCCAGCGGACCCAGCTTTGGTGGGACGTGCCCGTGGCGGACTCCTTCGAGCTTTTGAGGGAAATCTACGCCATTCCCACAGAGGTCTACCAAAAAAATGTGGACGAGCTCACGGAGCTTTTGGACTTGGCCCAGCTGCTGCGTACTCCGGCCCGCCAGCTCTCATTGGGCCAGCGCATGCGCTGCGAAATCGCCGGGTCCCTGCTCCACAGCCCTAAAATCCTCTTTTTGGACGAGCCCACCATTGGTCTGGACGCGGTGTCCAAGCTGGCGGTTCGGGACTTCATCAAGCGCCTGAACAAAGAGCGGCGCACCACGGTGCTGCTGACCACCCACGACATGCAGGACATCGAGGCCCTGGCCAGCCGGATCCTTCTCATTGGCAAGGGGAAAATCCTCCTGGACGGGGGCCTGGAGGACATCCGCCGGGGCGGCGAGCACATTGACGAGACCGTGGCCGAGCTTTACAAAAAGTTCGATGTGACCTGAGCGAGGTGGAAGCATGAAAAAATATCTCGCGTTTTTCCGCCTGCGCTTTACCATGGGCCTGCAATACCGGGCGGCCGCCCTGGGGGGCCTGGCGTGCCAGTTTTTCTGGGGAGCCATGGCCATATTAGCCTTTGGCGCTTTCTATAAGACCGACCCGGCGTCCTTTCCCATGAGCATGCCTGCTACCGCCAGCTACATCTGGCTGCAGCAGGCCCTGCTGACCTTGGTGAGCATGGGCGGCATAGACCAGGAGTTCTTTAACGTCATTCAAAGCGGCAACGTGGCCTATGAGCTGTGCCGCCCTGTGGATGTGTATGGCATGTGGTACGCCCGCTCTGCGGCCACCCGGGTGGCCAACGCCTTTATGCGCTGCATGCCGGTGCTGGCTGTGGCGGCGCTGGTCCCTGCCCCTTACGGCCTTAGCGCGCCCCCAAGCCTGACCGCCTTTTTGCTGTTTCTGGTTTCCCTGGCCCTGGCCTTGGGGGTGGTCACGGCTTTGGGGATGATCGTCTACATGCTTACCTTTCACACCATCAGCCCCAGGGGCGTGCGGCTCATCGCGGTGGGCGCCAGCGACTTTTTCTCGGGCAATATTGTCCCCCTGCCCTTTTTCCCCGAGGGCTTCCGCCAGTTTTCCGAGCTGCTGCCCTTTTCCTCCACGGCCAATGTGCCCATCCGCATTTACACCGGGGACCTTTACGGCCAGGAGATGCTCTGGCTGATGCTCCTGCAGGCATTCTGGATTGCGGCCCTGGTAGCCCTTGGAAAGCTGCTGGAATGGAAGGAACTGAAAAATGTGGTTGTGCAGGGAGGATGAATCATGCTGAAACTATATGGTAAATATTTTTCCATTCATTTAAAGTCTGTTATGCAGTATAAAGGCTCTTTTTTTGCCACGGTCATCGGCTCCTTTCTCACCTCCTTTACGGTGTTTTTGGGAATTTTTTTCCTGTTCCAGCGGTTCCACCAGGTGGAGGACTTCACCTATGAGCAGGTGCTGCTCTGCTATGGCATCATGCTTATGGGATTTGCCGTGGCCCAGATGTTCGCCTCGGGCTTTAAGGTCTTTGACTCCATGATTGCCAACGGGGAGTTTGACCGCATTCTCTGCCGCCCCCGGAATGAGATTTTCCAGGTGCTGGCCTACCGCGTTGACTTTGTGCGCATCGGCATGCTTTTGCAAGGGGTTGTAATGCTGGCCTATGGCCTGCTCAGCTGCCAGGTAGACTGGAATTTTCCCCGGGTGGTAACAGTGGTCTTTATGGTGATAGGCGGCTGCGTGCTGTTTTCCGCTCTGTTCCTGCTGGATGGCTCCATCGCTTTTTTCACCCTCCAAGGGTTGGAATTTATGAATGTCTTCACTTATGGGGCCATTGAGCACGGCAAATACCCTCTGGGCATTTACGGCAGGGAGATGCTTACCTTTTGCACTTTTGTTGTCCCCTACGCGCTGGTGCAGTACTACCCATTGACCTATGTGCTGGGCCGGTCGGACAACCCGTTCTTCATCTTTTTGCCCCTGGTGGCCTGCCTGTTTGTGATTCCCTGCTGGATCGTGTGGAGGATCGGCGTGCGGCGGTATAAATCTACAGGGTCCTGAGATGGGAGGAATCGCTATGTTGGAAACAAAGGATTTGATTTTTGGCAAGGCAAGGTTCGAGGATTGGCGGGCCATGTACCGCAATGTCTGGAGCCGTCCGGAGAGCTTCCGCTATATGGTGCCGGAGCTGTCTCCGGATGAAGCGGAAGCTCAGGAGCGGATGCGCCGGACCATTGGCTTCCAGGCGGAACGGGAGACGGCCTATACCATTTTCCTAAAGTCTACTGGCGAGGCGATCGGTTTTACGGGAATCGCCCCGTTGGAAGGGGACGTCTGGGAGGAGACGGGCATCTGTCTGGGCCCGGACTTTTGGGGCCGGGGCTATGGCTGGCAGGTGCTGCAAGCTCTTCTGGCCCTGGCAAAAGAGCGGGGCGCCAAAACCTTTCAATACTCCTCTTGGGAGGAGAACGCCGCCTCCCGCGCCTTGGCCGCAAAGGCCGGATTCCGGCAGTGCGGAGCAGAGGAGCTCGTCCGGCCCCACGACGGGCGAAAATACACCCTGCTTAAATATCGAAAGACGCTGTAAACGCGCAAAAAGAGCTGGCCTCCTGTGGGCCAGCTCTTTGCTATGGCGGAATTATTCGTGCCGCAGGGCGTCGATGGGATTCAGATTGGCGGCCTTCACCGAGGGCATCAGCCCAAAGATGATGCCGATGATCATGGAGAACACCACGCCGAAGAGAATGGCCGGCACACTGATGGCCACTGGCGTCTCCGCAATGCGGGAGATCAGCTGGGCCAAGCCAATGCCTACGCCGACCCCCAGCAAGCCGCCCAAACTGGTGAGCAGGGCCGCTTCGGTCAAAAACTGCCACAAAATACGGCTCTTTTTGGCTCCGATGGCCTTTTTTAGGCCAATTTCCCGGGTGCGCTCGGTGACCGACACCAGCATGATGTTCATTACGCCGATGCCGCCCACCAGCAGGGAGATGCTGGCAATCCACACCAACTGCTGGTTGGTGGCGTTGCTCAGGTCTTGCAGGTCCTTGGCTTTTTCCAGGGTGTCCTCCGCCCGGTAAACGATCTGTTCGTTGCGGTTGTAGGTGTTCAGCAGGTCCGCGGCGCTTTTGCCCACGGTGGACATGGCCTCGGTGTAGCTGACCTTAATGGCCAGTTCCATGGGCTCGTCATAGACAAACAGAGTGGGCCAAATGGCCTGGGGCACGTACACCGCCCCGGACTGCTGGCTGTTCATATAGGTGTAGTACTCGTCAATGGTGTTGATTACCGGCTCAAACTTGGTTACCTGCTCCACCACGCCCACAATCACCAGGGGGATGGAGTTGAACTCCACGGTCTTGCCCAGGGGGTCCTCGCTCTGGAACAGAGTCCGGGCGGTTTCCTGGTCCAGAATGGCCACGTTTCGAAAGCCGCTGGCATCGTTGGGCACAAACATCCGGCCGGACTTCAGCCGGTAGCCGCAGGTGGTAAAGTAGCTGTTGTCAATGCCGTACACCGGGCAGCCGGACATGGCCGTGTCGTTGTAGTAGAAGGTGCTGTTCCAGCCCTGCCGCCGGTTGTAGGCGCTGGCGGTCTCCACATTGGGAAGAGCCAGAATCTCTTCCATCATGCCCTCGTTGATCAGGGGAACCCCGTCCGGAATGCCCTCGTCTGTGGTGTAAACGCTGTTCCACTCGGTAGAATACAGCTGAATCTTTGTCACATTATTTCCCGCGCCAATCAGGTTTTGCTTGATCTGCTCGTTGGTGCCCTTGATGGTGGACACAATGGAAATAATGGAGGCAATGCCGATGATAATGCCCAGCATGGTCAAAAAGGACCGCATTTTATGGGCCCATATGCCCTGGAAGGACAGGCGGATATTTTCAATCAAGGGCGATTACACCTCCGTCTCCTGTTTGAATAAACACATTTTCCCCATCCACTCCGGCAGCGTCCGTTCCATCATCCGGCAGGGCGGAGTCTTCCCCGGCCTCCGGCAGGCTGGAACCGCCCTCTTCCGGCGCGCTGGTAAGGTCCTCCTCATAGATCGGGTCCAGTCCATCCTCCATGCCGGAGGGCAGGCTGCTTTCCTCATCCGCCGCGCCTTCCGGCCAGGGGGGCTCGCCGGTGTCCTGCAGCAGGCAGCGCACGCCTTCTTTGGCGTCTCCATAGGGGAAGGCCAAAAAGTCCTCCTGGGTCAGGCCGGAGATAATCTCCAAATCATTGCCCCCCCAGGGAGCGGGCTTACCCAGCTGCACATACTGCTTTTTCAGCCGGTTGTCCTTTCCGGCCAGCATCACATAGTAGCCGGAGCTGTCCTCCCGGAAATAGGGGCGGCTTAGGTAGAAAGCGTCGATGGAGGCGTTGGCGTTCAGCTCCAGGGTAATCTCCACGCCGTAGCCGGTTTGCAGCGTGTCGTCCGGAGTATCAATCACAGCCACAAACTCATAGTTGGAGCTGTTGGGATTCACATTGCTGCCGTAATAGTAGTTGTTGTTGTCGTCCAAGGGGTAGTCGGAAATGGACACAATCTGGGCCTGGTAGGTCATGTTGTTCATCCAGCACATGGCGCTGACCGTGTCGCCCACATTAACGCTGCCCAGCAGATTTTCGTTGAGGGCGCCGGAGATATAATACTGCTGCGCCCCAGAGACCACCATAAAGGGCTTGCCCTCCATTACGGCGGTGTCAATGTCCAGCAGGCTGCGCACCTGGCCTTCCACCGTACTGGTAACCGTGGAGTTTTCCAAGGTCTTCTTGGCCTTGTCCAGCTCCAGCTGGGCCATTTTCAACTCATGCTGCAGGTTTGTGATCTCCCGCTTGGTTTCTTTGATAAACTGGCTTAGCTGAGAGGAGGTGTACTGCATGTCGTTGTAGTTGTTGCTGGGGGTAGGCTTGGGCGTGGGGGAGGGGCTGGGGGAAGCCATCCGGGGCACGGGCGCGGCCAGGGCGGCTTCTTGGGCCACCTGGCGGGCGGAGTCCGCGCCAATGGCCAGCCCGGGCAGGCTGAACAGGGCGGAGAGCTTGGTGCCATCCAGGTGGAAGCTGGAAATCAGGCCGCCATAGTTTGAGTTGCCCTCGCGCACCTCAAACACGGCGGCAAAGGGGGTCACCAGGTCTGTCTCCGGGACGCCGGAGTCCTGAGCGCTGCTTAAGGGAATCTGCTCATCCAGCAGAGAAGAGGTATCCTCGTCCCCGCCGGGCTCTTCGCCGCTGGAATCCTCCCCGCTGCTGTCCGGGTCCCCGGTGGGGTCCGGCTCTTCCGAGGGGCCTGGGTCAGGCTCCTGCGTAGGCTCGGGGGAGGGGTAAAGCCCCAGCAGGTGGGTCAAAAAGGCACGGGACATCTCAAAGTTTTCCGTGCACAAAAAGATGTAGGGCTCTTCCGTGGTGCCCTTGCCCTCATAGGGAACCGAGTCCAGATCCAGCTCGCTGTAGACGTTCACGTCCGGCGTGGGCACAGGCGTGGGCGAGGGAGCCAGAGAGGGCGAAGGGGTGGGCTTCGGCGTGGAAGTGGGCCGGGCCGTAGGCCGCACGGTAGGCCGGGGCGTGGGCTTGGTGGTGGGCCGCACAGTGGGCCGGGGCGTGGAGTAGGGCTTGGTGTTCTGATATTTTTTCAGCTTGCGCTGGGCCTCGTCAATTTTGACTTCCACCTTTTTCACGTCGATCTCCCGGGCCTCCACGGCCAATTCCAGAGAGGTCTTGTCGTACTGCAAAAGGGGTGTGCCAATGCTGACCTGCTGGCCCTCGGTCACAAAAATCTCGCTGATGGTCTTTTGGGAGTCCGGAAACAGCTCCTGGACATAATCGGAAAAAATGTTTCCCTGGGTGGTGCTCTGCCCGCCCCAGCCGGAGGAAGACACATAATTCATGGGCAGAACTTCCACGGTTTTCAGGTCCTTCCGGTAATTGGCGTAAGAAACCGACCCAAAAATAATGCCGGCAATCACCAGCAGGCAGATTCCGGAAATGATCAGCCGCTTGCGGATATTCACTTTGTTATTCATGATCCGGCTCCTTCCCTTCCCCGCCGTTCTGTTCCAGCTCTTTTTGCTGGCGTTCCAGGGCGGCGATGATGGATTCCCCGCTGAGGCTCTCCTCCCCGGGCGCTTCCGGGGAAGCCTCAGGCTGGCTGGGGGCCTGTTCCGGCGTGGGAGCGTCCGCCGGAGCGCTTTCCGGCTTCTCCTGGGCTTCCGTTGGGGCCGGTTCCGGCTCCTTGGCTGGCCGGGGGAGCTTTTTTAATAACTCCGGGGCCTGCTTCAGCGCCTCCTGCGCCTGGTCCAGCCAAAGCTTCAGCTGACTGGCGCCTTTGGCCGCCTGGGCGGTAAGAACCTGCAAGGGGCCAGCCTTTTTCGTGGCAGGGGCCGGGGCCTCCGGCTCCGGGGCATCCACGGCCGTGTCCGGCTGGGTGGCCGGTGGTGGAGTCCCGGCATTGGCCGGAGGGGCCTCCACTGGCTCCGGCGGGGGAGAGAGGGGCCTTCCGCCGCCATCCACCAGCAGGCCGTCCCGGATATGCAGGGTGCGCTTGGCGTGGGCGGCAATTTCCGGCTCATGGGTGATCATAACAATGGTGACGCCCTCTTCGTTCAGGCTTTTAAAAATCTCCATAATCTGGTCGCCGGACTTGGTGTCCAAAGCGCCGGTGGGCTCATCGGCCAAAATAAGCTTGGGCGTGTTGACAATGGCCCGGGCGATGGCCACCCGCTGGCACTGGCCGCCGGAAAGCTGGGTGGGCTTAAAGTCCGTGCGGTCTCCCAGGCCCACCCGTTCCAGGGCCCGGCGGGCAATCTGCTGGCGCTCCCGCTTGCGCACCCCGGCGTAGAGCAGGGGCAGGGCCACATTATCCAGGGCGGTCTGGCGGGAGAGCAGGTAGAAGCTCTGGAACACAAAGCCAATGCTCCGCAGCCGCACATCGGACATTTGCTTTTCGCTGATGCGGGCAATGTCCTGGCCCTCCAGAATGTATTCTCCGGAGCTGGGGTTGTCCAGACAGCCGATGATGTTCATCAGGGTGGTTTTGCCCGAGCCGGAAGGGCCCATAATGGCCAGATATTCCCCTTCCTCCACAGAAAGGGAGATGCCCTGAAGCACAGGCACTTCATACCGGCCCTGCATGTAGGTCTTGCAGATGTTCCGCAGTTCCAATATCATCGCGCCAACCCCTCCCCGCCGTCTGGGGTGGAGGCGTCTCCCAGCCCCGATTCATAGAGCCCCGCATCCTCTCCGTCCTCCAGAACGGAAGACGTGTTGTCCAACGCTCCATCGCCGTCCAGAACCTCCTCAGAGCCGGCCTCTGGCATCACGTCCGTCAGGCCGGGGTCCGCCAGGTCAAGGCCAGGGTCCTCGCCCATGGTCATATCGTCCTCGCCGGGAATGGTCATGGCGGAAGCGTCCGTGGTGGTGGGCCCGCCCTCAATGTGGTCCTCGCTGGGGTAGGCGATGTAGTCCCCGGGCTCCAGACCGTCCACAATCTGATACAGGTCCTCGCCCTGGTCAAATTCGCCCAGCATCACAGGGCGCTTTTCCAGCTTTTCGTTTTCGTCCCGGGCCCACACATAGCTGCCCCGGTCGCTGCTGACCACATAGATGGCTGGCAGCCACATGCCCGTGCGGGAGGAGCTTACCCCCAGGTTGGGCTCGATGTACACATGCTGGCCCAGCAGGAGCCCGTCCAAATTGTCCAGCACCACATAAAAGTTGTATTTAGAGGCCTGCTGGCCCTGGTCGTTGGAGCCATAGTAAAATGTATTCTGGTTCTGGTCCTCGGTGGGTTCGCCGCCAATGGAGTCAATGGCGCCGGACCAGGTGGCCGAAGGGTCCACCCGGGAGCGGACCACCACCTGCTGGCCCACCTGCAGCATGCCGTAGTTCTGCTCGGAGATGCTGCCCTTTACCCGGTACTCGCCGGAGGAAAGGATGCTCATAAAGGGCTTCTGCTGGCCGCTGGAATCCGTGGAGGGGGTCAGGTTGATTTCTTGAATAACGCCCTCGGCCTCGGAGAGCACATCGGCGTTCTCCTGCGAATTTTTCAGCTTCTCCAACTCCGCCTGCTTCACCGAGCGGTTGTATTCCGCCTCTTTGATGCTGAACTCCGTGGACTGAATCTGCACGGTGTAGTTATACTGCTCGTCGCTGCTGGCCTTGGCCTTTTCGGCCTCCAACGTCTTCTTCTGGTCCTGCAGGGTGGAAATCTGGTTGGCGATGCCCTCCAGCTCCAGCTCCGCCTGCCGGATGGTCAGGACCATTTCCTCGGTGTCATAGCGGAACAGGGGCGTGCCCACGCTGACCTGGTCCCCCTCGGCCACCAGGACCTCGGCCACAGTGCGGGACTCGTCTTTGTTCACCTTCATCACCTGCTGGGGCTCCACCAGGCCGGAGAAGCGGGTCTCGGTGTTGCCCATGCCGGTGATGGAGGCCACGGAGTTTACATAGACCGGTTCGGCCTTGCCGGCGGCCAGGTAGTCTTTCAGCCAGAAATTCCAAAGGCCCAAGGCAACGAGGCCCAGGACCAGCACGCAGGCCAGAACAATCAGGACTGCCCGCTTTTTATGATCCGCAGTTTTGTTTACGGGTTTTGCAGAATGATTTTCCATAAACGAAAGCTCCTCGATGAAATATTTTGATCCCGTGAAACCGGGGAATCCCCGGCTTACAGGCGCGGCAAGCCACGCTATTACAGCTTATATTATACCGCATTCCCGGGGACATGGCAACCGGTTTTTTGCATATAGATATGAACATTTCTTGAAGTTTTCCATCTGTGGGTAAGAAATGCGCTCCGGTCCAAGAGAAAAAGCCCGGCCCCCCTATTATAATAAGAAGCCCGGGGCGGGGCTTTTGGTTGCGGTTGATTTTCCAACTTTTTTCGGCTATACTGAAAGCCCGCTTGCTTTACAAAACCGAAGCGCCATTATCAGGGACGGGGCGGCGGATCAAAATGAAGAGAGGACGGAGTTTATGGCAAAAAAATATTACGCGGTGCGGTCGGGCCGGGAGGGCCCGCGGGTTTACGAGAGCTGGGACGAATGCAAAAGGCAGGTCCACGGCGTGGCGGGAGCGGGGTATAAGAGCTTTCCCACCCGGCAGGAGGCGGAAGCCTTTGCCGCCGGGGGCGGGGCGGCTGAAAACCCTAGGGAGCCCTGGGACGGAGCGGTGGCCTATGTGGATGGCAGCTATGACAAGCGCACCGGGGATTTTTCTTGCGGGGCGGTGCTGTTCTGGCAGGGGGAGCAGGTGGAGTTTTCGCAAAAATTCACCGACCCGGATCTGGCCGCCATGCACAATGTGGCGGGGGAGATTATGGGGGTGCGGGTGGTGCTGGACTATTGCCGGGAGCGGGGCATTCCCGCCGTGGAGCTGTACCACGACTATGAGGGCCTGGCCCGCTGGGCGGACGGAAGCTGGAAGGCCAACAAGCCCGGCACCCAGAGCTACGCGGCTTTCTGCCGCAAGGCGGCGGAGTCGGTGCGGTTCCGGTTTGTGAAGGTAAAGGGCCACTCGGGGGACCGGTACAACGACTTGGCCGATGCCCTGGCCAAACGGGCTTTGGGTCTTTAAACGCATAAAAAAGCTTCCTTTGGGGGAAGCTAGTTCCAAACCTGGAAAGGACGTGGAACAAAATGGAGTACCTGAACGCGTTTTGGGTGGGCGGGACCATCTGCCTAATCGGCCAGCTGCTCATCGACTTGACCAAGCTGACCCCGGCCCGTATTATGGTGATTTTTGTGACTATGGGTGTGCTGCTGGGGGGCGTAGGCCTGTACGGCCCGTTGGTGGACTACGCGGGGGCGGGAGCCACGGTGCCCCTGTGCGGCTTTGGGTGGGCGCTGTCCGAGGGCGTGCGCAAGGCTGTGGTGGAGCAGGGCTTCCTGGGGGTGTTCACCGGCGGGCTGACAGCGGGCGCGGCGGGCACCACGGCGGCGGTATTCTTCGGCTACCTGGCGGCGCTGCTGGCAAAGCCCAAGGACAAGGCATAACCAGAGGCTGTATGCTCTTTCATCAATCCCCTTACGCTGCCCAAGGAGTGTCCGTTTCGGAGAGTTTTTCGTGTTCCCCCGCCCGTGGGGCGGGGGAACACAGATGATTATCTCTGTGGTTTGGACATTCCCTGCGGCCCATCTACCCTTGCATTCCGGGTATCCCCGTGCTATAATGATGCCAAAAACAGACTGGAGGAATCCCAATGAAATACCTGTACCAGGAAGCCACGGTGCGCCCTATCTTTGAGAAATGGCGGAAGATTCTCCGCCTGGAAGAGAGCTGGGACGTGCGGCTGGAACTGGTGGACGATGAGGCCTTTCAGAAAACCGGGGACTTCAAAATCGACCCCACGGACCGCAAGGCGATTCTGATGCTCAACAGCTGGAACCCCCGCCAGGAAAACCCAGAGGAGGTCATCTGCCACGAGCTGCTCCATTTGAAGCTTTACCCGCTGGACCAGCTAACCGAGACCCTCATCGACGGCCACTACGAAGAGGGGAGCGGGGCCTATAACGTGGTGTACACCCAATTTATGGTGATGCTGGAGACCACGGTGGAGGAGCTGGCCAAGTGCTTTTTGGCCCGGTACGGCGCGGATAAAAGCCTGTCTTACGGCCGGTGCCAGGGGATGAAGTCCTTCAATCAGCTCTATGACGGACTCAAGCCTCTGGACTAGGCCCGCGCCCTCCCTGCGGGCGGAACCGCCGCTTCTTTGGAAAAACCAAGGGAGCGGTGGTCTCTGTTCGAGGGGGAGAGGGCCCGCTGGCTGGCATGGCGGCGCGGAAGCTGGCCGCAAATTCCTTTGCCGCCGGGGCTTAAAAAGCTTAGGCCAGAGGGGAATATCGGAGCGCAAAACAGGGAGCGGGAGAGAGGAGAGCGGGCCGGTCTGAAAAAAAATTAAAAAAATTTGCAAAAAGGGGTTGCAAAATGCGGAGAGATGTGTTATTATAAGTGAGCACTGAAGGAGACCGGAAAACAAACGAAAGAACAGGGTGTTTGACGGTGAAATCCGAAAGCGAAGTTACAATTTAAGATTGTGTTTTCTGATTATCACTTTCGTGATAAATTTGGGGGTATAGCTCAGCTGGGAGAGCGCTTGAATGGCATTCAAGAGGTCAGCGGTTCGATCCCGCTTATCTCCACCAAAGAGTACACAGGAAAAACCGCATGGCAGGGCCATTTATGGCTTATGTAGTGCGGTTTTTCTGTTGTCATAAATCAGTAAAACCGCAATTCCGAACATTTTTCCGAACAAGGTAGAGAACTTTGTCAAGCCGTCAAGAAATCTCCCAAAATCTCATCCATTGCGGCAGAGGTTTTCGCACCGCTCTGTAGTTCCTCGTGGATATAAACCTTGGAAGTTATAGGGGAATTGTAATCGTGCC